>Ga0207107_1157_pt2 | contig 15239 bp, 9 predicted proteins | sample Alteio_BWMinHeat_75_FD_153555 | JGI IMG/M metagenome (GOLD analysis project Ga0207107, IMG submission 153555) | Enriched cells from forest soil in Barre Woods Harvard Forest LTER site, Petersham, Massachusetts, United States -... | ecosystem: Environmental > Terrestrial > Soil > Temperate forest >... | reverse complement strand
GGGACTTTGCTGAAACGAATCCTTTCAACCCTGCTGGCGCGAGTTGGATTGCTGTAATCGAAGACAATCCAGCGGTTATCGAAGGGCTTGAGGATATCCCTCAAGTTGGCGTTGTGCAGCGGGGTTCAGCCCTGGCACTCCCCTGGGAAACTGGCTCTATGGACGCTGTCGTCACCGACCCACCGTATTACGATAATGTCTCTTATTCAAATTTGTCGGACTTTTTCATGCTGTGGATGAGGCGATCTATCGGCCATCTTTATCCGGAACATTTTGCTTTTGCCAGCTCACCTAAGAAACAGGAGATTATTGCAGCGCCCTACCGACATGGAGGACACCGAGATCGCTCCAGGGACTTCTACGAACAGATGATGAAGAATGCGTTTGCTGAAGCATTCCGCGTTTTGAAGCCTTCGGGAGAATTGGTGGTTGTATATGCGCACAAGACGACCCTGGGCTGGTCAACCCTTCTTGATGCCCTTCGGCGAGCCGGATTTATGGTTAACGAAGCCTGGCCCTTGGACACAGAGCGAAAAGGCCGCGTCATAGCAATGGACACTGCCGCATTAGCATCAAGTATATTCTTAGCCTGTCGGAAGCGTGATGTGATCGTAACCGGCAACTATGAAGAGCAAGTGCGGCCGGAGCTTGAGCAGATTGTAAGGGAGCGGGTGGGCACGTTGTGGGAGATGGGGATCTCAGGTGCAGACCTAGTGATTGCGTGCATCGGAGCAGGGCTTCGGCCGTTTACCCGCTTTGCGAAAGTCGAGTACGCCAACGGTGAAGAAGTACCTGCGGCCCGGTTCCTGATGGAGGTCGAAACAGTCGTCCTTGAAAGTATCCTGACACGTTTGTCGAAGGAAGTTGGGGGCAACGGCGGCAAACATAGTCTGGCCGGGCTCGACCCGTCCACGCGCTTCTACGTCCTGTGGCGCTATACCTACAAGATTGCCGATCTTGACGCCGGAGAGGCAATCATCTTCGCTAACGGCACGCACGTCGAATTGGACGGCGCACACGGATTGTCAAGTGGGACGCTAGCGTTGGCAGCCAAAAACAAAAGCAAGTACCGTCTGCTTGATTACACAGCCCGCGGGGATGATGCTGCGCTCGGAATGCCATCTGGGGATGGTCAACCAGCGCCATTGATCGATGCACTCCACCGTTTGCTGTGGCTTATGGAGCGACGTCCGTCCGGCATTCCAGATTTCTTGCGTGAGGCGAGGCCAAATACTGACCAAATACGACTAGTCGCGCAAGCGCTCGCCGGCCCGGTGCTTAAAGGCGGTGAACTCGGCGAGGTCGCAACAGGCACCGAGCTCGCCGCGCTTACAAAACTAACTGCGAATTGGCGCAGTGTTGTAGAAGATGTCGATCTCACTCGTGTTGAGCTTGAGGCCCGACGCACCGGCCAGAGCCGCATGCAGTTCGATAGGGGAGGCCGCCCATGAGCAATTCTCAGGCTACTGACTGGTCGGGACGGGTCCGCGAAGTTGAGCAGTTGGTAGCAGGCAGCCACCACAAGCAGGCGCTGCAAGAAGCGGGGTCTCTCTTAGAGGCCTTGCTGAAGGACACTTATCGGCGGACCATTGACCGCGTCAGCCCTAGTGATCAAAAACACATTTCAGATAAGTTGGAAAAACTTGGGAAGGGGAAACCGGTCGGCGATCTAACACTAGGACAGATTGCAGGTCTTTTTCGGGAAGCGAACCTTTTTGATTATGCGGAACGAGCGCTTGGCAAGAAGCTCCCCCATATTTCCACAGCGAACTTCAATGCGTTCATCGATATCCGCAACCGAGCTGTCCACAAGGGTGAGCAGGTCAGTCCCAAAGAGTCGCAATTCTTCGCTGCTCAGCTGTCCCTCTTTGTCGACGAACTAGGCCTGAGCGAAGAGCCACGTCCTAGTCAATCCCAAGTATCGGCAAAAGGCCAAAGAATGCCGCGGCCTTGGGTTGAAATTGTTTCCGTGCACCCGGATGTTCTCTCCGAAAACTTCTCCGAAGACATTTTTGCGCTTGACCTGGGTCCCTTGGCCGACGGTGCCAAAAGCGTTCCAGCGGTGTACCGCGATCCCGAGCACTTCTTCCGCGTCTCCTATTTGACGAAGGGGCTGCGATCATTGTTGGAGGATGTACTTTCGCGATTGTCCGGCGGCGCCGGCAACCGAGTCTTGAAACTGCTTACGCCGTTTGGTGGAGGTAAATCACACACCTTGGCCTCGCTGTTTCATGCTTCACGTAACCGGAAGGCCTTAGATGTTCTGCCTGAAGCGCAGGGGCTATCAAGGCCCGAGAAGGTGAGAACGGCTGTCTTTGACGGTCAATTCTTTGACGCAACCAAGGGCAAGGAGATTCCCGGCGACAAGTTCCGTGCGCAGACGATGTGGGGTTGGATCGCGTGGTCTCTGGGAGGCAAGATGGGCTACGAGATCATGCGCAAGCAGGATGAAGCGCGTGTCGCACCGGGTGCAGACGAAATCATTGCCCTGCTCGCAGAAGGCCCAAACCTAATTCTGCTCGACGAGGTCTTGCAATACCTCATCAGTGCTGGCGGGGTGAAGATTCATCAGACCACCCTCCGAGATGAAACTTTGACTTTCCTGCAACGTCTCACCGTTGCTGTGTCCAATACGCCAAACGCCGCCTTAGTGTTTTCACTTCAGTCCAGCAAGCGCGAGTCACTTGAGTACGTGAATTTACTTCAAACCGTAGATCACCTCGCGGCACGCAAGTATCAGCTTCGCGAGCCTGTCGAGGGCAAAGAAGTTCTTTCAGTGATTCAAAGACGTTTGCTAGCGCGCATTCCCGCACCTGAAGAAGCCTCCCCCGCTGCAAACGCGTACCAGGAAATCGTTACGCAGATGAAGCGCGGCTATGCGAAGGGAGTTGCTGAGGAACGGCAGGCGGAGGAAGAAGGCCTGGCTCTGCGAGAGCGTATCCGCGACGCATATCCGTTTCATCCTGCGTTGATCGACGTGATGAGGGAGCAGTGGGCTGCAATTCCTGACTTCCAGCGCACGCGCGGAGCGCTGCGCTTTTTGGCAGCGTGCTTGCGTGCGACGAAACGAGAGGAAAAAAGCCGTGCGGTGCTCGGACCGGGCGATGTTCCGATCTACGACGCCGAGGTTCGTCTCGCCTTTTTCAAGGAAGTCGGGCAACAAGCTGATTTCCAAGCGGTCTTGGAGCATGACCTCATCGGAGCGAATGCGCGCGCGCGACGCATTGATGATAGGCGGACAAAGGAAAGCCCCTCCGAGACGGGAAAACGGACGGCTTTCCGCCTCGCCACCGCGATCTTGATGTATTCATTCGGCGGGCTGCGACGCGACGGCGCAAACGGTACCCAGTTTCTGCCACCAGGAATAACTGAAGCGGACCTGCTATCCGTCTGCGTGGGGCCTGACCTTGACAGCACAACCGCACTCGCCTGTCTTAAGGAACTCAAGGAACAGTGCCTCTACCTGCATTTTGACGGTGCACGCTACTGCTTCAAGAAAGACCCTAACGTCACGCTACTGGTCGAACAGGAATCCAACGCAGTTGCGCGAGACGAACGCCAAGTGGTAGAGCGTATCAAGGAAATGCTGGAAGCCCGGATAACGGGCCGGAATGCGGTCGTTTGGAAAGCGAAGTCGGGTGAAATCCCTGACAAAGAACCTTACTTCCTCATTTCCTACATGCCTCTGGATTTCGGTACGGAAGCCCGTAGTGGGCGTGAGGCAGCAGCGAAGGAGATCTTTGAAAACTGCGGCAGTGGTCCGCGCAAGTACCGCAATGGACTTGGATTGGCGGTTCCCGCAGCCGAACAGATTGAAATTCTTCGCCGCTCCGTTCGTTACCTAATTGCGATTGAGCGCATTCGCGAGAGGTCCAAGCAGCTTAATCTGACCGACGAACAAAAGTCACAGCTTCGCGAACAAGAGGCTACTCGCACCGCAGAAGCGGAATCTTCGCTACTAAAACTCTATGCAGAACTCTGGCTACCCAAGGTCACTACGGATGGCATCGTGATTGACGTGGCCGCCGCTGGTGGTCGTCCGTTGCAGACCACACTCAACGAAAAGAAGCAAGCACGGGTACACGACCGCGTGATGGAATTGCTGGTAGACGTGCAGCGCCGGGTTTTCTCGACGGTTAACCCAAGCAAGATCGTGGAACTTTTCAAACTTGGCGAAGGGAATCCACCAACACTGGGGATCAAAACCGCCGACGTGGTTGACGGTTTCTATTCATTCCTTGGTTTTCCCAGGTTGGTCGATATCGCGGCAATCAAGAAGGCCATCGCAAAAGGTATCGAGGACGGGTTCTTCGGCTACTTTGCTGGCTCGACTCCTGTTCTTGGGAATGACGGAAAATATCAAATTCCGTTAACCCGAGTTCGCTTTAATACTCCAGTCACCGAGGACGAGGTCGACCTGGAGTCTGGTTTCTTAGTGATGCCCCAGGCTGTGCCAGTTCAGCCACCCCCCGTACCAATTAATGGAGAAGCGCCAACAATTGGTGGGGCTTCAGGCAGCCCGACACCACCGCCAGGCTCCCCTGGTGGGGTAGCAGGTCCCGCAATCACTTCACCCTCGCCGGGAGGGGCCACAGCGCAGAAGACAGTTGAGATTAGCTTCTCGGCGGACCGCAATCAGCTCTTCGCGGCTTGGAACGCGATAGCAAACCTCGCTGACCTTGCAGGGAAGGTTAATGTCACGGTTCGAGCGGACTCTGCTGAGGGCTTCGAGCGAAGCAAGCTGCAAAATGGAGTACTTGAACCTCTGAGGGAGTCAGATCTGATTGAATAAACCTGCAACTGCGCTACTGCTGGCTTACTGTGCCGCAGCGCGAGCAAATGAAAGTGCCGTCCCACTCAGCAAATCGCTTCTTGTACGTGGAGTTGTGCTTCCAGACGAGAAACAGCAGGAAAGCAAAGATAGCTGCGGAAATCAAAGTAAAGAACGTCAGCGGAAGGGACGACACGCTTGAGGAATTCGTCGCAACTGTGTTGACGTAAAAGACGATCCACCCGACGCAGAGAAATGCCAAAACGAACCAAGAGCCGACCTTCAGATACGACCACTTTGCCGGAGGGCTGAGTTGCTTCGAAAGGGCTGATTGGTGAGACGCCTGTGTGGTCGCACGACCAACTACGAGATCGGGCCCGTTACCGCCAACCAAAGCGGCGCTGAGGCGGGTGCGCGCATCTGTGCGGTGAAGTCCCTCTTGGTATGCCAACGAGACTTTCGTGAGATCAGTGCTCTTGCACTTCGGGCAGCGCAAGTCCATCTTGTCACCTCTTGCAGCCCCACTTCTGTGTGGCTATCAATCCTTTCTCATTGAGCCCATTAAACCCGGCCCTAGTGCCCTAACATTTCCGGTCATTGGAGCTGCAACAGGCTTATTGGAGTCTTCTCCGGGTTTTTGATGAGCCTTCAGCAATTCACTGCGTTCATGACGCCAGCGAAGAATGATGTGTCGTTGCTCCACAGGCTTAATCATTTCAGCATCGAACCAAGGCTTCCCCAAGGTCCAAAGGAGCAGATTTAGTTGAAAATCGTAAAACGTCTCCTCTTGAGGTCGAAAATAGATGCTATTTCGAACCGCTCTTACTTTCTGTCCGCCCACGACCGCTTGCATCTGCGGACGACTAGTAAGCCTCGGCGATTGAAGTTCTTCGCTCATTTGTAGAATGGTTTTAGCTATAGGTTGGCCCTCAACCTTGGCATGTTTCTCTTCCACTATGATCAGAACATCGGCGCCGTTGAGCTTCGCGTCATCGCCCTTCACAACAGCCAAGACAATGCCTTCTTTTCCATTCTTTATGCCGAGCCTGTCTCCCACCTTATACGTGTCCATCGTTGGACCAAAATCCTGGCCCGCTCTAACGAGCCGACCGCTCGGAAGTTTCACGGCGTAAACGTACGTAAACCACATACCTCTATACTAGCCGACCGACGCACGTCGGGACTTCGCACTGCGACGGATTCGCGCGCTCACCCGCAGTGCGCGGCTTCGCTGGTGGCTTTGACTTTCGCCTTTTATTCGCCTACCATACCCTTGGAAGTCAAACACGTGGTCATGAGCTCGCCCATTTCAGCAGCGAACGCGGAACAGCCAGCGATTCAGAATCCCTGGGTCTTGTCCAATCGGGCCTTGACCGTCTTTTATGGTTGTCCCGAAATGCCCAGGCTCTCGCATTACTTCCTGCCACGGCTACTCTTCGCCGAAAAGCAGATTCTTTACCTGGACGGCGCAAACCAGATCAGCCCGCTCCTCCTAGCGCGTTTCGCGAGGGAACGCGGTGTTGACTCGTCAAGCGTAAATAGCCTGATTCGCGTCGCGCGCGCCTTTACCTGTTTTCAACTCACCGAACTTGTGCGGCGTGTACGCAAGACTCTGGAGAAATTTCCTGCCGACGTGCTCATCGTCACAGCTCTGCCAGACTTGTATTTCGACGAGGACGTTCGGGATAGGGAAGCGCGCGCTTCGTTTGAACATGCACTCGAAGGTCTCGCTAACCATCGCCTATGACGGCACCTGCCGGCCCAACGCCTCTTCACACAGCGCTGGTCCAGATCGAAGGCGCGGACTGATCGATAACACAAGAAATAGAAAAGGCCCTCCGACATCGTCGGAGGGCCTTCGCGTCGAACACATCAGAACGCAGCTTCGTTGGACTCCGACACTTGTGCGGGAGCGGGGGCGTTGGGCTCTGGTTCGCCGCGATCGAGCCTGCGTACGGCATCTGCGCGGACGGACCATGATGTAATCTTCGCGGTCTTCGATTTCTTGCCTTTGCCATTCGGTTGTTCGTAGGTCGAGCTGACGAGAGAGCCTTCGACGAGTACGTGAGCGCCCTTCTTGATGGTCGTAGCGACACGCTCTGCCAAGAGTGGCCGGAAAACAACGACCCGGTGCCACTCTGTTTTCGAGCTCCATTCGTCATCTGCGTTCTTCCACGAGCGCTGTGTGGCGACGGACAGCACGGTGAATTTCGAACCGTTGCCTTTCGCTTGACGTTGCTCCGGGTCAGAACCAACGAACCCGACGAGAGTTATAGAGTTGAGGTAAGACATAGCTGAATTTTCTCCTTTTTCTGCCCCATTTTCTTGGGGCACCCAAAAGCGAGGGCTTCTGCTTCCAAAGCGAGCGGCTGCTTTATGGGAGGGAACCCAACGTTTCTTAGGGCGGAACCGGGAAAGCAGAAGCCGCGAAGCTGCAGGACGCAGGAATTAGCCCGAAGCAGTGCCCGGGAAAATGAGCGGTAGAAAAAGACTGGCCTACTGAACTGGGAAAGTCGGTGCAACGCGCTTACCACACAAGTGCCGACCCGGCGAAATCCACTTCTCCGCTAAGGCGACTAACCGGGACTTAGCGACGTGGTCTGGCGATAAGTTCCGAGTTGCCGACAATCCATTCTCAAATCCTTGAAACCGTTGTTCTGGCCATCACCGCCGCAGTGCGGTTGATTGACCGGCTTGCTCTGCTCAAAATACACTCCACGGGAGGCTTGGAGGTGCATGCCAATGATGAAGTCTGGACTCGCGTGCTGTTTATTCACGATGGTTGTCCTCGTAACTCAAGCCGCCGAGAACCAACCGGAGACGGAGAAAAACAACCCAGTCACCCTGAGATACCTGGGGGCGGCGGGCTGGGAGATCACCGACGGAACGACCTACATTCTGATCGATCCGTATCTGTCGCGAATCAACGGACCGCCGCCACCGGGAGGCCACCCAATGGCTGGGGACACTCGCCCGGTGTATGGATGGGGTGACGCTGCCACACCGGACGTGGCGGCAATTGATGCGCACATTCAACGAGCAGATTTCGTTCTCGTTACTCATACACATTACGACCATGTTTTGGATGTTCCTCACATCGCCCTCAAAACTCGCGCGGCGGTGATCGGCACCGAGAGCACCGAAAATGTGATGCGAGCTTGCGCTGTGCCTGAAGAGCAGTTAATTACGGTCCGGGGCGGGGAGGATTACCAGTTTGGTTCCTTTTCCCTCAAGGTCATTCCCAGCATTCACAGCCCTCTCGATCATAAGCGCTACTTCAGTTCGGCCACAGCACCGGCTGGAATGAAAGCACCGTTGACCCTAGAACAAATCCACCCAGAGGGAGGCACTCTCGCTTACTTGATTCGTTTTCACGGTCATCAGATTCTGGCGTTTGGTGGGATGAACTACATCGAACGCGAGATTGTAGGACTAGAGCCGAATGTCGCGTTGATCGGAGCCGGCGCTTCCCGAAAGGAAGTCTACGACTACAGCGGTCGCCTCATGCGTGGCCTACACTATCCCGCGATGGTCCTGCCGACTCATTGGGACAATTTTTTGGCGCCATATGGCGCCTCTCAGCAACCGAGTCTGGATGCCTTGCAGTCCTTTGTACAAGAGATCCGAGCTGCTTCGCCGAAGACAAAGATCATCGTGCCCAAGTACTTCGAGGCGATTCCACTCGAAACCGTTGCAAAGTGAGTAGCCGAGTGCTCGCTGTTGCAAGTCATAGGGTTGGTCTGTCTATCGAATTGTGGCTGAGTCGATAGCGCCCGAGTCACGGGTAAACCGGAAGTATCCACATTATTTCCTGTTTGCCAACAACCCACCCAGTATCGCAATTCGTCGGGGCGAGGTACTAAGCTAAATTGGACGAAGGCGGTGACCAGTGCTAAGCATATTTGGCGGCCTGCCCGGGACCGGGAAGACAACTATTGCTCGCGAGCTAGCTCGTCAAATTGGCGCGATGTATTTGCGGATCGACTCGATTGAGCAAGCGATCCGAGATTGCTCCCCTGACACCGTAGGGCTTGGTGAGGCAGGCTATCGCGTCGCCTATGCAGTCGCTGAAGATAACCTTCGCGTTGGGCGGACGGTAGTCGCCGATTCGGTCAATCCACTGCAGATTACGCGCGATGCGTGGCTCGAAGTCGGTCGACGCGCTCAGGCGATCACTATGGAAATTGAGGTCATATGTTCCGATTCGCGTGAGCACCGCGCCCGAGTGGAAACACGCAAACCAGATATTTTCGGATTGAGGCTGCCAAGTTGGGAACAGGTAATCTCTCGCGAGTATCATCCGTGGGACCGCGAGCGTATTGTGATAGACACTGCCAATCGAAGTCTCGAACAGAACATCAAAACCCTTCGAGAAGCGCTTTCGCCGCAATAGTAGACGGCATATCCTCCCGAGTGACGGGCAACCCGGAAGTAATCCTCAAGTCCTGATAAACGCGCTAACCGTCCATGTGGATTTCAAGTTTCCGGTAAGGGGAAGCTCAGTTCCCAAAGTGCGCATCATTTTTCGCTGGTCATTCCGTAAGTCTCTGAATTGATTAAGGCTAATAATCGGCTGTCGAAGGCTGCCCAAGTGCTCGCCGCTTCTTAGGCGCTGGGCCGCGTGGCGGAGCTGTCCCCTCTCGTTCTATATCCGCGCGTGGTGTTCTAACCCTATCAATTTCAATGTTTCGGGGCGCTTTCGCCCAGGAGATGGCCGTGTTCGCTCCTATCCGCTTTCTCTTTAGCTCTTCTGGCAAAAGCCGCCTCACGATCGCTCCGTTAGCTGTCGCGTTCCTTGCGGTCCTATCTCTCTCGCTTTCCCCACCCGTCCATGGCCAAGCGAGCCAGGGCAAGTGGCAGACCCTCCCCACACTCATGCCCATCAATCCCGTTCACGCCGCCCTTCTCTACAACGGCAAGGTTCTTATCGTCTCTGGCTCCGGCAACGTCGCCGGCAATACCAATTTCCAGGCAGGCATCTTTGATCCTGCCAGCGGCAACGTCAGCACAATGCCGGTCACCTGGGACATGTTCTGCAACGGCATGGTCATACTGCCAGACGGCCGAGCCCTGGTTAACGGCGGCACGCTTCAGTACGACCCTTTCCATGGCGAACTTCGCAGCTCGATCTACGATCTCGCCACGGGTCAGTTCACTGACGTGCAGAGCATGGCGAACGGCCGCTGGTACCCGACCGTCACGAGTCTTGGCGACGGCTCCCTTATGACGTTTTCAGGCCTCACCGAAACTGGCGGCACAAATTCCACCGTCGAGATTTATAACGTCGGCTCCGGTTGGAGCGTTCAATACGGTTCTCCGTTCACTCCCCCTCTTTATCCGCGCATGCATCTCATCCCCAACGGCAAAGTCTTTTACTCCGGTTCCACCACGGCTTCTCGCTACTTCGATCCGGTCGCTCACACCTGGTCTGCTGTTGTCGCCAACACCGTATCCTCCACCACTCGCACATATGGCACTTCTGTTCTCCTGCCCCTCAGTCCCACCAACAACTACAAGCCCATCGTCATGATCATGGGCGGAGGCAACCCGTCCATAAAGACAACGGAACGCATCGATCTTTCCGCCGCGAACCCCAAGTGGGTCAGCGGCGTGAACATGTCTCCGGACATGTCGCAGCCGCGCACGGAAATGAACGCCACCATTCTCCCCAACGGCAAAGTCATCGCTCTCGGCGGCTCACTCAACGACGAAGACACGTCCACCGCCAGCCTCAATGCCGATCTCTACGACCCCGTCGCGAACACCTTCAGCTCCGCCGGACAAAACTGCTGTGCACGCCTCTATCACTCCGTTTCTCTGCTCCTCCCCGACGGCACAGTCTGGTTTGCCGGCGGCAATCCCGCTCGTGGCACCTATGAGAATCGCATGGAGATTTATTCGCCTGCTTATCTCTTCAAGGCTGACGGCTCTCTAGCCACACGTCCGGTCATCTCTTCGGTTCCAGCCAGCATCGGTTATGGTGCCGCTTTCCAAGTGCCAACGCCCGACGCCGCGACGATCTCATCCATTGCCCTTGTCCGTCCTGGTGCAGTCACTCACGCCTTCGATATGGAACAGCGCCTCATCAATCTCTCCTTCACCGCCGGCGGTGGCGTTCTCAACGTCACCGCTCCTCCTAACGGCAACATCGCGCCTCCGGGCTACTACATGCTCTTCATATTGAATTCCTCCGGCGTACCTTCGATCGCCAAGTTTGTTCTGCTCTCCTCCACGCCTGCCGACATTCCTCCCACCGGCACCATCACCAGCCCTGCCACCAATGTCACCATCAACGCAGGCCAGTCCGTCTTCTTCTCCGGCTCCGGCAACGACCCCGACGGCAGCATTTCCGCCTATTCCTGGACCTTCCCCGGCGGCAGCCCGTCGTCCAGCGCTCTCGCCTCTCCCGGCAACGTCATCTACAACACGCCTGGGACCTATACCGCGACGTTCACCGTCACCGACAATGCCCACGTCACCGACCCCAATCCACCGACGCGCACCATCACCGTCAATTCCCCGACCGGCCTCGCGACTCCTGCGCTGGTGCAGCATGCCAACCAAGACGCCGGAAGCATCACCTCTTCTTCGCTCGCGTTTCCTGCGAACAATACCGCCGGCAATTGGATCGGCGTCGTCATCCGCGCCGGCAAATCCGGCCAAACGTTCTCCGTCTCCGACTTCCGCGGCAACACCTACCACTCCGCCGTTCAGTTCAATCAAACGCTCGACGCGCCGCTCGGTGAAACCTTGGCCATCTTTTATGCGGAGAGCATCAGCGGCGGCGCCAACACGGTCACCGTCTCGCAATCTTCCAGCGCCACGTTGCGCTTTGCGATTCTCGAATACTCCGGCGTAGCCGCCGCCAACTCTCTCGACGTCACCGCTGCCGCGCAAAGCTCCGGCACTTCTCTCAACAGTGGAAGCGTGAACACCACAGGAAACGGCGATCTGATTCTCGGCCTCGTAGCCACCGCCGACGGCGTCAGCTACACAGCCGGCACTGGATTCACCATTGAAGAGCGAGTGCCGTCATCGCCAACCAAATTGATCGCCGAAGACATGGTCCAGCCATCCGCTGGTGCCGCTTCTGTGTCCGCCACCCTCTCTGGATCCAACAACGGCGGCGCACTACTCGCTGCCTTCAGGCCCGCCGTCAGCAGCGGATCGACCAATCCGACCATCGCCAGCTTGAATCCCACTTCAGGCCCAGTCGGCACTCCCGTCACAATCATGGGCGCAAACTTCGGCGCCACGCAAAGCACCAGCACCGTCACCTTCAACGGCACGTCTGCCGGCGCCATCGCACCCGCGAACTGGAGCTCGACTAGCATCACCGCGAACGTTCCCGCGGGAGCCACCAGCGGCAACGTCGTCGTCACCGTTGGCGGAGTCGCCAGCAACCCCACCAGCTTCTCCGTCACGTCATCCGCGCCCACAATCACAAACCTCAATCCTACTTCCGGCGCAGTTGGCAGCCCCGTGACCATCACCGGCACCAACTTCGGCGCCACCCAGAGCACCAGCACCGTCACCTTCAACAACACTTCCGCCGGCGCCATCGCACCCGCCAACTGGAGCGCCACCAACATCACCGCCAACGTTCCCACCGGCGCCACCAGCGGTAACGTTGTCGTCACTGTCGGTGGAGTCGCCAGCAACGCCGTCCCGTTCTCCGTCACCACCGGCTCGCCCACTCCCATCGCCTTGATACAGCACGCCAGCGCCGACGCCGGCACCACCTCTTCCTCGTTGCTGGGTTTCACCGCCAACAACACCGCCGGCAATTGGATCGGCGTCGTCATCCGGGCCGGCCATTCCGGCGAAACGTTCACCGTCTCCGATTCCCGCGGCAACACCTATCATCCCGCCGCGCAACTCAATCAGACTCTCGACGCTCCCCTCGTCGAATCCCTCGCCATCTTCTACGCCGAAGGCATCGCTTTCGGCGCCAACGCCATTACTGTCACGCAATCCACCTCCGCCACGTTGCGCTTCGCCATTCTCGAGTACTCCGGCATTACCACCGCGAACTCGCTCGACGTCACCGCCGCCGCGCAAGGCTCCGGCACTTCGCTCAGCAGCGGCAGCGTCTCGACCACCGCGAGCGGCGATCTCATTCTCGGTCTCGTCGCCTCGGCCGACGGCATGACCTTCACCGCCGGCACCGGATTCGCCATCGAAGAGCGCGTTCCCGCCGCGCCCGGCACGAAGCTCATCGCCGAAGACGCGATCCAGGCCGCTGCCGGACCGATTTCCGTCTCCGCCACGTTGTCTTCATCCAATAACGGCGGCGCCGTCCTGGCCGCCTTCAAGCACCGTTAACCGTCGCCGCTTGTCGTCGCAACGGTCGGCGCCACTAGTTGGCACAGTGCAGTAAACTTCGCACTCATCTGCCCGCGCGCGGCAAGCTCTCCGTCGCCCGGGTAGTGGTCCGTTTCAATTTCTTGGTTCGTCACACAACAGGTCAGAAATTCAAACGGACCCACTACAGTCGCCGCTAAGGAACAACTATGCCCATTCATCGACGCGAACTCTTTCGCCAATGCAGCGCAGCCGCTATCGCAACCGCGCTCCCGCCGTCGCTGCTAGCCTCTGCCGCCGCAGCTCAGCCCGATTCCCCCGCGCGCCCCGTTCGCCTCAATCGCAACGAGAGCGCCTACGGCCCCAGCGAAAAAACTCGCGACGCTTTTGTCGAATCCTGGACCGAATCGAATCGCTATCCTGCCGACGATCTCGACGCCCTCCGCGCTGCCATCGCCTCGTTTCACAACGTCCGCCCCGAAAACATCACTCTCGGCTGCGGCTCCGGAGAACTCCTGCGCATGTCCGCCGAAGCTTTTCTCTCGCCCGGCAAAGCGCTCGTCACCCCGACTCCCACCTTCGACGCTGTCGCCCGCGCCGCTCAGCTTCTCCCGGCCGAAGCTCGAGTCGAAGTCCGCGCCGTGCCGCTGACTAACGTCCTAGCGCACGATCTCGACGCCATGCTCGCTCAATCGCGTTCCGGCGCCGGCCTTGTCTACATCTGCAATCCCAATAACCCCACCGGCACGCTCACGCCCAAGCCCGATCTCGAATCGTTCCTGTCCAGGGTTACAGACAAAGTCCCGCCCGGCGTCCCCATCCTCATCGACGAGGCGTATCACGACTACGTCGCCCCCGCCGGCGCTTACGCCTCGTTTCTCTTGCGCGCTGCCGCCGACCCGCGCCTCATTGTCACTCGCACCTTTTCCAAAATCTATGGACTCGCCGGCCTTCGCATCGGCTACGCCGTGTCCGCTCCAGAAACCGCCAAGCTTCTTGCCGCCCGCCGCCTCGCCATGGGTGTCAATGTGGTTGCCGCGCGCGTCGCTCTGGCCGCGTTCGCCGATCAGCCTTATGTCTCGAAAATCGCCGCTCGCAATGCCGATGATCGCCAGGAATTTCTCAATCAAGCCAATTCGCGCATGCTCCGCGCCATCCAGTCTCACGCCAATTTCGCGTTGCTCGCTGCAGGCGCGCTCGGCACGGAAGTGGCCGCGCAGCTTCGCGCTCGCGGTGTCCTCGTCTCCGCCGGATATCCTGCTTTCCCCAATCACGTCCGCGTCTCGTTCGGTCTCCCCGCCGACATGCGCCGCTTCTGGACCGCCTGGGACTCCGTCATCCCCTCCAACCCCATGTAACTCAGCACTCTTGCCTGTAAAGGCGGTTTCCTGCTGGTTCGGTCCATCCCACTGGACCGGGCATCGGCATCCTCAGAAGGGGAGCAAGTCCCAGCTCCTCTTCCCCTCAATCCCATTCGTTGGCGCTCTATCGGCCATCGCAAGACCGACCATCGCACCACGGAGGAATTCACTGCGCATGCGCTGCTACCTTCGCGTTCTGGATTAACCCGTTCGAGAAGAAACAATGTGAAATACCTGCAAATGCAACCCAGAAGCCGGAGAAGCGCGAGTAGTGCCCGATTAGTCGTGTCGGTTCAAACGGTCGATGCAACACTTTCCCGAAGTTTACCCGCAGGAGTCTGAAAGCCCAAAGTTTGTCGTGGGCGTTGATTCAAGCGTAGGGCTACTTTGTTGAGATCCGACTGGGAATAGATGATTTTTACAATGTTCTTCGACAATGGCATGACGCCTTCGAAGTCGAATGGGCCGCTGCCCCCAAATCTGCCGATGCGCCGACGGAGTACTACTTGAGCTAGCGAAATGGCCTGCCGAAATCCCAAGGCTCGCCTCCTGACGGTATGCTTCTATCTAGTACTGGCAACACTCTTGCGACACATCCGCGATTCATTCTGCCAGACTGAACTTCCCCCTTTGCTTCGGCGCGCCAAATCAACGGATTCTCCTGCCTCACTTGCAGGTCAGCCAACCGGTACCGGAGTTGCTGGGGTCGCCGGTGAGGTGATTAAGGATGCTGGTAATGGAACTGTCGCCGTTGGGCTTGCCGCGGGCTTTTCCGCTCAAGCGCCTGATTAACGCGCTTACCG
>Ga0207107_1158_pt1 | contig 15331 bp, 14 predicted proteins | sample Alteio_BWMinHeat_75_FD_153555 | JGI IMG/M metagenome (GOLD analysis project Ga0207107, IMG submission 153555) | Enriched cells from forest soil in Barre Woods Harvard Forest LTER site, Petersham, Massachusetts, United States -... | ecosystem: Environmental > Terrestrial > Soil > Temperate forest >... | reverse complement strand
AAGGTGTCGGAAACCGGCACAGCGGTAGTGCCGGATGGATCGGAGATCACGCTTTCCTTTGCACAAGCGGCGCAAGGCAAAATCGGGGTGAAAGGCGCCAGAGGCAAGGCGCTTCCTGTCGATTCCGATCAACTCTATATTTATACCAGAGAGAATAAGCTGCGCATCGATATCGATCCTTCTTCCAAACCATTGCCCATGTATTTTGCCGATAAACCGAATGTGCGCATATTGAATGGACGCGTTGAAGTCGTCGCAGATAAAATAAATTTAGGCCAGCTAAAGACGGGCAAAGCGTCTGATTCGGAATTGGGGATGATTATCCGCGCGGCAAGGGGCGCTTCATCCATTAGGAAAAAAGGCGAGGTCGCCATAAACAGGTTTGCTCAGAAATTCAGAAAGGCGGCCATAGAAGTTGAATTATCGAGCGATCAGACAAAAGGTATGTATGCAGATCAGTTTTACCGTGTGCTGGCGCAGCATGTGATTTCACCGCTTTTAGCTGGCGGTAATCAAGAAGTGTCTTATGCCAGGGCTTCTCTGCGGCTGCAGGTCAATGGCGCGGACGTATCGCCGCTTACTGTGCTATTCGACAATACCAATCAAGAGGCAGAAAAATACATGTTACGGTGGATTTTCGCCAATGGCGAAAAGCTTGGACTCAAGGGAGTAGAGACATTGAAGCAAGCCAGCAACAATTTATTTGGTCCGGGTGAAAAGGATGCGCCATTTGAAGAAGAGCAAAAACGGCGTGATGCTCAATGGAGGGAGTGGCTTCCGCAAGCGGATAAGCCGCAGGACCAGCGCAGGGCGTTAATGAAGAACCTTAATTTTGATGGGAAAGGCAGATAAATGTTCGGACGCCGTGGCACAGCAGAGACTCCAGCAACGCCGGTAGTGTCGGCGGTGGTGGCGGCTGCGCCGGTGGCGGCGGAGGTGAAGGCGCCGGCGGGTAAAAAGGGAGGCGAGGATTTACTGGCGGCGACCAAGGATAAAATTTATTCGCTGCTCATGGAGCAGATCGATATCGCGACGTCATCGCGGCTGCCGCGCGATGAGCTGAAACGCCAGATCATCGAGCTTATCGGCGAAATCGTGATCGAGCAAAAGCTGCCGATCAACCAGGCGGAGCAGCAGACGCTCGCTAATCAGATCGTCGACGATATGCTCGGATTCGGGCCGCTGGAGCCGCTTTTGCGCGATGACGCGATTACCGACATCATGGTCAACGGGCCGTATCAGGTCTATATCGAGCGCAAGGGCAAGCTGGAACTTTCCGAAGTCAAATTCCGCGATAATTCGCATGTGATGGCGATTGCGACGCGCATCGTAACCGGCGTCGGCCGGCGCGTCGATGAATCCTCGCCGATTTGCGATGCGCGTTTGCCGGACGGTTCGCGCGTCAACGTCATTGCGCCGCCTTGTGCCATTCGCGGCACGTCGATTTCCATCCGCAAATTTTCGCAGAAAAAAATCACCCTCGATACGATGGCAGGCACCAAAAATATTTCCGAGCCGCTGTGCAAATTGCTTAAAATATGCGGTGCGATTCGCCTGAATATCGTAATTTCCGGCGGCACCGGCTCGGGAAAAACCACCATGCTCAATGCCATTTCGCGCATGATTTCGCACGGCGAGCGGATTGTCACCATCGAAGATGCCGCCGAGTTGCAATTGCAGCAGCCGCATGTGGTTCCACTTGAAACGCGCCACGCGAATTTAGAGGGCGAGGGTGAAATCACCATGCGCGATCTGGTAAAAAACGCGCTGCGTATGCGTCCCGATCGCATTATTTTGGGCGAAGTGCGCGGCGGTGAGGCGTTTGATTTGCTGCAGGCGATGAACACAGGCCACGATGGTTCCATGGGGACGCTACACGCCAATACGCCGCGCGAGGCGCTGACGCGTCTGGAAAATATGATCGGCATGGCGGGCATCAATTTGCCGAGCAAAGCGGTGCGCACGCAGATTTCAAGCGCGGTGAATCTCATCGTGCAGATCAGCCGCATGCGCGACGGCGTGCGCCGTGTCACGCACGTCACCGAAATCATTGGCATGGAAGGCGACGTGATTATTACGCAGGATCTGTTCACCTTCGATTTCAAGGGCGAGGATGAAACCGGCAAGCTCGTCGGCGAATTCCGCTCGACCGGCATCCGCCCCAACTTCGCGCATCAGGCCGCTTATTTCGGACTCGAACAGGCGCTACTTGAGGCGATGACGACCGGGCAGGGGTGATATGCTGACCAACATTCTCATCTTCGTTGCTATCCTGGCCATCTTCGGGCTGGGCTGGCTGCTAATGGGCGGCGGGGCGGAGCGTAAGCGGATGCTGATGCGCATTGAGCGTATGCGGCAACGCAAGGCGGGAGCGAAATCGTCGCAGGACATGTCACTGCGGCGCAAGAGCGGCGAGCAGAAGGGGCTGATCCATTGGGTCATGAAGCCGCTGCCGGATTTCAAGCGTCTCGGCGACCAGCTCGAACGCGCCGGGAAAACGCTGACGCCGAAACAATATATTTTCCGCCGCGTTTTATGGATGCTGGCGATTGTGGTGATTACCAAAGCACTGTTCGGCAAATCGATTTTCCTGGCGATTTTTCTGGGCGTGGTGTTTGGCGTGTGGATTCCGCTCAAATGGCTGCAACGCATGGTCAGCAAGCAATCCAAGGCGTTCCTCATGCTGTTTCCCAATGCGATAGACCTCATCGTGCGCGGGTTACGCTCGGGGCTGCCGGTGTCGGAATCGCTCGTGCTGGTGTCGCAGGAAGTGCCCGATCCGGTGGGCGCGATCTTTGCGAATATTTCCAATACCATGAAGCTCGGCGTGCCGATGGAAAAAGCGCTGCAGGAAACGGCGCGCAAACTCGATATGACTGAGTTCAATTTTTTTACCACCAGCATTATTTTGCAGCGCGAAACCGGCGGCAATCTGTCGGAGATTTTAAATAACCTGTCGGAAGTATTGCGCGGACGCTATCTCATGCGCATGAAAATCCGCGCCATGTCGTCGGAAGCGCGCGCGTCGGCATATATTATCGGCGCGTTGCCGTTCGTGGTGATCGCAGCGGTGGCGGCAACCAGCCCGGGATATCTCACGCCGCTTTATTCCGATTATCGCGGCAATATTTGCGCAGGCGTTGCGGCGGGCATGATGAGCTTCGGCTTGTGGGTCATGCGCCGCATGACGCAGTTTGAGATTTAGTTATGTATGAAGGACAACCGCTGCATCTGAGCCAACTGCTTCCCGCCGGGGTGAAGCCTGACGATGTGTTTATCGGGCTGGCGATTCTGGCGGTGTTTATCTGCATTGCCATGCTTACCGATTCCGGCAAGCGCAATACGATGTCGGCGCGCATCAAAGCCATACAGGAGCGGCGCGAGGTGCTGCACAGCGACGCTATCTCGCCCAAAAAACGCAGGAAGCCTGAAATGAGCGTGAGCTTTATCCGCGCCGTGGCGGTTAAATTGCAGCTCGTCAAAAAGAACCAGATCGGCAACGCCGAGCAGCGTTTGATCGAGGCGGGATTTCGCTCGAAGGATGCGATTTTCGTGCTGGCGTTTTTCAATCTTCTATTGCCGATTGTGCTGGGCGTCGCCGGTTTTATCGTGATGAAACTCAACGGGCATGTCGCGCCGAAATGGCAGATGTTCAATTATATCTGGCCGATACTGGGTGCTTATATCGGGCTTAAACTGCCGGGGATGTATGTCGGCAAGACGCGCAAACGGCGCTATCTGATGATCCAGCGATCGCTATCCGACGTGCTCGATCTCATGACCATCTGCGCCGAGGCGGGGTTGAGTCTGGCAGCGATGTTAGATCGCGTGTCGCGCGAGTTGGCGATTGCGTATCCCGAAATGGCGGAGGAGCTCTCGATGACGTCAATCGAAATTGGCTTCCTGCCCGACCGCAACCAGGCGCTGTCCAACCTCGCCAAACGCTGCACGCTGGCTGAGGTGCGCGGCATCGTCAGCGTGCTGATCCAGACGGAAAAATACGGCACGCCGATCGCGCAGGCGCTGCGTGTGCTTTCATCGGAATTTCGGCAGGCACGTATGCTGCGCGCCGAACAAAAAGCCGCGAGGTTGCCCGCGCTCATGACGGTGCCGATGATTTTATGCATCCTGCCGACGCTGTTCATCGTGATTATTTCGCCGGCTATTGTGAAGCTGCTCGATACGATGAATAATTGATGGTCTAGCGCTTATTCTGACTCGGGAAATTATTATCCGCGGGGGTGGATGTCGGTAATTCATTGCTGACAGGCGCAGGTTTTTCCGGCGTAGGTTTGGCCTCCGCAGGTGCTTCGACGAAACCGGTGCCGGCGGGTGCAGCCGGCGCGGGCGAGAAAGAATGCTTCTTGCGCTGCTTTGCATATTCTTCATAGAAGCGCATATTTTCTTTTGCTTCTTCCGGCGAGACATCTTCCTGATTGATCGCCAGCGCTTTTTTCTTATCTCCATTCAGCGCATAGGCGAGCGCGAGATTCTGGCGGATGGTTTTGTTGCCCTGATTGGCGAGCGGTTCGAGCAGCGCGATGGCGCCTTTGGTCTGGCCGTTTAAGATCATCGACATGGCGAGGTTGTTTTTGATACTGGGTGAATCGGGCGAGAGTTTCAGCGCTTGTCCGTAAAGTGCCTGCGCGCTAGCATGATTACCGCTATGGTCGAGGGCGACGGCTTTGCCATTATAGGCCAGCGCATCATCGGGTTTTTGCGCGATGAGTTTATCGAACAGCGCGGCGGCCTCCTGCGGTCTGGTGTCGATCAGCGCATAGGCTTGTTTGCGCATTTGCTCCGGTGGTTGCGTTTTGTCCTGATCGCTGGAATGCAGGCTGGGAAGGTGCGAGCAGCCGGCTAGGAAGGCCAGGGAGAGGATGGTGATAGTGGAGAGTTTCATAAGCGGCCTTCCGGATGATTATGTCATCCCGAGCTTGCCGAGGGATCTTAGGCCCTTCGGCTTCGCTCAGGGTGACAGGAAGAACTTACTGGCTTATGTATAAATTCGCAAGTGAATCGCCGATCTGCTGAAAGGCGGTTTGTAGCTCGGCGTTGGTGGGGGCGAGGAAGAAATAGGTCGGGCCGCTGGCACAGCTGCTGAGTAGGCTGGTATCGACGTCGCTGCCGCTCCCGAAACCGATCGTATAGATAATGACACCATTCGCTTTGAGTTGATTGCAAACGGCGAGGGTTTTGCTGTCGAGCTGGGCGTTGGTGGGGTTGGTCTGGCCCTGATAGGCGCCGATGGCGCTGCTGGAGCCGACGCTGTTGGTGCCGTCGGTCATGAGGATGACGACCTTGTTCATGAGCGGTGTGTGGTAATCCAGCGGCAGGCTATTGGCATCCATCTCGCCGCCCCACAGGCCGCGCCATTTCGGTGACAACATCCGCCAACTCCAGGCCATGCCGAGATTGATCATCGTGGAGCCGTTGGCGGTCATGCTGTTGACGAGGCTCACTACGTTACTTTTGCTCGCCGTCATGCCCATGACTTCGGTGGTGATGCAGCCGAGATTGGGGCCGTTGGCGCCGGATTCGGAGTCGTAGGTGGTGATGGTTTTTTTGCTGGCGCCGCTGCCGGTGCTGCGATGGCAATTCCACGGATTGGAGCCGCCGCTGCAGGAATTATTGCTCGTGCTCATGCCGGTATAATCGGAGGCGTAATCGAACGCCTGGAATAACGTTCCGGTGCCGCTGGGTATGTCATCCGATTCGTCGTAAGAAAGGCCTGCGGGCACGGTAGCGCTGCGTGCGTTGATGCAGCCAAGCCAGTTGGATGGTCCCCAGTTGGGTATGGTTGAGCCGTTTAGCGTATAAGCGCAGCGGCTGGGGCTGGTTGAATGCGTACCTGCGGTAGCGGGCGATGTACCGCTGTAGGACGGACAGGTGCTGCCGGGAATTGACGGGCCGAAATCGAGTGCATTGTCATACATGGTATCCATCCAGCTCATATGGCTGGTGCCGATGTTCACCATGTCGGTAAACGGCACAACACCCACCCATAAATTGGGAACGGTGTTGCCGCCGCCGAAGAGAATATCGAGGAGTCCGTTCGTGCCGGTGACGGCATTCTTAAGCGCGACGATTTTTGAGGTGCTGCCGCTATTGCAATTGCTGCCGGTGGTAACGTCGCACGCCATCGATCCGGTATTGTCGAGCACGAGCACCAGTTCCATGCCGCTCGACTGGCGCGTGATTTGCGATGCGGCGGAGACGGCAATGCTATTGATGTGAAAGAGTTGCATGAACGTCGTGTTGACGGTGCCTGTAACACTGAGATTGATGACGCTGTTGAGGCCATTTGGCGTGGCGCTTGGGCCGCTGGTGATGGTGGTGCCGAGATAATTGGCGGGGAAATTGGCGTAGAAATATTTGCTGGTTTCGGTGGTGATATTGACCGTGCTCGCTTCGCTGCCGACAGCAAGGCCCGCCGCATCGAGCGCATTTTGCATGCGCGTCTGCACGATCTGCACGCGCCCCATATCGACGGCAACGCCGGTCGCACCGATCAGCATGAATATACCCAATGCAACGATCGGCATGGCTGAACCGCGCGTGGAGGACAAGAAACGTTTTAGCTGCTGCATAATACAGTCTCCGTGAAAATTTCCAGCATGCCCAGCGTCGATAGTGCGCCGAGCCTTGGTTTATATAGTCCTACTTTATAGATTTTACTGCCGGTGATGACGCCGTTGGTGGGGATGATCGGCTGGTAATTATAAAATATTTCCGAAACGATGACGTTGTCTTTGTCGTTAAGCGTGATGCCGCCGGGCAATGCCGCATGGTTGCCGACGCTGCCGACCTGGCTGGGCTGCACCCAGTTGCCGTTGGCGCCGCTGCTGACATATTGCCAGTTGACGACCGGCAGGTTGCTGATGCTATACGCGCCGGTTTGCGTGACCGAGCTGATGATGACGTAACCGTTCGGGCCGAACGTATAAGGCTGCATCACCTGCGCGGCGGCGGTGATCATGCTGTCGAGCTCGGCTTTGGTGATGGTTTGTCCCTGCGAGGTGATATCGGCAATCGTCACCGCCGTTTTTTCAACTTTTTCAGCAATGAGGATATAGCGCGTCACCTCTATCGAGCCCAGCAGTAGGGCGAGAACAAACGGAATGCACACGGCGAATTCGAGGAAGGCGAGGCCTTCTTCGTTGCGTTTAAAATGCAGCAGTTTTTGCAGCCACGTCATACATCCTCATGGGCCAGTGGAATAAGGTTCGTTGCGCACTACTGTGCGTGCCGTAATCATAAACGTTTTGCCGATGACGGCGCTCACAATGGGCGTTACGATCGTCCATGGATAGCTTACCGTATAGACCACGACATCGCCCGGATTGCCGAGTCCCGCCGCGCCCATATCGGCATCCCATACGCCGTTGCCGTTGATGTCGGTGAAGTTGACGCCGGGCGTGCCGGGGCAGGGCGGTGTCGTCGGTTTGATGCACGGTTCCGGCTGTCCGACATTGTTGAAGGTGGAATAGACTTCGGTGGTGACAGTGATTTTGGCGGGGTCAAGAAGCCCGGCGGTTCTGTTGTTGACGTTGTTGACGATTTCCTGCTGCCGCGTACTGCCCGGCGCGATATAGCCCGTCTTGCCGAGGCGCGAGGTGCTGTTGGTCGCGCTTTCGAGCACGACGCTTGTGAACATGATGAGCGAGAATTCGATGATGCCCATGATCATCAATAAAAACACCGGCGCGATCAGCGCGAATTCGATCGAGGTAATGCCGTCCCGCGCGCGCATCATACGCGAGAAAAATGAATTCCGAGAATGCCGCTGCATGCCAGACATAACGCCCTAAAGCTGTGATGGGACTCTATAGGATAACACGGCAGTTGTTAAAGAGGGGTAAATCTTGGATGGCAGTTAATTGATAATTATGAGGATTTTAGGAGAATTTTGTAGCGCGTTTGGACAGTATTTGAGGTAAATTACACTATTGGCTTTTATTTTCTGTTTCCGGGGGTAATGATGCGGCCGGATGCTCTATCCAGTTTAATATATCCTGCAGCACCAACTCGCCTTCCAGGTCGCGCTCGAGCATATGGTAGCCGTTGGGGTAATACACATAGGTAATGGGCTCCTCAAAACGTTTGCGGGCGCTTTCAATGGGGGCGGGAGGAATAACCTGATCGTGCGCGCCGTAAAGCAATAGCGTCGGGGTTTTGATGGCGGGAACTTTTGCGTAAGCCTCGTCCATAAGCTCCACCAGGCCATAAATCGCATCGATGCGCGTTTTTTTGATCACCAGCGGATCGGCGCCGAGTGCCTGCAGCATCGGTATATTGTCGGAGGCGAGGATATGCAGATCCTGGCCGGTCAGCGTCCAGTAGGGAATCGTATGCGCGCCGAACCATAACGTGCCGCGGAAAATCGGATTCATCGTATCGGCGCCCCATAGGGCGGGTGCGGACAATATAACGCCCTGCACTTTGGGAAAAGCCGGATCGCTGACGGCGTTAATCACTACTGCACCGCCCATGCTTTCGCCCATAATATAGACCGGCGTTTTCGGATAACGTTTTTCTATCTGCTTCACAAATTGTGCAAGGTCGTGCGTGAGATTTTCCTCGCCCGCCCAGATACCCGTATCCGGCGATTGCCCGAATCCGCGCTGGTCATAGGCATAGACGGCAATGCGGTGTTTCTGGAAAAATGTTCCGGTGGTTTCAAAGCCATGGCTGTAATCGTTGAATCCATGCACCGCGATGATGATCGCTTCCGGCTTGTCCTTCGGCAGCCAATGGCGATAAGGTAATGCTGCATCGTCGGCGGTATGGAATATGCCCGCAGCAAGTTGCGGCTGCTGGTCCGGTTGCGGATGGAAAGGCTGGACGTGCGGGGCACAGGCAGTAAGAAGAAAGAGGATGATTAGATGACTCGATGACTGGATGACTCGAGTAATCAAGTAATCGAGTAATCGAGTCATCGCATTTTTCCCTTAAACCCGCTCGCCACGACATACATCTCGGATGAATCGGAGCGGCTGGCTTTGGGCTTGGCGTGTTTGACGGAATCGAAATCCTGTTTCATGCGCGCCAGCAACTCGCGCTCCGCGCCACCCTGAAACACTTTGGCCACGAATACGCCGCCTTTTTTCAACACCTCGCAGGCAAACGGATACACCGCTTCGAGCAGCGCCATGATGCGCAGATGGTCGGTGGCCGCATGGCCGGTTGTGTTGGGCGCCATGTCGGAGAGCACGATGTCGACGCCGGCGGGAATATGCGAACGAATCACATCGGGCGCTTTCTCATCCATGAAATCGAGCAGCAATAATGTCGCGCCGGCGATCGGCTCCATCGGCAAAATATCGACGCCAAGCACCGTCGGTTTTTCCGCCGGCGATTTAATCCGTGCCACCGCCACCTGCGTCCAGCCGCCCGGCGCCGCGCCGAGATCGAGCACGGTTTTTCCGGCTTTCAACCATTTGAAACGGTCATCCATCTCGATGAGTTTATATGCCGCGCGCGAACGATAACCTTCTTTTTTAGCGCGCACGACATACGGATCGTTGAGCTGCCGCTGCAACCAGCGCACCGACGAAATACTCCGCCCCTGCGCGGTTTTCACCCGCTTCTTGAGTTCGCGATTGCCGGAGGTGGGAGTCTTAGCCATTTATTTCTGATTCATCAGCGAAAGGATAATCCCCTCGCGCACGCCGCGGTCGGCGATGGTGATGCTGGCGGTGGGCCAGAGGCTGCTGATGGCCTCAAAAATTGCGCAGCCGGAGATGATGAAATCGGCGCGGTCGGGGCCGATGCAGGGATGGTTGAAGCGTTCGCTGGGACGCATTTTGAGCAGCCTCTGGATGGTGGCGCGGATGTCGCTGACGTTCAGGCGGATACCATCGATGCGCGAGCGGTCATAGCGCGGCAGGTCGAGATGGACGGCGGCGAGCGTCGTTACCGTGCCGGATGTAGACAATAATTGCACGGTGGAATCGCCAATCGTGTCGCCGATCTGGTTGGCTTCGTCGAACGGTTTTAAGCGCTCATGCAGGAAGCTCACCATGTCGCCGAACGCCATATCAGCGAAACTCGATCCGCCGAATTTATCGGCAAGGTTCATGACGCCGAAACCGATGGAGAGCCAGTCGGTGATATGCGAAGTGTCGTTATGGGCGTTGTTGCGCGCCGCTTCGACGTCGATCCACATGAGTTCCGTGCTGCCGCCGCCGATGTCGAATACGATGGCGCGCTTGGCAACGTCGGTGAGCAAAGATGAACAGCCGAGGAACGCCAGCTGCGCTTCCTCTTCGCTGGTGATGATGTCAATGTCGAGACCGGTTTGGCTGCGCACGCGATCGAGGAAATCCTGCCCGTTGGCGGCGCGGCGGCAGGCTTCGGTGGCGACGAAACGCGCATGCGTCACGCGGTATTTGCCCAGTTTTTTCTGGCAGGCTTTGAGCGCTTCAAGTGTGCGCTCCATGGCATCGTCGGAGAGTCTGCCGGTGGCGCTGACGCCTTCGCCGAGGCGCACGATGCGCGAAAAACTATCGAATACACGAATACCGGGCGCCGCATGGCCGCCCTGGTCGCCGCCCGTCGGATCGAGCGAGGCGATCAACAGCCGGCAGTTATTGGTGCCAAGATCCAGCGCGGCAAAAATACGATCATCCGCGCGTGCACCGCTATTCGCACCCGTTTCGCGGGTATCCTGCGAAGGTTGCAACATATCACTACTTCTCATGCCCGCGTCACCGCGAGCCAATGTCAATGGGTTAACCCTATGAGGGTAGGATAGAGGAGTTTGGGGGAGGATACAAGCGGATTGGAAAAAGCCGCAAGATTATACGGCGGCGGCCCTGGATATTTCTTGGCTTATGCGCGATTTGCCTGTCATTTCTAGGGGTTTTTGTAATCCCATCAACTCCAGAATCGTAGGCGCGATATCAGCAAGCCCTACTTCTTCGCCGGCAGCAGGAGGCGCTAACGTTTTCTTGCCACCGACCAGCATCATGTGCACGGGGAAAGTGGTATGTTGGGTATGTGGAGTCTTACCATCATCATGCCTCATTTTCTCTACATTACCGTGATCGGCAATGACAATGGCCGTGCCCTTTTGTCTTTCAATAAGAGGAAGAATTTCCGCAAGTGCTTTATCCATTGCCTGTACAGCTCCTTTGGCCGCTTCAAAATCTCCCGTATGCCCCACCATATCGGGATGCGCATAATTGACGACGATAAAATCATGCCTGCCACTTAGAATTTGTTCTTTCAGCTTTGCGGTTACCTCCGCAGAGGACATGGCGGGACATTGAGCGAAAGTATCACCAGGCGTAAGTGTGGGGGAAGGAATTTCAATCACTTCTTCATTTGGGAATGGCTTATCCCTGCTATCCAAAAACCGCGTGACGTGCGGATATTTTTGCGACTCGGCTAAATGCAATTGCTGAAGGCCGGCATTCGATATGACTTCGGCTAACACATTCTTGGGTTTTTCTTCTTCAGGTACCACCACAATGCTCTGCATAAGGCTTTTGTGATCATCGCTATATTCAGTCATGCCTACCGCATTTTCTCTGGCAAATTGCTTCTCGCTGTCCTGTTTAAATTTTTGTTCAAACACGACACCCCCTGAAGCTTCAAGCGCCGCAGGATCGATTGACTGAGGATCGATCAAGGCTTGAGAAATTTTCTTTGCGCGATCGGTGCGGAAATTAGCTATCAACAAACCGTCTTTTTCACCCATGCCTTTATATCCCTGCATCACCATGGGACGAACGTTTTCGTCGCTGGGGGAAATGCCATTACTCCTCTGATGAGCATATTCGGCAATCAAATACTGGCCGATTTGATCTTCGGTTATGGGAGAAATTCCTTCAGGATTTTTACCGAAAGTGATCGCATCGTAGGCTAACTTGACGTTATCCCATCCCTTTTTCTTTTCGCGATCCATGCCGAAAGAGCGGCCGGAAATAGTTGCCAGGGTGGTATGTTTGCAGTCCGCCAGTTCATCTTTAAGCTCTGTGATATATTGCATGGCGCTTTCAGGCGCGACATCGCGGCCATCGAGTGCCATATGGAGCATAACGGGAATGCCTTGAGCATCGAAATGCTTGGCCATTGCGATAATATGATTGATGTGTGAATGCACCCCGCCATCGGACAACAGGCCATATAGATGGAGTTTTCCACCAGATGCTTTTAATTTTTTCTCTAGTGTTTTAACGCCTTCTGATTCGAAAAGACTGCCATCCTCTAATTTTTTATGCACGACGGAAAGTGATTGTTCCATAACGCGGCCGGCACCAATGGTGGAGTGTCCCACCTCGGAATTGCCCATCTGGCCATCTGGAAGCCCTACAAATTTACCATCCGTACGTAATGCTAAATACCGACCCTGGTTTTGAGAATCTGCAATTAATGCCTTTAATCTAGGAGCGTTCGCTTGCGTAACCGCATTCCACTCATTATCAGGCCCATTGCCGAGACCATCCATAATGAGAAGAACTGTGGGGCCTTTTTGTGGTGATGCGTGGCTCATGAATTTGGCTCCAAACATTATTAATAAATGATTAATATAAAGTAACTAAAATTCCCTACAAGCGCAAGAAAAAAATTATACTAATGTATTCAAACAATATATTTAATATTGAGTTATTGAAAATGTATTAATTTAAGAACCTACAATTTCGGCGTCCGGCGTGTAGGCATCTCATCCCTATGCGTATAAGCATTGAGCAGGAGCCCAATCGCTAGCACGGCCGAGACCATGATGGAGCCGCCATAGGACATGAGAGGCAGGGGGACGCCGACGACGGGGATCAGACCCATCACCATGGCGCAGTTGATGAGGATATGCATGAACAGCAGCGCCGTGACACCGGCGGCGATCATCGAGCCGAAGGTGCTGCGGCTGCGGTTGGCGACGGCCATCCCGGACATGAGCAGCAGCACATAAAGCCCGAGCAGGATGAAGCTGCCGAAAAAACCGAATTCCTCGGCGAGCATGGTGAAGATGAAATCGGTGTGTTTTTCCGGCAGGAAATTGAGCTGGTTCTGCGAACCCTGCAAATAACCCTTGCCGAAAAATCCGCCGGAGCCGATGGCGATCATCGATTGCAAAATATTATAACCGGCGCCGAGCGGGTCTTGCTGCGGATCGAGGAAGGTCAGCACACGGCGCTTCTGGTAATCATGCATGAAATGCCACGCCACGGGCGCTGCGCAAATTCCCGCCGCGATCACGCCGATAAAATAGCGCCACTGCACGCCCGCCAGAAATAACATAATCGCACCGACGGAAACAAGGATCGTTGTCGTGCCGAGATTAGGCTCGCGCAGAATGAAAATGGCGGGAATCAGGATCAGCAATATCGGCGGGATGAGGAAATTAATGCGCGTAATATCTTCCGGATGCAGCTGGTGGAAATAACGCGCGAGCGCCAGTATCACCGCCAGTTTCATGAATTCCGACGGCTGTAAATTAAGCCCGCCGAGCGTCAGCCAGCGCTTCGCGCCCATCCCCGTATGCCCCATCACATCGACGATGATAAGCACAATCAGGCAGCCGAAATAAATCACATACGCATAATCGAGCAGCAGCCGCATCGGCATCAAGGCCACGATGAGCATGAGCACAAACGCAAAGGCAAAACGCACCATCTGCGCCGACGCCCACGGACTAATCGCCCCATTCCCCGCCGACACCATCATGAGAAATCCGATACCGGCAATCATCGTCATGATCATGACGATGAACCAGTTCACCTCGGTGAGCTTGGCGATGGGAGAGAAGCGAGTGTGGCGGCGGCGCATGGAAAAGAATTATCCTAACTTCGCAGGATTGTCATCAGGAACGAATTTTTATACGTCATTCCCGTCCATGGGGGGATGAAGAGAATTAGAGACGTTTCTTTATCTTGGCTTTGGTGGCTGCGATGATGTCAGATATGCGGTGCTTGCTAATGCCGCTTTGCTCAATGAGGGCAAGAATCATTCTTTCTCATTGTTGCATAGAGTCGGTATTGGATGTCACTATTAAAATAACCTACAACTTCTTCCCAATCAGCAGATGCAGCGCGTCGGGGTTGTTGTTGGTGACGCCGAGGCCGGCTTCGGGGCGGGTGTCGATGCCTTCGGTGTTGAGGGATGCGGCCAGCGCCAGCGCACTTTTAGAGAAGCGGTTGACCTGATCCGGATGCACCTGGATAATCACGCCGGATACATTCACGACGCCGGCCAGCGGTTTCGCATCGCGCTTAAAGACGATTTTTTCGCCCTTCCAGTCTATCTGTACCCAGCCGGCCGACTGTAGCAGCGATTCCATGACTTCCAGCAATGATTCCGTTTCGGCATCGCCCCTGAGTACCGCCACGTCGAATTTGGTTCCCGCGTAGGGTTTGAGCAGTTCGATCAATTTCTTTTGCTGTTGGGCGGTCAACGTGCGCGGCGAGTTTAATTTAGCCAATTCCAGATTGGCGGCGGCGGCGGTTTGGCTGGCTTTGGCGGCGGTTTCGGCGGCCTTTGCGGCATCGGCTTTTGCGCTTTCCGCGGCGGCGTTGGCGGAGGCTATCGTGGCGGTCACCGACGTTTTATAGTGTTCGAAAGCGGTCTCTTTCTGTGTCTGGATTTCGGATTGCCAGCGGATGATCAGCCAGCTTGCCACTACAAACGCAAGGGCAGCAATGATGCCGATGACGAGCGAGGAAAAATATATTTTATGGGTCGTATCAAGCCACCATTGGAGATCGTTATCCAACATGCCATTCGCCTTTCCGGTTATTTTGTTATCTGTCTGGGCCATAATCCTAAAAACTATCTATGCGGGATCATTATCGACGTATTTTATTAACAATACCTTTCCACCGCGCCATTATTATTTTTTATCGGGTTTGCGATTGTTATTTAAAGCGAAAACCCGTTGTAACACAATCTTAACAATTGGTGGCGTAAATTAGTGGTACAATTCTTGTATATAGAGTCGCGCGCGAGAGATTCGCGCTTAAGAGATAAAATAAGACAGGTCGCTTCGTGCAAAATCGTTTACAGTTCAGTGCTGTATTTCTTGCTTGCTTCATGTGGGCAGGGATAATTGCGCCTGCAGCGCGCGCCGATTCCATCGATCCGTTGATCGAAGGCGCTAAGCTCTGCACGCGGCATCTGGCGCGTTATGAGCGGGAATTCGGCATTCCGACACATTTGCTTTCCGCCATCGCCTCTACCGAATCGGGACGCTATCACGAGGGCCTTAAAATCCGGGTGCCGTGGCCGTGGACGATCAACGTCGAGGGCAAAGGCTATTTCTTCGACAGCAAGGATCAGGCAATCACCGCCGTCCGTAAATTCCGCGCGCGCGGAATTCAGAGCATCGATG
>Ga0207107_1156_pt1 | contig 15429 bp, 10 predicted proteins | sample Alteio_BWMinHeat_75_FD_153555 | JGI IMG/M metagenome (GOLD analysis project Ga0207107, IMG submission 153555) | Enriched cells from forest soil in Barre Woods Harvard Forest LTER site, Petersham, Massachusetts, United States -... | ecosystem: Environmental > Terrestrial > Soil > Temperate forest >... | reverse complement strand
AGGATTGGTTTGAATATTTGTTATCATGATTATATAGTGATATTGTCCAATATCATTTTATATCATACCTCTCGCACTTAAGAAATAAATAAGTCCCACAAAATAGGTTGTTTTTCCTTCTGTTGCAGATAACGATTGACTTCTCCAAAATGATCAACATCTTTAAATGGTGGATAGGTGATTTGTTTGCGTTTGGTCGGATCCATACCATAAGTAAGACCATCTAAGGTATTCATGAAACTCATGGGTGATGGGTGTGAACTAGTAATGATTTTATGTTTGGTAGGATCAATATTGAGACAAAGTTTATGTGCATGAGCACCCCAAGCGAGGAACACAACACCGTCACACTTGGTATTGATATATCGAATCAAATCAGTAGTGAAATCTTTCCACAAGGCTTGATGCGCTCCTGGCATCCCTTGAACTGTGGTTAGGGCAGAATTGATCATTAAACAACCTTGTAGAGCCCACATGGAGAGGTTGCCAGAAGAGGGTTTCTGTTTAACATGACCAAATTTGTGCAAGTTTCCATAAATATTGGTTAAGGATGGTGGTTTGGGGAATCCTACACAAACAGAAAAACAGTTTCCCATTCCCTGGGGAATACGTTTTCCGTTAATTTGGAGTACACCAAAATAAGGATCTTGGCCAATAATAACTACACGAATATTTCGAAGATACATGGTATTCATGGCATTAAAAATCAATTGCGGATAAGGCACGATGAATTGTTTCTTCTCCAAACACTTCGACAGTATTTTCTCGATATTGTTGTAATATTTTTTGTTAGCTACTTGTTCAATAAATTCAAACCACTCAGAATTAAAAATCAGTGACTCCAAATTCACTTTCTGGTTCGGAAAATATTCGTTCCATGTTTTGAAAATATAATTATTGACGTGAGGGAAAATATAGTTCTGATATTCTTCGATCCCGATGGTTTTTTCTTGGCAAATTTGGAACTGGGATGGATCGGTGGCAAGATTCAATGTGGGTTCCGGAACTTCTTCATCATCTTCCGATTCTTCATCTTCATCCATGAACTTAGGTTTGGGATTGGGATTGGGATTGGTGATAGTTTTGGGACGAGAATCGTAACCAGTCATGGGTGGATCATCATCATCGGATTCTGAACCAAAAATTAATTCATTATCAGTTGCTTGAGTTTCTGTGATCATAATATAAGTTGTTCAATGTATAGTATTATTGTTAAATATATTTTAATACAATTTTTTAATCATAATATATAAGTCGTTCGATATAACTTTTTAATCGTGTTATATAAGTCGTTCAATATAGAGTTATTTAGTAAAATTTTTTGACTGATAAAATCAGTCAGTGCTGCAATTAATATATTTCGTGATATATATACTAAACCGATTATGTCGTCTTCAAGCTACGTTTCAAATGCGTCTATAACCGCACCATCATATACAGGAACCAATTCGACTTTAGCCTTTGTAGGAGATGCGAGCGGATTAACTCTAGGTACTAATACTGGATATATTGTCACGACGAATGGAAGTAATCAGCTGACAACCGAACAATTTGTACCATTAGCGAATGGTGGTTTAAATACTAATGTGGCATCATTATCTTCTGGTGTATTGACAACCAATGGTACCACTATTTCGTCAGTAGCTTTCGGTCTATCTGGTAATAATACTCTAGTTGAAACAAATTCTAGTGGTAACGTCAATATTGGAAGCGGAAGTATAACCGCCAACAATATCACCGCAAATGGTATTATCACTGGTAACGGTAGTGGGTTAACCAATTTGAATGTTAGCGCTGCTGAAATTACTGTAGGAACCAATCCTGGATGGATTGTGACAACTAATGGAAGCAATCAATTAACAACTGAACAATATGTACCAGTTGCGAATGGTGGTTTTGGTGTAAATCCTACATCAGGACTATCTTCCACTACATCGGCAGGAAGTGCTCTCGTTGTAAGCAGTGGTGCTTTAGCCACTTTTTCTTATGCAACAGCCGCAACCGCTAATACCCTTGCTCAAAGAGATTCAAATGGAGCTTTAACAGCAACCTCTTTCTTACAATCTGCAAATGCAAATGCCCTATCTTCTTCTCTCACCGCCTATGTTCAAACAACTAATGCGACTGCAACTACTCTTTTGACTTTACCAACAAGTACTGGAATTACTACAGGTTCCAAAGGTTCTGTTTATTTGATTTATGCTCAGATCGCTGTCGGAGATGCAACAGGAGAAGTTAATTCCGCCGTTTATGTTTTAGATTTCAAAGCGAAAAATGTTTATAACGGTACTTCCAATGTTTTGACAGTCAGTGCACCCATTAGTATTCAAACAACTATCGATACTGGAATGTCATTAACTACCAGTTCGGTTACAGTTAGTTCATCTAGTCAAAACGTAATTATTCAAGTCACTGGTATTGCATCCACCACATTAAACTGGTCAGGTGCATTTTATATAACTCAAGCTATTTATTAATTATTTTGCTGCACATACAAACTAAACACTATTATTATTGTTTTTAAGTGATCATTTAAAAACAATAATGTTCGTTAAATATATAATATGATACATATATACGACAGAGACAGTACTTATGTGGATGATGATATCATTCTAAAACCTAGATTGAGTGACTACAGATGTAAAAAATGTCAAGATTGTCATGGATGCATTTTTCACAATTCTGAGGCAAAAAATCACAAATTATGCTATTGTTCGAAACGATCCTTGTGTGAGAAGCGATCTTTGTGTGAAAAAACATATGATAACAAAACAAACATTACAATTAGCAATACTAATTTGGCAACTCTATTGACTCAAAATAATAGTGTGGGTCCCAATAGCATTAATATGAATGGAAACAGAATTATTAATTTAGGTCCAGCAGTGAATCCAACGGATGCAGTTAATTTGGAACAGGTAGAAACTATTATTAGTACGAACCAAGATTTGAACTCCATTTTGAGTAATAATAACAATGTCGGTTCGAATCAAATTAATATGAATAGTAATCGAATCATTGAATTGGCTGCTGGTATTAATCCGACAGATGCAGTTAATGTAGGACAATTAATATCATTTTCGACTCCAACTTTAGCCTCTGTTCTGTCAGTGGGTAATTCGGCGGGGTCTACTTCTATTAATATGAATAGTCAAAAAATTACTGGATTGGCCAATGGTACAAATCCTACAGATGCTGTTAATTTTTCTCAACTATCAGCAATTAGTACACCTAGTTTAGGAGCGGTTCTTACCGTTGGTAATACAGCTAATACTGCTATCAATATGAGTTCTCATCAGATAAATAATTTGTCAAATGGAATAAATCCCACGGACGCAGTTAATGTTGGACAATTAACAAGTGCGACCGGTGCTCAAACATTGGCGGCAGTTTTGACCAACGGGAATAGTGCAGGAACTTCATCAATAAATATGAATAACCACCAAATTAGTAATGTTTCACAAATTCAAACATATTTGATTACACCGGTGGTTAGTGGTATGGGCATTAGTTACTTCTCTGGAACGGGTCCAGCTAGTTTAAAAAGTATATATTCATTTTCTGCTTCTGTGGTGAGCAGCGTAAGTCCAGTTACTGTTTTAACACTTGGACTAAATACGACTTCTGCATACACTACAGAATTGATTACAGGATGTATTTGCACAGCAGGACCAGATTTATATACCACAGGTAATTTTTATTATCTAGAAAAAATAGCTGTAACCAACCTAACTGCTACCAAAACAACAATGAGCATCGAGATATTCAAAGATCTGCCGCTATCTACTCTTCAAATAATAAGTTCAGTTACTGGAACGAATTTAATAATACAAGTAACGGGAGTTATAGGTGATACATTTAATTTTACTGGTACATTAGAATTGTGGAGACACTTTTAAAATATACACGAATAGGTTCGGATTAATAAACTAATGGATTCATTATTTTATTAATTAAGGGCATACTTTAGCCATTGATCTTGAACGTTTTAATAATATGTTCAGTTGCCTCGTCATCTACCAAACCATTGATAAACGGTATAATCTTATTGTAAATTTTCCCAACAGTCACATCTGAAGTACCATACAATCTGGCAATTTTCTTTCTATCTATGCTGAGATTCATTTTGTCAGCCATAAGAAGAATGGCTCCGACGGCCACAGATTGCGGATTATGATCGGAAGCCAACTTCATTTTTCCACAGTTGTTGGCGATTCTGACAGCCAAATCAATTTCATATTTAGTCAATTCATCCATTTTTAAAACTATCTTAAACTTATTCCTGAATTCTGGTCGACAAAGTTTTCGGATATAGTCCTCTGGAGTTGTTTCTTCTAATTGATCCATGATGACACATTGATCGTCTGCATTCTTCATTAGTTTGTCAAATTGTTTGATTCCTTTGGATAGTTTCTTTTCAGTAATACCAAACATTCTGGCGATTTCCTTGAGAGGTCTTGGATCTTTATTCATTTCACATCCTTTAAGAACACAGGTCGCAATAATACTACGACGATTGTTTCCTCGAATAATGACATTTTTCCCGGCATTGACCCCGGTTTTGTGTTTCGAATCGTGAATTTTCTTGTACATAATTCGAGCCGTGTCTGAAATAATTTTTGGGATATGATTCACATAACAAATAGATACAATAACCTCAAAAACTTCATTCAAACTCTTTTCTTTGTATACAACAGAATACCATTTTTGTTTTCTTTTTAATTTACCACTACCAACACCAGTTATAATAGTTCCCTGGGACGATTTCGGGAAGAAATAATTAGACGGACATCCGCAACGGTTATTTTTTTCGCAATATCCATCATCATTATACTGTCGCCATTCTGGTCCATGATCAAATAGTCCTTCTGACACTAAACCACAAACACCACATCTGATTGATCCTTCTGTTTGGTCTTCAATCATTTTTCCGACTGAGTGACAATTAGCACAAATTAATTCAGAAGGTGATGTGGTTGTTTTAAGTTTAGTTTTTGGGATTCCAGACATACACTCAGTCAAAGTTTCTGAAGCGTTTTTCTTTTTGATACTGTTGAGTCTTTCAAATGTGCTTTTTGATTTGTTTACCTCTTCCAATGATGTTGGAAGTTTGAGATTGTTCGGTTTTCCGTCTGGTCCAATTGTGCAGAAATTTTCCAACAACAGTGCATTTGGATATGATGGACATGATGGGTATGACGAACCTGAAGCAGGAACAACAGTGGTGTTGGTATTGTCATAATGACCCGGTAAATCATCATGGCTAACATAAAGCTTATTTTTATTGGTCTTTATATGATAGGTTCCATTCTCTAACTCCTGAAGTTGTTGTAATCCATTGAGTAATATGCGGTGAGTTCTGTCCATCCTACCTTAAAGGAGTAGTAGTATAATAAAACTATATCTTTATATAATTTTTGGACGCAAATTTTTTTATTGGACCCCCGTTCCATAATGATTTGGATAAGGAGAGATATGTCTTGAACGGTAGCGATAATCGGAAAAATGTCTATCTGGAGCGAGATAAAAGAGGCCATCCGCATTTTTTTCGTATATATATGTTCCCAATATGAATTCTTTGATCGAGTTGGGAAGAATACTTTCAATATTTTCTATATAGTATGGTGAATTACAGGGCAATATTAAAGTGGTCACTAACGATGGTATTTTATTATGAATATTTTGATCGAAAGATCCCATAAATGCTAAATGAGTAACAGTTGGGGGAATGGCTCCTCGTATGTCTTGATTAAAACTTTCTCCAAACATTAATCGAGTGACGGTGCTAGGAATATAGGACAAGACATGTTTGTGACTGACAGAGATTTCTTCTTTAATCGGTTTATTGAATCCTGTACCAAATGTTAATTCTTTTAAACTTGGTGGGAGAATTCCTTTAATGCTCTGATTGAATATATAACCAAAAGTCAAATGAGTGATGGAATGAGGAAGTGGTCCAAGTGGCAAATCAAAATGATCATCAAAAATAAGTTTTTCCACATACTGAGGTAGGTATCGAAAATGAGTCGTGATATGAGTCAGATTGGGATAATACCAATGAGTGAGCATTTCTTGTTGAACTATCATATGTTTATTGATTTTAATTTTATCCAACAATTTGTTTCTTAATTGCTTGTTGATCGTGAGAAACTCCAGAACCGAACTAAATGGTAAATAGCAAAAAAATCTTTCCGTAAAGATTTCTGAAGGTAATGATAACATCAAACAGATATCATGATATGACAAATTGAATAAGAGATAAAGTCTGTTATATTGATCAATTTTTTTCATCCAATTTAGTGATTAGATGAAAAAACCAAACTTTAACAGAGAACAGATTTCTTGGATATGTATTGGGCAATTGCATTTGGATCCACGTCAGATTCTTCGATTCCGAGTATGACTCCTTTGCTAGTAATGATATCAATAATGTGTTCTACAACAACTACTTCGAATGCCCCTTCGAATAGGTCCGGATATTTTTTTTTAATTCGATCATAGTCTTTACGATTGTCCTCACAAATATAAACTTTGAGGACACCTGCTTTTTTGGCTCCGTACAGTTTGGCCTCTAGAGATCCGATCTTGCTGATTTTCCCGGTTAAATCAATCTCTCCAGTCATGGCAATAGTTCGATTGATTTTTTTGCCCAAAAGGATAGATACAAATGCAATGGTGAATGCGCATCCAGCGGAAGGGCCGTCTTTGGGAGTTCCACCATCTGGAGCATGAATATGAAAGCCATGTGGAAAATTTTTAGTAATATTATCTCGAACAGATTCATTAAGAACATTTATCGCAGCAGTTAAGGCACAAATGACTGATTCTTTCATGACTTGTTTTTGATTACCAGTTATTTTGAGTTTGAGTTCCGGATGATCGAAACCATCGGAATAAGTGTTACCAATATAATTTTTGTACACTTGAATAGGAATAATACCTCCAATTCCGATGGTAGTCGCATATAATCCATTGACGACACCAATTAAATCATTATTGTGAATAGTATCAATTGTGAGCAACGGATCTTCCAAGTAAGAATGAACGATATCTGTGGTAATAACAATATTTTCATCGATTTCTAAATTAAATATTTTGTTAATAGATTCTTCATCCAATTTTTTTTCCAAATGGTGTTTTGGATAGTCAATATATGAAACAAGTCCGGTGGTGGCAAGTGTGTCTGCAGTATTCTCCTTTAGGTTAGTTTCCGGATTAAACTTTTTAGATTTAACATATACTTTTTTCATTAATTCAATGAAAGGCCCCCGCATATAAAACTTATCCAAATTCAATTTCAGGAGTATTTGTTCTAATTTCCTTCTGAGTTCACGGACTCCGGCCTCGACAGTGTATTTCTCAATGACATATTTAATGATTTCATTGCTGAAAATGATTTTATTTCGGTTTAGACCAATACTACTACATAACTCTTTGAGAATATAATTTTTGGCAATTTCTATTTTTTCTTGAACGGAGTATGCAGAAATAGGAATTTCTTTGATTCTATCTAAAAGTATAGGATCCAACTTATCTGAACTGTTGTAAGAAAAAACGATCAAAACTCCGCTAAGATCAAATTCTACGGAAGATGAATAGAATCTGTCTTGAAAGTGTTGATTCATATTCGGATCTGTGATATGAATTAGGGTGTTGTATATTTCATTCGTATCATTCCGTTTAGCCACTTTATCAACTTCATCAAAGAACATAACACAACGCCAACCCCCAGCCTTGATCATTTGTCGAATAATCATGCCATATTGAGCCCCAGCATAAGTAAAACTATGACCAATCAAATCAGCAGCATCACTCATACCACCCAATCCAACAACTGTTAAAGGTATGTTGAGAGCAGAACTAATACTTTTAGCTAATAGAGTCTTACCCACTCCAGGTGGACCCACTAATCCGATCACCTGGCCAGTCGAATCAGGATTTTGAATCCATTTACCGACTAATTCTAATAATACTTTCTTACTAGTTTCATGTCCGTAAACAGTTTCATTGATTTTATAGGCGACATTCTGTAAATATTCTCGTGATTTGGTGACTGATTTTTTGAGATCCACAAATTCGTTTTTGGCATTTTTTGGTTTCCAAGGAAATTGCATCAACCCATTAATACCCATTTGAAGTTTGTAATTGTTTTCTCCGGATTTTAATTCGGTAAGTTTTTCTAAAATAAAACTTTTGACGGTGTCAGGCATATTGAGTAACGCCGCTAGTCGTTTTTCAATAGAAATGTTATCTGGAGTTAAAGTCTTCAAACGAGTTAATTCTGACTTGATGGTAGTAGTTATTTTTTTCAATTTGGCCTGGGCATAGTATGATAAGTTGTGATAAATAATATCTGCCACATTTTCACCACTTATTTTTTTGTCCTTGAGTGAATTGAATAATAATCCAGCAATACTGACTTGTTGTTCATTGCCAGTTAAAAATAGTATGATCATATTGTACATGTTTTTAATATCACCATGTACGAATTCCTTTACCACGATATTGAAACTTTTAGAGACCAAACTATTGTATAATTCATAATCCGATACGATCATTTCTACAAATTCTTCTGATGTATTTATCAAATAAAGAGTCCCATTCAACAATTTAGTATATCTGCTATAAAAGAGATCATCAACTGCTGGATACAAGCTTTTAATTAGTTTCCTAGATTCTGATTTGACTTGGAACAAAAAATTAGAACATATTTGAGAGGTTCTGACATAGATATTAAGACTATCATTCGAAACATAACCGGCAAATACTATTTTTAGAGCCAAGGCTGGCATCGTTATAATAATTTTACAGGTATTATCAATCAAACCATCATATTCGGATGGTATTTTTTTTAATAACATTTGAGACTTGGTTTGATCGATTCTGGCGTAGCTCCTGGAGAGTAATTTGGTGACTTTAATGCTGAACGGAACAAATACTTTATTGAATAATTCTATTTTTTCGATAACCTCATGTTCGAAATGAGACATATGATTGTCATCCAAATAAATTTTAAAGAATTCATTGATGTCAATCGATCCATTGGTCATTAAAAGAGTTAATAAATCTTTACGAATGTCAACGAATGGTTCTTGTCGATTGGGACCAAGATCGTATTCTAACAACCGCAGCATAGAAATTCCATTATAAATAGTTTCGCGAACAGCGTAATCAGTATTAATAGTCTGGAGCAAATCTGGTGAATTCCCGAAAAGATTAATTTGTTTATGGGATCTATGGATTTTTTCAGGATATTCATGATTTCGAGAACTTATTTCCATTGGTTTAGAAATTGATTCTTTGATAGAGTCAATTTCCGTTGATAAATGAATTTTGGTTAGTTTAGGTTTGGGTTTGGGTTTGGTTTTGGAATTAGACCGAGTGTCAATTTCATCAAATGAGTCGGTAGTATCCGAAGATAAGTGTTGAGAGTTGGTCATAGGATCTGGCGTAATTTGTTCTGTCGGGAATTTCCAAGTCAGACAGACTCGGGAATCTGGATGAATTATTTGCTCCATAACTTCCGCATAAATTTTCTTGATTTGAATATTGTAGATCTTTATCATTTTTTGAATCATTTTATCTAACTGGAGCAAAATAGAATTTCTAGTGCTAAGGTCTATAATCCAGTCATTGTACAATTTCTCAGCGTGTTTCTCATAATTAACAATATGATTAGTATATTTTTTGTACGAATACTTCAAACATCTTTTGAGAGTTTCTCGTTTGCTATGATCATTATTAATCATTTAACTTATACCAATAATTTATTTTGATAAATTAAATCTTTTCACGCCGTTACGGTTATGGTTGTTGAAGTTATCCGGTGAATATGTTTTTGAGATAAATGAAATATTTGATGGAATTCCAAACTCACTTTTTTCGCTCCGACATGGAAATTTGTTCCGACACAGATATTGATTTCTATATGGAAAACCATAACCTGGAAAACCTCCGGCAGTACAAATATTTCTTTCAAATACTTAGGGACAGAGCATTATGAACTGACTACTTGGCCCAAGATAAATTCAATGTTCTCACATAAATCATCTTAGGAGCCTATAAAAAATATTTTTTTGACTGACTTTTACTGTTTTTTTAAAAAAGGATATAAAAAGAATGTCTCTCTAGTAAGATAGAATAACCAGAAATGCCTAGCTCCAAGAAAGATAAGCGCGATCGCGAAGAACGTGACGACAAGAAAGAAGATAAAGAAGATAAAAAAGAAAAAAACGAACAAGAGGGAGGTAAGAAAAAGAAACACAAGAAACAAAAGGGTGGAAAGAAAGCAGGATCCAAGACACAACGTAAAGTCCGTGTTAAAGGTTCCAACGACAGATATTTCAAGATGATTGATATCAAGACTGGAAAATCATACGGTCGATACACCGGAGAAACTCCTAAACAAGCCGCTTCCAAAAGCTTCACCAAGTTACTCCAAAAGCTAAAAGACAATGGAAAGAGTATGGGAGGAAAGAGTGTCACCATTTATTTGCGAGAATCCACACGTGGATCCAACCGCAAAGTCTATGGTTACAAGGCCTCTAGAGTTAAATTGGACAAACCTCAACAATTGACCATTGTTGATAAGGATTCCAAGGAGGAAAAGACCATCACATACAACTACCGCAACAAGATCCACAAGGTCGAAGTTCCTCTCGAACTGAAAGGAGGAGCCAAGAAGAGCAAATCCAAAACCGCTGGAAAGAAAGCCAAGAAAGGAAAGAGCAAGTCCACCAAGGCCGCCGTCGGAAAGAAATCCAAGTCTAGCAAGAAGTCCAAATCCGGATCCAAGGGAAAGAAGGCCAAAGGATCAAAGGGAAAGAAAGCAAAGAAACACTAAATTAATTATTAATTCCAAATTGATTTGAAATTAACAATTAGCAACTCGATCATGTTCGTTTGATTCTGGAATAAAGAGGGATTTTAAATTATCTTGTGATATAATATATATACAACGGCACTTGTTATGGCAAATTTACAAAATATACCAACGATACTGTCCAAAAACGAAAACAATCCAGAACCAAAAAAAGTTCCAGCTTCCCAACCAACTGCTCAACCAACTCCGGCACCAACTGCTCAACCAACTCCGGCACCAACTGCTCAACCAACTCCGGCACCAGCTGCTCAACCAACTCCGGCACCAGCTGCTCAACCAATCATGCAATCAACTCCTCAACAATCTTCAACACCGACCGCAAAACCAGCTGCTCAACCAATCACGCAATCAACTCCTCAACAATCTTCAACACTGACCGCAAAACCAACCGCACTATCTGTGGCACCAACTCTTCAACCGGCTCCTGCGTCAGTTCCTCCCCGACCTACAGCACCAATTCCCGTACCAACTTCTGTACCAGCGTCGCAACCTACCACACAACCGTCTTCAATGCCAGCTCCTGTACCAGCTGCTCAACAGACCACTCAATCAACTCCGCAACAATCTTCAACACCAACTTTGGTACCAGCTGCTCAACAGACCACTCAATCAACACAGGCTCCTCCCCGACCGATAACACCAGTTCCTACACCAGCCCCTGCACTAACATCAGTTCCTCCCCGACCTACAGCACCAACTCCTTTACAACCATCCACATCAGTCTCTGCCCTCCCTAAATCAGTTTCTAAAGATACTGCAACAACTATTAAAGAAGCCTCTCCCAAACATCCAGTTCCACCTCCTGCGCAACAACCTATTAAAACCGATACAGTAGAAAAAGTAAAGAAATATTTAGCACAAGATAAGTTATTAGCTGATTCTGCGGATAAAATAGAGATAAAAGATATTCATGACGCAGAAATAATATTAGCGGTTGATAAACAATTGGTACATATTCACGTGTCGTGTCTTTTGAATAATATTTGTAAACTTGGATTTTCGACAAAGGATTTAGACTGTAAGGAAATACTTAACAAAAATGACATAACATCCATTGGAAAATTAAATGCACATCTTAAATTCCATGAAGAGAGTCTCGAAAATGGTTTAACAATGAGAAATACTTTATGTGATGGTGCTCTATCGGCTGCTTCATATGTGAACAGTGCACCATTTAATTCTCAAACACCAGACGTAAAACAAAACATAATCAAGTGTGTTAAACAGTTAATACGTGGCGCAATAGAATGGAGTCAGGAATTCTTCCTATTTAATCAAATATTCAATGAAAAAATGCGAAAAAAAGATATAGATCTAGCCACACTTTATTTGTCTTTGGTTAAATACGAAGCACAAATAGGTGGTGACGGAACTCCTATAGCTGTATTGGAAAAAACATTTAAAAATGTCAAACAAATGATCAATGACAATACTCTGATTTATACACAGATTACAGAACATCTCGACCGAGTCCAGGTTCCCACAAAAATCCAACCTACCGAACCTAAATCCGTTAAGGATAAGGAAAAAGAAAAAGATAAGGAAAAAGATAAAGAAATAATGGAATTATTAAAACAACTAAAGGAACGATTAAACTCGTTGACTAAGGCTAAAAATGAATTCAAAACAATAATGGCAGATCTTGATAAGAGAACTTATTATTATCCAGATATTAAAGACATAAGTGACAAATTGCAACGTCCTGCAGTCACACATACAAGCACTGGCGAACGTACAACCGAAGTTCCATCCGTAAGTGGTCCCATCAAATCAAATGCACCTACAAAGAAACCTAGAAAGAAATTTCTCGGAATATTCTAACAATCAACTATCTAACATAGATAATACCAATTAATCAATTGACATTATCTCCAAAAAGAATTCTCAACCTAATTATATAGTGATGGATATATCAAACATTTTAAGTAATGTCACTTATGATGATGCTTTCACCAATGGTATTGTAGAAAGTTTGATAGGTAAAATAAACAAATCTAACATTGTCACACCTGCACACAAACTGAAATTGTCAAGTCATTTTGGTGTTGGGTCACATATGGTATCCACTCATCCCATTGATTTAATCAAAGAGAGTATTCTGGGAGCATCTGAAGACAGGATAGTCATATCTTTCTTATTTGGCTACTTGACCGACCTCAACAAATTTGATCACAAATTGATTAATGCCGGATTTAATTGCGGATTAGATTCAGGAGACGTTATCACACTTCTCATTTTGAATAACATAGATGATATCAATGAATTTTGTATCAAACGCAGAATCACCAGTGATAGATACTACACCATAGCTACTCTGAAGAAACTCAGTGCCCTTTACAAATTACAACATAACTTTTGAATCTACAATTGGGCCAAAAGTGGCCGGTGTGTGTTTTGATGAATTTTTCTTAAAATTGATCAAACATTTTCTACACACACTCATATAAATATCTGCTCCTCCTACCAAAATCTGATCATCATTATCGATAGTTCTAATGGTAAAATGTCCATCTGCCCCCTTGCATAACATACAAATGGCTGATAGTTTGATAACGTTTTCTGAATTAGCGATAAGTTTTCCAGTTTCAACAAATAATTCTTGTTTAAAAGAACTATCTAAAGCGGACACAATGACATCTATTCCAGCGTTGGCCATAGTCACACAATAAGTGTGAATCCCGGGGAAAAAATGACCCTCTTCGATGGCTATTACATCATACTGTTTAGTATTAATCCAATCATCTATCAAACTTTGAGTCAATTCTGGCAAATGAATAATGTCTGTTTTTTGATAACAAATTTGTCCGTGTGTAGTGACGTGGGGCTGTCGGGACGGTTGTAATGGTTGAATCGGATCAAATCTCGTATCAGAATCATGCTTAATAATGAGACAATGACGACCAGCATATGTTTTTCTATCAACCAATCTAATCAATTCTGTAGTTTTGCCACTAAACATGGGTCCGATAATGCAAGTAATAGACATATTTGATAATATTATTATTACTTCATAAAATATTTAAATCGAGTTGACGTATTTGAGGTTGTTGTCTGTCTTCAAGATTACTCATTCAAGATCCTTGGAGTCATGGTCACAATTAATTGATTATATCTGACTTTATCTTCTCGATTGTAGTTGGGAAAACAGGTATCCATCAAGCTCTTCGCATACTCTTGTACTCTGGTCGTGTCCGCAACTAATAGTCGAAGTCGGATTCCATTATAATAAGTGGTTCGATTTTTATTAGCTGCAATTGTCTTACTGAAAACAATGGCAGTTATGAGGTCATCACTGTGTTCGGTTTTATCTCCGTCTGATCTATCTTCGTCTGACACATTTTTATCAAACAAAGTACCGCCGGTGAATTCCACCATGATATTCGGAACTAGCCCACGATGATTGACATGTGGATTGAATACGTGAATTCCGTTTTCAGATAATTTTCTGGATGGACCCAAATTAATATTGATATCATTAATAGCTCTACCATCTTTCCGAATAAATGGTATTTCAATCGGAGTACCTGTTAAATGACAATTATTCAATTTGACCAAGGCAAAAGTAGGATGTACATCATTGTATCGACTAAAGACCTTACCATCAACTTCGCGCCTGTCGGATTTGTTACGCCCGGATGTTTGCGCAGATTCTCGAGCACCGTGGGTTCGAGAGTTTCCGGATACATTTTTATTTTCAAACAAACTATTAAAGATAGACCTGGCTTCTTGTTCTTTGGCGCTATCGACAGCTACAAAGAATTGTGGATAAATAGCATCGTAACAATACCAGAATTCACCAATTGTTTTACAAACGTACAAAATATCTGTTCGATACACAGATGAGTTATCCAATTTGTATTCTTTGACAAAGGCAATTTTATTTGGAAGTTGACTCGCGGGTGAATAAATCTTAGTCGGTAATTCCGTCTGGATAGGTAGTTGCTTTGTCAGAATTGAACCAAATATAGGTTTCAAATTATTTTGAATACACTTACTGTCTAAGAAATAATTATACACATCGACTTGGGTTGCCCAGGATTCTTGTAAAATAGACCAATTTTCTGGTTCGGATTGATGTATCGTTTCGAAAAATGCCAGATATTCAACTGAAGTAATTGGCTGGATAAATAAAGTGGAATACGACATGGGTTTCTTTTCGGGAATCTTGCTTTTGGTTGGGATAAAAGCGAGCGTTTCCGTAGTTTCTCCAACGGAATCTTCTAAACAAGAAAATGCATTTTGGCCTGGAAGTGGAATTTCGTCTTCTTGTCTGGGTGAATAAATAATATCTTGTCTAGGTTTTGAAATGGGAGTGACTGTCTTTCGTCCTCGTGATGAAACTTGGTTCCAGGAATTGGATGGATGATGTGTGTTGTGTTGTGTATTGTGTTGTGAAGTGCCTTGTGTATTGTGTTGTGAAGTGCCTTGTGTATTGTGTTGCCCAGCCCGTTGCCAGGTGGGTTGCCCTGTGGATTGTCCCCTGGATCCATTGCCTCTGCCCCTGCCTCTATAATGATTCATGCCGCTCATCACACGTAGATAAT
>Ga0207107_1155_pt1 | contig 15522 bp, 9 predicted proteins | sample Alteio_BWMinHeat_75_FD_153555 | JGI IMG/M metagenome (GOLD analysis project Ga0207107, IMG submission 153555) | Enriched cells from forest soil in Barre Woods Harvard Forest LTER site, Petersham, Massachusetts, United States -... | ecosystem: Environmental > Terrestrial > Soil > Temperate forest >... | reverse complement strand
CCTACCGGCAGCCGGAGCGGCTCGTAAGGCTGGTGACAAGCAATTCTCAGGCAACGAATCCGATAAACGTTTCGTACAACGGCGTGAAGGACCTGAAGGAGCGCAACCACTCTTTCGAATCGATCACGCTGTACCGGGGGTGGGGCGGCATCCTGCGAGGGGATGGCCGGCCGCAAAACATCCGCATCATGCGGGTTTCTCACGATTTCTTCAACACGCTGAGGATCTCCCCGGTTCTCGGGCGCGGTTTTGAGCGCGAGGAAGACCGCCCCGACCGCTGGCACGTGGCGCTGCTCGGCTTCGAGTTCTGGAAAGAGCATTTTGGCGGACGGGCGGATGTTATCGGAGAAAAAGTCTCGATCGACGAAGAGCAATTCCTGATCGTGGGCGTGTTGCCGGAAACTTTTCAGCCGACGATCTTCAATACTTTTTCGAAGCCGCCGCAGATGTGGGCCCCGCTAGGCTACGATTCTTCTCAGCCGGACGCCTGCCGCAGTTGCCAGCATCTGCGCTCGGTGGCGCGGCTGGCCGGCGGCGTCACGATCGAGCAGGCGAGGGCGCAGATGAACGCGATTGCGCGGGGCCTGGCACGTGAATTTCCCAGTGAGTACCCATCCGACCTCACAGTCTATGTAACCCCCTTGGACGAAGCCCTGGTCGGCAAGGTCCGTAGTTCGCTCTGGCTTTTGCTGGGCGCCACAGGTCTGGTGCTCTTAATTGCCTGCACGAACGCGACGAACTTGCTGCTTTCGCGCGCTGCGGCGCGCCGACGTGAGATGTCTTTGAGAGCGGCCCTCGGCGCGAGCCCCCTGCGATTGGCGCGGCAACTTTTGACGGAAGCAACACTGCTCACATTACTCGGAGGCGGGGCCGGAGTGCTGCTCGCGCAAGCGAGCTTGCGGGCTTTCCTGTTGTGGGCGCCCATGAATCTTCCCCGGTTGAACGAAGTGCGGCTGGACGGGGGCGTCCTTCTGCTGACCAGTGCGGCGAGCTTGCTGACCGGTCTGGTGGTGGGCCTGATGCCGGCGCTGACGGCAGCCCGCGCCGACGAGCGCGAGACGCTGCAGCAAGGAGCGCGAAGCACGTCGGGGCTTACGCATCGCCGTTTCCGAAGCGCCCTGATCACGATCGAAGTCGCGCTGGCGTTTCTCCTGACCGTGGGAACGGGATTACTGGTCAAGAGCCTCCATCGCATGCTCGAAGTCGATCCGGGTTTTCAAAGCCAGAGCCTCTACGTCTCCGGCTATTCGGTGGCGGGACCACGGTACGCGAAAAACGAAGCCATTATTCAATTCGAACGGGAAGCAATGGAGCGCGTTCGCGCCATGCCGGGAGTGGATGCGGTTGCAATTGTGAGCGTATTGCCGCTGGGCAGCGATTACGACAGATGCGGATTCCAAATTCAGAATCGTCCGCTGGTGAACGATTCCGATGCGCCATCCGTGGACCGGTACTACGTCAGTGCGGATTACTTCCGAACGATGGGCATCCGCCTGTTGCGCGGACGATTCTTCACGGAGGCAGATGCCGCGACGCCGTCAGCCCCGGTAGCGATCATCAGCGAAACCACGGCGCGCCAAATGTGGCCCGGCAAAGATCCGCTCGGAAAGCATGTCCAACTCGGCGGACGCCACAACGAGAAGCCGTGGGCCACGATTGTAGGAATTGCCGGCGACGTCTTGCAATATGGTCTCGATACCACACACACGCCCAGCGCGTACTTGCTCGCTTCTGTCGAGCCTGGCAACGTCAGCAGGCTGTTGGTGCGCGGCCAGAGCAGTCCGGGGGCATTGCAGCGGTCCGTCGAACGGGCAATCGGCTCCATCGACAAGGACGTTCCCGTTGATGACGTAGTGCCGATGGAGAATCTGATCGCGGCCTCCGCCGCACAGCGGCGGTTCCTGGCTACGGTTGTCGGATGCTTCGGTATTCTGGCGCTTCTTCTTTCCGTTGTGGGCATTTACGGCGTGATGGCCTACCAGGTGGCGCGGCGCACGGGCGAGATCGGAATTCGTCTGGCCCTGGGGGCCTCCCGCTCAGCCATTTTGCGGCAAGTTGTAACCGAGGGGATGTGCTGGGTCCTCGTCGGAGCTGCCGCGGGAGCTGCAGCTTCCATAGGCTTGCGCGGAGTGTTGGCCAGCCAGCTCTTTGGAGTCGGTCCAACCGATGCAACGGCGTTCGCCGGCGCCTCAGTGGTGTTATTGCTGAGCGCTTTTTCAGCCTGCTTCGTCCCCGCGCGAAGGGCGATGAAAGTCGACCCCATTGTGGCGCTGCGGTATGAATAGAAAATGGAAAATGGAAAGTGGAAATTCGAAATTGGAAGAAAAGGTGCCGGGATGAGCTGGTTGAGCGGACTCTTTGGCAAACGGAAGCGGGAGAAGGAACTTGATGAGGAGGTGCGGACCCACTTGGAGATGGCGGCGCGGGAACGCGTGGAGCGGGGCGATGCTGCGAAGGATGCAGAGAGCGCGGCGCGGCGGGAGTTTGGGAATGTGGGATTGGTGAAAGAAACAGCGCGGGATATCTGGGGACGGCGGTGGGTGGAAGATTTCGCGGAGGATGTGCGCTACGGACTGAGGCTGGTGAGAAAGAGTCCTGGGTTTACGGCGGTAGTGGTGCTGACGCTGGCCCTTGGAATCGGAGCTAACACAGCCATCTTCAGCGTGGTTTACGGTGTTCTCCTTCGGCCTCTTGATTATCCGAAGCCCGAGCAAGTCGTCCGCGTCTGGGGCACGAACGCTGCCGGCGGAGAAATGAACTTTTCCGACCCAAACTTCCAGGACATCACCGCGCAGAGCCGCGACTTCCAGAGCCTGGCGCAGTATACGAGCCAGATCGCTTCCGTGGTGGGAGGGACGCAGCCCATTCGTGTTCTGGGTACGGCGGCATCGCGCGATTTCTTTTCGGTTTTGGGCGCGCAGCCGACCGTTGGGCGCAGTTTCCTCAGGGAGGAACAGCGGGTTGGCGGTCCTCTCGTGGCAGTAGTCAGTTACGCTTTCTGGAGAGATTCTCTCGGCAGCACGTCCAATCTCTCGCGCATTCGGCTCAAGATTGACAACGAAGCTTATTCCGTCATCGGCGTGATGCGCCCAGGCTTCAGTTTTCCCGGCGAGACCGCCGTGTGGGTGCCGCGTGAACGCTTCCCTGCATTGCCGAGCCGGACCGCCAACAATTGGCGCGTGATCGGGCGGCTTCGCGATGGAGTGAACCTCGAGCAGGCCAACGCGGACGTCCGGGCCATCGCCCTCCGCCTGAAGCTGCAATATGGCGACGACACTTCGATGAAGGATGCTTCCGTGCTGCGCTTGCAGGATGAAATGGTGCGCAGCGTGCGCCCGGCGCTGCTTCTGCTTGGCGGAGCAGCCGCTTTTCTTCTTCTGGTGGCGTGTGCCAACATCGTCAACCTTCTGCTGGCCCGCGCGGCGGGCCGGTGCCGGGAATTTGCCGCGCGCGCAGCGCTGGGTGCGAGCCGAGGACGCCTGCTGCGCCAGGGTCTGACCGAGGTGGCATTGCTCACCGTGCTCGGCGGCGCGTTGGGAATTCTTTTCGCATTTTGGGGCGTCGGAGGGCTTCTCGCTCTTGCGCCGGATAATCTTCCACGTGCCAATGAGATTGGCATCCACCTTCCTGTGCTCTTGTTTGCGCTGGCCCTGTCTGGCGCAGTGGCGGCAGCGGTTGGGGTGAGCACAGCGCTGCGCTCGACTGTCAGCAACCCGCTAAGAGGACTCGCCGAAGGCGGACGTGTTGGCAGCGCTTCGAGCCACGCACTTCGGCGCACTCTTGCTGTCGCGCAAGTGGCCATCACTCTTGTCCTGCTGGTGGGAGCAGGCCTTCTCACGCGCAGCCTCAGCCGGCTCCTCGCGGTGGATCCAGGCTTTCGTTCCTCGGGAGTAATAACAGCCGATCTTTCCCTGCCGGAAGTAGAGAATGAAGCCGCCAGAGCGCGCCGCGCGCAATTCTTCGGCGAACTGTTCGCGCAACTCCGCCGTCTGCCGGGTGTCGAGCAAGTCGGCGCCGTGAACGCCTTGCCGCTGGCAGGCGATGTTGCCGACGGGACCTTTCTCCGTCTCCAGACCGGCGAGCAGATCAAGGATTTCGCGCAATTCGAACGGCTATCACACGATCCGGAGAGGGCCGGCCACGCCTATTACGTTGCCGCGAGCGAAGGCTACTTCCAGACGTTCCGTATCCCGCTGCTTCGCGGACGTCTCTTCGATGGCCGTGACGGACTGGAGTCTCCGCACGTCGGACTAATAAGCGAATCGCTTGCCCATGAGATCTGGCCGAAGGAAGATCCCCTGGGCCGGCTCATCGAATTCGGCAACATGGATGGCGATGTCCGGCCGCTCACGATCGTCGGCGTTGTCGGGGATGTGCGGGCGCGCGGCCTGGAAGCGCCGCCTGAACCGGTTATTTACACCAATCTCCTGCAACGCCCGCAGCAGCAATCGAACGTTTCCATCGTTCTGCGCACTGCCGCGGACCGGGGCGCTTTGAACACTGAACTGCTCGATGAGGTCCGCAGGCTCGATCCGGCTCTTCCCGTGCGCGTCAGGCCGTTCACACAAATTTTCGATGCCTCGCTGGTTCACCGGCGCTTCACAATGATTCTGCTGGGGGCCTTCGCGGGTGTCGCGCTTCTTCTGGCGCTCGTCGGAGTTCACGGCGTCATTTCCTACGCCGTAAGCGAACGCACGCGGGAGATCGGCGTACGCATGGCGCTCGGCGCGCAGCCGGCCGACGTCCTGCGCATGGTTCTTGGGCAAGGCGCAGGCATGGTTGCGGTCGGCACAAGCATCGGCATATTGGCGGCGCTGGGTCTCAGCCGTTTCTTGCAGAGTCTGCTGTACGAAATTCGCGCGGCGGACGTGCTGACCTATGGCGGCGTCACGCTCTTACTCGTGTTGGCCACGCTGCTGGCGTGCTGGGTTCCGGCAAGGAGAGCGATGAAGGTCGATCCGATGGTGGCGCTGCGGTATGAATAGAAATTGGAAAATGGAAATCAGAAATTGGAAATCGAAAAAAGAGGAGTTGCGATGAGTTGGGTGAGCGGACTCTTTGGCAGACGGAAGCGGGAGAAGGAACTTGGTGAAGAAGTGCGGAGCCACTTGGAGATGGCGGCGCGGGAACGCGTGGAACGAGGCGATACGGCAGAGAAAGCAGAGCGCGCGGCGCGGCGGGAATTTGGAAATATCGAGTTGGTGAAAGAGGTGACGAGGGGCGCGTGGGGCTGGCGGTGGCTGGAGGAGTTCGCGGAGGACGCGCGGTATGGGCTAAGAAGAATGCGCAAGTCCCCTGGGTTTACCGCGATAGCCGTGCTTACGCTGGCCCTAGGCATGGGAGCCAACACCGCCATCTTCAGCCTGGTGAATGGAATTCTGCTTTCCTCCCTGCCGTACCACAAACCCGAAGAGCTTGTGAGCCTGACAGGAGCGTATCCGAAGGGCGCCATCGTGGCGATGCGTGAGCAGGTGCAGACGATGGACGTGGCCGCCTACGATGAGGGTCAAGAGCTCAACCTGACTGGTTTTGGGGAGCCCGTTCGACTGACCGGAACTTTGGTATCGGCGGAATTGTTTTCCGTCCTCGGGGCGCGGCCAGAGCTGGGACGAACGTTTTATCCGGGCGAGGACGTTCCGGGCCAGGACGACTTCGTGATCTTGAGCCACTCGCTTTGGAAGCAGCGCTTCGGAGGTGATGCGAGCATTCTTGGCCGGTCGATTGAACTGGGAGGCGTGAGCCGTCACGTGATCGGCGTGATGCCGGCTGAATTCCGTTTCCCATCCACAAAGACACAGGTGTGGATTCCCCTGCACAACGATCCGCGGAATGCGGTGAACTTCTGGGCGGGCGACTTCATGCCAGGAATCGGGAGGCTTCACCCCGGTTCGAAGCTCCAGCAGGCGCAAACCGAGATTCGCATGTTCCAGTCGCACGTGGGGGCGCTGTTTCCCTGGCCGATGCCGGCGAGCTGGAACGCCAGTGCCAGCGTGGTGCCGCTGCAGAACGGCATGGTCGCAGACGTGCGCGCACGGCTGCTGATTCTGCTGGGGGCTGTCGCGCTGGTCCTGATGATCGCGTGCTCGAATGTCGCCAATCTGACGCTCTCCCGCGCGGCTACGCGAGAGAAGGAGATCAGCATTCGTTCTGCGCTGGGCGCTGGACGGAAACGAATTACCCGGCAGCTCCTCACCGAGAGCGTATTGCAAGCATTGCTCGGGGGATTGCTGGGATTTGCCTTTGCCAAAGAGGGGCTCGCGCTGCTCAAGGCAGTGTTGCCTGCGGACACTCCGCGCTTGGACGAAGTGCACATGGATTGGCATGTGCTGGTGTTTACGGGCGCGCTCGCCATCCTGACGGGCATTGTTTTCGGACTTGGTCCGGCTCTTCACTCGGCGCGCGCGGCTTTGGTGGAAGCGTTGAAGTCCGGCGGCCACGGCACAGCCGTATCCATGTCGCAACGATTGCGAAGCTCGTTGGCGATCGCCCAAGTGGCGCTGGCAGTGCTGCTGGTGATCGCTGCCGGACTCATGATCCGCAGCTTCTGGGCATTGTCGCACGTAAATCCGGGCTTTCGCGCCGAACACATCCTGACCGCGCGGATCACACCGAACGAATCGTTTTGCAGCGAACCGAGGCGCTGCCTAGCTTTCTTTCGCAATGTGCTGGAGCAGGCTCAGGCGTTTCCCGGCACTAGCGGGATCGCGCTTGTGAACACTCTCCCTCTTGGCGGCAGGGTGAGCAAGCGCTCTCTCGATGTGGAAGGCTACGACGTTCCTCCTGGTGAAGACTCTCCGCTCTTTTGGCTCAACGTCGTGACTCCCGAATATTTTCGGGTTATGGGGATCTCTCTCTTGTCAGGCAGAGGGTTCACCGATTCCGATGTCTCTGGTGCGTCGGTGGCGGTCGTGACCGCCGAGACGGCGCGCCGGTTTTGGCCCAATCAGAGCGCCGTCGGGAAGCACATCCGGCTGCTCAACGACAAGGACTGGCGCACCATTGTCGGCGTGATTCCAGACGTGCGCGCGTACGATCTTCAGCGAAACGCGCCCGAGTGGATCGGCGGCACTGCCTATGTGCCGTACAATGCGGCGGCTACCCTCGAAGATCGGCGAGTGCCTTCCGAGATGACCATCGCCATCCGAACAGCCTCGGATGACTCGCAAATTGGTGCCATGCTTCGCAATAGCGTTGCCACACTAAACCAGGAAGTGCCTGTCAGTGAAGTGAAGACCATGAGTGCGGTTGTGTCGGAAGCGGTATCCGCGCCAGCATCCACGACCGCCCTCTTAGGTGTCTTTGCGGTTTTGGCGCTGGTCCTGGGCACGACCGGCATTTATGGCGTCCTTTCGTTTCTGGTGTCGAACCGCACGCGCGAGATTGGCATTCGCATGGCGCTGGGGGCCCAAAGAGGAGACGTGCTGCGGTCCGTAATGGGAGAAGGTGCGAAGTTGTCTCTGGCGGGGATTGCGTTGGGAATGGCGGGGGCATTTGCAGTGATGCGAGTGCTGTCGGGCGAATTGTACGGGGTGGGGGCGACGGACCCGCTGACATTTTGCGGCGTGGCCATCCTTGTCGCCGTCGTAGCACTGACGGCGTGTTATGTACCGGCGCGGCGGGCGATGCGCGTGGATCCCGTGGTGGCGCTGAGGTATGAATAGAAATTGGAAAATGAAAAGCGGCGACGGATTGGGCGAGCCGATTGTTTGGGAAACGGAAGCAAGAAGAGACAAAAGGAAAAAGGCAACGAAGCTGAAATTCCAAAGGGAACGAGCCTGCAACGATTGCCGGAATGTGGCTCAGGCAGTTCGACATTCCTCCTGACAAAAGCCGCATCCTTTTTTCCCGCACCGCCTCGAAAAACCGGAAAAGCGCTAAGTTGTTGAGGGATAAAGGTCTAGCTCAACCTAACCGCAAGCCTCGAATCCTGTCTAATGATTCGGATGCAACAGAGCGTCGATAGCACCCAGGCTCTCGCCGAGAGCGACGCCGTAGCCGTGGAGCGCACGCTCGCGGGCGATCGCGATGCCTATCGCGTTCTTGTAGAGCGGCACAGCCACAACGTTTTCCGGCTCGCTTACCGGATGACCAGGAACCGGCACGATGCCGAAGAAGTGGTCCAGGAGGCATTTTTGCGCGGGTATCAAAAGCTGGGGCAGTTCGCGGCGCGATCGAATTTTGGGACGTGGGTCTATCGCATCGCGGCGAACTATGCGATTGACCGCATGCGCCAGCGGCAGAAGGAAGAAGCGCGGCGGGAAATGCCAAGAACGGAAGACAAGGACGGGATGGAAAACGATCCATTGACGCGAGTGAAAGACGAGGCGCCCACCCCGGAACGCTTGACGCAGAGCATCGAATTGCGAAAACAGCTGGAACAAGCGCTGGCCGCTCTTACCGAAGCGGAGCGAACCGCTTTCGTCATGCGTCATTGGGAAGGCTGCGGGATCGAAGAAATCGCGGCGGTCTTGAAATCCAGTTCGAACGCGACGAAGAACACTGTTTTTCGCGCGGTCCAGAAATTGCGCCATGCGTTGCAGCCCATGGTGGAAACAAGAGCGCAAGCGCGCGCCATGGGAACGGAATTATGAAGCACATGACCGAAGAAGAGTTGATTGCCTTTCGCGAGGGAGTCGCCGATCAGCGAGAGGTGATTTCGGAACATCTGGCGGCGTGTGAAGACTGCCGCGGGGAGTTGGAGCGAATCGAAGCGGTGCTGGCGGCGCTGGATACGCTGCCCGTGCCTGACCCCGGAGCAGATTACGGGCGGCGCGTGTGGCGGGAGATTGCGCCGCAACTGGCTGAGAAACCGGGGCAGTGGTGGCGGGTGTGGTTGGAACCGCGGCGTCTCTCGGCGGCAGGCGCGGTTGTGGCGCTGATTATCGCGGCGTTTGTTGCCGGGCGCATCACAAAGCGAGTCGACACGCCTGACAACATTGCGAACAAAGAACAGGTGCGGGAACGCATTTTAGTCGTTGCCGTGGGCGAACACCTGGGTCACTCCGAGAGGATGTTAGTGGAGCTTTCGAACGCAGTGCCGGACAGTCCAGCGCAGAAAGCCGTGAACATCTCCGCCGAACAACGGCGCGCTGAGGATTTGCTGCAAGAAAACCGTTTGTACCGGCAGACGGCCTTGCAAGAGGGAGACGCCGGACTTGCCAGCGTGCTGGACGAACTCGAGCGCGTGCTGCTGGACGTGGCGCACAGCCCGGACGAGGTAACGCCGGCCCAGCTTGAAGCCATCCAGAAAAAAATCGAAGCGCGCGGGATTTTGTTCAAAGTTCGCGTGGTCAACAATGAATTGCAACAACGGCAGGAGGCCCCGGCGCCTGCGCCGCAGCAGAACGATTCAACGAAAAGAGAGAGGAACAAAGTATGACCATTGGAAACTTAGTGGGAAAGACGAGCGTGGCCTGGATCGCCATCGCTGCACTGTTGTTGGCACCGGCAGTCTCGCGCGCCCGTGGACTCAGGGCATTCCCTTCGCGCTCTGCGGATTTTCTGCAGGACGCACAGGATGCCCAGGACAAAGAACAGGAGAAGCGCGAGCGCGAACAGGAGGCGCGCGACAGGGAAGGGGAAAAACGCGAGAGGGAACAGGAGGAGCGCGAACGGGCTCAGGAAAAGATCGAACGGCTGCAGGAATTGTATGACGACGGCCGCGAAGACCTCGATGAGGACCGCTACGACCAGGCCGCGGAGAAGTTCCGGCAACTGGCGGAGATGAACGGTCCGCAAACGGATGCCGCGCTCTACTGGAAGGCCTACGCGGAGAATCGCCTGGGCCGGAGGGACTCGGCGCTCGCCACCATCGCGGACCTGAAGCGGCGCTTTCCGCAAAGCCGCTGGCAGAAAGATGCCGGCGCGCTGGAAATCGAGGTGAAGCAGTCCACCGGCCAAGCCGTAAAGCCGGCGGACCAGAGCGACGAAGAATTGAAAATGCTGGCCATCCAGGGGTTGATGAACAGCGGCTCAGAAAACGCGCTGCCTCTGCTCGAAAAGGTCATCAACGGTTCCGGCTCTCCAAGGGAAAAATCGAAGGCGCTGTTCGTGCTGGCGCAGAGCGGCTCGCCCCAGGCACGCGAGATTCTGGGCAAAATTGCGCGAGGACAGAGCAATCCAGAATTGCAGCGGAAGGCGGTCGAATATCTGGGACTCTTCGGCGGCGCGGAAGCGCGAAAAACGCTGGCCGAAGTTTACGCCACGAGCAGCGATGCTTCCGTGAAGCACGCCATTCTCCGAAGCTACATGATTGGCGGCGATCATGAGCGCCTTTTCGCCGCGGCAAAGAGTGAAAAGGACGAGTCACTGCGGCGCGAAGCCATCCGCCAACTGGGTCTCGTTCACGGGACGAGCGAGCTGGAGCAGTTGTACAAGATTGAAACTTCGCCCGACGTCCGGCGCGAAATCCTGCAAGCATTTTTCCTTGCGGGAGATTCGGGAAGACTCGTCCAGGCCGCGCAGGGAGAAAAAGATGCAGAATTGCGGCGCGCGGCGATTCGAAACCTGGGGCTGATCCATTCCGACGATTCAGGGAAGGCGCTGCAAGAAATCTACAGCAAGGAAACGGACCACTCGGTCAAAGCGGAAGTACTTAATGCGTATTTCCTGCAAGGGAACGCGAAAGCGCTGGTGGCCATCGCGCGAAGCGAGAAGGACCCGGAACTCAAGAAAACAGCAGTGTCCAAATTGACGCTGATGCATTCCAAGGAAGGCACCGACTATCTGATGGAACTGCTGCAAAAGTGAGAGGAAGAACGATGCGAGAGAAACACGCTATTCCCACGCTGCAAAAAGCACTCGGGCTCGCGATGATCGTTGCTGGCATTAGCTGTGCTGCCGTGCAACTGGCGAACGGCAGGGCCAGGGCCCCGTTGGCGCATACAAGCACAGTCGCCGCGCAGCCGGCGGATGAGCCGCGCATCGAAAATGCCAAGCTGGAAACACGCTCAGTCGGCTCAACTCTCGATGCGGCCTTCCACGAGATCGCAGCAACGGCAGAAAAAGCGGAATGGGTCGGCTATCACGTCGGCGAGGTCGCCGGAGAGCGTGGCGTCTGCTGTAACGACAACTGGAATGACGGCAATTGCGGGACCTGCCGATTAGAAAAGGAAAACAGCGGGGCAACCAGCACGACGCACACCGACGGTAACATCAAACTGGAAGGCTCGCGGCAACTCGTCGTGCTCTTTCGCCTGGAAGCGAAGCAAGTTGTAAGAATTCGAGTAGCGTCCGGCGATTGCGCACTGGACGCAGGCGGGTTGCCCTTCATATGGCTGACGGGAGTCAAAGCTACGGATAGCGTGGCGCTCCTCGCAACTTACGTGCGAAATTCGGATTTTGAAGATCACGGCGATCGCGGGCTGGCCCACGGTGCCTTGACGGCGATCGCCCTGCACGCGGACGCGTCGGCCGACCGCGCACTCGAATCGTTCGTAACTGCGGATCAGCGCGAAGGACTGCGTAGACAGGCGGCCTTCTGGATGGGAGCGGCGCGTGGCAACGCTGGATTGCTCGCTTTGCAGCGCATGGCGAAAACGGATCCGAGTTCCGACGTCCGCGCTCACGTGGTCTTTGCGCTTTCCGTTAATCATGAACCCGGAGCGCTGGATGAGATGATCCGTATGGCGCATGATGACACGAGCTCGCACGTGCGAGGCCAGGCGCTTTTCTGGCTGGCGCAAAAAGCCGGAAAGAAAGCGGTGGGCACAATCACCGGAGCAATCGAAAACGACCCGGACACGGATGTAAAGAAAAAAGCGGTCTTTGCGCTAAGCCAATTGCCGAAGGACGAAGGCGTGCCGAAACTGATCGAAGTGGCGCAGACGAATCGGAATCCGGCGGTACGGAAACAAGCAATGTTCTGGCTGGGGCAATCCAACGATCCGCGGGCGCTGCAATTTTTTGAAAAAGTGCTGATGCAGTAAGAACCTTAGACTTAAATACCGTTAGCCTGGTCGCTGCTCTGCGATGATTCTGATAAGGTGCGAGGCCAAAACCTCCACAAGGACGTTATACCGCCGCCAAGGGCCACAACACCGCCAACCAGGAGTCCGAAAAAGAAAGCACCGGTTTCATCGGGGTCATTCGTTGGTGGGCCAAAGTGCCACCAGAGATACCAGCCTACAAGAAGTCCTCCGAACCCCAACAAGCAGGCCATTATTAGGGAAAAGAGAATCGCTGCCGCTGCGCGCTTGCGCCTTGCATTCCCTGTCATCACGGTTCCTGCATTGCTATTCAGCGAGTATAAACCAATACGCCTAGCAGAAGGCTAGGCACCGCCCACGGGATTCGCGTCAGCGCAAGAGATCTTCGAGTTGTACGCGGGCATCCGTCTTCGAATCCCGATACTTCACGATAACCGCAGCTTGCAGCGAGAGTCCCCATTTTGCGCCCGAAGGATGCGTCACCGCCCGCGAACCGGGAACCACGATCGCTTCTTCGGGAATGATGAGCGGCTCGGTCTCGGTGGCTGTGTACACCGCGTCGCGAACGAGATCGTAAACCGGAATCGAGCGATTGAGAATCGTCCCCGTCCCCAGAACGGCGCGGCGCTTCACCACCGTTCCTTCATACACGCCCGAATTTCCGCCGACTAGGACTTCATCTTCAATAACCACCGGCAACGCGCCGACAGGCTCAAGAACGCCGCCGATCTGCGACCCCGCGGAAATGTGGCAATTGCGCCCAACCTGCGCGCAACTCCCCACGAGCGCATGCGAATCGATCATCGTTCCTTCGCCGACATAAGCGCCCACATTGACGAACATCGGCGGCATGCAAATCACCCCGCGCCCAATGTAGCTGCCGTCGCGAATGCTGGAACCGCCGGGAACGATGCGCACGCCATCCGAAGACGTGAACGCCCGAACGGGATAAGTGGACTTATCGAAGAACGGCTGCTTCGCCGCGTCGATGGACATATCGGTAATGGCGCCCATTCGAAAGCCAACCAGGATTCCCTTTTTCACCCAGGCGTTCGCGCGCCAGCCCGATTTCGCGGAGGCATCCGGCTCCGCGGCGCGAATCTCGCCGCGATTCAGCGCGGCCTTGAAATCGCGGAACAGCCATTGATGTTCTTCTTCGTAGCACGCGGGGGGCTCATCAAATAACTTTTTAATTCGCGAAGGCAGCATGAACCCTCTCGACCGTGGGCGCGGCCGCCGGGCGGCTTACGAGCCTGAGCGCTTCGAGCACGGCCCGGATGCGCGCCTGATTTTCCGCCTTGGGCGGCACGAGTGGCAAGCGCCACGCCGGTTCGAGCAGGCTCATTTCCGCCATCGCCGCTTTCACGGGAATGGGATTGGATTCGACAAAGTTTATCTCCATCAGCGAATGAAAGCGCCGGTGAATCGCGCGCGCGCCGGAAAAGTCGCCCTGAAGCGCGAGCCGCGTCAGTTGCGACATTTCCGCCGGGATTTCGTTGGAAACCACGGAGATGACGCCGCGGCCGCCAAGCGAAATTACGGGGAGCGTGACGGCGTCATCGCCCGAAAGCACGATGAATTCCTCCGGCACGGCGTTGAGAATCGCAGCCATCTGCGAAACGTTGCCGGACGCTTCCTTGATTCCCACGATATTTTCGATTTCGGCGAGGCGCTTCACCGTGCCTGGCTCGACGTTGACGCCGGTGCGCCCTTGCACGCTGTAAAGAATAATCGGCAGCGGAACGGCTTCCGCGATGGCGCGATAGTGCTGGAAGAGCCCTTCCTGCGTCGGCTTGTTGTAATACGGTGTGACGGATAGAATGCCGTCCGCGCCAAGCTCGGCAAGCTCGCGTGCGAGTGCGATAACCTCCGCGGTGTTGTACCCGCCGGCGCCCGCCAAAACCGGAACTCGTCCCTTCGCAAGCTTGACAGTAATCTCAACGACGCGAAGATGTTCTTCACGCGTCAGCGTCGGGCTCTCGCCCGTCGTGCCGCAAGGCACGAGAAAGTCAACGCCCGCGTCAATCTGCCGCTTGACCAAGGCCTGCAGAGTTGCTTCGTCCAGCGATCCATCGCGACGAAATGGGGTGACAAGCGCAGTGCCGGTGCCCGTAAACATGGAGTTTCTCCTTTTTTATCCAGACGTCTTACTGCCCAAATCCAAACTCGGCGGCCCTCAAGCCGCTTCTCTTGAGATCCCTCAACCCAACTCGCCAAGGATCTCCTTGAATTCAAAAAAGCCTTTTTTCCCCGCAATCCACCGCGCGGCTTGCAGAGCGCCGCGTGCAAAACCTTCCCGGTTCCGCGCGGTATGCCGCAGCGTGATCGTGTCTTCAGCCGAATCAAAACCAATTTCATGCGTGCCGGGATGCGCGCCGGCGCGACTGGCGCTGAGGCTGACGGGCCGCGCGTAACCTGCCGCGCGCATTTCTTCCGCAAGTTTCTTGAGCGTCCCCGAAGGCGCGTCTTTTTTTTCGGAGTGGTGAATCTCCCATCCCCACGCTTCGTATTCGGAATGCTTGGCAAAGAGCGCGGCCGCATGGGCGACGGCCTGAACGAAAAGATTTACTCCCACGGAAAAATTCGCCGCCCACACCAATCCAGTTTTGGTTTGCTCGACCGCTTCGCGCGCGGACGGAAGTTGCTCGAGCCAACCGGTGGTGCCGACGACAGTGTTGACGCCCAGCACCGCAAGGCGGCGGACATTTTCCAGCGCCGCGTGCGGCGCCGTGAAATCCACAGCTACGTCAACGCCGCGCAGCGTTTCGTGCGACAGCGCCTGGGCATGAACATTGTTCCGGCCATCGAATTTCGCCCGCACCTCAAATCCGTGCGCCGGCGCAAGCTGCTCGATGAGGCGGCCCATCTTTCCGCAACCGACAATGGCGAGGCCCAGGCTCATGCGCCGCTCCGTCCGGTCGCGAGAAGTTGCGCCGCCATGCGCGCATAAATGCCGACCGCTTCCGACAATTCCTTTTTGGAGATGCGCTCCTCAGCGGTGTGCGCGACGTGAATGCTTCCGGGACCGATGAGGAAGGGCTGCCCCCACGCACCGTCAAATGTCGGAATATCAGTTGTGAAGGCGACGATGGTTGTGGGCAAGCCATCGAATTTCGCCAGTTGGACCGCCGGCGTGTGCAGCACTTCGCGCGCTTCGGCGCGGCCGGCAACAGCGGCGGAGACGGCCTCGCGAGTCTTTGCGGGATCGCCGACCGTGCGAAACATGATTTCCGCTTCGGCGTGATCGGCGACGACGTTCGGGGCGCGGCCGCCGTCGATGGTGCCGATATTCAGCGTGCTCTCGCCGAGCAGCGCGTCGTGCGGCAGCGAAATCCTCCGAATGTCGTGAAGCACATCGAGAAGCGTGTGAATCGCGGAATGCCCAAGTTCGGGATAGGCCGAGTGCGCGAGTTTTCCGTGCGCCGTGATTTCGTAGCGCAGCGCGCCTTTCGAGCCGAGAGCGAGGCGATTTTCGGTAGGCTCGCCATTGATGAGGAAGCGCGAGCCGCGCGGAGTTGCGGCCGCGGCTCTTGCTCCCGCGCTGTTGCGCTCTTCCCCAACGACAAAAAGTAATCCCAGATTGCGCGTGCCGGCC
>Ga0207107_1154_pt1 | contig 15528 bp, 18 predicted proteins | sample Alteio_BWMinHeat_75_FD_153555 | JGI IMG/M metagenome (GOLD analysis project Ga0207107, IMG submission 153555) | Enriched cells from forest soil in Barre Woods Harvard Forest LTER site, Petersham, Massachusetts, United States -... | ecosystem: Environmental > Terrestrial > Soil > Temperate forest >... | reverse complement strand
AGTGGAAGTTTCCGATGACGGCGGGAGCACCTGGAAGGCAGCCGAACTCGGCGAGGATCATGGCGCCTATTCCTTCCGGGGCTGGCAAGCCCCTTGGACGCCAAAAACGCCAGGCAGGTATTCGATTGCCGTGAGGGCCACCGATGAAAAAGGAAACGTGCAACCGGACGAGCCGGTTTGGAACCCCGGTGGCTACTTGTGGAACAAAATTGAGAGACAAGACCTGATTGCGGGAAAAACGAATTGAGGAGAGGAGCGATGGAAAAACGACGGAAGACGGCGCTTATTCCAGTAGGAATAGGGATGGCACTCGCCGGTGGCTTGGTTTTCGCTCAAATGAGAAGCGGATCGTACGGTTCCACGAATGCAGCGAGCATTGGACAAGGAGCGGCTCCAGTGTTTGCGCCAGACGCGAAGTATGATGTAGGGGCATATCCGTCTTTCACTCCAGAGCTGGCTGAGGGAGAGGGAAAATTGGAGGTGCAGAGCTTCTGCGCAACTTGTCACAGCACGCGGTACATTACCATGCAGCCGCCCTTGCCAGGGGCAACCTGGGAAGCCGAAGTCGCCAAAATGATGAAAGTGTATGGCGCTCCCGTTCCAGAAGCTGCGGCCAAAAAAATCACGGCTTACCTGCAGGGACATTACGCGCCGGAGAATCGGAAGGAATAGAAAAAAAAGAAGGGCGGGCCAAGGCCCGCCTCTACACAAACCGATAAAGCAGAAGAGTTGAACGGCTATTCGTGGGAGCCGGAATCGCCGCCCGAGCCCTCGGAGGAGGAGGGAGCGCCGCCCGCGCCGCCGGCGGCGGCTTTTTGCTGCTTTTCGCGGGCTTCGCGGATTAGGGCTTTGCGGGAGAGACGGACCTTGTTGCCCTCGATGGAGAGAACCTTGACGAGGACCTGGTCGCCGAGCTTCAGCTCGTCGCGAACGTCGCGGATGCGGTGCTCGGAGATTTCGCTGATGTGCAGGAGGCCGTCGGTGCCGGGGAAAAGTTCGACGAAGGCGCCGAACTCCGCGAGGCGAACGACTTTGCCGAGATAGGTTTTGCCGATTTCCGCGCTGGCGGTGACGTCGCGCACCATCTGCAGGGCCGCATCGCCGCCGGCTCCGCTGGTGGAGAAGATGTGCACGGTGCCGTCTTCGAGGACGTCGATTTTGACGCCGGTCGCTTCGATGATGGAGCGGATCTTCTTGCCGCCCGGGCCGATGAGGTCGCGGATTTTGTCCTGCGGGATTTTTAGCTTGAAGAGGCGCGGGGCATAAGCGGAAATCGCTGTGCGCGATTCGCTGAGGGTCTTCTCCATGGTGTCGAGAATCTGGAGGCGGGCCTTCTTCGCTTGGGCGAGGGCTTCGCGCATCATGCCGATGGAAATGCCGAGGACCTTGATGTCCATTTGCAGCGCGGTGATCCCCGCGCGCGTGCCGGCAACTTTGAAGTCCATGTCGCCGTAGTGGTCTTCGGCTCCGGCGATGTCCGTGAGGATGGAGTATTTCTTGTCGTCACCGACGACGAGGCCCATGGCGATGCCGGCGCAAGCGGCTTTCATCGGGACGCCAGCGTCCATGAGGGCGAGAGAGCCGCCGCAGACGGTGGCCATGGAAGAGGAACCGTTGGATTCCAAAATGTCGGAGACTAGGCGCATGGCGTACGGGAAATCCGCCTCGGCGGGAAGCAAGTTCACGAGAGCGCGCTGCGCTAGCGCGCCGTGGCCGATTTCGCGGCGGCCCGGGCCGCGAAGGAATTTCACTTCACCGACGCTAAACGGTGGGAAGTTGTAGTGCAACATGAAACGATTGAACTGGTCCTGCTCGAAGAGCAGGTCTAGGCGCTGCATGTCTTCCTTGGTGCCCAGGGTCAAAGTGGCGAGCGCCTGGGTTTCGCCGCGGGTAAACAGGGCGGAACCGTGCACGCGAGGAAGTAAGCCGACTTCGCAGGTGATCAGGCGAATCTGGTCGAAGGCGCGGCCATCGGGACGGCGGCGGGCGTTGAGAACATCGTCGCGGAAAATGTTTTCGCGGAGGCGCTCGAAGGCGCGCTTGGTCAGGGTGCGCTTCTCGTCCATCTCCTTCTTGGGCTCTTCGGGAATCAACTTGATGATCTCATCCTTGAGCGCATCGACGAGGTGGTAGCTTTCCTTCTTGGGATGCTTTTCGGTGTTCACGGCGTCATGGAGCTTGTCACCGTACTCTTTTTGGAGATCCTTGTAGATGGCTTCATCGAAGGGGAGCGGCGGGACAACCACCTTCTTGGGCTTGAGCTGCGCGTGGAGTTCCTTGATGGCGGCGACAATTTTCTTGATTTGCGCGTGGCCGAACTCGAGGGCATCGGCGACCGCTTCTTCGGAAACTTCCAGCGCGCCGGATTCCACCATGACGATGGCTTCATCGGTGCCAGCGATGATGATGTTCATCAGACTTTTCTTCTGGTCGGCGACGGTGGGATTGATGACCAACTGGCCGTCCACCAGGCCAACGCGGACGCAGGCGATGGGCTTGTCGAACGGGAGGTCCGAGCAGTAAGCCGCGGCGGAGGCGCTGGTGACGGCGATGACATCGGGGTCATTTTCGCTGTCGGCGGAGAGCACCATCGAGACGACTTGCGTTTCATTGCGCCAGGATTCGGGGAAGAGCGGGCGCATGGGGCGGTCAATCAGGCGGGAGGTGAGCACTTCCTTTTCCGAAGGGCGGCCTTCACGCTTGAAGAACCCGCCGGGAATTTTTCCGGCGGAGTAGGTATTCTCGCGGTAGTCCACGGTGAGGGGCAGGAAGTCGCGGTCATTCATCGCCGAGGCCATGCAGGCGGTGGTGAGCACGACGGTGTCACCGTAGGTGGCGACGATGGCGCCGTTGGCCTGTTTGGCAATTTTTCCAGTTTCGAGAGTGAGGGTGCGCCCGCCGACATCGACCTTGACGACATGTGGTGCAGGAATGTGCGTATTTTCAGACATAAATCATTTCCTTTGGTCCCGGCAAGGCCGGGACATCTGAGGCGCGCTCGCTTGGCGAGCAGGCCTTTGCGTTTACGTTGGCCCCGACCGGGTCGGGGCCATCCATGAGGAAGAGCGAGAGGCGAGAATTATCTTGAGGCTAACGAAACGCGACGGACTACACCACGAGAAACTCCGGCGCTACTTCAGCCGGACGCCTGACGACAGACTCCGTGCGGAATGTGTCACTTCTTGAGAACGCAGTGGATACCGTCCTGATTCCGATGGAACAACAGGACGATTACTTGCGCAGGCTAAGACGTTCAACAATCTCGCGGTACCGATCCGGGTCGCGGCGGTTGAGATAGTCCAGCAAACGGCGGCGCTTATTGACCATCATGATCAATCCGCGGCGCGAAGCATGGTCTTTCACGTGGGACTTGAGATGCGACGTCAAGTAGTTGATCCGCTCGCTGAGAAGCGCGATTTGCACTTCGGGCGAGCCCGTGTCCTTAACGTGGGTCCGGAATTGTTCGATCAACGCTGCTTTCGGTGCGCTCAAGTGCCCTTCTCCGTCATCCCCTGAATTTTTTCCTCTTCTCTTCGACTCATTCAGGCTAACACAAAGGCAACAAAAGAGTAAAGAAAAGTAAAAAAAAGAGCCCGTTGGTTTGCGAGCTTGGGAACCACCAGGAGAGCCGGCTTGACCGGTCGCCCCCGCCTCCTAAGTTCTTGGAGAGTTTTTCGAATTGCCGGGCTTTCTTCGCTGAGCAGAGTGCGTCTATTGGGGTTAGGCGAATTCGATGTTGCGCTGAGCGGGCAAATCCGGTTCAATGCTGGGCGCAACTTGAGGGGGGAAATAATGAGAAAACAGTTTGCCGTTTTGGCGGCGGGAGGCCTGACTCTTGGACTGATGGCAGCGCTCGGCTCGGCACAGGCGGACAAGGCTTCGCGGCCCAGCCCGCCGGCGAAGGCCAGTTGCGCGCTAGACGACAAGAATGCGATTACCGTGGAATACTCGAGCCCACGTGCCAAGGGGCGCAAGATTTTTGGCGGATTGGTTCCTTACGGCGAAGTGTGGCGGGCGGGAGCCAATGAGGCGACTACCTTCGTTACCACCGCTGATGTAATGGTCGGCGGGACCCACGTGCCCGCGGGGAGCTACACACTCTTCGTGATTCCGGACAAAGCCAAGTGGACGCTGGTTATCAGTAGAAAGACGGGTGAGTGGGGCACTGCCTACCCGGGAGCGGGTTCGGACCTCGCGCGAGTTGACATGAGAATTTCCGAGATCCCCACGGCGGTCGAAAATTTCACGATTGCGTTCGGCAAGGCTCCGAAAGGCTGCCCCCTCATTATGGAGTGGGAAACTACGCGGGCATCGGTAGACATAACGAAGATGTGACGGCCCGCAATCTCGAGAAGCGAAAAAAGGCGCGTCCGGCGATTTCGCGGCGCGCCTTTTTTTATTTTGTGGCGGCTGCAGGTGATTGCGGAACTCTACGGGGACTGCTGAAGTCGCGCCATGCCGCGATCAACGAGCATGACGGCGCCAATGACCAGGGCCGTCGAGAGGAGGACGTTTAACGTGATGGCCTCTCCGGCGAAGAGCCAACCGAGCAAGACGGCCACGATGGGGTTGACGTAAGTGTGAGTGGCCACGAGCGTGGGGGAGTAATGCTCGAGGAGCCAGTTATAGGCGGTGAAGGCCACGACCGAGCCGAACAGGATGAGATAACCGAGCGCATACCACGAGCGCTGGGAGACGGACGCGAACGAAAATCCGCGGTATTCTCCAACCGCTGTGCCGACGAGGAGCAGTTGCACAGAACCCGCCAGCAGTGAAAGCGCCGACAAGAGAAGCGGATGGCCGGAGAGATGCGAACGCCTGGAGTAGACAATCCCCACCGACCAGGAAAGCGCTCCCAACACAATTGCAAGCGAACCGACAAACACGCCGGGGCCTGAATTCAGCGCGCTTCGTCCCATCAAGAGGCCGACGCCGCAGAATCCCAGAAGGATTCCAGCCAGAAGCGTCGCGTTCAGGCGCCATCGGCGCGCGGCAAGAGAGGTGAGCAGGAAAACCCAGATGGGCTCGCTGGCGATGAGCAGAGAGGCAAGGCCGGACGGGACTTTCTGCTCCGCCCAGTGAAGCGTGCCGTGGCCAATCAAAAAGAAGAAGGCGCCGACTATGATGCTGGCGCGAACTTGCGCCCAGGTGGGCCGAAGACGCTTCGCCAGGCACCAGACGAGGAGAATCGTGCCGGCGATCAAGTGGCGGAGGCCGGCGGTGTACAGCGGAGGGATTGTTTCGACGGCGTAACGGATGGCGAGGTATGTGGAACCCCAGATTAAATAGATGGAAAGGAAGAAAAAGACGACGGCGGCGCGGTTCAGCCGCGGGCGCGCAGAAGCCATGACCAGCGGGACTTCTTCAATGGCTGTCGCGGATTTCATAGGCATCTTTTCACCAAAGAGAGCAGTGGCGCAAGCGGCCGGTACGGCTCCGCAAGCCCCTGTTGCCGTAATGCTCTATCGCTGCTATACTCATTACGACAGCATAGGCGATTACTTGTAACGAGTCAAGTACATTTAGGGCATTACGATGAAACCGGTTTCCGACATCTTCCACGCGAATGGCTTCGGCAAGGTCGCCCCCTGGGTGGACCTCGTCAACAGCGAGGAATGGGATGGCTTCGGGAAGCTCACCGATCAGCTTGCGAACCCACGCTGGCTTGCGACGTTCCTCAAACACTGGGAACTTTACCCACTCCCCTCAAGAGGCCTTCCCCGTCCCAAACTGGTGAAGCTGCGCCATCTGCTGCGCGGCGCCGCCGAAAAACTAGGCGCCGGACGTTCTTTGGGCCGAAGAGAAATCTCGAAGCTGAACCAGGCATTGAACGTACCGGTTTGGCAGAAGCTAGTACAGAACCAAAATGGGTTTCGCACCGAGGCAGTCCCGCTGCGGAACGATTGGGATTGGGTGCAAGCGCGGATTGCGGCGTCGTTTGGAGAAATGCTGGCAAACCACGAGGTGGAGCGCATCAAAATCTGCGCCAATTCGGATTGCCGCTGGGTTTTCCACGATCCGACCAAAGCCAGGACCAAACGCTGGTGTAACGACCACACTTGCGGCAACCGCGCGCGCGTCCGCCGTGCCCGGGCCGCACAAAAGCAAAAAGCCTGACGAAGAAATTTCTTCTGTCACCAGGCCGCGACTGAACCTCTTAATAGAAGGTCAGGAACTCTTGCGGCGCACGAGCGCGAGAAACTCGTCGCGCGTCTGCTTATTGTGACGGAACGCGCCGAGCATGGCGCTTGTCACCGCCGAGCCATGTTGCTTCTCCACGCCGCGCATTTGCATGCAGAGATGGCGGGCTTCGATAATCACGCCGACGCCCTGAGGAGCAATTTTTTCCTCGATGGACTGCGCAATCTGGCTGGTCAGGCGCTCCTGAATCTGGAGGCGGCGCGCGAACATATTGACCACGCGCGCGATCTTGCTGAGCCCTAGAACGCGCTTGTCTGCAAGATAGGCCACGTGGGCCTTGCCGAAAAACGGCAGCAGGTGGTGTTCGCAGAGGCTGAAGAACTCGATGTCCTTCACGATGACCATCTCGTCGTAAGCCACGCTGAACGTCGCGCCGTTCAATACATGATCCAGGTTCAGATGATAACCGCTGGTCAAATACTTGAGCGCTTTCTCGAAACGCTCCGGCGTCTTGCGAAGCCCCTCGCGATTGGGGTCTTCTCCGATGATCTTGATGATCTCGCGGACGTGGCAGGCGATGCTGCGCGCGTCCAGCTCCTTGCGATCATTCAGCAGAATTTCTTCCGTTGGCTTGGTCACGACTGGTTCCCTTCTGGGTTGTCCCCCGCGTACTCGAAGCTGTTGTTCCCGGTTTCCTGGACGCGGATGCGTTCGAGCTTCGCCTTGGGGAAGGTTTTCAAACGCTGAAAAATCTCGATGCACAAATTCTCGGTGGTGGGCACTCTATCGCGAAACGCAGGAACATCCTCGTTGAGTGACCTGCAGTCGAATTCCTCGAGCACCTGGCGTTCGACGAACGCGTCCAAATCGGAAAGATTCGCGATCATGCCGGTAGCCGGGTCAACGTTTCCGGACATGCTGACTTCCAGCACGTAATTGTGACCGTGGCCATAAGGATTGTTGCATTTCCCAAAGACACGGCAATTCTCCTCTTCGCTTAGATGCGGAGTATGCAGCCGGTGAGACGCCGAAAATCGATACCGGCGGCCGAGCTCGATTTTGAGCGCGCCGCTCATGACAGCCCCGCCGCATTCGCGCCGTTGCGGTAGCAATCGGCGAAGAGGTCGGGCGACTCGTAGAGCCGCACGCGATGCAGGCGGCCTTGCGTGATTTTGGGCTCCAGCAATTGCCAGATCACGCGCGCGATGTTTTCACAAGTCGGAATCTGCCCAGCCAGTTCGACAACCTCGTAATTCAGATGGCGGTGATCCATGCGCTGCATGACTTCGCGCTCGAGAATTTCTTTCAGCTCTTTCAGGTCGAGGACCATGCCGGTGACCGGATCCGGTTCGCCTTCAACGGTTACTTCCAGGGTGTAATTGTGCCCGTGGCCGTGAGGGTTATTGCACTTTCCAAAAATTCGACGGTTCTCCTCGGCCGAGAGATTCGGGTTGTGATAGAGGTGCGAGGCGGCAAACTCGACTTTTCGCGTGAGGAGAACCATGAGTGTTCGCTTATCTCGCCGATTCAGGAGCGCCGACAGAGTACTCCCGGCCTTTCCACTGGATTCTTCCACGGACATGGCTCCGGTAGGATGCCCAGAGCACACTCATGTATAGCGCCACAGCCGGCACATAGTAAAAGATGAAGGAAAATGGGTATTGGTTACGAGCGAGATCGAGGCCATAGCTGGTTTGGCGGGCGATCAGGAACAAAACACCTACGAAAAGCAGAAAAGGATACTTTAGTCCCGCGACGATCAGCAGAACCGGAATCCACGGAAGGTTTGTTTCCATCTCGCGGAAAACCGCCCATGGAGTGCCGCCTATCAAGCGATAGAGATTTTTCTTCCAGCCCTGCCACATCTCTGGGAACGAGCGGTACATCCGCACGCGGACAATGCCCTTGCCGGAGCCGAACGAGATACGATGGCCCGCAGCCTTCGCGCGCATGGCGAGAGCGACATCTTCCAGCACCTCGCCCGCGACGCTGGAATGGCCGCCGATGGCGTCGTACACGTTGCGGCGCATCATCAAAAACTGTCCGTTGGCGGCAGCGGCGGGTGAACTCGGATCATTTACTTGTTCATACGAGAAGCGCTTTGCCAGCCGCAAGTAGATATAAGGAATCAGGGCCTTTTCATACCAGGCTTCGGTGACCTGCTCGGGAGAAAAAGAAATCAAAGCCGCGCTTTGTTCTTGGGCAATTTGGAGCGCGCGGGAAACGGAGTTTTTCTCGTGCTCCGCATCAGCATCGGTGAAGAGGAGCCAGGCAGACTTTACCTGTTGCACTCCAACCCACAGGGCGTAGTTCTTGCCGACCCAGCCAGCGGGCAATCCGCCGGATTCCAGAAGGCGCAGGTTTGGAATTTTCTCCATGAGACTTCGCACGACGCTGGCGGTCTCGTCGGTGGATTGATCGTCCACAACCAGAATTTCCGTAATTTCCGGTTGGCAAGCCAGCGACATAACGCACGTTGCGATGACGGCTTCCTCATTCCGTGCCGGAACAATGGCAGTGACGGAGTCCGCGGTGGCCCCCGCAACGAGAGTTCTGCTGGGAGACGGATTGTGCGCTTCGCTGGACATGGGGTCTTGGATGCGGAAAGGCCGTTCCCCGGCTGAGGGAGATTGAGTTAGTATAGCATTCGATGGGAATCGTTCGAAAAATTGCGGTTTGGGGCGTGGTGGCGGCGGCGCTGGGGGTTCTGCTGCTCTTTGCAATGCCAAGCTACCGCCAGGGCGAAGCATCGATTGCGGGCAAAACGGCGGAGGACTTCCCGCTGGAAATCGCTGGGAAGCGCGCGCATCTGACCGACTATAAGGGCAAGGTGGTGGTACTGAATTTCTGGGCGACGTGGTGCCCGCCTTGCGTCGAGGAAACTCCCGCGCTAAACCACTTGCAGAAATACATCGAGGCCCGCGATGGCGTGATTCTCGGAGTCGCCGCCGACGAGGACCCCGCGGCTTATGAAAAATTTCTCCGCGACCAAGGGGTAATCTTCCTAACGTACCGCGATCCCTCGACCAAAGAGAATCATTCGCCGATCGCGCTGGAGTACGGGACGTCGATGTACCCGGAGACGTACGTGATCGACCGCCACGGCAAAATCGCCCGCAAGTTCATCGGCCTCCAGCAGTGGGACTCTCCGGACATGCTGTCCTACTTCGACTCCATCCTCGGCCAAACCTGAGAGCGAAATTCAAGAAATATCTGCCGTAGAGACGCAAGGAGCACAGAGCGGAGGCAGAAAAATGATCTTTCGCTTCCTCCGGGTTCGTCTTTCGCTCCTGTTCAGCGGGATGGGTGATAGCGCCCGGCTTTCGGATAAATAATTCATTGTGCTTTAGGAATAGGCTTTCGGAATTCGCTAAAGCGAGCGCTCGGGTGTGACTGATAATCGCCATATGGAAAGAAAACTGGCGAGTGGACTGGCGGCGAGACTGGTGATCTTCGGGCTAGTGGCGTTGTTGATTTACTGGGCGTTGCCAGATGCGGGCCTATCTGCATTGAAAAAGATGAACATAGCGCTGCAAAACGCCAGGAGCTGGCGCGTTCAGACGGTGGTTACTGAGCCGACGAAAAGCGTGGAAAGCTTGACGGAAGTCTATTGCCCGTCGCGGGTTCGCACGGTGAATAAAGCGGCGTCCGACGAGGGCGGGCGGCATTATGAGGACAACAGCGAGGACATCTGGATTGACGGGACCAGCTACGCGAAAAAGGGATACCAGTGGGTAGTCTCGCAGGTAGAGAGATCGCGCACCGCTAGCTGCGCTATGGGACCTCGAGCTACCGACGCCTTGCTCCAGCCGCTGGATTTGATTCTGACTACGGGGAAGATTCGCAAGGGCGAAAAAAGAATTGTGAACGGAGAGCGCTGCCGGGATTGGGTCGCCAGTGTGCCTGCACCGACAGGGTGGCGCGAAGAATTTGTAGTGTGCATTGGGGACGATGAATTACCGCGAGAAGTGTTTACGCCGGATCGCCGGCTGGTTGAGACCTATTCGGACTGGAATACCGCGATCCGGATTGAGCCGCCGCCCGCCGAGGACGTGCGGTAAGCGACGAGCGGGGCAGCAGTCCATCAGATAGGGAGAGTGCGGCCGCGATTGGCACGTAAGGGAGAAAGCGCGCTATGAGCACAAAGGTTGCGATCGGGATTGCAATAGGCGTCGTTCTACTGCCGGTGGTCGCGTATTACGCAATTCCGGACCCCGGCAAGAAAGCCTTGCAACGCGAACAAATTGCCTTGGAAGGTGTCACGAGCTGGCGGATTGGCACGGAATTTAGCCGGAACGGGCGGCCAGTGGCGGCCCGGGGACACTCGGCAATCTGTCCAGACAAGGAGCACGTTGTTGAAAGTGCAAAGGAGGATTTCGCGGAATATATCCGGATCGGCGATGACGTGTATTACCGGAAGAATACCTACGATTGGGTGAAGGGAACGCCGGGGCCGGACTTGTTTGCTCCCCTGCCCATGCCCAGGCCGTGCCTCTCCGACCCGGGAGAGCCGAGTTCAAAGCCGCCAGGGGGAGCCGAACAGCTGAGGCTGGCGTTGGAGAGCGACATCAAGGAAGGGCGCATCGACAAGGGCCAGGTAAAGGCCAATCATGGCAGCCCGTGCCGCGAGTGGACAATTATGCGGTTCACGGAGACGGATAGGCTTGGGAGCTACACGGCGTGCCTCGGCGAGACGGACAATCTTCCGCAGTACATTCGAGCGGCGAACGATAACTTCAATATATCGTTCGAGTGGAATCCGTCAGTAACCATCGAGCCCCCAGACATGAACTCTCCAGGCAAGCCGCCAACGCCGCCATGAGGCGGTTCATATCGGGAGTCCCGCCGTGGAGAAAACACGAGTCAATGTTCCGTGGGTCCAATTCCAGAACATTCCAAGCAGGGCGGCGGCGTTCCAGCCCCATAGGAAGACGCGCATTTCTTTTGGACTGTAAGCCCTATCTTTCCACAGTAGAGTCGCGTCGATCAAAAACCAAAGCGCGCCAAAGGCGAGAAAGCTCGTGATGATCCAGTCCCGAAAGAAAATCCGCACCAGCATGGCCTCAATGCACAAAAAAGCGGCGATCAGGAATTTGGCGCGCACTCTCCCGACCCAGGTGGCTGTCGTTCGCCGGCCGCTCAAGCGGTCGGGCTCGATGTCCATCACCTCCCCGAAAATATGCGAGTGCATGGCAAACATCGCGCCGAATAGGAGAGTTTGCCAGGGGAGTTGCGGGACGCGGTTTAGCCAGCTACTCAGCACGAAAACGAGGAGATAGCTTGCCTGAATCAGGACGTCGAGCGGAGGGCGGCCTTTCCATGCGATGCCTGGGGCATTGTAGAGTCCGACAGCCAATAAAAGCAGTGCATACCACCACAAAATGCGCGGACCGACGAAGTAGTAGAACAGCACCGCGAACGGAAGTTGCACCGCAGCGATGTGCCATTTCAAAATAGCAAGCTGTTCGCGCGCGCCCCGCGCGCCAAACATAAACGTGCCTTTGCGCGGGTTCAGCGCATCGGTCTCGGCGTCCACGATGTCATTGACGCCATAAAGCACAAGCCCGAGTGGAAAGAGCACGAAAAATAATCCCAGCCAGAGTTTGCCGGAATGCAAGAAATCTGCATGGCCAAGCGGCATGAGATAGAAAAGGGCCGTCGTACTCCATAGCCCGGGCCGGGAAACCTGCAGCAAGAAAACCAAATAAGAATGGGGCTTTTGATGACTGGCAATTGCGGGAGACGCTTGGGCGGCTTCGGCCATCTGGCCCAATATAACGCGGTTCGGACCGGGTTTGGGTGTTCAAACTGGCGCGATGTGACGAATCATTTCGTGCGTTTCAAATTCTTCGCGGAACAAGCATTTGGAGAAGAGGCCGGCAGGCAAGCTATCCGCGCGGGCGCTAGATGAGGCCGAATGAGGCAAACGCGGTGATGGAAACGCAACCCAGGGCAATGCCCATGACCACGCCCGCCAGGACATCACTAAGGAAGTGCATGCCCAGGACGATGCGGGACACGGCGATGCTTAGTGCCAGAAAGAAAAGCACGCCTTCGAGCGAGGGATAAAAGTAGCCCACGACGAGCGCAATGGAAAACGCCGTCATCGTGTGGCCCGATGGAAACGAAAACTGGTCCGGGGGCAGCACCTTCGACCAGCAGTGTGGCTCGACCTGGCAAGGCCGCGGCCGCTGGCTAAGTCTCTTCAAGGCCTTGAATACAAAAATGCCCAGAACCGCGGAAGACCCCGCGGCGCCGATGGCCGAAAAACGTTGCGGGCCTCCAGAAGCGAGCAGCATCAGGCCCAGTCCGTACCAGATCCAGCCATCGCCCATGCGCGTGGCGGCGATCATCCAGATGCGAAACCAGCGCGGAGCGCGCCAGCGATTCATCCGCCGCATCAGCCGCTGATCGCGGCGATCGATAAATCCCCAGAGGTTGCGTGCGACTGCCATCGCTTCACCTCACCCACACGGCCGGAAACAGACAAGCGCTTTCAATTAGAAAGATGCACAAATAAGCGAAAGAGATTTCTCGGACGCAAATCGCGCGCGCGTGCAGGGTCTTTCGGATCGTTCGCAGCGACGGGTTGGACGAAATGCGCACCTGGCACCTCAACTTGCCCAGTTGGCCTCGAAGTTCGAATCCAGATCCCAAAGCTTCCGCTTGCGTTTTTCACCACGCTCGAGGACGGAGGACCATTTCCGACAAAAACGGATTTCGTTCATCCAGTGGCCGGCAGTAAAAGCCGGCACAAGCAGCGCGAACGGCGACAGCGCCAGCGTCCACGGTTTGTCCCAAAACAGTGATCTTACGATGTTGAAAACGTCTGCCGTGAGTTTACGGCAGGTCCCGTGCACGCCGTGAATCCGGCCGTAGCCGGCTCGCAGCCCGGCGAAAAACTCATCCACCGTTCGCGCGCCCGCCACTTCCGTATAGGTATGTCCCAAGCCGGCGATGGTGTGCGAGTCGCTGCCTGCAATCGCGATTTTTCCCAGGCGCGCCGCCAGCCGCGCGGCACTCTCATTGGCTTCCGGCTGCATCTGTCCATTACGGGTTTCAAATGCCGGTATATAGGATTCGAACCAATGGAAATCTTCCGCTTCGCGGCGGCCCGTTAATCCGGAGAAAACGTGATTGGCGCTGAAAAACAGCTTACGCTCCGTGAGGTACATCAGTAGCGCAATAAAATCGTTTCTACGGCGCTGAATTTCAGCATGGTCGCGCTCGGTGATGCCATAGACGCCCATGTGCATCTCCGTTCCGCTGGGCATCCGGACGGTGACCTCCTCGCTCAGGAAGAAGTCCGGGTGGTGTCGCAGGGACTCCGCGCCGTCGATGGAGTCGTGGTCGGTAATCGTGACAATGGACATACTCATCCGCTTCAGCCGGTCATAGACCTCGGCGGGATCGCTGTAGGACTCCCGGCAGATGCGGTCCAAAATGGGAGCGGTGAACATTCCGGATGCGATAGAGTGAACATGAAGGTCGCAGCGCATGGTGCCATTGTCTGGCGCTGATATGAACAGCCTGTAAAGAGGCGGCGAAATCTGCATAAATGTGCCCACGGAACTCATTGAACACAAATAGGTTATTCGGTTATCCACATGGCATGCAGTGTGCTCTAGTGGGTTGGCTAGTACTTATGCCACAATCCACCTAATGAAAAAAGTTCATGTCGTTTTCCATGATGGCGGTGGGGGACATCGCAACGCCGCCGTTGCTCTGCAAACGGTCATTATTCAGCAACATCGCGACTGGCAGGTGGAACTCATTCAATTTCAGGATCTTACCGACCGGCTGGACATTCTACGCAAGCTCACTGGCATCCGCATCCAACAGCAATATAATATCCTGCTGCAAAACGGCTGGACACTCGGCAGCACGCAACTCCTGCGAGTTCTTCAAACTACGATTCGCATTTTTCACAGGCCACTCGTCAATCTCCTAGTGAAATTCTGGCGTGAAAAGCCCGCCGACTTGCTCATCTCCGTCATTCCCCATTTCAACCGGCAGATGTGCGAAAGCTGGACCAAGGTTTACCCAGGCCGGCCGTTTGTCACCCTCATCACCGACTTGGCTGATTTTCCGCCGCGATTCTGGATTGAGCCGATCAGAGAGCAATACGTAATCGCGGGCACGGAGAAGGCTGCCGAACAGGCACGCGCGTTGGGACATGACGAAGCGCACATTTTCCGAACGTCGGGAATGATCTTGCGGCCGGATTTTTATGCCGAAGAGACTTCCGATCCGGCAGCTCTGCGGCAGGAAATGGGACTACGGGAAGATCTGCAGACAGCGATTGTGCTCTTCGGGGGACACGGCTCGAAAGTGATGTACGACATTGCGGAAAAACTGGACGCCGCCGGACTACCGCTGCAGTTGATCTTGATTTGCGGCAGAAACGAAGAATTGGCGGGAAAATTGCGCGCTCGCCAATGGAAGCTGCCGAAGCACATCATCGGTTTCACGAAGGATGTGCATAAGCTGATGCGTGCGGCGGACTTTCTGATCGGCAAGCCCGGCCCGGGCAGCATTGCGGAAGCCATGGTTAGGAAGCTCCCCGTGCTGATCGAATGCAACGCCTGGACGCTCCCGCAGGAGCGCTACAACGCGGAGTGGGTAAAGGAAAAGGGCGTCGGAATCGTATTAAAGAGCTTTAAGGAAGTGGCGGAAGGAGTGAAGCGAATGCTGGAGCCGGACACACTTGCTGAATTCCAGAAAAACGTGGCAGCACAGGAGAACCGCGCCATTTTCGAAATCCCCGAGATTCTCGCGAAACTCCTCGTCGAAACGGAATCGGCCGAAGGGCGCGCGGCGCAGGCAACTGTCGAGGCTCCGGCCCGTTAATTTTTGGGCGGACAATAATAATTTGTTCGTTGCTTGGTGAGGATTTCCAGCTCAAAGCTTAGAAGGGAGAAATCACAAATTGCTTTTCCAGCTTTGCATGCTCGGCGCGGCCGGGATGCGGGAATCTCGGGCCTGCTTTCGAATTCTCGGCCGGCTTCCGCATGCGGGGCTTCGCGCACTTGCTGGCGCGCCAGCGGGTTGCATATCGTTTCGAATCGCACATCCTTACGCAGCCACCCGGCAGGCGTACCTCCGCACAATGACAATAGCAGCCGCCCCTGGGAACAGTTCGCAACAATGCAGGTGAGTCGGCGCTAGCGGTGAACGAGCAGGCCAGGAGAGTCGTTGCTAGAAAGCACAACCTGTAGAACGGCCTGAGGCAGGGCGTGGTGTTGGCGAAGAGCCGACGCATGAGGGCATTCTCAGGAGAATGTGGAAAAAAACCGATAGCGCCGACGGGCCGAGAGTTTTGTTACCAGGGTCCTGTAACCAGGTGGCAAGAGCGCGGTAGCTAGGGATGGTGGGGATGGAGTTCCC
>Ga0207107_1153_pt1 | contig 15549 bp, 15 predicted proteins | sample Alteio_BWMinHeat_75_FD_153555 | JGI IMG/M metagenome (GOLD analysis project Ga0207107, IMG submission 153555) | Enriched cells from forest soil in Barre Woods Harvard Forest LTER site, Petersham, Massachusetts, United States -... | ecosystem: Environmental > Terrestrial > Soil > Temperate forest >... | reverse complement strand
GCTTAGGTCTTTGCCGAGGGTTTCTGCGGCGCAGGCGCGGGCTTCTTTTTGGGCGTGGTAGAAGCAGAAGTGGGGATGGTTGCGGTTGCGAGGGGTACGGCAACGGCGGCCATCCGAGAACGTAAACGAACACAAGGACACGCGGTCCTTTGCACTGAGAGAGGACATAAAAGTCTCCTTAGAGCTGAGTTTTGGGATTGCTGACGGAAAGAGCCGGCGGGACGCCGGCGCTACAAACATGGCCCTAAAACAGAAGCGCCCCGACAGAGTCGGGGCGCAATTTCTTACGGGAGTATTGTACCACAGCAGTAATACGTGTCAAGTAAAAATTGGGGGCATTAGAGAGAAAAGTCAAAAGCCTCACACGCAAAACCCGCGTATGGGGCACCCGAATCCTGCCGAAGCGCAGCGTGCGGCCACCCGTCCGGGGGACGAATCAAGACCCGCAGCCTCCCCGACGGGTCCCGACAGGGTCGGGAACTTCGATCGGTGCAGGCGCCAGCGAGGCTGCTGCAGCCGGCCTTCTTGGGGAACTTTTGTCAGGGTCGCAGAGATCACCTTTCGCAAAGGTGGCCGGGCCTTTCATGGGGCTCCCCCGAAAAAAGGTCACACGGTGATCTTCATGCCGTCAAACTTGTGGAATGTGAAGCCTTCAAACGGCTCGTTAAACGTCTTGCGCTGGTCCCGCAGGATGCTAATGGCCACTGCTTCGCCAAGCAGCAGAGACTGATACCCATCCGATCGCCAATGCACTGCGGCCATGTCGCGGCCCAAAGCGATATTGTTGGCAAGTTTGTTCAGTTCGCCGCCCACGGTAATTTCTCCGTTAGGGTCGGGGTAAGGACCCAACGATTTGCCATCGTCGGACGCCACCATCGGATTAGGTATCACGAAGCTTTCGTCGAAGAAAGCCTTCAGCACGGTAACGCCTGCACCTGCCACGGAACCGTGCGCCTCGGGATAAGAGGGATGCTGAGGACAGCCCTCGGGATAGGCCGCCGGCAATAGGTATGTGTCGTGGCCGTTGGCGTGGTTGTGGGCGAGGACGCTCTTGACCGCCTGCGAGTTCAGCAAATCGCTGTGAATTGGGTAGTTAGCCGCTCCGGTGAGAACGTTGTGAACCAAGCCCCCGTACTCCTCTGGACGCACGTGGCGATGCACGAACCACTTTTGGTAGAAGCAGGCCCTGAGCGCCACAATCGAGACTTCGTTCAACAAGGTTAAGATATGCTGATTCCCGAAGTTCACACCACCCGCCTGATTGGCAGATGCAGATGTTAGATAGTAGGGATTACCGGATTTAATAGGCGCCCCATTGGGCATACTATAAACGTTATTGGCAGGGTTAAGCAACCACAGTGCAGCGATAAAATTTGCTTGACCAACGGTGTCCACCTTTACGTAGGCGCCCAGGTCCCGGCCGTTTTTGATGTAACCACCGGAAATAAGGTTCTGCATAGAAGCAGGTATTCCGTTTTGGCGATCACGGAAGGAAGTAACATCGGTCAGGTAATCCACGCCAGTAGCGTAAGTACGGTACGTTTGCGGAAGGCTGAGGGCTCCGAAGCCCACCGGCAGCAGAAGAAACTGAGAAATGTAAGGCCCGATCAGCTCTCCTGGTGTGGTCCCGCGAAAGAGCGTGCCCGGCGTGACCTGACCGTTCACTTTCGGTCCCGCGAAATCCGATAACTTGTTGAAGTCGGCAATGGCATTTGTTGTGATGGGCTCGTCTCCATATTTCGAGAAAGGAATCTCCCGCGCGAGGGCCATCCAATAGTTTTCAACCATTTCGCCTGCCCTCTCCGCGCTGGATACAGCGGGAGCCGGCGGACAGGTCAGTTGGCCGCTATCCGTGCCTTCCAGAGTAAAAGTTAACCCTGCCTGGGGGTTCGCCAACTTGCTCGTTCCTCCGAGAGGAATCTTTGCGAAATCCTCGGGCTCACCGCTCCTGACGGCCGTAAGTAAGGCCTCGTAAGCGTTATGGTCAACTTCTCCGTTGCTTTTGTGAGGAAGACCCTTGGAGAAATTGCCTATCCTTGTCGGATACAAGCGTTCGTCGCCGTTGTCCACCTGAGGCGGAACGGGGACGTCGCGTTCGGCAATCGCCGTCTTCAGGCGGATCCGAAAGGCTTGGGCTCTGCGCGACGAGTCATCCTCATCGTCGTCTCTGGAAACTTTGTCGTGGTCAGCGATGTTGGCGCCGCGAGCTGCAGCGTTTGCACTTAACAGCAGCGAGGACAAACCGACGCCTGCGGCGGCCGCGATAGCAGTGGAAGCGCCAGCTCGACCGAGGAACGAGCGCCTGCTCAGTGAATTGGGCTCACCGTTGGCTGCCAAATCTTGGGCGTCCGAGCTGCCATCGAATTGAGCTTGGGTTTCCTTAGATTGTTCATTCCTCTGATCTTTGTTCACAAAGCCTCCTTCAACAGATTCCACCCTCCAGCAGCACACGCAAAAAGAGCGTGCCCACCAGTGAGCAATGGCTCACGGTCCCAAGAATACTTTCCAGAAAGCATGAGAATAAACTGCGCGAAAAGGGAATGGGAAAACCGGCCTGAGACTGCGCGCGCGAGAAGGAAATGTCAAGTACAAAGTCTGGTAATGAGAGTAATAGATTTTGCAGTGGGGGTGGCGCCGCTGGCACAGAAGTTTTTCTTGGCGTTGATGCGGGCGGTTGGCGGAGGACGAGTCAAAAGCCGCAGGCCTCTATTTCCAGGAACGGGCGAGCGCGTCCAAGACTGCTCGGTCGTATTTTCCCCAGCTAGCAGCAGCCGCCCGAGGGAAGGTTCGCTGCGATGACGGGAGGTCCAAAGGCCTCTTGAGGAATGGGAGCGCCGTGAAGCGTGAGCCAGCAGCGCCGGGCGACATTGAAAAGGACGAGCACGACACCGGTTACGAAAATGGCCATGAGCACGGAATCGATATAACCCTGCAAGCGGAAGCCCGGCTTGGAGGTCAGAGGCCAGAAGATGTTCTTGATGGAAAGAACGCCGGCGGTCAGAGTGGTCACTCCGACGAAGAGCATGGGGATGAAGGTGATCCAGGCGTAGCGCGCTTTGCCCATGTTGACGAGAAACGCGGTGCCAACCGCCAGGGCAATCGTGGCGAGCAACTGGTTGCCGGTGCCAAACAGCGGCCACAACGTGGAGATGGAGCCGGTATAGATGAGGTATCCCCAGGCCAGCACGACGAAGAAGGTAGTGAAAAGATTTCCGGGGAGCCAGGACGTCTGGGCGAAGGGTTTGTGGAGTTTGCCGAGCAATTCCTGAAGAACATAGCGCGCCACGCGCGTGCCGGTATCAATGGTCGTAAGGATGAAAAGAGCTTCGAACATGATGGCGTAGTGATACCAATAGCCCATCAAGCGCGTCATGCCGGGAATGCCCTTGAAAATTTGCGCCATGCCGATAGCCAGTGAAACGGCTCCGCCGGTACGGCCGGCCAGCTTTTCACCGACTTCGCTGGAGAACAGGTCGAGGTTCACGGTGTGCAAGCCGAGGCGCGCGAAGACGTCAGGTGGAACATTGATGGCAAAATAGTCGCCGGGGAACATCGAGCAGGCGGCGATGAGCGAAAGGACCGCGACCAAACTTTCCGCGACCATGGCGCCGTAACCGATGAAGCGCGCATCGGTTTCCTTGTTCAACATTTTCGGCGTCGTGCCGGAACCCACCAGGGAATGAAAACCGGAGATCGAACCACAGGCAATGGTCACGAAAAGGAAAGGAAACAACTTGCCTTTGATGATCGGCCCGCCTCCGTGGACAAACTGGGTGAACGCAGGGAAGCGGATGTCGGGATGCACGATGAAGACGCCGACCACCAGGAGAATGATCGTCCCGAGCTTCACATAAGTGGACAAATAGTCGCGCGGCTCGAGGAGCAGCCAGACAGGCAGAACAGAAGCGACGAAACCGTAGACGCACATCAGGATAGTGATCTGATGGGGACTGAACGTCAGCGCCGAGGCCCACTGAGTCTGGGCGAACCAGTGTCCGCCCGCGACGCTGGCGAGCAGGAGCACCACCCCGACGGTGCTTGGCACACCAACTTTGATCTGCCCGGGAGTGCTCTTGAACATATAGAAGCCCATGAAGATGGCGATGGGGATGGTCATGCCAATGGTGAAGACGCCCCAGGGGCTGTTGGAGAGCGCGTTGACGACCACAATGCCGAGCCCCGCCAGGGTGACAAGCAAGATCAACAAAACGGCGAACATCGCCACCAAACCGGTGAAGGAGCTGACTTCGGTGCGGGCAACATCGGCAAGCGAACGTCCCTTGTGGCGCACGGAAGCAACCAACACTATAAAATCATGCACGCAGCCGGCGAGCACAGCTCCAATCAAGATCCAAAGAAAGCCGGGAGCGAAGCCAAATTGCGCGGCAAGCGTGGGACCGACCAAGGGGCCGGCGCCGGCGATGGCCGCGAAGTGATGGCCGAAGAGAACCCACTTCGGCGAGGGGACGTAGTTATGCCCGTCTTCGTAAACGTGAGCAGGAGTGGCCCGGCGATCATCCAGGGCGAGCGCCTTGGCGGCGATGAAGGCGCTGTAGTAGCGATAGCCAATCGCGTAAATGCAGAGAGCAGCAAGGAGAATCGGAAAAGTGTTCATCGGTATGCCTCATGACGCGCTGTCGACTCGCGGTTCGCTACCACGGGGCGAGTCCGCCTGGCCCCAAGACAACAGACGTTCTATCACAAGTGGCGCCAACCGGCGTCAAAATACTCCTTCTACTGGAATAGATTCTCATTCGCGGAAAACGGTACAGAGCATTTATACGCTGCTGGTCAGTCGAGGGTCGTCAGGATTCGGAGAGGACGCGCTTGTAGTAGGACTCGTAGGCGGGGATGACGTCGTTGGCGCAGAATTTCTTTTTGGCGTTGAGGCGGGCAGTTTGGCCCATGGCGCGGCCACGGTCGGAGCGGGAGAGGATTTCGATGGCGTAGCGGGCGACTTCTTTGACGTCGCCGGGCTGCACCAGGTAGCCGTCGATGCCGTGCTCGACGACTTCGGGAACGCCGCCGACGTTGGTGGCGATTACGGGGACTTCGCAGGCCATGGCTTCGAGGGCGGCCAGGCCGAAGGATTCGAGTTGAGAGGGAAGAAGGAAGAGGTCGGCGGCGGCTAGTTTTTCGTAGACGGCGTCTTGTTTGCCGAGGAAGAAGACGTCTTTCTGGAGCTTCTTCTTGCGGACCAAATATTCGGCGGCGCCGCGGTCGGGACCGTCGCCGATTAGGACTAACTTGGCGGGCATTTTGGCGCAGACGAGGGCGAAGATTTCGACGGCGTCGGTGAGGCGCTTGACGGGGCGGAAATTGGAGAGGTGCATGAGGATGGGTTCGCCGTTGGGGGCCCACTGGGCGGCTAGGCCTTTGTCGGCGGTGCGATTGTAAAGATCGCAGTTTACGAAGTTGGGGATGACTTCGATGGGACGCTTGATGTCGAATTCTTTGATGGTTTGATTGAGGAGATAGCGGGAGATGGCGGTGACGCCGTCGCTCTGCTCGATGGAAAAGCGGGTGATGGGGAGATAGCTGCGGTTGCTGCCGACGAGGGTGATATCGGTGCCGTGGAGAGTGGTGACGAAAGGCAGGCGGCGCGGAGCGGCCATGGAGCGGGCGAGCAAGGCGCTGACGGAATGGGGGATGGCGTAGTGGACATGGAGCAGGTCGAGGGATTCGGATTCGAAGACTTCGAGCATTTTGGTGGCGAGGGCGAGGGTGTAGGGAGGGTGGTCGAAGAGCGGGTAGGAGACGACTTCGACTTCGTGGAAATGGATGCGGGGGTCGTTGGGGTTCATACGGATGGGCGGAGCGTAGCTGATGAAATGGATGTCGTGGCCGCGGGCGGCGAGTTCCATGCCGAGCTCGGTGGCGACGACGCCGGAGCCGCCGTAGGTGGGGTAGCAGGTTATGCCTATGCGCATGGGGTAGGTTACGAGTCTCCGTCGGGTGAATGGGAGCCGCTACGATACAACAGATTCGAATGCGGCGGACCGCAACCACAAAGAGAAAAGCACGGGTCTGAAGACCCGCCACTACGACAGCCGAGTTGAAGCCCGGCCGCTACAACTGCAAATACGACGGCTTGCGGGACACAGGAGCCGAATGCTAGAGTCGCGCGCACCGCGCCGTAACGCGGTGCCGCTGCATCCATTAGACGCGAGGAAAGGAATTCCGTGACACGACTTTCGGGTAAGGTAGCGCTGATTACCGGCGGCGGGACGGGGATTGGGCGGGCGATTGCGCTGGCGTTTGCACGGGAAGGCGCTAGCGTGGCGGTGGCGGGACGGCGGTTGGAAAAGCTGCGCGAGGTGATTGGGGAGGTGCAGAAGGCGGGCGGGGCAGGATTGGCGATGGAGTGCGACGTGACGCGGGCGCGGGATGTGGAGCGGGCAGTGAAGGGGACGGTGGAACGGTTCGGGCGGCTGAATGTGCTGGTGAACAATGCGGGGACGCTGCATGTGTCGACGGTGGAGGGGATCAGCGAGGAAGAGTGGGATCGCGTGATGACGGTGAATGTGAAGGGACCGTTCCTGGTGTCACGGGCGGTGCTGCCAGAGTTTAGGAAATGCGGCGGGGGAGCGATCGTGAATATCGGGTCGGTGCTGGGGCTGGTGGCGATGAAAGATCGGGCGGCATACTGCGCTTCGAAGGGCGGCGTGACGATGCTGACGAAGGCGATGGCGATTGACCACGGGCATGAGAATGTGCGCGTCAATTGTATTTGTCCATCGATTGTAGAGACGGAATTGGTGAAGGGGTTGTTCGACGCGGGCGAGAAGGGGCAAGCGCTGCGGAAAGGACGGCTGGGGTTGATTCCTTTGGGGCGGTTTGGACAGCCGGGCGACGTGGCGGAGATGGCGGTGTTTTTGGCTTCGGAGGAGGCGTCTTGGTTGACAGGGGCGGCGATTCCGTTGGATGGAGGGTTGACCGCGTACTAATCGGTCCGAAAGGAAGAAATAAGGATAACGCAGAGAGGCGCAGAGAAGGCGGGAATAAGTCGGAGACCCTGGAGGGCTCGCTGGAAAGCGGCGGAACGTGATGACGAAGAAAATGTCGAAAGAGGAGAAACGGGTTACGGAGATGGTGCGGCGGCGGATCAAAGAGAGCCGCTCGACGGAGCTATTGGGATTCGACGTGGAAAGTGTGCACGTGGGACGGGCAATTTTCCGGTTGGACGTGCAGGCGAACCACAAGCAGATTCACGGCGTGGTGCATGGGGGGATTTTGGCGGCACTGGCGGATACCACGGCGGCGATTGCGGCTTATACGGCCGTACCGAATGGGACGGAGATCGCTACGGTGGAGCTGAGCATCAATTACCTGGAGCCGGTGCCGGGGGGGCGGATCAAGGCGGACGCGCGAGTGTTGCGCGCAGGGAGAAATTTTGTTGTGACTGAGTGCGAGATATTCAATGAGAATGGTTCACTGGCGGCAAAGGCTTTGCTCACGTTCGGAGCTACCGCAGGGCATTCCCTTCAGAAGTAGAAGGTTGTTGAGGGCCTACTCGTCGCCGCCCTGGGCGGATTCTTCGCCATCTTTGTGGACATACTTGATCACGCGCTTGAAGATGAGCAGGTTGGGGCTGCCCTGGCGGGTGAGCTTGATGCAATCACGGTCGTACCATTCGACGGTGCCGCGAAGGACTTCGCCATCCTCGAGGACGACGGCCATCGGCGTATGGGACTGCATCTGCTTGACCCAATAAAAATTCTCGGCGTGGGTTGTTTCCGGAGGCGCAGGCTTTTTGTTTGGAATGGGGCCGTTGTGCTGGGGGCGCGGGGCGCTGGGCTCCTTGACGTCCGGGAAGCCCGGGCGAAACATGCGGCGGTTCACCATGACAACTCCTTCTAACCTACAGGGTGGACTATCTGTTGACTATGATGCGAGCGGAAGCCGGTGGGTTACAGTCTAGCGATTTAATCCTGCGAAGGGGGATAAATGTCGGCGCCGATCAGGGGCGGAGGGTGGAAAGGCGCGAATCTGCGGGCGCAAGAGATGCGGCCAGGGCGTCGAGGCCGAGTTGGCGGTTCAAATTGCGGCGGGCGCCCGCGTAAAGTTCGTCAAAGCCCGCGATGGCGCGGAGAACCCACGCGGAATCCACGGATTTGGCAAGCGATTCCAATTCCTCCGCGAGCGGAGCATTGCGCAAGACAGGTTGTTTCAGTTTTGACGTAAGTTCGAGGAGATCAGTGAGCAAGCCGTAGAAAACGCCGATCTGATCTTCGAAGGAGGAATCGCGGTCCTTGGCGAGAGCCGAAGTGTCCGAGAAAAGCTGGGCGAAACCGTGACCTTGCGCGGCGCGTTCGAGGATGCGCAGTGCGCTCTTGCGGCGCTGGGCGGTTGCGTCAACATCCATTTCGATGGCGAGGCCGGGGCTGCCCTCAGCGAGTTGCGCGGCGAGTTTGATTTCCGCGGGCTTGCGATTGGTCTTTTCCTTCAGGATTTTTTCCACGGCGGCCTGCGGCAGCGGGGCAAAATGAAATTGCAGGCAGCGGGAGACGATGGTCGGGAGAAGCGCGTACGGCGAGGGCGCGGTAAGGATCAGAGTTGCTGAGCCGGGAGGCTCTTCGAGGATTTTCAGGAAGACGTTGGCGACATCCCAGCGCATGGTCTCCGCGCCATCGAGGATGAAGACGCGGCGGCGGCCCATGGGTTGAAAGTAGGCGGCGCGCTGGACGGCGCGCAATTGGCCTACGCGCAACATCGGGCGGGCAACGGGGCTTTTCAGTCGGACGGGGTCGGGCACGAGGGCCCAGACGTCGGGGTGCGATTGCAGAATCAGGGGCACGCGCTCGACGGTGGCGGCGTCGGCGCTTTCGCCACGTTCGGCGAGGCCTTGCTCGAGCAGTGCTTGCGGATCGGCGAGCTGGGAGACGCGCCGGCAACTGGCGCATTCGCCGCAGAAGTCGTCCTCGAAGCGTTCGCAATTCGCGGCTTGCGCGAACATGCGCGCGAGGGTGAATTTGCCGACGCCGCGCGGGCCAGTAAAGAGCAAGGCGTGGGGGACACGCTGACTGCGAAGTGCGCCGCGGAGGGCGGTGACGATGCGTTCGTTGCCGAGAAATTCGGAAAGGCCCATGCGCTAGCGCTCCCCGCCTGCGGAAGCCGAAGAAAGGACTCCTTCGACAGCGGCGAGAACATCGATGGCAATCTCTTCCGGCTCGCGAATGGCGCTGAGGGCGGCATCGAAACACTGGATGGTCGCCCAGGGAGCGCTGCGAGAAAGCGAGTCGTACATTTCGGCGGCGTCTTCGAGGTGATGAAGACTGGCCTCGAGCAAATCCTTTTGTGCAGAAGTGTAGCTGCGCGCCGATTTGCGTTCGACGAGGCGCTGGGCTTCCTGGGGGGGCACGCGGAGGTAGAGGATTAGATTTTCGCGCGGAAGGCCATAGATGCCGTACTCGAGATGCTCGATCCATCCGAGGAATTCGGAGCGCTTGGCCGGAGGGACGCGGGCGGTCTGGTGCGCGAGGTTGGAACCGATGTAGCGGTCCACCAGAACAATTTGGCCGTTGTTCAGAGCGGCTTCGAGTTTAGGCTTGGCTTCGAAGCGATCGCCGGAATAGAGCAGGACGGTGAAATGAGGATCCACGCTTTCGAGGGGGCCGAGATCGCCGTTCAGGAATTGGCCGACCATCTTGCCGAACCAGGAATCATATTGAGGAAAGCCCGTGGAGTAGACGGAGTGGCCGCGAGCTTTCAGTGTAAGCGTCAGGAGTTCGACTTGCGTGCGCTTGCCACTGCCATCGATGCCTTCGACGGCGATGAGTTTTCCGGGAGCGGTCATTTTCGGTGTGACCGCGGATCCATCGGCGGCCGAAGGCCAGTCTAACCGCAGAGACTCTGCGCTGCAATGCCGCGCGTGCTAGGATTCGGATTCAAACATGACGCAAACCTCGGTGCGGGAAAATCTGCAACGAATTCAAGAGAGGATCGCCCAGGCGGCCGTGCGCGCGTGCCGGCGAACGGAGGAGATCACCCTGATTGGCGTGTCGAAAACGCATCCGGCGGACGCGATCCGCGAAGCGTATGAAGCGGGGATTCGGCACTTTGGCGAGAATCGTATCCAAGAATGGGAAGGGAAGCGCGCCGGAACCGAGGGATTGGCGGCGACCTGGCACCTGATCGGTCATTTGCAGAGCAATAAGACGGCGCGGGCGGCGAGACTCTTTCACAGCGTGGATTCCGTCGATGATTTCGCGATTGCGCAACGGCTGGACCGCGCGCGGGCGGAAGCGGGTATCACGGGCAAACTGCGCGTGCTCATTGAAGTGCGAATTGCGCCCGAGGAGACGAAGAGTGGCGTGGAAATAAGCGAGCTGCCGGGATTGGCGGAAAGATGTGCCGAATTGCCGCGGTTGCAGCTTGCGGGACTGATGTGCATTCCGCCGTTTTTGGAGGAAGCGGAACGCGTGCGACCTTATTTCCAGCGCTTGAGAAAACTGCGGGACGAATTAACAGGAAAAATTGGCAGCGCCCTACCCGTTCTGTCGATGGGCATGTCCCACGATTTTGAAGTGGCGATCGAAGAGGGCGCGACGGAAGTGCGTGTGGGCACGGCGCTATTTGGGGCTAGGGAAGTCAAATAAGGCATCGTGAGGAGCGGGATGCTGGATGCCCAAGAACGGGAAGGCGCGGTGACTTTTCTCGTGCGGGTACAGCCGCGGGCGAGCAAGGACGAAATTGCCGGGGAAATGGGAGGCGCGTTAAAGGTGCGGCTGCAAGCGCCGGCCGTTGAAGACCGCGCGAACGAGGCGCTGGTGGAATTTCTGGCGCAGCTTTTGAAAACACCCAGATCGGCTGTTAGAATTCTTAGCGGCGAAAGAAGCCGCACCAAACGCATGGAAATCCACGGAGTGACCCGGCAGCAGATACTCGCGCTGCTGGTGCAAGAAGCTTGAAGCTTTACAGCCGAATATTGTGCGAGCGAGGAAGCTGATTCCCCAATGAGCCCAGACATTCAAGGAATCCAGAGTGATTTGCGGGCCGCCAAGATGGATGGCTGGCTCTTTTATGATTTTCGCGGACGGGATCCTATCGCGCAAAATATCCTGAGCCTGCCGGAAGGAATGAGGACGCGAAGGTGGTTCTATTTCGTCCCGGCGAAAGGCACGCCGAGGAAGCTGGTGCACAAGATTGAGACGCAGTCGCTGGCGTCATTGCCCGGGGAAACCCTGTATTACTCGGCGCAGGACGAGCTGCGAAGTAATTTGAAAAAAATGTTTGGCCGCGCGAAGAGCGTAGCGATGCAATATTCACCGAAAAACGCGATCCCCTACGTGTCGATGGTGGATGCCGGGACGATTGAACTGGTGCGCAGCTCCGGGCCGAAGGTGGTCAGTTCGGCGGACCTGGTGCAGAAATACGAAGCATGCTGGAGCGCGGAGCAGCTCGAATCGCATCTTGCTGCCGGAGCGGCCATCGACCGGATCGTGCGCGAAGCTTTCCAGCTTGCCGGAAACAGCGTGCGCGAGAAAAAGACGTTAACGGAATTCGATGTAAAGAAATGGATACTGAAGGAATTCGACGCCGAGGGGATTTGGACGGAGGAAGGGCCGGATATCGCGGTCAACGCCCACGCGAGCGACCCTCACTATGGACCGACGGCGCAATCCGCCGCGCCGATTCGTGAGGGCGATTTGCTGCTGATGGATGTTTGGGGGAAAAAGAAAACGCCTGGGAGCGTCTATTACGACATTACTTGGATTGGGTACGTGGGCGCGAAAGTGCCGGAGAAATTCGCGAAAGTGTTCGGCGTGGTGCGCGAGGCGCGCGATACGGCGACCGAGTTGATTCGCAAACACATAGCCGCGGGGAAGCCGCTGCAAGGATGGCAGGTGGACAAGGCGGCGCGGCGCGTGATTGAAAAAGCGGGGGAGGGGTAGCAATCACGGTTAACAAGACAGCCGATGAAGGCTCTCTGCCCTGAACGACGAATGTTTTCTGCGAGTCCCGACCCGGTCGGGACCATCGGGAGTGAAGGATCTCTTTAAGCCGACTCTGCCCAGATCGCGCGAATGTTTTTCAGCATGGTCGGATAGACAATCCGTCTCCGAAACGGGTCGACCACGGCCATATAGACCGGCGTGACCCACCCGGCTTTGCAGACGTACACCGCGAGGTAGAAGCGATAGCCGGCCTCGGTTTCCGCAAGCGCCATGAGCAGCCCAGCGTGGACCGTGCGATTGTGCATTTCGAGCAGCAGCTCGTTCTCGAAACGATAGACGACGCGGAACAGCCCTTCGGGCGTCCCGGGCGCGAGCGAAGACCTGGCTCGATCCTCTGCGGTCAGCCCTTTTGCGAACGATGCCGCGCCGGCTCCCTTCGGTTGGTCCTCGAGTCGAAAAATACGTCCGAGAAAAAAGCGCAAACCAAAGAGAGCGCGCACCGGTGGCGGGAGTCTTCCGATCAATCGGTGCTGACTCAATAGACGATAAAACTCGTCAAGCGTAACGCCCTCGCGTACGCGCGGCAGATCCACCGCCCAGACATCGTGCAGCGGGACGTCCGCGAGCAACGTATGAACCCGCAACGGCCGCGCGCCATACTCCGCGACTGAGATCTGAGGCACGTTAGGCTCCTAGTTCCCGTGAGCCGAGCGCGCGTTCGGCCTAAGCTCGGCCCTTCCTTTAGCCTGCGCCCGGATATGCTCCAGCACCCGCAAATGAATCTTGTGAATGATGTAGTCCGACCACAAGCGCCAATACGCCGCCGGCCACATCGTGTGCTGATACCAGGTCGTCCCTTCGAGCCGTGTCCGACCGCCAGGCAACGCCGCCAGCAAGAACTGCCCCTGCTTGGAAACGAAATACCCGTGCAAATGCGGCGGCTGAATGTTCCCGTACGGACTAAGTTCGTTCAACGGCGCCGGATTCGCCGTCACGCCAAATTTCAAAAGCCGCGGCTCATCCCAAACTTCGATAGGCTCCGCAAACGGCCCCGTCGAAAAAATGCAATGCCGAACCGCGCCAACACCATGCCCGGAAATCTCCGCCCGAATCGGATACGCAATCCCCGCCCGAAACAACAATTCCTTCGGCGGCGGTATCTCCGCAAACGCCACCACCTCATTCCAAACTTTCTCCGGCGGTGCGTTCACCTCAATCGCCGTCCGCACCACAAACACTTCCGGCTGCAGCGCGGCGGCGCGCTCGATCCCAAACGTCGCCGGAATCAGCAGAATCACGATCGACAGCATCGCCGGCGTCTGCTTCGGTCGCCAGTGATGCGCCTGAATCGTGTATCCCAGCATCCCGCCCAGCGCCGCCAACCCCAGCGCGAACGGCGCTGCCATCAAGACGCAAATCACCCCTTCCATGGCAACCAAAACTAATGCCGCACCCAGCACCAATACGGGAAGGAGCGCGACCTTTAAGCAAGACTGCCAATTCCGTGGCGCGTGGTAGCTATACAGCAGCACGGAAAACATGCCCAGGCAAAACGGCAGCGCCACAAACAGCCCCCAGCCATACGCCCCCATCACCAGCGTCCCCAACAACAAAAACACCAGCCCCAAAACTGTTGTCAGAAAAATGGAAAGTACCGCGCTGCCCAGCGCGCTCCGCGGAATGATCTCGTCCAATCCGCTCGGTCCGGGCCACGGCGCGCCTTCCACCTCCACGGGTCGCTCGCGCGGCGGCAACGCGCAAAGCGCCAGGAAGAACAGGACGTTGACCACCGGAATAAAAAAGAGTACCACCAGCCACACCGGCTGCCCGGCATCCCGCAGCCGCTGCACCGTCATCGCCACGCCCACCCACAAAAACGGAATCGACACCAGCAGCAGCGTCGCAAGAAATTTCATTTCGTTGTCGGAAAGGTGATTGAGCCGCGCCGCCTTCCCCAGCGGCGCCCAGTAATTTAGAAAATCAACGTTGTTCGTGAAAAACGCTAACGCGATCAGCCGGTCCAGATTGTGCTTGATGAGTACGCCGATGAGCCCCACCGCCGCATATTTCCCGCGCCCAACTTTTCCATCCCATCGCCACAAATCCGCAAATCGCATCGCCATTGTCGGGTCTCCTGAGCGCCTGCAATTCGTTCCTAGGCCCGCGTCGAGGGTTCATTCGTCGGGCAAGAAACCGCCGCGCAGCTCCGGCTCGCGGCGACCCATCGGTATCCCTTGCGCAAAATGTCCATCATCCCGGGAATCTTCGAAACCCACAGAAGTGGCCGCAGCCACCAGATTTCACGCGCCAGCGCAACGGCCGCATCCGCGCCGCCGTACTGGCTCCCGTCGCTCAGCAGGAATTTCATTTCCAGCATCAATTCCTCGCGCGACAATCCCAGCAGCGCCCCGACCCGCGGATCCTGCAGCGGCGCCAGGGCCATTCCGCGCCGCTCCAGAATCGGCGCCAGCCACCGCGCAATCCTCGTGCAGAATTTGCACTCCGCGTCAAAAAACAGCCACCCCCGCGCGTGCCTTCCCTTCCCGTCCGTGTACTCACTCACCAGCGAAATCATGGCCCCTTCTTTTCCCTACTTCCTTACTTCCTTACTTCTCGCCATTCGACTGTTCTCTGAGAATCTCAGCATACTGTGGGTCTCTGCGTTTATCTTTTTCCTTCCGATTCTCATGGCTGCAAACGCTCAACCATTGGCCGCTTTCTTCCCAAGCAGCGTAATCACTTTGCCGCGCAGCTTCACCACGCCCTTCAGCGCGCCCGTCGGCATGCGAATGATCTCTTCAAACAAGCCGGTCATCGCCGTTAAAAACTCCAGCATGCTCTCGAGCCGCTCCCGCGTGTACGGATCGCCCTGCGCATCGGATTTCACTCCGTGCACGCACTCTGCGAGCACACGCAGCGTCGGGTCGATCTCCCGCCGCTTGCGCTCTTCGGAGACAATCCGGAAAATCTCCCACACGTCCTTGATCGACTCGAAGTGGTCGCGGCGGTCCCCGAGCACGTGCACCACGCGCACAATTCGCCACCCCTGCAACTCGCGCAGGCTGGTGCTCACGTTCGAGCGCGCCACCGCCAGCGTCTCGGAAATCTCGTCCGCCGGCAACGGGTGCGGCGAAAGAAACAGCAACGCGTGCACCTGCGCGACGGTGCGGTTGATCCCCCACCGGGTGCCCATCTCCCCCCAGTGCAAAATAAATTTCTGCGCCACCGGGGTTAACGAGTTTTTCGTTGCTTCGCTCATCTGACCTTCCGTTGCTTGCGTCGTTGATGTGACTTTCGCCATGTCTGTTATTTCTGTCATTCCAGAATATACAGTAGTATCCGCCCGCTTGTCAAGTCCTATTTACCCTGCCCCTTTTCTGGACTTCCCCACCTCCCGGCTGCCTGTTACCTTTCTTATGGCGGCCCGTGCATGCACTTGGAAAGACTCTTACGCCAAGCACTTCAGAGAACGCGAATGCGCGTTGCCTGTTTTGCAGCTCTATTCAGTGCCATCTTTTGCTTCCTCGGGGTCGGCGCTTCTTCACAAGACCCGACAGGCGATGCCGCTCTTTCTTCCGCCGTCTGCCCCATCGTTTATCAGCTTGACCAATCCCCATCCTCGCGCGGCTACCACTACAGTTTCTTTGGCAAC
>Ga0207107_1152_pt1 | contig 15599 bp, 13 predicted proteins | sample Alteio_BWMinHeat_75_FD_153555 | JGI IMG/M metagenome (GOLD analysis project Ga0207107, IMG submission 153555) | Enriched cells from forest soil in Barre Woods Harvard Forest LTER site, Petersham, Massachusetts, United States -... | ecosystem: Environmental > Terrestrial > Soil > Temperate forest >... | reverse complement strand
CGGCGCTTCTTTTGACGCCGGATCTTTTCAATTTTGGCGCGTTCCGAGGCGACGAACCCCCTTTGCCTCTCCTCGATCTTGTCGAAGAGAATGCGCCTGGCGAGAAAACGGTTCATCGCCTGCGATCGCGAGATCTGGCACTTCACGCGCAGACCGGTGGGACAATGCAGCAACATCACGCACGAGGAACTTTTGTTCACTTTCTGCCCGCCCGCGCCACCGGATCGCACAAACGTTTCCTCGATCTCCTCTTCACGCACGCCGAGAGAAAGCATGCGACGCGTCAACTCCTCCTGCTTTTGAATGGAAACGGGAAAGGACATTTAATTTCCAAGATTAAAACGAAGGACATGCCAGAAGGCCGCAAGCGCATCGAGAAAGTCGATCTTCTTCCCCTCCTCATACGTCCGGCCGAAATAAGGATAATCGATTTCGAAAATACGCGCCTTCATTTTTGACAGCTTTGCCGTCACCTCCGGCTCAAACCCAAATCGGTTGCTCGTCAGTGTGATTTTTTTCAGGGTTTCCGCGCGAAACGCCTTCGCGCCCGTTTCCATGTCGGTGAGATCGAGATCGCTGAGAAGATTGGAGAGCATCGTGATCACGTTGTTCGCGAGATGATGCCAATAAAAGAGGCTGCGACGCGGATGCCCTGTGAAGCGCGATCCATACACGGCATCAGCGCGATCTTCGAAAATAAGTTTCGTGAGACGCGGAATCTCGACAGGATCATATTCCAGATCAGCATCCTGGATCACCACGACCTCTCCTTTTGCCTGCGCCAGCGCGGCACGAATGGCATGTCCCTTGCCGGAGTTGGACTCGAGACGGATCCTTTCCACGGGAAACCTGGCCACCTCCTTCGCGCCCGCATCCGTGCTTCCGTCATCCACCACGATCACCTGCTTTTGAAAGGGCTGAGCGAACAGACGTTCCAGCATTTTGCCAATCGTCCTCTCTTCATTGTAGAATGGGACAATGACTGTGGTTAAACCGGCTTCCTGCATTCGCTGATTGAGCCTTTTTGTCGCTCAACTCTCAACCAAGTTTTCCATCTTTGCCTCGACAATCCCCCCATCTCCCTCTAACATCTCACCTTTTGCCCCCTTTTTTTAGCACCTGATATGCCTCCTTCCATTCGTAATATCGCCATCATCGCCCACGTCGACCATGGGAAGACCACGCTCGTCGACGGGCTCCTCCGCCAGGGCGGTGTTTTCCGTTCCAATCAGACCCTCGTCGATTGCGTCATGGACTCGATGGATCTCGAGCGCGAAAAAGGCATCACCATCAAGGCGAAGAACGCCTCCGTCCTCTGGCATCCGCCCAAAGGCGCCGAGGAAATCCTCATCAACATCGTCGACACCCCCGGCCATGCCGACTTCGGCGGCGAGGTGGAACGCATCATGCGCATGGTGGACGGCGCCCTGCTCGTCATCGACGCGTATGAAGGTCCCCAGGCGCAAACAAAGTTCGTGTTGAAAAAAGCGCTCGCGCTCGGACTGCGCCCGATCGTCGTCGTCAACAAAGTCGACCGCGAACACGCCGACCCGCATCGCGCGCTCGACAAAGTCTTCGATCTTTTCGTGGAGCTGCACGCCACCGACGCCCAGCTGGATTTTCCCACTCTCTTCGGCAGCGGTCGCGAAGGCTACATGCTTCATCATCTCGAGGAATGCAGCGATCCGGAGAAAAAGAAACAGGGCCTCGCGCCTCTTTTCGAAACCATCGTGCGCCACGTGCCGCCCCCCAACGTCAACGACGACGGTCCCTTCCAGTTTCTCGTCTGCAACCTCGGCTACGACGACCATCTCGGCCGCATCGCCTACGGCAAGACCATGAGCGGACACGCCAAGATCGGCGACAACGTCTTCGCCGCCCACAAGGATGGCCGCCGCGAGGCTGGAAAACTAACAATGTTCTACTCGTTTGCGGGCCTCTCCCAGCAGCGCATCGACGTGGCCGCCGCCGGCAACATCGTCGGCATCACCGGCTTCGAGGAAATTTCCATCGGCGAAAGCATCGTCGCCGCGGAAGACACGCCCTCGCTGCCTTTCGTCGACATCGATCCGCCCACGATCACCATGACGATCGGCGTGAACGACGGCCCTCTCTCGGGACGTGAAGGCAAGCTCGTCACCGCGCGAAACATCCGCGACCGTCTCGTCCGCGAAACCCGCACCAACGTGAGCCTTTCGGTCAACGACACCTCTTCCGGTAATATTTTTTCAGTCGCCGCGCGCGGCGAAATGCAGATCGCCATCCTGGTGGAGCAGATGCGCCGCGAGGGATTCGAAGTGGTCGTTTCGCGCCCCGAAGTGATTTACCGGAAGGAAAAAGGCCAGACGCTCGAGCCTTTTGAAGAGCTCACCGTCGACGTCTCCAACGACGTGCTCGGTGGCATCCTGCAGTCCATCGCGGGAAGAAAAGGCCTCGTCACCAACATGCAGCACCACGGCAACAACGTCACTGTTTCGGCGGAAATCCCCACGCGCGGGTTGATCGGTTTCGAAACGGAACTCGTCAACGTGACGAGCGGCACGGGCATCATGAGTCATCTTTTCAAGGAATACCGCCCCTTCTGCGGCGAAATCTCGACGCGCAGCACAGGCACCCTGGTTTCCATGGAGGACGGTGTCTCCACTTCCTATGCGCTGGACCAGCTTCAGGAACGCGGACGTCTTTTCGTGGGACCCGGCGATCCGATTTATGTCGGCATGATCGTGGGTGAATGCCCCCGCGCGGAGGATTTGAACGTCAATCCCTGCAAGACGAAACATTTGACGAACATGCGAAGCGTCGGAGATGGAAAAGGGATTATGCTCGAGCCCCCATTGAAAATGTCGCTGGAACGTGCGATCGAGTATATTGCTCCCGATGAATACGTTGAGGTCACTCCCAAATCGATCCGCTTCCGCAAGCGCCTCCTCAATGCCACCGCGCGCAAACGGGCGGGCGTCAAAGTCTGATCCCATCATGGAGGGCGGCCAATGAAACCGCTCCGATGCGCCGTTATCGGCCTCGGCATGGGCCAAAACCATGCCCGCGGTTATCAGGAACTTTCCGAGGCTCATCTCGTCGCGGTCGCCGACACGAATCCGAAACAGCTCGACCCATGGGTCGCCAACGTGGGCAAGCAGGGCTGCTTCACGGATTACAAAAAAAATGCTGAAGGACGTGAAGCCCGATCTCGTCAGCATCGCGTTGCCCAATTTTCTTCACGCGTCCGTCAGCATCGACTGCCTGCGCGCGGGGGCCCACGTGCTTTGCGAAAAACCGATGGCGCTCGACGTCAAACAGGCGCGGCGCATGGCCATGATCGCGAAGCAGGCAGGCCGTAAATTCGGCATCAATCTCTCCTATCGCTTTACGCCCGCGGCGCGCGCGTTGAAGGACATGGCGGAGCGCGGATTTCTCGGCCAGCCTTATCACGCAACGACACGCTGGCTGCGGCGCGACGCGTTTCCCGGTTTTGGCGGATGGTTCGGACAAAAAAACGCGTCTCGGGCGGCGGACCGCTGATCGATCTCGGCGTGCATCGCATCGACCTCGCGATGTGGCTCATGAAAAATCCGGAACCTGTTTCCGTCAGCGGCACCACGCACAGCCTCATCGGCATCCCGCGCGCGAGGACATTGAAGAAACCATTCGACGTCGAGGATTTTGCGACGGGTTTCATCCGCTTTGCGAACGGCGCGTCCCTCGTGCTGGAAATGTCATGGGCCGGCCACCAGGAACAGGCGGAAATCATGTCCACCACCGTGATGGGCACGCGGGGAACGCTCGTCCATCGCAACGAGGGCGGCGGCTACGATTTCGTGGGCGAATATTTTTCCGAGATCAACGGCCACAAAATCCAGGGCCTCGTGAGCGCGCCGCGCGCCATCATTCCAAGCCCCTTCAAGGACATGGTGCAGGCCGTGATCCACAACCGCCAGCCCCTCGCCGGACCTGAGGATGGGATTCGCATGCAACGCATCCTCGACGGCCTTTATCGCAGCGCCAAGCTGAAGCGCGAAGTACGGATTTAGCCAGTTGATTCCCCAGAGGGAGAAGTGTAGGCTCCCCCTCTTCATGAGACATATCTGGATCTGCATCATCGACGGTTGCATCGTTCGCTCCGGCCCGGTCAAATCGAGCGAAACCATGCCCGTGCTCATGGAACGTCTCATGCGCACCTTCCCCCACATGGGCAACAATTCCGTCCAGGTGATTTCGGAGGACGGCCGCGTGTTCGACAGCGAACTCTGGTTTTCCCATCCGACGGAAGGCGACGTGAAGCCCGAGCAGGACGAACTGCTCGCCGCGATCGGCGTGGTAAATGGCTTTGTGGCCGCCAAGGTCCATCGCGGCCTGAGCGTCGAAGAGATCATCCAGAGTGAAGCCGGCTCATTTTCCGGCAAGATCAATGATGACGTGGATTTTGGAATTTTTGATTTCTCCGGCGACCAGCTCGCCTCCATCGAGGACATGATTGCCGTGGCGGGTCCCGAGATCGTTCCCGAAGGATCGGGAATAAAGGACGACGTCAAAAATCGCAGCCGCGCCAAGCGCGCCCGACGCGCCACCCGTGGCGGACGGGGTCGCGGACGTGGACGGGGTCGCGGCGGACGTGGAAAACAGGAAGGCGGAAACAACCCTTCATCGGAAGGCTCTTCGAATTCGCAAGCCGCTCCACCCTCCGAATCCCCCCGCAGTCCCGAGGGATCAGCGGCTTCGTGACGCTGCCTTGCGCCCGCCTTTTCGCGGCGCGCTTTTGTATTCGACCTGCGTGCCCTCTTTCAACTCGCCGCGCCGTTTGAGCTCCGCAATCTGATCGCGCAACAGCGCCGCTTTTTCGAATTCCAGGTTTTGCGCGGCCCGCTCCATCTGGTCCTCCAGCTCGTAAATGAGCTCTGAAATTTCAAAGTCTCCTCCCGCCTCGGAAATCACGCTTGATTCGATTCGTTCCGCTTCCTGATAAATCGCCAGACTTTCCTCGATGGCGCGCGTCACACTGCGCGGCGTGATCTGATGCTCCTGATTATACGCCAGCTGCTTGGCGCGGCGGTATTCCGTGATCTTCAACAGCGACTGGATCGACGGGGTCATGATGTCCGCGTAAAGAATCACCTCGCCGTTGAGGTGGCGGGCGGCGCGTCCGGCGGTCTGGATGAGCGACCTTTCGGAGCGCAGAAATCCCTCCTTGTCGGCGTCGAGGATCGCCACGAGCGAGACTTCCGGAAGGTCGAGTCCTTCGCGCAAAAGATTGATGCCTATCAGCACGTCAAACTCCCCTTTTCGCAGAGAGCGCAAAATCTCCACGCGCTCGATCGTATCCACTTCGGAATGCAGGTAGCGCACACGCACATCCAGATCGCGCAGATAATCGGTAAGATCCTCCGCCGTCCTTTTGGTGAGCGTCGTCACCAGCACGCGCTCCTTTTTCTCCGCGCGTTCGCGCACCCGCGCCAGCAGGTCGTCGATCTGTCCCTTCAACGGTTTGATCGTCACATGCGGATCGATCAGTCCCGTGGGACGGATGATCTGCTCGATCACATGCGGATTTTTTTCGAGCTCCCATTTTCCCGGTGTCGCGGAGATACAGACGATCTGTTTCTGTCGCGCGAGAAACTCCTCGAAGTTGAGCGGACGATTGTCGAGCGCGGAGGGCAGACGAAAGCCAAACTCCACGAGCACTTTTTTGCGCGACTGGTCGCCGGCGTACATGCCGCCGATTTGCGGCACGGTTGCGTGCGACTCGTCGATGATCGTGAGAAAATCGTCCTTAAAGAAGTCGAGGAGCGTGTAGGGCGGCGAACCCGCCGCGCGGCCCGTGAGATGGCGTGAATAGTTTTCGATGCCGTTGCAAAAACCCATCTCCCGCATCATCTCGATATCATAATCCGTCCGCATCTTGATCCGCTGCGCCTCGATCAACTTGCCGGTGCCCTCAAACAGCTTCAGACGGTCTTCGAGCTCGAGTTTGATCAAATCCACCGCGCGCTGGATTTTGTCGTAGGGCGTGACGAAATGTTTCGCGGGAAAAACCGTGATGCTGTCGCGTTCCGCGATCTTGTCACCCGTGAGCGGCTCGAAATAAGTCAGCCTCTCAATCGTGTCGCCAAAGAGTTCCACGCGGATCGCATTTTCGGAGTCGGAGGGACAAAGCTCCACCACGTCGCCGCGCACGCGGAATTTGCCGCGCGAAAATTCGATGTCGTTGCGCGAATATTGCATGTCGACGAGCCGGGCCAGAAGCACCTGGCGGTCCATTTCCTCCCCCACATTCAGACGAAGGACAAATTTTTGAAAATCCTCGGGCGATCCGAGGCCATAGATGCAGGAAACGCTGGCAACAACGATCACGTCGCGCCGCGTGAGAAGCGAACTCGTGGCGGAAAGGCGGAGACGCTCGATCTCCTCATTGATCGAGGAATCCTTTTCGATGAACGTGTCCGTCTGCGGCAAATACGCCTCCGGTTGGTAATAGTCAAAATAGCTGACGAAATATTCGACCGCGTTGTCCGGAAAGAAGCTGCGAAATTCGGCGAAGAGCTGCGCCGCGAGCGTTTTGTTGTGTGTGACGACGAGCGTGGGCTTTTGCAGGCGCTCGATCACATTCGCCATCGTGAACGTCTTGCCGGAACCCGTGACGCCGAGAAGCGTCTGGCAAAACGTGCCCGCCTGGATGGAGCGCACCATTTCCTCGATGGCGCGAGGCTGGTCGCCACTCGGCGGATAAGGGGCTGCTAAACGAAACTCCGACATTTCGCCATTTTAGCGGGTGGCGCGGATTACGCAAACTTCCCTATCTGCGCTTTAAGAGCCTCTCGACCTTCCTCACATCCGAGGGCACATCCACGCCAATCGCTTCATAAGACGTCTTCAATACACGGATTTTCACGCCACGTTCCAGCGCGCGAAGCTGCTCCAGCTTTTCCGCCTTCTCCAGAAACGACTGGGGCCATTTCACATAGCGAAGCAGAAAGGAACGGCGATACGCGTAAATTCCAATGTGACGATGACTCGATCCTGGATCCTGGGTTCTGGATCCTCGAAAGAAAGGAATCGGAGCGCGTGAAAAGTAGAGAGCATCGCCGTTGTGATCCAATACGACCTTTACCACGTTGGGATCCTGATAATCCTGTGTCTTTTTAATCGGATGGGCGAGTGTCGCCATTTCCAATTTTTTTTCACGAAACATGGCATCAGCGATCTTTCGAACGACGGAAGCCAACAACAACGGCTCGTCCCCCTGGACATTGATCACCACCTCGCAGGCGTGACGACGCGCAACTTCCGCCGCGCGATCGGTGCCGCTGGGATGACGCTCCGACGTCATCATCGCTTCGCCGCCAAATGCGCGCACATGTTTCAAAATTCTGGTGTCGTCCGTCGCCACGATCACCTTGGCGTTTCGGACCTTCGCGCAATTGCGATAGACGCGCTCGACGAGGGAACGTCCCGCGATGAGCGCGAGCGGCTTGCCGGGAAAACGCGTGGAAGCGTATCGCGCGGGAATGACGATGAGGAGTTTCATAAGCTCGGGAAAATCAGACCATCTCTTCAGCCGCGTGACAAGGCGAGTCTGGCCGCAAGCCGGATCGCTTCGATCATGCTTTGCGGATTCGCGCGGTTTTTGCCCGCGATATCGTACGCCGTGCCATGATCCGGCGAGGTGCGGATGATGGGCAGCCCGAGGGTGACATTCACCCCTGAATCAAACGCCAGCATCTTCAGCGGGATCAATCCCTGATCGTGATACATGCACACCACCGCGTCCGTGCCGCCGCGTTTCGCGAGCCAGAAAACATGATCAGGCGAATGAGGCCCCGTGATGCTTTTTCCGAATTTTTTCACTGCGGCCCGAACTGCCGGAAGGATGATGCGTCGCTCTTCCCCGCCCTGCTCTTCCGCCACACCGCCATGGGGATTCAGTCCCGCCACCGCGATGCGCGGCTTGCGAATGCCGAGCCGCTTCAGCATGGCGTGCGTGAGCTCGATTTTTTCAAGAATGAGGACGCGCGACAAAAGACCGCTCACCTTGCGCACTGGCACATGAATGGTGGCAAGCGTGACGCGCAATCCGCCTCCCGTGAGCATCATGGCAAAGCGGCGTGTGCGCGTGCGATGCGCGAGAAACTCCGTCTGTCCTGGAAAAGGAAAACCCGCGAGCTTGAGGCCCGCCTTGCTGACAGGCGCCGTCACAAGAGCGGCGAAATCACCGCCAAGGCATCCGGCGACTCCGGCTTCGAGCGATCTCCGTGCGAAACGCGCGGCTTCGCGGGACAAACGGCCGCGCTTCACCCGGGGCATTTCGTCTTGAAACAGGACGTGATAACGAAAACGGCGATCGAGCTTTCCGGAGCGCAACGCCTTGCGCACGACCTCAGGTCCGATGCCCGCGACGTCTCCCAAAGTAATAGCGATGGTCTTCATGAGATTTCGAGCCGGCCCTCAACTCTCATCTCGACTTCAGTACATCCGGATGTACGCCTTCTGCCGGAGCGAGGCGAGCCACCGTTTTTGCAACCGCGAGCGTTCTTCGGTAATGAGAAGCCGTTCGATCAAATCGCGGGATTCCTCGAGGGTGCTGACCTTGGCGGGCTTCTTGTCGTCGACTTGAAGCACATAAAAAACCATCATTGGTTTCGATCACTCTGCTGAGCTGTCCCGCATCCAGGGCGAAAGCGGCGTCCGCAAGCTCCTTGCGGAGACTGTCGCGTCCGACAAAACCCAGATCGCCCCCCTGCTCCTTCTCCGAGCCCTCCGAATAAACCGAGGCGAGCGAGGCGAACTCGGAGCCCGTCGTCAGCTTCAAAAGAATTTCCTGGATCAGGCTTTTCGCGCCAGCGGCCTCTTCGGGAGTATCCCCCTTCTTGATGTAAATCATCCGCACCTTCACTTTTTCCCCCTCGTGGAATTCATCGGGATGATCCGCGTAATATTTTTCGATCTTGTAGGGCGAGATGATGATTTCGTTGCTGATTTCGCTCTGCTGCATATACCGCACGATGATCTTCTCGCGGATGCGCTCCTTGTACGTTTCAAGATTCAGACCAAGCGCCTCGAGAGTTTTGATGAAAACACTGCGATCGCGTCCATATTGCTCCTCGATGGTCTGGTCGATTTCCTCCTCGATCAAATTGTCCGGCACTTTTCCGCCCTTGGTATTGAATTGCTGGATGATGAGACGGCGTTCGATCAACTGGTCCAGGGCCTCCTTGCGCGCCTGCGTGATCTTTTCCGCGAGCTGCGGATCATCGGGCGGATAGGCCTTGCGAAGCGAATCCTCCGTCTGGCCCACCATGTTTTTGAGGTCCGTGAACGTGATGATGTCTTGATTCACGACGGCCGCAATCCCATCCACAAGATCGGCGCGCAAAGACGCCGCGCAAGCAAGGACGCTTAAAACAAAAATAAAATGAATGATCCGACGGCGCATTTCCTTATCTTGCCATAGACGACCCGCGGCACAATCAAAAGTTTACCCGCCTCCGCAGAAAAACCATTGTCGCAAGATCGTGACACCATGCGGAGCGGGTATCGCGCCGAAGCCCGGCGAAGGCGGATGCTACGGCGAGGTTTCGCAGAAAAAGAATGTCATTCATCATTAAGATGGACCGCTCAAACCACTCGAAGCGAATGCACTTTCAAGTAGCTGAGCTCGGGAGTCATCTGGATCGATGCTTCCTGGATTTCGATGCGTTTTTTGAAACAGGGCGCCTCGAAAACGAGCGTGTGAAACTCCCCCTGCTCGCCGCAAAGATCGATGCCGTTTTCTTCGCGCAGATCGCGCAATTTTCGCAGCGAACTTTCGTCGAGCCTTTTTCCCGCCCAGTGCGACTTCATCCAGCGATGTTTCACGCATGAAAAAACCACGCCGAAACCATCGGTCAGCAGCCGTTGCATCTGACTCAGACGGTCCACCTCCCAGAGCGGCGTCAGCACTTCGATGCGAGCCTCGCGTGCGCATTCGCGGATCCAATTGGGAAGGCCGTCCACTTCGGAGATGTCGCCCGTCACCACAGCGTCGATGCCGTGTTTCTTTTTCAACTCCGCGAGTCCCTTTTCATAATGTCGGCGATAAGGTTCGCTCACGGAAAAACCGATCCATGGCAGATCCAGCGCCTTCGCCTGCGCTTTCATGAACTTCACGGGATGCGCCAGAAAATCCGGGTCCTTGGGAAGAAAGGTCGCCAGCAACACCACTTCATGTCCCGCCTGACGGGCTTCCTGAAGGGCGCAGCAGGAATCCTTTCCGCCGGTCCACAACACCGCCACGCGTTTTGATTTTTTCCGTCTCACGCCGCCACCATCCTTTCCGCCCGCCACGCCGCAATATGTCGCCGCATTTCCTGCAGTCCCTCGAGAATCGCCAGGCCGGGCTGAAGAATTTTTGAGGAATCGATTTCGAAGACGCGGCCTTCGCGCACGGCGGGAATATCCGCCCATCCGGGGCGCTCCGCGATCTTCCGCGCTTCGACGCGTTTTCCGCACCAGCTCGCGAAAATGATTTCCGGCTGGAGCCGGAGCACTTCCTCCGGATCGACCACGCGCTCCGAGGCTTTTTTGTGGCCCCGCCACGGTGAAAAAAGGTCCTCGCCGCCGGCCAGCTCGATGAGTTCGCTCACCCAGCCGATGCTGCTGATCAGGGGATCGTTCCATTCCTCGAAATAAACGCGGGGCCTTGGGCCTTCCTCATTGCGGCACTCTGCCAGGGAGCGACGAAAGTCCTCCGCCAGTTTTTTTCCGGCTTCGGCGCGGCACGCGACGCGGCCCAGCAATTCCATGGTGGCGGCGATTTCCTCAAGCGAACGCTGGTTGGTCGTGAGCACGTTGAAACCTTCCCGAATGAGCTGCGCTGCGAGATCGGCCTGGACATCGGAATAGGCGAGAATCAAATCCGGCTCGAGCTTGCGGATGGCGCCCAGGTTCATGGAGTTGAATCCGCACACCACCGGCGCCTCCAGTCCCGCGGGCGGCGTGGCATACGTGGAAATTCCCACGATTTCACCACCGGCGCCCAGCCGTACCAGAATGTCCACTGTTTCCGCGCTCAAACATACGATTCGCATCATCTTATTTTAAGGGACTGATTCGCAGAAGCAATCTGGATTACAAACCACAGACAAATTCGACTCGAATCATCTCAAGTCCAAGGCTCTACTGAATGGCGAATGAAATGGAAAAAAGAGGCCTTAACGCGTCTGATTTGGAGCCTTTTTTTGTTCCCGACTCCTTTTCTTTCCATCCATGCCATGCAGGAATCGATGAGCGAAAAGGAAATTCTGACGGAATCCAACGCGTTGCTACACCTCCTCCAGAAGGAAGGATACAAATCATATGCTGCAAAGATAAAAAGAAACCATTATGTGCTGCCAGCCCTGATCGAGGACCAAAAGGTGGACTTTCTCATTGATACGGGATGCACGCACTGCACGATCGATGAAGGGCTTGCGAAAGACCTGGGTTTGCAGCTTCAGGAAAGTGGTCACATCAAGACCATGTTCGGAGAAATGGAGGCACACTCTACTACGTTGGCCAAACTGGATCTCGGAGGCTTTCTCATTAAACACCTTCCCGTCCATGTCAACGACGGGCCCACCCAGGGCACACTTGGCTTGGATCTGCTGGTTTATTGTCATGCCGTATTTGACGCGCGGGCGGGCGTTCTTCACGTGCAACCACCTCAAGGTGCCCAACCAAGCATCGACTCCCATCTTCTTTCACAGGGGTATACGCGCGTTGCCCTGGTTTTTCGCAACAACGCGCTTTTCGTTCCCGTGAAGATCGCAGGCCGCGAAGTCGTAGCGCTCCTGGACACGGGATGCAACCTTTCCCTACTGGACAAGGATTTCTCAAATCTGGCCAAGATTCGCCAAATCAGAACCCGGAGCCGCGTCGAGGACGCGGATGGAAATACACAGAGCGTCTACAAGGTCGAGTTGGATTCCATCTCATTGGGGTCCTTCTCTCTTCCCAAGACCCTTATGGGGTCCTCCTCCGTCGCAAAAAGATCCTCCGAACCACATCCAGCCATGGTCTTGGGACTCGACTTGCTGACACTGCACCACGCGATCATTGACCTGGCCAACGGCGCAATTTATCTCAAGTGACGAAGAACGCTCACGCGCCTTCAAAATGCTTGCATTCGCGCCCGTGCGCTGGCTCAATTCGCAACTCGTTCTTTGCAGGTTGGAAGTCATCTCCGGATGACTTTTTCAGAAAACATCGCAGCGCAGGGAATCCCGTGAAAATCGGGAACGGTTGCGCCACTGTAACAGGCTACGAGTCCTCAAATGCCAACCCCGACCCAAGGTCGGGGTGAAGGCGGGGACAAGGTTTGACGCCTGAAGTCAGGATAACGGCTGCGATGTTCTCAATGCGGCGCCTCTTGGGAGGACGTCGAAAAACCTTGTTCGCACAAACAAGATTGAGAGCATCACCTGTCGTCTCTCACCACCCTGGATAGGGTGGCAAGTCGTCCGGCTGATCTCTCATCAACACAGGAGTATCAGCCATGAAACACATCATCACTTACGCCGGCCTCGGCCTGGCGTTTCTCGCCGTTCCGCTTTTTGCGGAAAACACCAACACCGTCGAAAGCGTCTCGAAAACCGAGACCAAAAAAAACGACTCTACCATGAAGGAAGTCGTCGTTTCCGCGACGATGGTTCCGGAGGAAGTCGGGAAATCCGGCTCAAGCATTTCAAGCGTATCCGAGGCGATCATTAAACAACGCAGGCCCTTCCAGACCGCGGAAGTGCTGCGCGGCGAGCCGGGCCTCGAAGCGGGCGTGGAAGTGAACAACGCCACAGGCGCGCAGGGCGGCGTGTCGCAAATTTCCATCCGCGGCCTGCCCTTCAGCCGCACGTTTGTCCAGGTGGACGGCCTGCGCTTCAACCGCCCCATCGACGGCATCGCCAATCTTTCGGATCTGCCGCCGCTTCTCACCGGCAACATCGAGGTGCTGCGCGGCCCGCAGAGTTCACTTTACGGCTCCGAGGCGCAAGGGGGAGTCGTATCCATTTTCGCTCCGGCGGGCCAGGGCAAGCCGAGCGTCGGAACGTCATTCGAAGCGGGCACGTTCAACACTCGGCGGGAACGCGTCTTTTCACAGGGAAAGGAAAAGAAGTTCGACTGGAACATGGAATACGCGCGGCTCGACACCGACCAGGAACGTCCGAACAACAACTTCCGCCAGGACGCCGCGGCGGCGCGCTTCGGCTACGACGTCTCCGAGGTCGTGCGCCTTGATCTCGTCAGCCGCTACACGGATTACACGGTGGGCGCGCCGGGCGGGACCTCCGGCTTCGGCGCCAACGATCCCGACGACCGGCTGATCCGGCGCACAACCATCGTCTCGCCTTCGCTCACCGTGACACCCTTCGACATCTGGGAAAGCAAACTCACGCTCGGTTACATCGGCGTGGGACAGCGCTTTGACTCCGCTCCCTCGGAATTCGTGAACCACTCGGAAAGTCTGCAGCTCCACTGGCAGAACACCATCAACGTCGCCGACTGGAACACCTTTGTCGTGGGCGGCGAAGAGGACAACGACCACACCACCACGGAAGCGAGCAGCGGCAACAATGTTTTCAACCGCGCCACGCAATCCGCTTTCGCCGAAGACAATATCCGCGTGGATGACTGGTGGGGTTTCACACTCTCGGGACGTTTCGACGACAACGAACGCTTCCGCGACGTGTTCACCTATCACGCCAGCCAGTTCTTCAAGGCGCCGGTCACCGACACCCGCCTCCATATGTCGTTCGGCACCGGATTCCGCGCACCTGTCATTTCCGAACTCCAGCCGCTCTTTGGCCCGCTGTCCGGGGCGAATCCCAATCTCATCCCGGAAACAACGGAAGGCTACGATGTTGGCCTCACGCAGCCTTTCCTCGACGGAAAACTCGAAGCCGATTCGACCTACTTCTATAACGACGTTGTGAATCTGATCGGCACCGACGCCGCTTTCGTCTTCCAGAATCTTTCGGAAGTCCGGACCGAAGGAGTGGAAAATTCCGTGAAATGGCAGGCGTTCAAAAACCTGAATGTGAAGGGCGCATTCACGCTCACTTCCACCACTTCGAAAGACCCGCGTTTCCGCGGACTGAATCTCGCGCGTTCGCCCCGGGAAGGCGCCTCGCTCACCACGGTTTGGGATCCCATCGATCCGCTCGAGCTGACGCTCGTTTACACGTTCACCGGAACACGCTTTAACAACGCCACCAACACGCAGAAACTCGCCGAGTTCAACACGCTCGATCTCTACGCCACGTATCAGATCACATCGTGGTTGAAATGCTTCGGCAGGGGTGAAAACCTCCTGGGATATCGCTACCAGGAAGCCGCGGCATTTCCCGCGATTGGCCGCGCATTTTATGCCGGCCTGGAGGCGACTTACTAAAAAATGCCGTCCCGAAAAGAAAAAGTTCTCTTCTGCTGGAGCGGAGGCAAGGATTCGGCGCTCGCGCTGAACCGCATCCTCCGCTCCGGCTATGAGGTCGTGGCGCTCCTGACCACCTTCAACGCGCACTATCAACGCGTCTCGATGCACGGCATCCGCGAAACACTCCTCGAAAAACAAGTCGACGCCATCGGTCTTCCGCTCGAAAAAGTGCACGTGAGCCAGCGCAGCTCGAACGAGGAGTACACCGAAAAAATGGGCGCGGTCATGAAGCGCTACAAGGCGCAGGGCATCGAACAGGTCGTCTTCGGCGATATTTTCCTCGAGGACCTGAAACGCTGGCGCGAAGCCAACCTCGCCCAGGTGGGCATGAAGGCCCTCTTTCCGATCTGGAAGGTCGACACCCGCGAATTACTCCAGGAATTTCTCGCCTTTGGATTTCGTTCCATCATCTGTTGCGTCAACGACGCCTACTTCGGCGAGGAAACCGTCGGAAAGGAAATCGACAAACAGTTCGTCGCGAATCTCCCCGCGAACGTCGATCCCTGCGGTGAAAACGGGGAATATCATTCCTTCGCATGGGCGGGCCCCATCTTCCGCAAGCCGCTGCAAATCCAGGTCGGAGAGAAAGTCTATCGTCCCGTCGAACAAACGCACCCCGGCTCCACCCCATGTCCCTGCCCCGCGCCGCCCGACCCCGCGCGTCCGCAGACAAAGGGCTTCTGGTTCTGCGACCTGGATAGTGTCGAGGTCGCCGAAGCCGCCTGCCGGACATGAAAACGCCTGGAATGGTGGAGTGATGAAAATCCTGGCCGTTTGCTACTTTCTGCGGTCCGCTGCTGTCTCAAACGCAGAGAGATTCTTCGCTACGCTCAGAATGACAGGCATGAGAATGTGTCATCCTGAGCGTAGCGAAGGATCTCTCCGGTCTTCCTATTGTTCTCTATTGAAGTTTGGAGTTCCAGTTTTGACTCTGGCCTTGCTGTTTGGATCTCTAGGGCAGATCAAAGCGGAAACTGAGCCACGCGTCGTGAGCCTCACGCCCAACGTCACGGAAACCATCTTCGCCCTCGGCGCGACCAACTGCCTCGTCGGAGTTTCCGATTATTGTACGCTTCCCGAGGGTTTTTCCGTTCCCCGTTGCGGCGGACTTCTCAATCCCAATTTCGAGCGCGTGCTCGCGCTTCATCCCACGCTGCTCTTC
>Ga0207107_1151_pt1 | contig 15620 bp, 8 predicted proteins | sample Alteio_BWMinHeat_75_FD_153555 | JGI IMG/M metagenome (GOLD analysis project Ga0207107, IMG submission 153555) | Enriched cells from forest soil in Barre Woods Harvard Forest LTER site, Petersham, Massachusetts, United States -... | ecosystem: Environmental > Terrestrial > Soil > Temperate forest >... | reverse complement strand
GGCAGGCGGATCAGAAAAGCGGAACAGGAGTGGTGCCGCCAGGCGTCAAGCTGGCGCCGGAAATGCCGGCGCCGGGCGCTTCGAAGAAATTTCAGTTCCCCAAGGCGGCCACGAAGACGCTTGCCAACGGGCTGCGCGTATTCGTGATTACCGATCACAGCGAGCCGGCGGTTGCGGCGCGGCTGCTAATTCTCTCGGCAGGAACAATCGAAGATCCCGAGGCCATGCCCGGCGTGGCGGAAATGACCGCGGGGATGCTGACGCAAGGAACGGGGAAGCGGTCGGCAAAAGAAATTGCAGACGTCATCGATTTCGTCGGCGGCTCGTTGAATGCTTCCGCGGGGAAGGATTCGACGACGGTGACGCTGGATGTGGTGAAAAAAGATTTGAACACCGGTCTCGATTTAATGTCGGATGTGGTGCTGCATCCGGCATTCAGCGCGGAAGAACTTGACCGTCAGCGCCAGCAGTTGCTCTCGAATTTGACGGTACAGTATTCCGACCCTCAGTATCTGGCGTCGGTGGTGTTTGCGCGCATTGTGTACGGCGACTCGCCCTACGGATGGCCGGGTGAGGGAACGCCAGAGACCGGAAAGAAACTCCAGCGCGAGCAGCTTGTGAAATTCCACGATGTGCATTACGCGCCGAATCAGACGCTGCTCGGTTTTGCGGGCGACATTACGCCGGAGGAAGCCTTTGCCGTCGCGGAGAAATATTTCGGCGGCTGGCAAAAAGTAAGTGTGGCGGCAACAACGCCCCCGGCGCCGGCTCCAATATCCGGTCAGCACATCTGGCTGGTGGACAAGCCAGACGCCGTGCAAACGCAGATTCGGCTCGGCCGGATCGGCATCCGGCGCGCCGACCCTGACTACATTCCACTGCAAGTGACCAACCGGATTTTCGGAGGGGGTTACAACAGCCGCTTGAACACGGAAGTCCGCGTCAACAAGGGACTCACCTACGGAGCATTTTCTACAGTCAGCCCGCACCGCCATACAGGTGCGCTGACTGTCGGCACGTACACGCGAACCGAAAAGACAGTCGAGGCCACGAAGCTCGCCGCGGAACTGATTGCAAAAATGTCGACCGGCGATGTGACCCCGAAGGAGTTGGATTTTGCGCGGGATTATCTGGCTGGTGTGTATCCGATTCAGTCGGAGACGGCCGAGCAGGTGACGGATCGCGTCCTGAGCGCTGCCGCCTTCGAATTGGCTGCGGATTACAACAGCACCTACCCGGAGAAAGTCCGTGGCGTGACGCTGGCGGAAGTGAAAGCAATGGCGCGGCGATACTTCACGGAGAATGATCTGGATATCGTGCTTGCCGGAAACGTGAGCGCGTTTCGCGATGATTTGAAGAAAGTTTTTCCCAATGCGCAGTATGTGGAGATTCCTTACGACCAAGTGGATGTGCTCGCGCCCGGACTGCGAAAGCCGAAGGAAGCGTCGGCCGAGGCGACGCCTGAATCGCTCGAGCAGGGTAAGGCTGTGCTGCTGGCTGCGGCGAGCGCTGCCGGAGGGGAAAAGCTCGCCAGCGTGACGGGCCTGGCACTGACGGAGACGGGGAGCTTGAATACGCCGGATGGCGAAAAAAGTGTAAGTGTGAAATGGGTGGTTGCCTACCCTGACCGATCCCATGGTGACGTCTGGTTGGGCGAACAGCACGTGGTGCAAATTTGCGACGGGAAATCAGCGTGGGTGCAGTATCCGGATCGCACGGCGGACGCCAGCTACGTCTTGGGAGAATTCGAGCGCGGGCTTTCGCTTTTCGGCGGCGGTTGGGGAGTTTATCGGCAGGTTCTTGCTGGAAAACTGTCAGGGCATGCCATCGGCGAAGAGGAAATTGCCGGGAAGAAGACTGTCGCCGTCGCGGTGGAAGCGACGTTCGGTGCCATCAAACTATATTTCGATCCTGCGACGAACTTGCTGGTGGCTGCGCGCTATCAATCGGCCCGGCAGCACGGGTTCGTGGACAATGAGCAGCAGTGGAGCGATTACCGCACAGTGGATGGGCGGCAGTTCGCATTCTCGACGGTCATCTATCGCGACGGCACAAAATTTGTGGAGTCCACCATTCAGGAGATCAATCTGAATCCAAAGCTGGAGGATTCGCTGTTCGCGATGCCGCAGTCTGCCGCTTCGAAATGACGCTTGCACATTTACTTCACCGTTAGAATCACCTTCCCGATATTTTTGCGCTCGTGAATGAGGCGGTGGGCTGCCGCAGCTTCAGCCAGCGGGAACGATTTCCCAATCACCGGCTTGATTTTCCCGGCTGTGTACATGCGGAAAAGCTCGTCGAGCCCGCCGCGCAGAATCGAGTTGCGCGATTGCAATCGTCCCAGGTTGATGCCGATGATGGCATGGTTGAGGCCCATCAATTTGAGCGGATGGAAGCGCGGCGTTTGCCAGAGGGCGCGCAGGCTGCGGAGCCAGCTCCTCTTTCCGTCCGGGCCCGCCGCGGCCGAAAAGCCGTACACAACCAGGCGGCCTGTCGGGCCCAGGCATCGCTCGCTCTCCGCGAAGGATTTCCCGCCGATCGCGTCCATGGCCATTTCGATTCCGTCCGGCGCGAATTTATGCACGACGTCCACGAAATTATTCTTGGTATAGTCAATAGCGTGGTCCACGCCGATCTTGCGCAGGTATTCCTGTTTCGTGGGCCCCGCGGTGCCGAAAATTCCGAGACCCCGCGCCTTGGCCAGTTGCACAGCAGCAATTCCCACGCCGCCCGCTGCGCCGTGAATCAGGATGCGATCCCCGGCCTGCAGATTGCCCATTGTGAACATCGAGTGGTAAGCCGTGAGGTAATTCGCGGGGATCGCGGCGGCATCGTCAAAGGGCATTCCGGCGGGCAAGCGGTAGACCTGCGCCCTCGGGACAACCACCCACTCGGCATAAGCATTGAACTGGGTAAACGCGGCGACGGCATCGCCCGTTTTCAGCGGCTGGCCCTCGGCGGGCTTCCCAGCGTCCGCGATTTTCTCCACCACGCCCGCGATTTCGAAGCCCGGAACGAAGGGAGGCTTCGGTGTGCCAGGATAGATTCCCATCCTTTGGAGCAGGTCCGCGAAGTTGATTCCGATGGCTTTCACGCGAATGACCACCTCTCCGGCTTTCGGCTGTGGGTCGGGCAAATCCCGTGACTCAAATACTTCGGGCGGTCCGTACCGCCTTACGACCATGGCGCGCATCTAAATCTCCTTCTGCCGTGCCGCAGCCGGCCGAGGCGGGCCGGCCAACCTGCTGGCGATTCGCGAGATCCACTGCTGGAGCAGAAACCCGGCCCCGGCTTTTCACTTGGGGTTCGAGGGCATCCTATCTTAAACTGTTGGACTTTGCCTGACGATGAAAACTCGACCGAGACATAGAAGTGTTATTGCGGGGCTGCCCTTGCTGTTGGGGGCATGCGCCGGCCTGGCGGCCGACAAGCCAGCACAAGCTCCGACGCCCGCCGTGCTGGAGGCCATGCAGGGCGAAATGGGGCGCTCGATGACGGCATTATCGAAATCCGATCCGCCCGTTTATTTCATCAGCTACACGATTGCCGACCGCCAGTTTTCCGAGGTTTCCGGCTCGAATGGAGCGCTGCTTTCAAGCTCCGAGAATCGCGCACGATGGCTCGAAGTGCAATCGCACGTGGGAGGCTACCAGCTCGACAACACGCACAAATTGGGCGACCGGCCTCCGAGCTGGACGAGTCCGGGTTCGACGAGCACGATTGATGATGACGTTCCCGTCCTGCGCCGCGAAATCTGGCGCGAGACCGACCGGCAATATCGCGCCGCGTCTGAAGCGTTGATTAAGGTGAAGACAAGCCAGCAGGTGCAGGTGCAGACGGCCGAGGGCGCCGCGCCCGACTTCTCAAGCGAAGAAACGCACACTTCCGTTCGCCCACGCGTCGAGATACACGTGGATCGCAAGCCCTGGGAAGAGCGCGTGCGCAAATATACTGCGGCATTCAGCAAATCGCCGGCCGTTCTGAATTCCATCGTCACTTTCACAGCGCTGGCCATGAATCAGTATCAGGTGAATAGCGAGGGAACGAAGCTCGCGTTTGGCCAGGCACACTACCGGCTGGAGCTGTTTGTTCAGAGCAAGGCTCCGGACGGGATGGACATCAACCGTTTCGCGAATTTCGACTGGCTGGAGCCGAAGGACGCACCGGACGATAAGGTTGTGTCCGATCGCATCCAAATCATGATTCATGAAACGGAAGCACTGGATAAAGCTCCGCTCGTGGATCCCTATGCCGGCCCCGCGATGCTGACGGGGCGCGCCGCCGCCGTTTTCTTTCACGAAGTTTTCGGCCATCGCGCCGAAGGATTCCGCCAGAAGGACATCAACGAGGGCCAGACATTCACTAGCAAGATTGGCGAGAAAATTCTTCCTGAGTTTCTCTCGATCAAGGACGACCCGACTGAAGCGCAGCTCGGCGGCCAGATGCTGCTGGGAAATTATGCATTCGATGACGAAGGCGTGCCAGGGCAAGACGTGCAGTTGGTGGACCGCGGCATTCTGAAAACCTTTCTCATGTCGCGTTCGCCGCTGGTGACCATTGCCCACTCGAATGGACACGGGCGCCGCCAGCTTGGATATGTTCCGGTGGCACGCCAGGGAAACTTGATCGTCTCGAGCACGCGGGCAGTAACAGATGCCCAACTCCGGCAAAAATTGATCGAATTGATTAAGGCGCAGGGAAAACCGTTCGGGCTGTTGATTGACGACATTGCCGGCGGGTTCACGTTCACGGGCCGTGGCCAACCGCAGGCTTTCCAGGTCCTTCCACTCGTTGTGTATAAAGTTTTTCCCGACGGCCGTCCCGATCAGCTCGTTCGCGGCGTGGACATTGTCGGCACGCCCCTGGTTTCGCTCACAAAAATTGTGGCCACCGGCGACAAACCCGACATCTTCAACGGCTACTGTGGCGCTGAATCGGGGTCCGTGCCGGTATCGGCGGTGGCACCGGCCATCTTGATTTCCGAAATGGAAGTGCAGAAAAAGCAGACGGCCACTGATAAGCCGCCGATCCTGCCGCCGCCAGGACACGATCCGGAAGCAAAGGTCCAAGACCAGTGAGGAAACCGGCGATCATCGCTGCGCTGGCAGCGCTATCGTTTCCACTTGCCGCCGCGGCTGCGCATTCGAAGCACGCTCCGGCTTCTGCGCCGGCTCTTGCGCCGGAACAAACGGCCCCAGCGGACAACGATCAGACGCTGCGCGCCATGCACGATGAGCTCGAGCGCTCGCGCAACCGGCTGCAACTCGCGGGCGTCGAAAAACCCTTCTATATCGAGTACCGCCTCCTCGATCTCGATGTCCGCAGCGTGTCAGCAACCTTCGGCGCACTCGTATCGAGCACTACGTCGCGCAACCGCTTTATGAGCGTTGACGTCCGCCTCGGTGATTACCACTTGGACAGCTCGAATTTCATCAGCGAAGATGGATTCCAGGGTTTCCTCGGCTCAACGGGCGAGGTGGGAATTGACGGCGACTATAATTCACTGCGCCAGGATTTGTGGCTCGCCACTGACCAGGCCTACAAGGAAGCCGCGACACAGATGTCGCTCAAGCAGGCCTTCCTGCGCAGTCTAACCAAGCCGCCGGAGATTGACGATTTTTCGCAGGCGCCAACGCTCGTGAAGCTGGAACCCCGCCTGCAGCCGGATTGGACGGCACGCCACTGGGAGGACGAAGCGCGGACTGCCGCGGCCGTGCTGCGGAGCTTCCCGCAATTGTATGGCTCGCGCGTGAACTACCATTTGATTTACGCCACCACTTATTTGATGAACAGCGAGGGGACCACCATCCGTACCTCCCGCAGCCTGGCAGCCATTGAAGTGGCGCTGGATACGCAGGCGGACGACGGCATGCCATTGCATGATTTTTATGCGCTGTATGTCGCGCGACCGGCGGATCTGCCGGACGCCGCGACGGCCGGAAGAGCGGTGGCGCAAGCGGGGACTGAATTGATGGAGCTTCGCGCCAGCCCGCTGGTGCCCGACTACACCGGCCCGGTGCTCTTTGACGCGCGCGCCGCCGGCTCTATGCTCTCGCAAGTCCTTGCCCCTTCGCTTTCCGGTGCGCGCCCGCCGCTTTCCATGATGCGTGCATTCGACCAGATCATGGAACGCATGGGCGGGCGGAGCGAATGGTCCGGGCGCGTGGGCACGCGTGTGTTGCCGCCCAGCGTCTCGCTGGTGGACGATCCCACGCTCAAGGATTATCAAGGCCATTGGTTGCAGGGCAATTACGAAGTGGATGATGAGGGCGTGAAGGCGCAGCGCGTCTCGATGGTTGAGAATGGCGTCCTGAAAAATTTGCTGATGTCGCGGCGCCCCGGTCCTGATTTCCAGGCTTCCAATGGGCATGCCCGCTCCGCCAACCTGTCCACGCCACAGCCGCTTAGCAGCAATCTTTTCTTTCAGTCGAATGAACCACTCAAATCCGCGGACCTGCGCAAGAAATTTTTGGATGCCTGCCGCGCCGACGGCCACGACTGGTGCATCGAAGTGAAGCGCATGGACAATCCGGCGCTCGCGTCAGTCCGCCAGGAAGATTTTTCGGAATTTATCGGTAGTATTGCAGGGGGAATTGCGACCGGCGAGCGAATGCCGCTGCTGATTTACCGCGTCTATGTAGCTGACGGGCGTGAAGAATTGGTGCGCGGCGGCCGCATCGAAGGGCTCACGTTGCGCTCGATACGAAATCTGCTTGGCATTGGCGACGATCCCGCCGTCTTCGGCTACATGCAAAATCCTGCCGGAGGGTTCGCCGGGACGGCGCTCGGCGCATTTGGCGCCGCGCAGGGAGGTATTCCCAGTACCGTAATTGCGCCTTCACTGTTGCTCGAGGAAGTGGAAATTCGCGGCTTCCATGGCGAGCCGCGCCGTTTGCCGCTGGTTCAGGCGCCGCCTTTCAGATAATCGCGCGCACAAAATCACGCACAATTTTATCCCCGACGAAGTCCTTTCGCTGCTTGTGGCGATGGATGAAGAGAATCTCTCCTAGAGTGCGGACAATCAGCCGCCAGACGTGAATATTCCTGGCGGCAGTTTGTTCGCCACGGTGCCAGCGTATAATCGCCCGACAATGGCAGAGACACTCGAACAGGCCACTCGCGAAAAACGCCTGGCGGCGCTCGCTTCTGTAGGCTCCGCGGTCGTGCTCGTGTCGTTAAAGGTGTTTCTCGCCGTGCTTACCGGCAGCCTTGGGATCTTGTCCGAGGCGCTGCACTCCATTCTCGATTTCGTCGCCGCGGTCATCACGTATCTTTCAGTTGTCGTGGCGGACAAGCCTGCCGACGCGCAGCATCTTTACGGGCACGGAAAAGTGGAGAGCTTCTCGGCATTCGTCGAGACAGGCCTCTTGCTGTTGACTGCGATCTACATCATTTGGGAAGCTTTTCAGCGCCTCTTGTTTCACACGGCCCACATTCGTCCGAGCCTCGCTGCCATCTTTATCCTGACGCTAGGGATGGGGGTGGATTACTTCCGCGCGCGCGCGCTGAATCGCGTGGCGCGAAAATATCCGAGCGAAGCGCTCGAGGCCGATGCGCTGCATTTTTCCACAGACGTCTGGAGCACCCTGGTGGTGATCCTGGGGATCACCGGCGCGTGGATAGGGATGAAATTTAGAATCGAGTGGCTCGGGACGCTCGACGCGATTGCAGCGCTGGGCGTCGCCGGGGTCATCATTTGGATCGGGTCACGCCTCGGAAGGAAAACAGTGGACGCGCTGCTGGACGTGGCGCCCAGCGGCTTGCGTGAACAAATCGCCAGCGCCGTAGACCAGACGGAAGGCGTGTTGCGGACCGAGCGTGTTCGAGTGCGCCGCGCGGGCCAGCGCTACTTTGTGGACGTGACCATCAGCGTGCCGCGCACCTCGAGCCTGGAGCAGGCGCACGCGGCCAGCGACGCAATCGAAAAGCGCATCGGGCAAATCGTGCCGGCCGACGTTGTGGTCCACGTCGAACCGCGCGCCCGCAGCGACGAAGACCTATTCGAGAAAATCCGCGCCATCGCCCAGCGACGCGGTCTTGCCGTGCACGAATTATCGGCTCACCAGTTCGACGGACGCCTTTTCATCGAGCTGCATCTGGAAGTAAACGAAGGCGCGAGCCTGCGTGAAGCGCATCACAGCGCCACCGAACTCGAGGAGGACATTCGCCGCGGCACCGACCCTCGCACGCGCGTCAATATCCACATCGAGCCGCTCGGCACGCGGATTGCCGGCGCGGAGGAGATGAAAGATCTCTCACGCTCGGTCCAGAATTTTCTGAATTCGCTCCAGTCCGAGTATCACGAGCTGGTGGATTGCCACGACGTGCACGTCAGGAGCGTGGACCACAAAATCCTGGTCTCCTGCCATTGCGCCATGGACGGCGGCCTTCCGGTCACCGAAGTTCACGACATCACTGCGGCGCTCGAAGATCGCGTTAAAGAGCGCTTCCCCCAGATCTTCCGGCTGACCATTCATCCTGAACCGGTCGAGGAAAGCTGACGCGGCCCGGCAAATGCCTGCGCGGCCAGCGCAATCACCGCTGGGAAACATTCAAGGACGTAGCGCGGCTCGGGCGTATCGACGAAATATGCGACGTAAGCCGTGCGCACGACAATAAATGTAATCAGCAGCTCCCAGCCCGGCCGCCGGCGCGCCAGCCACGCGCCGACAAGGGCGAGCATGAGATAGATTGCGTTCACGAAAACCAGGGTGAGAGTGACGACAAAATCTCTGCGATCGTCGCGCCATTCGTCGCCGAGCGGCAGCAGATGGCCCGAGTAGGGCAGCAGCTCGATGCGCGGTGAAAACCAAAGCGTCACGGAGCGGAGAAGCGGAATGGTGACGTAGGTGCGCTGCGGGTACTGCCGGGTCCGCACGCGCGCGACCTCAAGGAATTGCTTGTCGAGCTCCGGCCCCATCGTCAATGATTCGTTGTATTGCTCGAGCAGCTCGGCGACGCGTTCCTTCTCTTCCGGAGAATTGAAGGCCGGCGCCGGAATGTTTTCTACCGGAATCTCTTCCGCGTCCAATTTCCACGCGACCAGATACACATCGCCAACACGCCACAACCAGGTGTTCGTCCAGGAGATGAATCCCAGCGGGATGTATTCGCCGGGCAGCTCGCTGTAGCGCGGGGCAAGGAATTGCACGTCATGGAGCGTGCTCCAATTGCGCGCGGCCCACGGAAGGAGCGGCAGCAAGAGGCCCGCCCCCATCAAAACGCCCGCGCGCACCAATTTCATCCAGTCGCGCGGCCGCCGCCACCTGGCAGCGAGAACTAGCGCGGCGGCCACGAGCAGCAGGGGGGTTTCGGGCCGCACCAGCGTGCCGAAGCCCACGGTGATTCCACCCAGAAACCAATGGTTAAGTAAGAATGGCACACGGTCTGTGTCAGTTCCCGCGCCAAGATCCGTCTGGAGCAGGACTAAGATCGCCAAGCCCGTTAGAAATGTGACCAGCACTTCCGTGAGCACCACCGCCGAATAATTTGCGGTGAACGGGCAGAGTGCCGCGAGCCACAATGCAGCCAGCGTGACGCGCCGCCGTGAAGATTCGGGAGCGAGCCGCGCCGCAATCAATGCGATTACGAAGCAGCCGGCAACATCCACCACCGCCTGCGCCACCATGGCAGCCTGCGGAGATTCCCCCGCGAACGCGAAAATCGCCGCGAGAAAAGCCGGATAGCCAGGGACGCGCATATCTACAGGCGTCAAGCGGCCATTCACGGAAAATCCGTAGATGCCGTTCTTCAGCCAGTTCCAGGCCAATTCGATGTAGAATGGGGAATCGCCTGAATCTGTCACGGGAAATTTCAGGACAAAAAACAATCGCAGTCCAAGCCCCGTCAGTACAGCAAGAGCGGCGTTTGTGCGCATTCGAGCAGCAGCGGTCATTGACACCAATTCGACGGACGGCTAGCTTGGATTGTCCCAATGCCTGAACGCAAGCCAATTTTCTACGATCAGGACCGCCGTCGCTGGCGGCGCACCCGCCGCGTGCTGGAAATCACGGGCGGACTTTTTACGCTTGTCCTCGTCGTTTTTCTGGTTAATGTCATCCGCAACCCGGACCTGCCCGACATTCTGCGCGCGGGTACACGCGGAGGCCCCCACGCGGTCCGCACCAAGCAGAAGGCAAAGCCCGTACGCCCCGGCCGCAAGCGAAAAGTCGCGGCGCTCGGAAAAATTCCAGAAAACTACGATCCACTCCGCGCAGCATTTTACGTGAGCTGGGACCCGACGAGCCTAGCGTCGCTCCAGCAGCACTACCATGACATTGACGTCCTGATTCCCGAGGTCCTGCACTCCATTACCGCCGATGGCTCGCTGCATGTTGTCACGCCGGACGGAAAGCTCCATCCCGTTCCCGCCGAGGGGAAGCTCGATACTGTGCCGGACCCCCGGCTCGCCGCCAAATTGGCGGAGTGGGCGCTGACCGGTACCGATTTGCAGGTGTTTGCGCTGATGAACAACTCAGACGGGACAGAATTCCAGACCGCGAAACTCGTGCCCATGCTTGCTGACCCCGCTGCGCGGCATCCCTTGATTCAGACCACCGCGCAGTACGCCGTCGCGCAACATCACCCCGGAATCGTTCTCGATTTTGAAAACATACCCGAAGCGAGCCAGCAGAACTTCACGCGATTCATCGGTGAACTTGCCGCCGCCCTTCATGCTGTAAACGTTAAATTGATGGTGGCACTCCCTGCAGCCGACTGGATTTATGACTACAAGACCATCGGTCGGCAGTCCGACGCCGTCATTCTGATGAACTACGACCAGCACTGGCAGACTTCGCCTCCCGGACCGATCGCGGCGCAGGAATGGTTCGATCAAAACATCGAGAACATGCTGAAGCTTGTGCCGCCTGAAAAACTAGTCCTGGGCATCGCAAATTATGGTTACGACTGGCCCGTCAAGACCAAGAACAATCCTCATCCGGCGGCCAAGGCGGTCACGTTTGAAGAAGCCATGGTGACGGCGGTTGAGTCGGACACGCAGGTCGAGTATGACTCTGACTCACTCAATCCCCATTTCTCCTACGAAGATGAAAACAATCAGGTCCACGACCTCTGGCTTCTCGACGGCCTTACGGCCTACAACCAACTCCGGACTGCCGAGCGCTACGGGGTCCGAGGCACCATCCTCTGGCGCCTGGGCGAAGAGGATCCTTCCTTGTGGCCGATCTGGGACACCTCGAAACCGGACGACGCGACGCGCAAGAAGCTCGAGGATATCCCTCCGGGCTACGATTTGATTCTGGAGGGAGACGGCGATATCTGGCGCATCACGGCAACGCCCCAGAACGGCCGCCGCACGTTTCAATTTGATCCCGACGCGAATCTTTTCACCGATGAAACTTTTCAGACTTACCCGCTGTCCTGGCGGATCCAGCAGATGGGCGCTGTTCCGAAAAAAATCGCCCTCACATTCGACGACGGACCAGATCCGGACTGGACCCCTAAAATTTTAGATATCCTGAAACAGAAGCAGGTGCCGGCCGCGTTTTTCGTGATCGGTCAATCGGCGAATCAGAATCCATCCCTGATCAAGCGTGAGTACAACGAAGGCCACGAGGTCGCCAATCATACCTTCACGCACCCGGAGTTCGAAAACAGTTCGAAAGCTCAGGTCCAGTTCGAGTTGAATCTTACCGAGTTGCTGCTCGAAAGCAGTCTCGGTATCAAGACATTGCTCTTCCGCCCTCCGTACGGGATTGACCACCAGCCTGAAACGGCCAGTGAAATCCAGATGCTGCCGGTACCGCAATCCATGGGCTACATCATCGTGGGCGCGCGGATTGATCCCCACGATTGGGGCGAAGTGAATGGCGGTGCGCCTCCGGCCGACACTATCGTCCAACGCGTGCTCGCCGATGCGCAAAAGAACAAGGGCAACATTGTCCTGCTGCACGATGGCGGGGGCGTCCGTAGCCATACCCTTGAGGCTCTGCCACAAATCATCGACGGGCTGCGCGCGAAGGGTTACGAGTTCGTTTCTGTCTCCGCCCTTTTAGGCCAGACGCGGGCGCAGGTGATGCAGCCGCTCAGTCAAAAGGAATGGTTGCTGGCGCGCGCCGACGCATTCATGTTCGACGTATATCGCTGGATGCGATCAGGCATCAGTTTCATCTTCATGGCGGGCATTCTGCTGGTCAGCGGCCGCGCGCTCATTATCGGCTTTCTGGCTCTTGCGGAAAAGCTTCGCCCCGCCCCGGCCGACCATCCTGATTACAAGCCGGAAGTTTCCGTCCTGATTCCCGCGTACAACGAAGAATCTGTGATTGTTGATACCGTTCGCGCCGCGCTGGCCTCCAATTACCCGAAGCTCGAAGTGCTCGTGGTGGACGACGGCTCCACGGACCACACCGCCGAGCTCGTGAATGAAAAATTCAAAGGCAACCCCCGCGTGCGATTGCTGCTGCAATCGAACCGTGGCAAGCCCGGGGCGCTGAATCACGGACTTGCCGAGGCCGCCGGCGAAATTGTGGTCACCATTGACGCCGATACAATTGTGGATCCCGGCGCGATTCCGCGACTCGTCCGCCACTTCGCTAACCCCAAGGTCGGCGCGGTAGCAGGCAATGTGAAGGTAATGAATCGAAATCGCTGGCTCACCCGCTGGCAGGCGCTCGAATACATCACCAGCCAGAACCTTGAAAAGCGCGCTTTTGACCTGCTGAATTGCATCCCCGTCGTTCCCGGCGCCGTCGGCGCGTGGCGCACCGACCTGCTTCGCAGCCACGGCGGCTTCTCCGGCGACACGGTTGCTGAAGATACCGACCTGACGCTCACCATCCGCCGCAATGGCTGGAAGATTGTTTACGACGAGGACGCCATCGGCCGCACCGAAGTCCCCGACACCGTGCAGGCACTGATCCGCCAGCGATTCCGCTGGACCTTTGGCACGCTGCAGGCCATCTGGAAGCATCGCGACGCCGTCGGCAAACCGCGCTATGGCACGCTCGGCTTGATCGCCATTCCCAACATTTTCTTGTTCCAGATTGTTTTGCCCCTGGTTTCGCCCGTGATTGATCTGTTGTTCCTGCTGTCACTCGCCCTGTGGGGGCTGGCTCAGCTTCGCATCGCTCACCTGCCCCAGCTTTGGACGCTTCAGGATGTGGAGCGCTCGCTGATTTTTTTCGCCATTTTTATGCTGATTGATTTGTTCACCTGTGTCGTGGCCTTTGCGCTTGAAAAAGACGAAGACTGGACCCTGCTCGCGCCGCTGATCCTCCAGCGCTTCTATTATCGCCAGATGATGTACGTGGTGCTTTTCAGCGCGCTCAAGGAGGCGGTGCAGGGCCGCCCCGTGGGCTGGCGCGGAGTCGAACCGCAGATGCCCGCACCCGTCGCTCAGGCTTGACTCCCAGCCTGCCGGAATATTTTTGCCAAATTCCGCCTGTTTCTGCTAAGATTGATGTGTTGATGGGCTGCATCCTGAATTTTGGGAGCGGCACCGGAGGCCAAAATGAGTGTTGCACCGCGTGCGGGCAACGGGAAAATTACCGTGCCCGACATTCTCTCCCGTAAGTCCCGTTCGCTCGATAGCTCCCTTGAAACGAAGCAGAAAATCACCTGCCTGACGGCGTACGACTATCCCACGGCCCGGCTGCTTGACGAAGCCGGCGTGGATATTTTGCTCGTCGGCGATTCGCTTGCCATGGTCGTGCTCGGCTACGACAGCACGCTGCCGGTGACGCTCGAGGAGATGCTGCACCACACGCGCGCTGTTCGCCGCGGCACAAAGCGTGCGTTGCTGGTGGCGGATATGCCCTATGGCAGTTTCCACGTGTCGATCGAAGAATCCGTGCGCAACGCCGTGCGCCTGGTGAAAGAAGGCGGCGCGGAAGCCGTGAAAATCGAAGGCGGCGAGCGCCGGCTCGAATTGATCGCGCGCCTCATCGAAGCAGAGATTCCCGTCATGGGGCACATCGGTTTGACGCCGCAATCGGTTAACGCCCTCGGCGGGTTTCACGTCCAGGGCAAGACCGGCGAGGCCGCGCGGCAACTGGAGCGCGACGCGCGCGCGGTTGAAGCCGCGGGGGCGTTTTCGATGGTGCTCGAATCCGTGCCGCGCGAATTGGGCGCGCAAATCACGCAGAAACTCCACATCCCGACGATCGGCATCGGCGCAGGCCCGGATTGCGATGGCCAGGTGCTTGTGTTCCACGATTTCGCCGGACTCACGCTGGGGCACGTGCCGAAGTTTGCGCGGAAGTATGCAAACTTGGCGGCGGAGCTTTCCCGCGCCACAGCGGAATTTTGTGACGATGTCCGCGCCGGCCGATTCCCCTCGGACGCCGAGTCGTATCACTCGCCGGCCGAGTTACGTGAACAATTGCTGGCGCGCCAGCACTCCTGACGCAAGGAAACAAGTGCGTCGCGAGACCGCCATGCCATGCTGAGGAGAACGCTTGCATGAACGCGGCGGATTTGTGTCTTCTCTACGACTACAATTCCTGGGCTAACCACCGCGCGCTCGAAGCCTGCGCCACGCTCAGCGAAGAACAATTCACCCGCGACCTCGGCTCCAGCTTCCACTCCGTCCGCGACACTCTCGCCCACATCTGCGGCGTCGAATGGCTCTGGCTCGAGCGCTGGCACGGCCGTTCGCACAATGCGCTGCCTCCGGCGGCTGAATTTCCGAGCCTCACATCGCTCCGCGGCCGGTGGGAGGAAGTCGAACGCAATCTCCTTGATTACGTTGCTTCGCTTACGCCCGAAGACATCCAGCGGATCATCCAGCACAAAACCACCCAGGGCGTGCCACAGGCGGCCCCGCTCTGGCAGATGCTGCAGCACCTCGTCAACCATGGCACCTATCATCGCGGGCAGGTGGCCACCATGCTGCGTCAATTGGGCGCAAAGCCCATCTCGACCGACCTGATTTACTTCTATCGCGACCGCGCCACGAAGGCCTCCGGCTGATGGCCGCGGTCCGGAACACAAACTCACAATGGAAGTAATCCACACGGTAGCCTGGATGAAGCAGGTGGCGCGACAGGCGCGCGCTGAAGGTCGCATTCTCGGCTTTGTCCCCACGATGGGCGCGCTGCACGAAGGCCATTTCTCTCTGGTCCGTGCAGCCCGGCAACAATGCTCGCCTGTGGTCGTCTCGATATTCGTGAATCCGAAACAATTCGGCCCATCAGAGGATTTTCAAAAATACCCGCGCACGTTTGAAACCGACCGCGCCGCGCTCGAAGAGCTCGGCGTGAATTACTTGTTCGCGCCGCCGCCCGAGGAGATGTATCCTCGCGGCTTCCGCACTGCCGTCCTCATCGAGGGGCTGAGCGACCGCCTGGAAGGGCATTCGCGTCCCGGCCATTTTCGCGGCGTCGCAACCGTGGTCCTGAAACTTTTTGAAATCGTGCAGCCGCGCATCGCCTACTTCGGCCGCAAAGATGCTCAGCAGGTGCGCATCATCGAACAGATGGCGGCTGATCTCGATCTCGACGCGCGGGTCGTCGCCTGTCCCATTGTGCGCGAGTCAGATGGCCTGGCGCTTTCATCGCGCAACGTATATTTGAAAGGTCCGGACCGCCAGGCCGCCACAGTGCTCTATCGCGCTCTCGAAGCTGTCCGCCGCGAAGTCGCTGCGGGCCAACGCGATGCTG
>Ga0207107_1149_pt1 | contig 15653 bp, 12 predicted proteins | sample Alteio_BWMinHeat_75_FD_153555 | JGI IMG/M metagenome (GOLD analysis project Ga0207107, IMG submission 153555) | Enriched cells from forest soil in Barre Woods Harvard Forest LTER site, Petersham, Massachusetts, United States -... | ecosystem: Environmental > Terrestrial > Soil > Temperate forest >... | reverse complement strand
TGCTGGCTCGAAGAGTTTCGCCAGTGTTGGTGTCTTCTGCTTCATCTCGTCGCGAATCTGCTCCGCGTTCTTTTGGAACTCCGCTTCTTTGCCTTTTTCGTTCATGAATACGATGCCTACGGCGCCGATCGTCTTGCCGGACTGGTCTTGCAGAACCAGTTCCACCTCGAAATGGTCGCCTTTCTTGTTCACCTCGAGATTCGGTTTGCCTGTCTCGATCACTCGCATATCGTCCTCGTCTGCTTTTTTGCCGATGCGCCCGATGTTCGAAGCGATGATCACATTGTCGGTCTTGCCCGGCGGCGTGACGTGCATCGCCATGATCACCACGTCCTTGTGCTTGGCAAGCGTTTCATCCAAAAGTTTCTGCGCGTAGATCTTCTTGCCTTCCTGCGCGGACGCGCAGAAAACGGTTCCAAAAAGCAACACCAGCGTCAACAGGTGAGTGAAGTTCTTCATGCGCGGCATTTCATTCTCCTTTTTCTGAAGTCGATTGATAAACCGAGTCGCCACCGTCATCTACCAAATGACCTTCAGGGCAAACTGCATCTGCCGTGATGGGGTCGTTGTGGGGGCGGTCAGGAGGCCAGCGCTAGCGTTCAAACTTCCAGCCGCCGAGAAGATCTGGCGGTTTCCTGGCGGTGGCGGGTTGAAGTTTGCATGGTTGGCAATGTTGAAGATTTCCCATCGAAATTGGACGTTGAATGTCTCAGAAATGCGATGAATCGCGTTGTTCTTGAATAAGGAAAAATCGAGGTCCTTGAGATCGGGCCCAATCACCGTATTGCGGCCCGAATCGCCCAGCAGCCGAGGCAGGGTTGTGTTGGAAGGAAGGTCCGTTGCCGGAAACGTGAAACAGGCCGTATTAATGTAGTGCGGGCCATTGGCAGTCGATTTGAAGTTTCCATTCACTGGATTGCATCCAGTCACCGTGTTCGGAAATGCAAAGGATTCGGAGCTCTTCGCGTTGAGGCCGAGTGGATCGCCCCCGATGACCGGCGTGAACGGCAGCCCGCCGGCATAGGTGAAAATGCCGCCAACCTGCCAGCCAGACGCCGCCCACTTGGGAACGCCGTTCCATGATTGTGGACTGGGGATCATCCACAGAGCGTTGATCGCGAGGATGTTGCGCACGTCGAAATCGGAGAGCCCACGGCGCAATCGTGGGTCAAAGGCGGGGGGGCTGGATACCGAGTTGCCGAATGTGTCGCCTGCAATTCCAGAGGAACTCGTATCGATGCTTTTCGAAAATGTGTACGAGGCTTGTAGCTGGAGTCCATGGCTAAGCCTTTTGATAGCCTCAAGATTTAATCCATGGTAAGCCGAAGAGGTGGACCACATGACGGCACTGATCTGACCGGCAGTGGGATTGAGCCGCGTACCAGTCTTGTTCACCGGCCACGCATAGCCTGCAGAGGTCAGCGTCGGCTGAACAAAGTTCACATCGTCCGCGTGGAACGGAGAGTGGATGCCGTGCGAGCCGATATAGCCAACCGTCACCGTGAAGTTTCTAAATAGTTCGCGCTGCGCGTTTAAGGTCCATTGCTCCACGTAGTTGCGGTGGGGAGTCGGCTCGACGTAGCCGAATCGCAAAGTGCCCGGGGCAGTAGACTGCAGGAAAGATCCGGTAGGAAATTGATCTTGAGCTTGAGCAGCGGTGGCATATGAGATGCCCCCTGCGAGAGCAAAGGGTGCTGAGAGCAGCGAAAGCAGCTCGAACTCATAAGGCAGCGGCAGAACGTCGTACATCCCGAAGGCGCCGCGAATGGAAGTCTTGCCCGTGCTGAACGGATCCCACGCAAACCCGACCCGGGGCTCGAAGTTCCGCAGTGTGGGGTTGGAAAAATACGGTGATCCCAGTTTAGGGGCGGCATCAGTGAGATGGACAAGCGTCGTCAGTTGGTTTGCCGTTTCCGTGGGAACGGTGGCCATTTCGTAACGAAGGCCCAGATTTAGCGTAAGGTTGGACCTGAATTTAAAATCATCCTGAATGTATGCGCCGAACAAAGTCTGCCGCAAGTCCCGGGGCGTGCGGGTCGAGGGGATCGCCGCGTTAAAGGACGCAGGCTGGTTTTGAAGAAATGTAACAAGGCTTGAGAAAATGTATTGCCCGTCCGGATTGGCGCCCCTGCTGAATTGATTCGATTGTATGCGTTCTACATAAGCGCCAAATTTGAGCAAGTGCTTGTTGCGGGTCCAATTCAGATCGTCGTAGCCCTGGAAGGAATTGTAATGAAAATCAAATTCGCCGAGCGCCCCAATGCCCCACGGAAAATTAGTTCCCAGCCCGCCCACATTGATGAGGCCGACGGGAAGAATTGGCTTGCCTGTGGAGTCCGTGACGAATCCGAGCACGGTGTCCGCCGCGGCCGGATTGATCGCACCGAGAGTAGTCGGCGCAATGGAAACGGTGCGGTTGTATCCAAAACGGGCCGTGTTGAGGAGCGTAGCTCCAAATATATGCGACTCCTCGATGGCTACCGTGTGCCGGCGTGACTCGGTTCCGATATTCTTAAGGTCAAACGTATCGGGGCTCGCCGTGCTGCCCTTGTCGAACAGATAGGTCCCAAAGAGCCTGTCTGAGGTAGACAACGTATGATCAATCCGCGTGGTAACAAAATCCTCATTGGTGATGGTGTTGGCCACAAAATTGAACGTACAGGAATCAACGCCGGCAGGGCAGTTTGCGCGCGGGTAGAGTGCAAGGTAAGGCTTGACTTTAAGATCCACCCCATTCGCATCCGTGTTAGGGGTGACAACAAGGTGGTTCCCCATGCAGTACATGGGCGGAGTCGGACTCGAACAGGCGACAAGTTGGCCGTTGCGCGCGCTGTCCGAAGGCGTGCTAATGGGGCTGGTGACGCCGAGGCCCTGTCGCAAGCCTTCGTAGTCGGCAAAGAAAAATGTGTGGTCCTTGATGATCGGCCCTCCCGCGGAGGCGCCGAACTGGTTCCGCTTGAAAGGCGGCACTATGAGTTTGCCAGAGGAGTTCCTCAAACCATCGAAGAAGTTGCGCGCGTCGAGCTTGCTGTTCCGCAGGAATTCGTAAGCCGTGCCATGAATCGCGTTCGTGCCGGAGCGTGAAGCCGCGTTGATTACTCCGCCGGAAGTCTTTCCATAATCGGCTGGGGCATTACTCGTCACCACCGAAAACTCTTGGACCGCGTCCACGCCGAGAACTGCTCCCTGGATGCTTCCCGGAGCGCCGGAAGTCTGGTCGTTGATGCTGACGCCGTCCAAGCGGTAATTATTCTGCTGCGGACGGTTGCCGCCGATACTAATGTCAATGCCGAGGCCACGGTTGGCCCGGTCGTTATTGATCGCAAGCGTTTTCTGTGTCCGCACCTGGGAAACACCCGGTTCTAGCTGAGCGAGCGATGTCCAGTCGCGTCCGTTCAGTGGTAAATCCACTACGGTGTGCGAATCCACGACATTCCCGACCGCGGAAGACGCTAATTGAACATCAGAGATCGTCGAGCCAACTACTGTCACTTTGTCGCTGGCCTGTCCTATCTTCAGCGTGACGTTAATCTCGCGCCGATCGCCCACCGTAAGCACGATCTCGCTCACAAACGTGGACGAAAATCCCGTCGCGCTCACCTGAATCTCATAATTTCCGGGCACAAGGTTTGGCGCTACGTACAAGCCGTCTTCATTCGTATGCACCGTGCGCTCGACGCCCGTGGCGGTATTCTTAATGGCCACGTTGGCGCTCGCAACTGCCGCCCCGCTCGGGTCCGTCACCGTGCCCACAATGGTGCCGCCGGCCTCCTGAGCGCGAAGATGACGCAATGGCACCATCATAAAAACAACAATCAAGCCCACCATCGCGGAGAGTAACCGGGCCCCGATAGACGTCCTTTTGTGCCTCACTAGATTGGTCATCTCGATCTCCTTCAAAAGCTGGTTTCCCGTTGTTTCCCTATAGTGGTTTCCGAACTGCAATGTTTAATCGCGTATTCTCTTCGCTTCGGCCGCATCACTACTGCACGTGATAAATCAAAATTTTTGCTGCGGCCTTCGTCTCACCTGGTGACACAGCAACATAAAAACGAGCAAGGCTCGGCACGAGAAGGCAGGTCTTCGCGCCCGGCTCGGTTTTCACCTTTGCCACCAACTCATACTGATCCGCGGACTTCTGTTGGAACACGGACGTAAATCCCTCGCCGCCCGGAACGTAGATGCGTCCGTTCGCGGCATCAAACGCGATGTCATCGGAGCGCTCAGCCGCTGAAAGCTGCGCGACCACTTTCCCGTTCTCCGAATCCATCACCAGGAGCGTGCCCGGTTTGCGGCATACGATCAGCAAGCGGTGATGCGGCTCGTCGTACGCCATCGGCGAATTGTCGGCCAGCGTGCCGATCGGCCAACGCGCGATTTCCTTCATGGCTTTGCGATCCACCACCGCAACTTCATGCTTGTCGGTAATGTTCACGAAGAGCCGCGAACTGGAGGCTTCCAGCGCAAAGGCTTCGACGTGGTTGCTCTCCATTCGCAACTCCCCCACTCTCTTGTTTGTCTTCATGTCGATCGCGACGAGGAACGAATAATCCGGCGGCACGTCTTTGCCGCCCGTCACGACATACAGGATCTGCGTAAGGGCGTCGAGCCTCATGGAGTCGGCGCCCGCCAGCCCATCGACGTGATCTACGACTGTGTAGTCCGACCCGCGCAGAATCTGCAGCATGCCCTTGTCGCCGTCGGTCACGAAGATGCGGTCCGTTTCCGGCAAATAAATAATGCTGTGCGGCGCGCCGAAGCCCGTAATGCTCTTCAGCCGGCGGCCGGTCTTCAAGTCAAATACTTCGACCGTCTTGTGGTCTTCCCCCGCCAGAAAGACACGGCCGCCTTTTTCGTCCACGGCAAAATGATCGAAGTCGCCGCTAAATCCGGGCAGCGCCACAGCTTCAAGAAGGCGTAGCGGTGCAATCTCCTTCGCCCACGCAAAGGGTGCCAGGGCCGCCACCGTGATGAGCATAGAAATCCCGAGGATGCGCCGGCACACGTCCATCGCCTGAATGACTTTAGCTTCTTCGGACAAACCCATGATGGCGTGGACTCTGCATCAAACCGCCAAAGCATCACAATGCTCTATGCATCACATCGAAAACAATTGTCGATAACGCGGATACCCATTCATGACAAACGGGTTAGGACGCGTGGTAACATGCGGTTTACTTTGACCGTGGTTTGACAGCGCGTTATACTTCACGCCCAACGGACCTTGGGAACCATGAAACAACCTGCTATATCGTCAACGCTCGTCCGGTTTGGCATATATGAGGTTGATCTAAATACGAGTGAACTCCGGAAGCAAGGCCGCAAGATCAAGCTTCAGGAACAACCCTGCCGAATTCTCGCTATTCTTCTGGAGCAGCGTGGTGAAGTTGTCACTCGCGAGGAGCTTCGCAAGCGCCTCTGGTCCGACGACACCTTCGTCGATTTCGACCACAGTTTGAACACGGCGATCATGAGGCTGCGCGAGGCCCTAAGCGATTCGTCGGATAATCCACGCTTTATTGAAACCTTGCCTCGCCACGGTTACCGGTTTATCGCGCCGGTGGAAGAAGTCGCCCCTCCCGAGCAAGCCAGCCAGATCGACGGCGCGAACGCGCTTGCCCCGGAATCGCGGTCTGCAGCTGCCGATTCCGGCTTGCTTTCTCCTCCGTCCCTCGAGGCGGTCCGACATCTGCCCAAAACCAGGCAGATTCCCTTGCGCCGTGCGGTTGTTCTTGGCGGTTTACTTGTGGCGGTCGTTTCGATTCTGTTGGCAGTGTCTGTCCGCTATGTTCGGAACGCCGCGGGGCTCAAAGTTCAGCCGAGTCTATTCAAGTCTGTCGTTGTGCTTCCGTTTGAAAACCTGTCCGGGGATAAGGACCAGCAGTACTTTACCGATGGTATGACTGACGAGCTCATCGCTCATCTCGCAAAAATCCGTTCGCTCAGGGTCATTTCACGCACCTCCGCGATGGGTTACAAAGGCACGCACAAAACCCTTTCGGAGATTGCGCGGGACTTGAACGTGGACGCTGTTGTCGAAGGCACGGTTCTCCGCTCGGGAGACCGCGTTCGAATCACCGCCGAATTGGTCCAGGTATCCACAGACCGTCATCTCTGGGCCGATACTTACGAGAGTCCCTTCGGAGATGTTCTTACCCTGCAGAGCCAAGTGGCGAGCGCCATCGTCAATGAGATCCGCACTAATTTGACCCCGGAGGAGCAGCAGCGTCTGGCCAGCGCGCGCCCGATAAGCCCGGAGAGCTACGAAGACTATCTCAAGGGGAGATTTTACTGGAACAAGAGGTCGGAGGAAGGACTCACAAAGGCGATTGAATATTTTCAGCTCGCCACGCAAAAGGACCCGCACTCCGCGTTAGCTTTTGCCGGCTTGGCCGATTGTTACAGCATCATCGGATCGGCTATCGTCGGGAGCGTCTCCTCACAAGCGGTGGCTCCCAAGGCCAGAGCCGCGGCCCTCAAAGCGCTGGAACTGGATAATTCTCTCGCCGAGGCCCAGACCTCCCTGGCCACCGTACAATTTAATTACGACTGGAACTGGGCAGCCGCGGCTAGCGGGTTTCAGCGTGCCATCGAACTCAACCCCAGCTACGCCACCGCCTACCAGCGCTATTCACTCTATCTCATGGCCATGGGCCGCGCCGGCGAGAGCCTCGCGCAGATGAATCGTGCTCGCGAACTCGATCCTCTCTCCATCAGTATGAATTTCAGCCTCGGCTGGCGCTTGTACATGGCGCATCAGTACGACCAGGCCATCAGCCAGCTCCGCAATGCCCTGGAGATGGACCCCAACTTTGCGCTCCCCCGCATGGTCCTCGGTCAAGCTTATGAGCAGAAGGGCTTGTACCCGCAAGCTATCGCGGAACTTCAGAAGGCCGCCGTCATTTCGCGCGACAGCCCGCCCATGCTCGGATCGCTCGGCCACGCCTTTGGCGTTGCCGGCAACAAGGCGGAGGCCGGCAAGATTCTCGGCCAATTGCTCGAGCAATCGAAGAAACAGTATGTCTCGCCTTTTTACGTATCCATTGTATATGCGGGCCTGCATGAAAATGAGAAGGCCTTGGATTGGCTCGAGAAGGCCTACGGAGATCGTTCGAACGCCATCATCTTCGTCAAAGTCGACCCCGATTTTGACGGCCTGCGTTCGAACCCTCGCTTTCAAGCTTTGCTCCGCCGCCTCGCTCTCCCGGATTAGCCGCGTGTGCGCGTGCGATTCCCGAGAATTCGCCCGTGCATCATTCGCTAAAATCTCCGCTCATCAAAAGAAAAGCAGCTATGAATCAGTTTTGTTTATGCTAGAATCCCGCCGTTGAGCCACAACCAACGAGGGACAATCCAGGGCCACGGCCAGGGGGATCGACCAACTCGACGATAGACCGGAATCCACTTTAGGCCGTGACACGATGGTCCATCCCTGCGTCATCGGCTGGAAGCGTCTCTCACCAGAAAGGGGGCTCTCAAAAATGCATCGGTTCCCTATTCCCTCAACGGAAATCACACAGGTGGGCTACCAAGAAGATTCGGAGACGCTCGAGATCCAGTTCGTGAAGGGCGGGGTCTACCAGTTTTTCAACGTGCCTTCCACGATCTTCAATGAGTTCATGAGCGCCCCCTCCAAAGAGGGATACTACCACTCGAAAATTGGCGAGCGTTTCCCCTGCTCGCGCGTCGCTTGAAGTAGTCTAGTTTAGACTAAGCTGAACTATTCTAAATTAGTATTCTAATTTAGAATAGTTGCCTACAGGGAAAGAGGGACTGCGCGACTGCTCTTCCCGGGCCTCTGACGCTGGCTCAACGCAGTTCCCGCCCCGGCAATCGCTCCTGCGCCGAATCGGGGGAGTTTTTCTTCGGGTGAGGTTTACTTGGGCTGTGATTCGCCCGCGGCTCGCGCAGAATTCCAGAACTAAAGGTTGCTCAGCAGTTTTCCAGATCCCGCTTCCTGCCGTAGCGGAACGCCAGCGCCACTCCGACTGTCATGAACCCGGCCGGCGGCAGGACCAGCATGAGAACTCCCTTACTGATCGCCCTCTGCCCTTCCTTGGAAGTCGCGGCGGCGGAATTGCGGCACATGGCGCACCCCTGGCTGAACGCGGGCGCAGCCGAGAAAAAGAGGACTAAGACGAGAAGCCCGAATCGAACTCTCATTTCACTCCCACTTTTATTTCACTCCCGCTTTTCATTTCACTCCCAGATAGAGGATGCGAAAGGCATCCGGAAAGAAAAAGATCGTCATCAAAACCAAGCAAGCCACCACTGAACACATGGTAAGCCACTTCATCCTCGATACTTCATATTTTAAATGCATGAAGTAGCCGATGATCAAAGCCGCCTTGATCAGCGACAGGCCCATCAGAATCGTGAGCATCTTCACCGGCTGCATATTCTGGTAGGTCAGATAGACTTCGATGGCGGTCATCGCCAGCAGCGCGCCCCAAACATAGAAGAAAAGCGCTTTGGTGTGATGGCGCTGCTCTTCGGCGGCGCGTTCAGCAAGAGCGATTTGTGTGCTATCCATAGCCCTCCGGCTCCTAGAGAATCTTTGCCGACATCAGATAGACCAAAGGAAAGATAAACATCCACACGAGGTCGACGAAGTGCCAGTACAAGCCGGCCACTTCCACGTCCGACGAATCGTAAACTTTGGGTTTCAGCCACAGGATGATCGAGATCACGATGGCCGCGATCAAGAGCACGTGCGCGCCATAGTGGAACGGGCTATAGGCCGGCGTTGCCAGCCAGGCCACCAGCCACAGCACCAGCAGTATGGGGATGAATTTGCGCCGCAGCGCGACCACGCCGAGGTAAACGACGCCCAGCGTTACGTGCAGCATGTGCATCCCCGTCAGAGTGAAGAAAGTAGACGCGAACTGCGGCACGGTTTTGGAGACGTTAACAAACTCGGGGTCGGCCACGTTGTGGGGAAGTGCAGGAAACATGGGGAGAGATAGACCCTTGGAGATCAAGTTGGTCCACTCGAGGCCGTGAAGCACGATAAACCCGATGCCGCAAGCCATAGTGGCAAGCAACCACAGGGTTTGCGACTTGGCTTTGCGGTCCACCGAAGCTCTGACCGCGAGGACCATGGTCAACGAACTGGTAAGGAGAAACGCGGTCATGATCGTGGCGTTCTTGATGCTCTCGGAATGGAAGGGCGTCGGCCATCCCGCCGTTGAAATGCGTCCATAGCTGTACGCGTAGAGCAGCGCGCCGAACGTCAGCGAGTCGGAGAGCAGGAACAGCCACATCCCGATTTTCTTCGAGTACGTGCCGAACAGCGACGGCTCATAGACCGACGGGACGTCGTGCACTGCGGAATCAGCCATGCGTTCGGCCTCCTGGTCAGAAACTTCGGTTTAGCCGGCAAACTCCAGCAAACACAAAATGTAAATCCATAGCGCGGCCATGAAATGCCAGTACCACGCCGTCACATCCACTACGATGCTCCGCGTCGCCACGGAGCGGCGCAAAAGCGAAGCGATCCCGGCGACGAACAACGCGAGCACTCCGCCCATCAAGTGAACCGCGTGCGTGCCGGTCAGCAGATAGACAAACGAACTGCTCGGCGTGGTGGCGACGTAAAAACCGCTCGCGGCCAACTGTCGCCAAGCAGTCCACTGGCCAAAAAGAAAAGCAAGGCCGAGCACCAGCGTCATGGCCAGCCAGGGAATCTTCGTCGGCTCTTCTGCGGATACGCCTGGGAGGGGTGTCGCCTGACCTTTAATTTGGCGGCGCGCCAGCTCCATGAACAAACTGCTCAAAATCAGCACACCCGTATTGAGTAACAGCAGCTTGGGGAGCGTTACCGGTATCCAGTCAAGCACGAGCTGGTTGGTGCGAGGGTCAAGCGTGGGCAGTCCCTGACGCACGACGTAAGCGCTGCTGAATGAGACAAACAACATGAGGACCGGCGTCAGCGCGACCAACAGCCCAAGACGTGCCCGCCGCAAGCGCGTCGCGTAATCCGGTAATCCCGGGCCGGAATCACCGTCACCACCGCCACCTCGGAGCGGCGGCAGAACGCCATCATCGCCCAGCGAAATTCTGGGCTCGTCGACTGTCGCGGTTGTGGAGAAGCTTGCCATAAGCTATTCAGTGCGCCGCCTTGATTTCCGGATCGTTCTGCATCACGTAATCGCGGGGAGCGCCCGGCACGTTGTACTCATAAGGACCGTTGTGAACGACCGGTGTCTTTCCACCGAAATTGTCGTGAGGAGGCGGCGTCGCGGTGGTCCATTCGAGCGTCGTCGCTTCCCACGGATTGTCGCTGGCCTTCGGTCCCTTGAACATGCTCCAGAAAAGATTCACGACGAAGAACAACTGTCCAGCGATGGTTACAAAGGCCGCGAAGGTTATGAACTTGTTCAGCGGAATCAGGCTCGCCAGGTAGTGAACCTCCGTGAATTGCGAGTACCGGCGCGGCTGCCCCGCCATACCGGCATAGTGCATAGGCATGAAGACCGCATAAGTGCCGATAAGGCTGATGAAGAAATGCCATCGCGCCAAAGTCTCGTTCATCATCCGGCCGAACATTTTCGGGAACCAGTAATAGGTGGCGGCAAAGATGCCGAAGATGGATGCCACGCCCATAATCAGGTGAAAGTGGGCGGGCACGAAAGCGGTGTCGTGCAACTGAATGTCCAGCACCGGCTGCGCCAGGAACGGTCCGCTGATCCCGCCGGAAACGAAAAGTGAAACGAATCCGATGGCAAACAACATGGGCGAAGCAAATCGGATCCGCCCGCCCCACAAGGTGCCCAGCCAATTGAAAGTTTTTATCGCCGAAGGCACCCCGATTCCCATGGTCATGATGGAGAAAGCGAAAGCGGTGTAAGGGCTCATGCCGCTCATGAACATGTGGTGGCCCCAGACCATGAAGCCAAGGAAACCAATACCAAGGATGGCGTACACCATGGCCTTGTAGCCGAAGATCGGTTTGCGGGAAAACACGGAGAGCAACTGCGAGCACATGCCCATGGCCGGCAAAATCGCGATGTAGACCTCCGGATGGCCAAAGAACCAGAACAGGTGCTGCCACAAAAGCGGCGAGCCGCCTTTATGCCCGGTGAGCTGTCCGTTGACGGTGATCAGCGGAACAAAAAAGCTGGTGCCGAGGTTGCGGTCCATCAGCAGAAGAATCCCGGCGGAGAGCAGCACGCCGAACGCGAGCAGGCCGAGGATCGCGGTGACGAACCACGCCCAGCAAGTCAAGGGCATGCGCATCAGGGTCATGCCCTTGGCGCGCATGTCCAGCGTCGTAGTGATGAAATTCAACGCTCCCATCAGCGCCCCGATGCAGAAAATCGCGATGCTGATAATCCATAAGTCCGCGCCCAAGCCTTCGCCCGGACCAGCGGACTGGACAGCGCTCAGCGGCGCATAGCCCGTCCAACCATGAAGCGGAGCCCCACCGGCGACGAAGAAAGCCGCGATCATCACGATGAAGCCGAGAAAGGTCGTCCAGAAAGAGAGCATGTTCAGCACCGGGAAAGCCATGTCCGGCGCGCCGATCTGAATCGGCAGGAAATAATTTCCGAAGCCGCCCTGCGGCGCGGTGGTGAGCACGAAGAACACCATGATGGTGCCGTGCATGGTCACCAAGGTGAGATAGGTTTCCGGCTTGATATCGCCAAGCAAAGGCAGCGTCGCGGCGGGCCAGATCAAGTGGATGCGCATCAGCAGCGAAAGGAACATCCCGACAAACACCGCGGCCAGCGCCAGAAAGTAATATTGGAGGCCGATGACTTTGTGGTCCAGGCTGAAGACCCATTTTCGAATGAAGCCCTGCGGGGCCGCGTGCTCGTGAACTGCCGGGAGACCTGACTCGTGCGTAGCCATGGTTATTGTTTCTCCGCCTCCCGTGCCGCCAGCCATTTATCGAACTCTTCCTGGCTGACGACTTTTAACATCCCGTGCATTTTGTAGTGGCCGAGTCCGCAAAGCTCGGCGCAGAGAATTTCATAGTCTCCCGTTTGGATCGGCGTGAAGTGCATGTGGATGGCCAGCCCCGGCACGGCGTCCTGCTTGAAGCGCATCTGCGGAATAAAAAAACTGTGGATGACGTCATGCGCCCGCAAAATCACTTCGACTTCGCGGTTCACCGGCACCACCATCGTTCCGGTCACTACGTCGTCTTTTGACGCCGGATCTTTCGGATCAAGCCCCAGGGCCGCTTCGCCGCCCGCCGAAGCGTCCTCAAGCTCCGGTTTCGTCGCGCCAAACTTCCCATCCGGCCCGGGATAGCGGAAATACCAGGCGAACTGCATCCCCGTAACTTCCACGGGTATGGCGCTGGGGCCGGCGGCATTGAAGCGCTCCGCGGACCACAGCGGATAGGTAGCCAGATTCAGCCCGACAAACAAAACCGTGGTAAGAAGAGTCCAGACAATTTCCAGGCCAGCGTTGCCGTGAGAATAGTGCACCTTGGAAGGCGATCCGCCTTCGCGATATTTCCAGACAAAAAATCCGAGCGCGAGCTGCGCGGCCACGAACACAATGCCCATGAGGATGTACGTGGTCGTGAAATGATGATCGATTCCCGCAGCTGCCGCGGAAGCCCCTGCCGGCAACCACCATGTCTTGGCGACGAAAAAGTACGTGCTGATCAGGGTGATCAACCAGATGACGACCAGAAGGATGAGGCCCATGCAGCGCGACCCCCGAGTTGGATTTTCGGCCTTCCCCACGAAGGCCCGGCTCGAATTCCCCGCGATCGGGGAAGCGAAAATGCAAACCGGGGCGAATATATCACAGCTTTTTCTGAGCGCAAGCGGGTTCTTGCATCTATTATTTTCTCGCTGATGCAGCTTCTTCTCTCAATGCCCTCTAAATCGCTTCCCGGCAGCGGCACAAAGACGCATTGACGAATTTTTTTGTTTTGAGTAATATCCGTTTTGTTTCAGGGGGGGTCCAGCGAATGTCGAGGACCTCGCGATGTTTTCGCACAAAACTTCTCCAATCCGGCGGGCCTCGGACGCTTTCAGCGATGGCGTCGTTCCTCTTTCATATTTCCAGTTCATCCAGAAATGATTTCGCGGCCTGGGGAAAGTTTTCTTTCCTCTTCGCGAATCATTCGAAATCATTTGCGAAACAATTTGTATTTCGGGACCATCCCGTTTTCGGCTCTGGACTTGTGGGCGTCCGAAGGACCATAACGTAAGGGGGAACGGGCGGCGCATTCGGGCCGCCGATTATTTTCGAGGACCAGGAATCCAGGAGGTAACGCATGGCGGGCCCGGAAACTGATTCGGCCAAAGCAAAACCAGAAGCGGCGAAGCCGGCCGCGGCCGGTGGCGGAGACGCAACCAGGTATGTTGGCACGCCTGCTGTCGGCACTTCCAAAGCCGCCGCCGCAGCCGGTTTGGCGACTGCCGGTCCCGAGCCGACTGAAATCAACCGCAGCCGGCGGCGTCTGACTTGGATTGCGGTCACGGGATTCCTGGGCGCGTGGTTCATTGCCTTCCTTCGTTTTTTTCTTCCGCGCACGCTCTTCGAACCTCCCACCATTTTCAAAATCGGCTACGCCTCCGACTACGCCCTCGGCGTCGACACCAAGTGGCAGCAGAAGTACCGCATCTGGGTCGACCGCACACCCGATCGCGTCTTCGTCATCTACGCGCGCTGCACTCATCTGGGCTGCACTCCCGATTGGAAGGCCAGCGAAAACAAGTTCAAGTGCCCCTGTCACGGCAGCGGCTACGACAGCGAAGGCGTCAATTTCGAAGGCCCCGCGCCGCGTCCCATGGATCGCGCGCACGTGGAACTCGCGCCCGATGGCCAGATCATTGTGGATACTTCCCGGCTCTATCAGTGGCCCAAGGGACAACCGAGCCACTTCAGCGACCCGGGATCATTTTTGCCGGTGTAACCATGCGCACGAATTGTAGGGGCGGGGCTTGTTTATCCTGAGCGCAGCGAAGGTCCCGCCCGCTTCGAGCAGTAGCTAAAGGGATCGTTAAGCCGCCGAAAAACGGGAGCACACCAATGCCTGACGAGAACAAGGGAAACGGAAACAACGGCAAATCGGTCGGCCTGGTCGGGCGAATCAAAGTCGGCGTCAAGGAAGACCTCGAGTCACTCAAGACAGACCTGCCTGCCAAAGCAAAAGAACAGGTCGAGCTTCTGAAGAAGCCCACCAAGACCCAGCTTTTCACTTCGATTTTCCGCCACAAGCACGACGAAACGCCCCGCAATCGCGCCCTCGGCGTTCTCTCGAATGTCTTCCTTCATTTGCATCCGGCGAAAATCAATCGCGACGCCGTGCGTTACAGCTACACGTGGGGAATGGGCGGCATCACCTTCTATCTCTTCATCGTGCTCACGCTTACTGGGGTGCTCCTGATGTTTTACTACCACCCCAGCAAAGTGCAGGCCTTCCGCGACGTGCTTTATCTCGAACACGACGTGCCCTTCGGCAAGCTTTTGCGCAACATGCATCGCTGGGCCGCGCACTTGATGGTCATCGCCGTCGAGCTGCACATGTTCCGCGTGTTTCTCACCGGGTCCTACAAGAAACCTCGTGAATTCAACTGGACCGTCGGCGTGATCCTCCTGGTGCTCACCCTGTTGCTCTCCTTCACCGGCTACCTCCTTCCCGACGATCAACTCGGCTTCTGGGCCGTCACCGTCGGCACCAACATGGCGCGCGCCACTCCGCTTCTCGGGCACGAAGGTCCCTTTGGCTCGATGTTCGGCATGACGCCCTACAACGACGTGCGCTTTGGCTTGCTCGGCGGCTCCATCGTGGACGCCAACGCGCTTCTTCGCTCTTACATTTGGCATTGCATCGGCATTCCCATCATTGCTTCGATTTTCATGGTCCTGCACTTCTGGCGCGTGCGTAAGGATGGCGGCATCTCCGGCCCGGCCCCCGTGGTTCTCGACTCCGAAGTGAAGGAGGCGAAGAAGTAGCCATGGATTGGAAACAACTGTGGGAAATCCTGTCCGCCCCGGACAACGTTCCGATCATTGCGATGATTCCGCTGCTGGCGTTTTACATGTACCTCGCGTGGAAGCAGGCGCATGCCAATGACGTCTTGATCGAGCAACTCGCTGGCGATGCGGCGCTGGCCAAAACGCATCACCGCAAGGCTTGGCCCTTCAAACCCGGCTGGGCGAAGGAAGTCCACGTCTGGCCCTTTCTGTTGCGCATTGAATTCCTCGCCGCGATCATCGTCACCATCATTCTGATGGTCTGGTCCATCACGCTGAATGCGCCGCTCGAAGAACCGGCCAACCCCAACCTCACGATGAACCCGGCGAAAGCTCCGTGGTATTTCCTTGGCCTCCAGGAAATGCTCGTGTACTTCGATCCCTGGATCGCCGGCGTGGTCATGCCCACGCTCATCATCTTCGGGCTCATGGTGATTCCTTATATTGATCCCAACCCGCTGGGCTGCGGCTACTACACGTGGAAGCAGCGCAAGTTTGCCATCGGGACATTTCTTTTCGGCTTCATCATCTTATGGGTCTCGATGATTTTCATCGGCACCTTCATCCGCGGCCCCGGTTGGCAGTGGTTCTGGCCCGGGCAGACCTGGGATCACAACCGCCTCATTTATGAAGTGAACCGCGATTTGCCGGACCTCTTCGGAATCACTTCGAATTGGGGCAAAGGCATCTTCGGGGCGGCGGTAGTC
>Ga0207107_1147_pt1 | contig 15756 bp, 14 predicted proteins | sample Alteio_BWMinHeat_75_FD_153555 | JGI IMG/M metagenome (GOLD analysis project Ga0207107, IMG submission 153555) | Enriched cells from forest soil in Barre Woods Harvard Forest LTER site, Petersham, Massachusetts, United States -... | ecosystem: Environmental > Terrestrial > Soil > Temperate forest >... | reverse complement strand
AGCCGCGCCGGACTGGCGTAGCCGCTCCCGGAAGTACTCCTTCCAACTTTCCGGCAATTCTTTCACTTGCAACGCCCGCCGTACCGCGCGGATCTCGGCCTCTCCAAACCTCTTCGCGACATAGAGACGGGTAATCTCCGAAACCGCAACGGCGTTGGCGTCCCGCGCCACCAACTTCATCTCGTCGCCCGCGCCCACTTCTCCCTCCCGCACAACCGCCACGTAGAAACCTGTCCTCCCGCTCGCCAGGAATCGCTTTACCATGTCGTCGGACCCGAATCTCACGCCCAGCTTGTAGCAAGGCAGCCGCGGCTGGGTCACCGCCACTTCGGCCGTGCCGATGGAAAATCGGTCGCCCAGATGAACGGACTCTTCCAATCCTTGCCCGCCGGGGAGGGCCTGCCCGTGCAGGAGGCCCGGGCCGCCACCATCAATTGTAAAGTTTTCTCCGAACATGCCCATCGGCAGTTCCCGCCCGGGCAGCTCTTTCTTCCAATAGCCGTAGTGCGGCAGCGGGTAGCAGTAAACCGCTTTGTGCTCGCCCCCGTGCACGGTCAGGTCCGCCTGCCGGTCTCCGTCCAGATTCAGCTTGCGCAACGCCACCCGTCCCTTGACCGGCTCCTTGAAGATCCCCGTTGTCACGGTTCTCCCGTGCCAGCTCACTTCCCGCGGCAATCCGGTGTTTAATGAAACGAGTTTCATCGTGCGTCTAGGATGACCACCGCGAGATTCAAAGTCAAAAGCCCCACACGCAGAAACGGCGTGTGGGGCACCCGCGCCTCTCTTTTCTCGCTGTTGCCCTACAAAAACGGACGATGAGAATCGTGGTAGGCTTGCGGTGACACAGATTGAAGCTCACATGGTAATGCAGCCGATGGCGACTAAGGGAATGCCCCGATGACCGAAAGACTGGCAGATTATGCGCCAGTTGAGATTCGCTGTCTCACGCCTCTCTATAATTTTTCTTCTGATGTACCGGAACTGGCTATCTCTGAAGGAATTCGAATTTCTAGGTATGACCGTCACGATTCTACCGACCAAGTAGATGAAGTTGCTGGTAGCCATCTGCAAATTTGCGACCCGGACTACCTGCTCTGGCATGATCCTAACCCTCTCCGGAGATGTTTCAGTTAAAGAGTTCTCTCGACTGATCAAAGAGAAGAAATCGGCGGAATTAACGGAAGCCTTACTCGCATCGACAGCGAAACTGCTAAGGGCATTTAGACTATTCAAGCCGGGTCGTCTACTTGCGGGTGAGACGTTTATCGTGCATAAGGCTGATGCCGACGGAGTAGCGTATTGGAGTACTTTAAGCATCGGCCGTACTTCAACATCGAGTGTTGATTATAGGCGGATCGCCTCGCAAGCGACCTCCTATGAGTTAACGTCGATTGAATTGCCCTTTTTACTTGCGTTCAGGGAGACTGTGCAACACTCGCTGCGGTTTGCGGATTCCGTCCCCACGCTAAATCTTGCACTAAATTTGTATAGTGCGGACAACGGTGAAGAGCTAAACGCAGTAAGCACCGTCACTGCTCTCGAAACTCTGCTGACAAAAAAGGAGGAGACTGAAGGTTTAACCTACAGGCTTTCTATGAGAGCGGCGAATCTATTGGGACGTGATGCTGAAGCCCGGAAACAAATATTCCTTGAAATCAAAAGCTTCTACAACCTTCGTTCAAAACTTGTTCATGGCGCTCCGCTTGATGGGAAACTATTGAACCGGCTAAACGAGCTAGACTCTCTTCGTGAAACGTTGCGTCGCGTGCTACTTTCCGCAATGGCCTTGTTATCTGAAGAAAAGAATTCGGCTAACTTACCCGATCTGTTGGACGAATTGGCATTCGACGACGCAAGAGGAAGCAAGTGCAGGAACGAGCGGCAAAGTTCTTTCATATCAGCACGTCGGAACAGTTGCCTGAGACTCTACTCAAATCGAAACTGAACTAGAAATGGGAAACTAGAAATCAGAAACTGGAAATTGGAAAATGGAAAAGCGAAAAGGGCGAAGAGAGATTTCATCACGCACACAAATCGCGCGTGATGGCGCAGAGGTTTCACATTCGTTCGGAATGACGGGCAAGGGGGAGAGAAAATGACACGGGGATGCAGCGACAGGGGCATCCCCGCGCCGTTTGGTTCGTGATAAACTGCTCGGTATTGGTGTTTATTGGCGCAACTGTGATCCAGGAAGACCATACTGACCAACGCACAAGGAACCAGCGATGAACATTGAAATCCATGACGCCGCCCTGGAAGCCAGAATCAAGAAGCAGCTCCAGGCCACCGGCTCGGCCAGCGTCGAGGAGGTGTTGCACCGCCTGCTCGAAACTCAGGAGGAGCAGGACCGCTGGCTTGCGGAGAACCGAGAAACGATCCAGGCAAAGATTCGGCGCGGCCTTGAGCAACTCGACCGCGGGCAGGGAATTCCTGAAGACGGCCTGGATGCCTACTTGGCAGACCTCAAGGCCAAGCCTGAATGACGAGGCGGTACGTTCTTGCGCCGGAGGCCGCGCTCGACCTGGTGCAAATCTGGCGGTACCTCAAGGAACAAAGCAGCGTTGAAATCGCGGACCGCGTTGAGTCGGTCATTCGGGACAAGATCGTTTTCCTAGCAGGAAACCCCGGCGCCGGACACTGGCGCAGGAATTTGACGGAGGAAGCCGTGAAGTTCTTCCCGGTTTACGCGTACTTGATCGTTTACCGCCCCGAAACAACGCCCCTGCAGATCGTCTCCATCCTTCACGGACGCCGCGACGTGGAACGACTCCTCACGGATCGTCTATGAGGCTCGAGCGGGTAGGCCAGGCTTTTGAATCGGTGGCGAAGGGCGAGGAAAGCAGAATCTCTTCGTTTCGCCGCCGGCCTCTAACCAACAACTTACAACCAAGAACTAACAATTCGCAAAGCGCTTTTTTAAGAACGGATTGGCGGAGACACGCCGCGTAATGGCAGCAAAACGACAAGAGTATAAATTCCGAGAGTGGTTCCAAACGGAATTTCGGAGATCCCCAGGAAAGCGGCGAGGAGAGCCAGCGTGCGAGCCGGCCGTTGATTGGCCAGGAGCCCCAGGCCCGCCAAAAGCCCGAAAAGACCGCATAAAAAGGATAAGACAATGGTGGCCGCATAGATGACGTGAAAGTCGGCCATCAGCGCAAACGGATTAGGCACGCGGCCGAGGAGGGCGCCAAACATGACCGTGGCCGTTCCGCTAAACAGAATGAGCCAAATTCCCATGATGAGGCGGAGAATCCCATACACAACCCAGCAAAAACCCAGGATTCGCCGATGGCCGCTCAAATGGACGGCCTCTGATTCGCCCAAAGACATGTTTTTCTCCCCAGTGCTGATGTCACTCGCTCAAGCCTAGGTGGGATTAAAAAGCATCTGGTTCGCGTCCGTCTGTCCGTTTTGGAACATCGGGCGGGTGGACCGGGCTTTTGAATTGGGTGGCGCGAGACAGGGAAAAGAGAAACTAGAAAGCAGAAACTAGAAGTTTCGGCTTTCTAAGCGTGCCATTGTGGCAGTTGTTCCACCTGATTTGATATTATTCCCGCAACGGAAGACCCTGCCCTCCTTGTGACTGCACGGAGACTACTCGCATGTGGGAAGACGCGCGGTATTTTTGGGTGGTGCGCTGCAAGAACCATTGGTTCCACCTTCGGAAGAATCTATTTTTCAGGCACAGAATTCCGCTTGCCGAGACAGACGCGGTCACCCCTCGTCCGGCTATCGATTGCCGGTTTAAGGCCCGATGCGATGAGTGCGGCAAAGAGTATCTCTATAAGCCGTCAGAAGTGGTGAGGTTCGAGCAAGAGCCTCCCGAGTCATTCACTCCACATCCGCTATTTCGTGATGAAGAAACTGGCGGGTAGCTCATAACAGAAACTAGAAATCAGAAACTAGAAATTCGAAGAGTCAATGACGAGACGCGAGGGTGTAGCCTCCAAGATTGCAATGTCACTTCTTTTTCTTGGCGTGCGAGCGGATCTCGGGCCAGCGAGCGAAGATGGAAGTGGTGAGTCCGCCGCGGGGCGTGAATTCGCCGCGGACGACACACCATTCAGGCTGAACGGCGGCGACGATGTCGCGCAAGATTCTGTTGACGGCGTTTTCGTAGAAGATGCCCAGGCTGCGGTAGGCGAGGAGATACATTTTCAGGGCCTTCAGCTCGATGCAGTCTTTCTTCGGCATGTATTGAATGGTGATGGTGCCGAAGTCGGGGAGGCCAGTCTTGGGGCAGACGGAGGAGTATTCGGGAAAGCGCGTGGTAATGACGTAGCTAGGGAACTGATTGGGCCAAGTCTCGAGCGCGGGCAGTTTTGTGTTGATGCCGGCGCGGGCGTGCTCTGCAGTGTAGTCGGGCATGAGTGTTCCTCGCACTTATTGTAGCGCGACGAGACGCCTAACTAAGAGCTGCCTCACTAAAGGAAGGCCGCATCTAACCGAAGCAAGCGTTATGCTTTGCGCCCCGAGCGACTAGCGCGCAGTACCAAGTCCGTACCGCACGAGTCCCCGCACCAACGGTACAACACCTCGATTTTCTAGTACCCCAGCTAACGTACCCTTTCCAGCCTGTTCATTTTTCCCGCTTCCCTCTAACTTCCTTTGTCTCCGGAGGAGCAAATGGACACAAGCATCCGGGTCCTGGTGGCGAACCGCCCGCGGCTCCTGCGCGAACTGGTGACTTCGACGCTTTCCGAGCAGGAAGGGATCAGCGTGGTGGGAGAAACGGATAACGAGCGGGACGTGCCCTCGCTGGTGGCGGAAATGAAGCCGGATTTTCTGCTGATTGCGCTGGACGAGCCGCAACGGCGCCCGCCGCTGTGCGATTTGCTGCTTCGGGAATTTCCCGCGCTGCGGATCATTGCGGTAGCGCCGAACACAAATGTGGGAATTTATTACTGGGCATCGTTTGAAATCCAGTCGACGCCGATGGAAGCGAGCGAGAAAGCGCTGCTAGAAGTGTTGCGGAGAAGCGCGGCGCCGGTGAAGGGAGGCGTGGCGTGAAGCGCGCGGGCGTGTTGCTGTGTTTCGCGATGTTCTTGGGTATGGGAGCGGCTCGCGGGCAGCAATCGACAAACCAGCAGGAAGGCGGCCGGGAGCAGACGCCCAGCGGACCGGCGGGACAAAAGCAAGAATCGCGCGCGCCGCGGCGCAGCAGCGGAATCGTGGCGGATAACCTGGACCGCGTGGCGGCGACGGCGGAGCAAATTCTCGAAGTGTTGAACCGCGATGCGGGACTCATGGTGGAGCTGAAACGCGCCATCGCCCAAGACGCCGGAGAAAGCGGGCAGATCCTCGAAGAATCCGACCTGAGCGAGAGCGCCGTAACAGAGCGCTTGCGGGAGGACTTGCGAACGCGGGTATTGGCTACTCGGCTCTTGCAGCGTTACGGCTATCTGCTCCCGAAAGTGAATCCAGATTCGGACCTCGCCGCCGAGCGCAATCTGGAGATGCGCGTGCGCGCGCAGCAGCTGGAACGGGCTGCGGAGTCGCACGAATCGAATCATGCCGCTCCGCAAACGGAGATTACCGCGGGAACACCGCCGCCAGCCGAACGTCACGCGAATCAGGGGCGCTCCGCGCGCGGTGCGCTGGCTGAGGTTGACGGCGCGCTGGACTATTCACGCCCGGAAATGCTGGCAGCCCCTCCGGAAGCGCACTTGGATTTGGTGAAAGCTGGGGGACGGCCATCGATGCAGACCGAGCCGGCGGAGCGCGCCGGCTATGCCATGCCTCCAGAAACGCTGATTCCGGCAGCCGACCTGCCGTCCGCGCCGGCGACGCGTCCGCCCCGCAGCGTAGCAATGCCTGCTGCGGAATTCGAGCCGGTGCGCATGGACCGGCGGCCGAATCCTTATGCGGATGTGCCTTCGCTCTTCGATCTTTATGTTCAGGCCAATGCACCAAACCGAAAGACGGAGCGGTTTGGCCTGGAGGTTTTCCGCAACGGCACCGCAGACCCGGACATCTTGCCGATGGATCTGCCCGTTGGGCCTGACTATATCGTTGGGCCGGGCGACAGTTTGGCAATCAACCTCTGGGGCGGCGTCTCCCAGCGGCTCTTGCGCGCGGTGGACCGAGAGGGGCGGCTGGCTTTGCCTGAGGCGGGACCGCTGCTGGTTTCCGGCAAGTCCCTTGGAGAAGTGCAGGACGCGGTGCAGCGGGTGCTGCGAACGCAGTTCCGGGACGTTTCGGCCGATGTTTCGCTGCTGAAGCTGCGCAGCGTGCGCGTGTACGTGGTCGGTGAAGTGGTGGCTCCGGGAGCGTACGACGTCAGCTCGCTCTCGACGCCGCTGAACGCTCTATTTGCCGCCGGAGGAATTACCTCGCGCGGCTCGCTGCGGCGGCTGGAACATTATCGCGGGAAACAGCTCCTCGAAGAAGTGGACGCTTACGACCTGCTGCTGCACGGGATTCGCGGGGACATGAAGCGGTTGGAGAACGGCGACTCGCTGCGCGTGCCGCCCCTCGAGACTTCCGTCACGGTGGACGGCATGGTGCGCCGCCCGGCGCTGTACGAATTGCGCGGCGAGAAAAACCTGGATGAAGTGCTGGAACTGGCGGGAGGCATCCTGCCGGCGGCGGCGCTGCGCCACATCGAAGTTCAACGTCTCACCGCGCACGAGAAACGGAGCATGCTGAGCCTGGAAATCGGGGAAGGCAGCGACAAGGAAGTGCTACGCGCCGCATTCGAAAAATTCAACGTGCAGGACGGCGACGAGATTCATATTTTCCCGATCGCGCCTTATAACTCCGGCGCCGTCTACCTCGAAGGCCATGTGCTGCGTCCCGGCCGGTACTCCTACCAGGAGGGGATGAAGCTGACCGACCTGATTCCTTCTTACAAGGACCTGCTGCCCGAACCTTCAGAGCGTTACGCGGAGATCATTCGAATCCAGGGGCCCGACTACCGCCCGGTGGTCGAGAGTTTTAATTTGGCGGGAGCGCTGGCGCACCCGGAGAGCGCACCGCGGCTTCAAGCGCTCGACACCATCCGCATTTTCGGCCGGTACGACCTGGAAGCGCCGCCGGAATTCACGGTTTTCGGAGAAGTGCGCCATCCGGGAAGTTACCGCAGCTCCGGACAAGCGCGTTTGCGCGATGCGATTTATGAGGCGGGAGGAATTACGCCCGAAGCCTGGGAAGAGTCGGCGCAACTGTTCCGATCCAACGCGGATGGTTCGACGAAAGTCTTCAGCATTTCCCTTCGCGCGGCGCTGGCCGGCGATCCGCTGAACAACATTCCGATCGAGCCGCGCGACCGCATCCTGGTACACCGCCAGCCGGAGCGCATCAATCCGCCAAGCGTGTACGTGCGGGGAGAAGTGGCGCGGCCGGGGCGCTATCCCCTGGTAGCCAACATGAAAGTTTCGGACCTGGTGCGTTCCGCCGGAGGAGTGCTGCGCAGCGCGAATCCCACAAGCGGGGACTTGACGCATTACGCGGCGACGAGCGGCGCAGCGACATCGGCGCAGCCCCAGGAGTCTCATCCCGTAAATCTTGCCGCCGCGCTGGCGAGTGAAGGGGCCGAAGACCTTCCGCTCCGCGACGGCGACGTATTGACCGTGCCGCAGCAAACCGGGTGGAAGAACATCGGCGCTTCCGTGAGCATTCATGGAGAAGTATCGAAACCGGGAGTCTATGGCATCCAGCCCGGCGAGCGGCTCAGTTCACTGCTGCGCCGTGCGGGAGGGCTGCTGCCAACCGCCTATCCGCAAGCCGCGGTATTCGAACGCGTCGAGGTGCGCGAAATGCAGCAACGGAGCAGGCAGGAATTAATCCAGCGGCTGGAGCAGGAATCAACGGTGGTGAAGACGTCGGTAACGACGTCGGGATCGGAGGAAGCCGCGTTGCAGCAGGCCGCGCTACAGCAACGGCAGCGGATTCTCGAGGCGCTGCGCCGCGCGCCGGTTTCCGGGCGGCTGGTGGTGCATCTCCGGCAAGGCCAAAAGGATTTCGCGGGTTCGCCGGACGACATCGAGCTGCGCGCAGGCGATGCGCTGGAGATTCCGAAGCAGCCGGGTTTCGTGGTGATCGTCGGGCAAGTGTACAACTCGAATGCCATCGCCTATTCGCCGGGAAAAAACGCCGGCTGGTACCTCTCGCGGGCGGGCGGGGCGACGGGCCTGGCGAACAAGAAAGCCATCTTCATCATTCGCGCGAATGGTTCGGTGACCAGCGGCAGCAACGGGCTGTGGTCGGGCGGAGTGCTGTCTTCCACGCTCGGGCCGGGGGACATCATCGTCGTTCCGGAGAAGACCACCGTCGGCGGCTCGGGATGGAAGAACGTGGTAGCCATCGCGCAGATCGCGCAAGCCGCGGCGCTGGCGGCAGCCGTGGCGATTCCCTAAAGCATAATGGCCAGAGCACGAACATTTCGAACTCCACGGGCTCTCGCCCTCCTTTGCATGCTGGGAAGCTGGCCGGGAATCGCGAGCAGCACGGCGCAAGAGTTCGCGGCCAGCGAGGAAACTTCTCCCAAAAAAGCCCCGACAGAAAGCGGAAGAGCGAATTTCGGAGAATCCGCCACGGCCTTGCATATGGAAAATCGGAAGGAACGATTCCCTCTGGTCACGCGATTCGCAGAGGACCAGCGCCGCTTGTGGACAAGTCCGGAACGGATTCGCTTTTCCGACGCGGAATGGCTGGTCCCTGCCGGGGGATTCGCGGCGGCGCTGTTCGTCACCGACCGCGACGCCAGCCTGCGTCTTTCCCGCAATCCGAAAACGATCAGCCGCTACAACACGATTTCCAATGCCGGAGCCGGAGCATTACTGGGAGGCGCGGGCGGGCTTTGGCTGCTCGGCCACGTTCGCCATGATAGCCACTGGAGCGAGAGCGGATTCCTTGCGGGAGAAGCGGTGCTAAACAGTTTTGTGATGGTGGAAGGATTGAAATACTCGCTGGGGCGCGAGCGCCCATTCCAAGGCAACGGAAGCGGCGCGTTTTTTCAGGGCGGAACCTCTTTCCCTTCCGAACATGCGGCGGCGGCCTGGGCGGCGGCGGGAGTTCTCGCGCATGAATATCCCGGCCCATTGACCAAACTGCTGGCGTACGGCCTGGCTGGCGCGGTCAGCTATTCCCGTGTGCGTGGCCGCCAGCATTTCCCTTCCGACGTTTTTATCGGGGGAATGATGGGCAACCTGGTGGCGCAAGAGATTTACTCGCGTCACCACGACACGGAACTTGGCGGCGCTGCATGGAGATCGATTAGCGAGGTCGTGCGAGGGGACGGGGTGCCGTCTCCGTCGCGTTCCGGCACGCCTTTCGTACCGCTGGATAGCTGGGTGTATCCAATGCTGGACCGGCTCGCCGCGCTGGGAGTCATCCGCAACGAATTTTTGGGAATGCGCCCGTGGACGCGGCTCGAGTGCGCGCGGCTTGTGGAGGAAGCGGAAGACGGCCTGGCCGATAGAGGACTCGATGCGGCGGTGGCGGGCAGTTCGCTAGGGATGCTCGAATCGGAATTTGCAAGCGAGAGGGAAGTTTTGGGCGGAGGGTCGAATCGCGAGATGAAGCTCGAATCCGTGTACACCCGCGGAATGCAAATCAGCGGGCAGCCGCTTGCAGACAGCGCGCACTTCGGCCAAACCGTAATCAACGACTTCGGACGGCCCTATCAGGAAGGATTCAGCAGCGCGACAGGTTTTAGCGGATTTGCGGACGCAGGCAGGTACACGGTTTATGTTCGCGGAGAGTATCAGCATGCGCCTGCCGGCCCCGCATACTCGCTTCCGGTGCGCCAGGCCATCGCCTTCGTGGACGCCAATCCGGTTCAGCCGGCCCAGCCGGTTGCTGCCGTAGACCAGTACCGGCTGCTGGAAGCCTACGTCGGCGCAAACGTCGAGAACTGGCAGTTGACCTTCGGCAAGCAGAGTTTATGGTGGGGGCCCGGAGAAGGCGGCGCTCTACTCTTCAGCAATAACGCGGAACCCATTTACATGTTTCGCGCCAGCCGGATTTCCCCGTTCAAACTTCCCTGGATTTTGCAATGGCTGGGGCCGGCGAAGTTCGACATCTTTTTCGGCCAACTGGCCGGAAACGCATTTCCGCCGCGCCCGTTGATTCACGGCGAGAAAATCAGCTTCAAGCCGACACAAAACCTGGAACTTGGTTTCAGCCGCACGGTGGAAATGGGGGGAGTGGGGCGGCCGCTCACGCTGAGAGCGCTATGGAACAGCTACACCAGTTTCACCAGCATCAACAATGAAACTCCCGCAAACGACCCGGGAAAGCGGACCGGCGGATTCGATTTTTCGTACCGGGTTCCGTTCGTGCGCAATTGGATGACGTTATACGCCGACTCATTGGCGGATGATGATCCTTCTCCGCTGGCCGCGCCTCGCCGGGCCGGAATCTGTCCCGGGATTTACTTTCCACGAATACCGGGAATACAGAAAGTGGAACTGCGCGTGGAGGCTGTTTATACCGATACACCCACATCCAGAAGCAATCGCGGGCAGTACATTTACTTCGATGGGTTCTACCACGACCTCTACTCCAACAAGAAAAACATCATCGGAAGCTGGATCGGGAGAGAAGGACAAGGGCTTCAGGCTTGGAGCAAATACTCGTTCAACGCCCGAAACTGTATCCAGTTCGGATACCGGCACGCCAGGGTCAGCCCCGACTTCATTCCCGGAGGCGGAACGCTAAACGACGCGAGCGTGCAGGCGGATTTCCTGGTGGGGCATGAGCTCGGACTGTCGAGCCGCGTGCAGTACGAGCATTGGAATTATCCGATCCTTGCCCCCCAGCCACAGACGAATTTTTCCGTTTCCGTTCAGATGACGTATTGGCCGCGCTTGCATGTGAAATAAGACGGGTGCGCGGAAGGACAGCACGTTCCACAAAGGCGAATCGACGAGTGGCACAGACCGGCTCAAAAACGCAAATGGATGCACCGCCGCCCTCCACGCAAGACGCGGCAACCGAAGAGAACTTCCGCGAAGCCGAGTTGCGCTCACCGGCTGTGGGCATCCTGCGGAATCTCTGGGCAGAGCGGCGCTACTTGGGAAAAGCGATCTTCGCCGGGCTTGCCGCAGGCATGCTCGTGGCGCTGCTGATTCCGTCGCGTTACCAATCCACGGCGCGGCTCATGCCTCCGGACTCGCAAGCCAATGCCAGCCTGGGGGTGCTAGCGGCGCTGACGGCCAAAAGTGGAAATGGCGTGGCATCGGTGGCCAGCGACCTGCTTGGAGTTCGCGGCTCCGGCGCCTTGTTCACCGGCATCCTGCGCAGCCGGACGGTCGAGGACCGGCTGATCGGGCGTTTCCATTTGCACCAGGTCTACAGGGAGCGGCTGGAAGAAGATGCCCGCGCGAAGCTCGCGGAGAACACGGAGATTTCCGAAGACCGCAAGAGCGGCATCATTACCATCGTGGTGACGGACTACGACCGGAAACGCGCCGCCGCCATCGCGCAAGCTTACGTCGATGAACTCAACCAACTGGTGGCCGAGCTTTCCACTTCGGCGGCCCATCGCGAGCGCGTTTTTCTGGAGGAGCGGTTGCGCAGCGTGAAGCAGGACCTCGACGACGCTTCGCAGAAATTCAGCCAGTTCGAGAGCACGAACAAGACCATCGACATCAAGGAACAGGCGCGCGCGATGGTGCAGGGCGCGGCGGCGGTTGAAGGGGAGATGATCGCGGCGGAGTCGGAATTGAAAGGGCTGGAAGAAATCTACACCGTCAACAACGTGCGCGTTCGCGCCGTGCAAGCGCGTATCGGGGAACTGCGTCATCAGCTCGACAAGCTGGGCGGAGGAACGGCGGTGGAGGCTCGGTCATCCCCGGAAGTCTCGGATGCGGCGTATCCCACGATCCGCAAGCTTCCGCTTCTCGGGGTGAAGTACGCAGACCTTTACCGGCGCATGCAGATTCAGGAAGCGGTGTATGAAACATTGACGCAGCAGTTCGAATTGGCCAAGGTCCAGGAAGCCAAGGAAACGCCCAGCGTGAAGGTTTTGGATGCGGCGAGCCTGCCGGAGCGGAAATCGTTTCCGCCGAGGACGCTGATTGCGCTGTTGGGCGCGTTTCTGGTGACCGGCGCTGCGGCGATGTCTGTCGTGGCGCGCGCGAACTGGGAGCAAAAAGATTCGAGCGATCCGGGAAAAGTTTTCGCGCAGGAAGTGTTGCAGACTCTCGAGACGCGAATGCCGTGGGCGGAGCCCAATGGTTCGCGTGTGCAAGCGGCGACGCACAAAGTTTGGGTGCGGCTGGTTCGGCGGGGAGAGGCGGAGAAGTCTTCTCAATCTCCCACGAATTAGCCGTAAGTTGCTGAGGGGAAAGCAGTTAGTTCGTAGTTAGCCTTGTGGCTGGCGGGGCGAAGCTGTCTCCGCCGTCGAGATTTTGAGATTTGGAAAGTGAATTCATGCTTGCTCTATCCACAATGGAGTCGCCTGACCAGCGGGAATCCCCGCCTGCCGCAAGCCATCAGGAGGAGCGTTGGTACGCCGCTTACACCTGCGCGAACCATGAGAAACGCGTTGCGGCGCAGTTGCAGGCCCGTTCGGTGGAACATGTTCTTCCGTTTTATTCTTCGCTGCGGCGCTGGAAGGACCGCCGGGTCGTGGTCGACATGCCGCTTTTTCCTGGATACGTCTTCGTGCGGCTGGCGTTGCGCCAGCGGTTGCGCGTGCTGCAAATTCCCAGCGTGGTTCGGCTGGTGGGATTCGGCGGACAGCCGCATGCGCTGGCCGACGAAGAAGTTGCCCTGCTCCGCAGCAGCCTGGCGGGAGCAGCGCGGTTCGCGCCGCATCCGTATCTTCGCGCCGGAAGCCGCGTACGGATCGCGCGGGGACCGCTTCGCGGCGTCGAGGGAATTCTGATGCGCAAGAAGAGCCAGTTCCGCGTGGTGCTTTCGATCAACGTGATTGCCTGCTCCGCGTCGGTGGAAGTCGACTGCGCGGACATCGAGCGAATTTTCTGAGCAGCCAGCCGGCGCGAAGGCACCCCCTGAGTTTTTGTAAGTGTTGCATCTAAAGGACTTAGGGTGTAGCGTAAGTTCTTTGTTTGCAACACTTACGAGGGCAATAATATACTTGACTCAGGATAACGGACCTGTGCAAGATGTGCCAAGGAAAGAAGACTATGAGTGAAAGAGTATCCGTATGTTGAACATCTCAAGTACCAATCTTGGCCGGAAACAGATGAAGGAGAGCGCGTGGAATTCAGATTGACCTATCGTGGAAACCTTCCAGCGCAACCATCTGAGAGGAAAGAAGCGCTCCTTAGTTCTAAGAAGCACGCAATACGTAGGCATTTTCATCCGCAGATGAAAGAGTTTTGGCGCAAACACATGAGGTTGAAAGGCTACTTTGCAAAAATCCCACACACAAAGAGTATCTATGCTCCGGGAGCCGAGGGCGAAGAAATAACTGGCCTCGATGTCATCGCCAATGACTTTGTCGTTTCTGGATATCGCTTCCTTCCGCTCGTCAACAATCGATTTGGACTAGCGTGTTCGCTCGATATTCTGTTCCTCAGACGAGATGATCCTGGTGCGCTAATCCATGGTGGTGATATCGACAATAGAATTAAAGTGCTTTTTGATGCATTGAGGATGCCCAAACTGGAAGACATTCAGCACATCGGTACTCCACAGATTGGAGAGAATCCATTCTTCTGTTTATTGGAGGATGATAATTTGATTACAGACATAAAGATTACAACCGACAGACTTTTGACACCGATGGAACAAGACGAGCAAATTAACGATGTTCATCTGGTGTTGCATGTCATAACCAAGATTCTTGACCTTCACAAAGCAGACCTCTGGTCCGTATCGTAGGAGACCATGAAAAAGCGTTCTTCAACCGAATACGATAATTTCGAGCGTACTGTGGAGGAGTTGCTGAAAATTCCTCACAGCGAGATTAAGGCAAAGCTGGATGCGGAGAAACAGGCAAAAAAGAGGAAGAAAGCTAAGAAACCTTCCGCTTCCCGCGAGGCAGTCTAGTTGGGCAGGCTACACGTCGCACCGACCTTGCCAGTAACTTCGGCATAGGTCAAGCGCTTTCCGATGATGTGAGAGGCTACGTGCTCGAAACGAAGTCCATCATGGGCGAGTTTCCGAAAGTTGTACCGGAATACTTGCTCGTCGAGATACCGGAACAAATGGAAGGGTTCCACGCTGATATAGGTGCCTTTGAGTTGGCGCTTGAACAAACTCCAGAAGTTTTCGAGTCCATTGGTGTGAACCTGTCCGTCAACGTAGCGTTCGGCATGGTCAATGACTTGGTGCTCGAATCCTTGCTGCTTGAGTCCCTGATAGGACATGAGGGCATCGGTATAGATCGCACTCCCCGCCTTGACGTGAGCGCGGATGTTAGTTTGCAGCGCGTGTTTTTTGCGATTGCCAACCACAGCGGCGCGGACCTCTCCGCCACGTTCCAAGATTCCCATCACAGCGGTTTTGTCTTTGGTGCCAGTCTCAGTAATCCGGCGCTTGTGTTTGTCGGCGTGCATGAATCTGGCCGCACCACCAACGAAAGTTTCGTCTACTTCGACTTCGCCATCGGGACCGCCGAGTTTCAGGAAAGAACGGTTTTGCATCGCAAGACGAATGCGATGGAGCATGAACCATGCGGACTTCTGAGTAACGCCAAGAGCGCGGCCAATCTCGTAAGAGCTAACGCCGTTCTTGCAGTTCGCAATCATCCAAATAGCGATGATCCACTTGTCGAGGGGGAGCGCAGAATCCTCAAAGATAGTTCCCACTTTGCAAGAGAACTGTTTGCGAGCGTGGTCGCCTTTGCATTCCCACATCCGGCGCGTCGAGATGAATCGAACATCATCGCGGCCACAAGTGGGGCAGGTCACAACGCCGTCCGGCCAGCGGCGAGACACGATAAAGTTGAGGCAGTTGTCGGGATTGGCGTAGTGCTTGATGGCTTGTTGGAGAGTCTTTGGTTTGGCGCTCATGGCGTTCCTCACTGTCAAAAGTATGCCAGAAACGCCTTACTGAGTCAAGTATATTATTGCCCTTACGAGGTGTCCAGAAGTGTTGCATTTAAAGGACTTAAGATTTAACACACCCACCCCCGGTAGTTTTGGGCAAAGAGTGCGGAAGTTGATGAAAAGAAAGAGGATGAGGTTTTGCGGAGCGCAAAAGAGTGCGGAACAGTTTGAAAGGAATGGAGTTAGGCAAAAAAGCACCGCGTTTTGCAGGAAATTGACCACAAGATGAAGGGTTGGGTGGAGAGGGTTGGCTCCGAGAATAGGGCGACTGAATCACAAAACATTATAGTACGGATTAAACACATTGTCAAGTCCAACGCAAACAAACTACGTTGACGAAGCTCTTCCCGCCGCTCCAGCAGGCGGCTCCCCTGTTGCCGAGGAGCTGGCGGGGGGGAACGGCTGGCTGCGCTCCGGCGTCGGCGCGGTGCCCGCGCCGTCCAAGCTGCTGCAGATCAGTTACAGTTTCGCGGACCAGGCGCTGGCGGTGGGAGGGACGTTCCTGGCCAACGTGGCGCTGGCGCGCACGCAGTCCAAGGAAGAGTACGGGATGTTCGCGCTGTCGTATTCGCTGTTTACGTTCCTTTCCGGGCTGCACAATTCGGCCATCCTGGAACCGTGCACGGTGTACGGCTCCGGGAGGTACCGCAACCGTTTTTCGGAGTACTTGCGGCTGATGGTGCGGTTCAACGCCTTGGTCGGACTGGCGCTTACGGGGCTCGTGCTGCTGGCGTGCCTTATCCTTTATTGGGCGGCTCCGCGGTACCTGTCGAGCGCGCTGCTGGGCCTG
>Ga0207107_1146_pt1 | contig 15833 bp, 16 predicted proteins | sample Alteio_BWMinHeat_75_FD_153555 | JGI IMG/M metagenome (GOLD analysis project Ga0207107, IMG submission 153555) | Enriched cells from forest soil in Barre Woods Harvard Forest LTER site, Petersham, Massachusetts, United States -... | ecosystem: Environmental > Terrestrial > Soil > Temperate forest >... | reverse complement strand
CCAGGGCTCGACGGGAATGTCCTGAAAGGTGATTGTGCGGCCCAGCGCCTTCGAATACTCCTGTGCAAAGAAATGCATGTTCTCGGATTGCGGACCGGTCAGGTGATAGATCTTGCCGATGTGCGGCTGCGGATTGGCGAGCACCGCGGCGATCACCCGCGCAACGTCTTCCGCTGCCACCGGTGAAGTCTTGCCCTCCCCGAACGGTAGCCTGATCTGTTCGGATTCCCTGACTGAATCCGGAGTCAGAGTCAGGAAGAAGCCTTCGAGAAACACTGTCGGCCGCACGTGCACAACCGGCAGACCGGACCAGTTCAGCGCCTGCTCGGCGAGCCAGTGCAGCTTGTGCTGCGGGCTCGGAGTAGTTTCGGTAATGCTCATCTGAGAGACCGTCATCTGCGACATATTGATGAACGCCTTCACGCCGTGATGCTTCGCCACCGCCGCCGCATTAACCGTCGCGGCCAGGTAGGCATCCGAAACCGACATGCCGAAGTACATCGTCTCGCAGCCAGCAATCACTCTATGCATGGAATCGAGATCGAGCAGATTGCCGACCACGACCTCCGCACCCAGACCGCGCAATGCTTGCGCGCGCTCGTCTTCAGTTCGCACCATCGCACGCACCGCTTTGCCTTGCTTCAACAGCAGTTCGGTGACCGTGCGCCCTACCGCGCCGACGCGGCCCGCCGCGCCGGTAACCAGAATGGGACTTATCATGTTCTTTCCTCCTAAATCGGATTGACCTATGGCGGGTGGCCCGGCCTTTCTCATGGATAACCTCTCGAATTATTTTCGTCCCGATGGCACCGATACCAGAGCGATTATATCTTGCAGTTGATTTGCGTTGGTCCTGAAGTTCAGGGTGCCCCATCCCTTCGAAGTCTGAAGGGGTGGGAGGTCTTGAGTTTCTCTTCGGGTCTTCACACGTCCCCGCTTCAATCCACAAAATCAATCTGTATCAACGCGTCAGCCTGTCGTTGGTACGATGCATAAGTACTCCAGCGCCAGTCCTTCGGGTGTGTCACCAGAGCGCGCTTCACCGGATTCATATGCATGTAGTTGAGCTTCTCGATTTTCATCTTCCGGCTCCAAACATTGAAGTCGTAGAAGCGGCTCTGCCAAAAGCTGCGCAGTCCTTCCTTCGGCGATTCCTGCCACAGCCGCAACTGCGCAGTCAAAACGCTCTTCCGCCCGCGCCGCCGGAGATTTCTTGAAACACTCTGTTTCAGAACTTGCAGCACCGTCGAGGGAGTGCCGATCTTCGGCTCGCCGATAAGCAAATGGAAGTGTTCGGGCATCACCACTACTCCGACAAGCGCGAATTGATACCGCACTCGAACTTCGCCAAGGATTTCAACAAAGAGATTGCGGGCGCGAACAGACCGCAGGAGGGGAAGACGCCGGTAACAACTGCAAGTGATGAAGTGGAGGTGGCGTTGGCCGTAGCGGCGCTTGAGCCCAGATGGCATGAGACGAAAACGTCAAAGACCTCCCACCCCTTCAGACTTCGAAGGGATGGGGCACCCACGTAAAATCAAATGCATTCGGAAGTGAATTCATCGAGTGGTATCATCCTCGGCGAGGCGAGGTCAATTGTGGAATGTACTGATGCAAAAGAGTGGGCCACCCGCCGGTGAGCGACGTGAAGGGAGTGGCAAGCTGAACGGAATCCTGAACAATCTGTTGAGTCTGCCTATGGGCTACTCCGGTTGTGACAGGCAATCGAATCTCACCTATGGTTGTTTGGATTCACACCCTCCCTATGACGATCACTGGACTGTCAGCGTCGTTTCGGTTCATGGTGGCCTCCACCGCCGTGTAATGGGTTTGTCGAGTAATCCGGCTGATCCAATAGTGTACTGTGATCCATGGCTAAATCAGGGTTGGACAACTCCGAAACCTCCCGATAAAGGTGGACGGAAGAAATGAAGAGACTTATTTGGACGCTTTGTATGGCTATTATCGGCTTCTTTCTCGGTCTAAAGACCCAAGGAGCCGGAATCGACGCTCGTGAGCTGACGGTCTCTACGATATGGGCGGGTCTTATCGGATTTGGATTTGGAAGCATTTTTAGTCAGCGTCTCGCTGGGAGCTGGCTAGTTATTTATTGGGCGGCGACGCTCGGGTTAGTGGCCGCCTTCTTTGGACCCTTGCTCCGGGTGAGCTCGTTCCTCGTTCAGGAATCATTAGCAGGAGGGATAGGAATTCTAGTGGGAGTCTTGATTGGAACAGTACAACTTAGGGCAGCTCGGCGAGTATCGCGCCCATCTACCTTGCCTGCCGAACACTGACGAGGAGGCTCGGGTCAAAGTCAGATGTGTGCCCTCCTTCTCCGTACACGACAACAACGGCAACACCCTGACCAGCGTCACAGGCTCGGACACCACCACCAGAGCGGAAACCTTCTCGCTCGATACACTGAGACCCAAAACATTGACGAGCCACTCGCGGAATCTCGATCAGGCGTGACGAGCTATTACGAAGCCGATGGGCTCGGTTCAGTCACTTCGCTCAGCAGTTCCACAGGATCGCTCGCCAACACGTACACGTACGATTCTTTCGGCAAATTGACGGCCTCGACCGGCTCAGTCACGAATCGCTTCCAATACACCGCGCGCGAGTTCGACCCCGAAACCGGACTCTATTACTATCTCGCCAGATACTACGACCTTCAAGTAGGGCGCTTCCTGAGTGAAGGCCCACTAAGATTCGATGCTGGAGTTAATTTTTTCAGTTATGCAAGCAACAACCCGTCAAACTTGACTGATCCATTAGGTATGCTCCAACTGTGCTGTCGACCCGCTCGATCCGCTACATGGATTGGACTTCACGGCTGTCATTGCTTTCTGAAGCTCTCCGACGGCACAGCTCTTGGTGGATATTTCAAGCTGTTCAGTAGGGATACCACATGGGGACTGCTGGAGAAGAAACAGGATTTCAATGACGACAAGAACCCGACGGATTTACCCGATTGCAAAGACCTGCCTGGATCTGAGTGCGCTGTCCGACGCGCATTTGCATCTTTGCACAGGTTTGAGCCATATGGTTTGGCCGGAACGAGCAATTCAATACCCGCTATGACTCTACTAATCGCCGGGGTTCCTCACACATTCCCTGACTGCGCTTGGGGGGCAAATCCACTTAACCTTCAACCCTGGAATCGTGCCCCGGTTCCGATCAGTTCGATACCGAAGGTTAAATTTTGAGTGTAACCATGCATCGAGTCGACAGTTACTGCCCAAATGGAGGAGTGCGATATTGAAAATGAGTAGATGGGGCCTAGTGAGCCTAGCGACCTTCGTGGCATCCTTTGTGGCAGGGGCAATCTGCGCGAAGCTAGCTCACGATGATAGGAATGCATGTCTTGTGCCGTACATCCTCCTGCAAATTGCAACGATCGCGTGCGGGATCGCCACCGGGCTGCGGGGAAGCAGGTGGTGGTTCCTACTTTCCCTACTGTCAGCATGCCTTACGGTCCAGGCAATTCTTGCATTGTTAGTTGAGTGAACCTAACACGCCGGGCGTCTTGTGCGCCGCGTCGCCCACGTGAGCGCCCGAAAACATTTCGCCTCCCACATGTGGATTTCCGCGCCGCGAACGACTCAAGCGATGGCCGTCACCTTTGTAAGACCCGCGCAGAGACTTTTCGGCACTTGAACCGGAGTTGCGCCTCATGGATCCAAGAATTGAATGAACTGAGGAAGTCCTGCAACGATCTGACTAGCCCCGAGAGTTCTGAAATCGTCCTCTAGGGCGAGCCATTTCATTGCTCCCCAATGATTTGGATTTCATTCGTAATTTGTTTTTTTGCCCTTTGGCGTACCTTGCGCAGCCGAATGGTTCGTAGTCTGGATCCAAGTTTTGATCGCAAACCGCCGCCACAAGGAGCAGGATTTGCGCAGTCTCTCGCTTGCGTCCCCTGCCTTTGCTCAGCTCTCCGCCGTGGACGAACCCATTCGCTCGGCGATAAATCTGATAGTCGATCGAGCATTTTCCGACGCCATGACGGTTTTTCCTTTCCTCTTGCGCAATGTGAAATGGAGGGCCAATCTCGGAGAACCCGCGAAGGCATACTTGGGAGAAAATGGGGGCCCGGCCGGAATATTGTCGAAATGCAAAATATGAAATGGTTGCTAAGGAGAATGTCATGAACAGCTCATGGATCCGCAAAGCGCTGCTTGTTTCCGTTCTGGCTGGAGCTTGTCTTGCAATCGGGTGTGGGGGCGGAGTCGAGGGAAAGTACCGGGATCCCAGTGGGGGGATAAACGTGGAATTCAAAGGCGGTAAGGCGTACATAGCACTCGGCGCCTACGCCGTTGACGGCACCTACAAAATTGAGGGCAATAAGATTGTCGCGCGGGGCGACTTTGGGTTGATGATCCACAGTCCGCTGGTCTTCACCATTAATAGTGACGGGACGATTGACGGCCCCAGGGACAGCATGATTCCAAGGCTCGAGAAAGTGAAATAAGGATTTGCGATCTTTAAGGACCGCTTGAATTTTGTTCCCGCACGGTGGTTGGGAACGCCGCGCGTGGAAAAAGCCGCGAAGTTCCGCGCAAAATTTGCGGCAGCGACCAGTCCCGCTCAGGTGGGGACCGGGTTGCGTGGAGTTCTGGAATGTGAGGAAACCAATGAAAAAGGTACTTCGCATCACGCCATTCGTTGCACTAGCCTTAGCGATGGTTTTCGGGCCAACTGGCTGCGGCCATTCGAACTCGGGCGACTCTATGGGATCAAGTGAGTCCGTGCCCGGCTTCACGAAAGCTGACCGGGAAGCAGAGAGTGCTGGAATAGCGGAACTCCAAAGGCATTGGCTGAAAGGGCCGGATGGCTGGACTACCGCCATAGTCTCCGGCACTCCATATGCACCAGATCATTTTTTGAGGCAATGCCGCGCGTTAACAGTGGACGAGGTAAAGCCGGACGACCTGAGCGAGTCGGACAAACTGAACGGGTTCGAATGGACAGGACAATTGACATTCAAGCGCACCTCCTGCCGCGAGGGCGGGGGGCAGGAAGGCTTGGCCTTCAACGGCATGTCGGACGCCGTCGTGAATAAGCACCCAGGCCGATGGAGCCAGTGGGTCGACTTTACGCCGGGGCCCATGCGCTTCCAAAAACAGAGGGGTCGTTGGCAATTCCAGTGGGACGGTTCGTATCTGCGCGGAACGCTTCCCGGGCCGCAAGATTTTGCAAACGCGGGTGTGCACTAGGGGGCTTGAGGAGCAAGATGGAAAGCAAGTTCAGGCCAGGCGTTTTGAGTGTCGCCGCTCTGCTCGGTTTGTTATCGCGCGGAATCGCCGCCGCGCAGACTTTGCAAACCAATGTCATGTACGATTGCGACGGAGAGCAAATGCACAGCCCCGTTGGAATAAAGCTTAGCTGACTCGATCCCACCATCCGCAGTGTGCTCCCGCCGCTTGAAAATCGATTTGACAATACGTAGTTATATCTATAACGTATTAAGGAAATGAAAGTAGCAATAAGAGGGACGAGCAGTCCCTGGCTACTGCTGACCTTCACGCTGCCGACCAGGCGGGCAAGCCAGCGAGTGGAAGTGTGGCGAAAACTGCAACGCTATGGCGCCGTGCCGCTGGGGAATTCCGGCTACTTGCTTCCAAACAATGCAACAAATCAGGAACGATTTGAGTGGCTGGCGACGGCAATCCGCAAATATGCGGGCGAAGCGTCCGTCGTCAAGGTGCAATCGATTGACAACCTTTCAACTGCGCAGTTGATAGGGCGTTTTGCTGAGGCGCGCGCGCGCGAATACCAGGAACTGATCCGGGAACTGCAGAAACTTTCATCCGTCCCATCGCAGAAGCGGCCATCCAGCCGCGTAAGCCGCGTCAGGCGCCGCTTTCGGGAAATCGCGGAGATCGATTTCTTCCATAGCCCACTCCAGAAGCGGGTGGAGGAACTGCTAGTGCGCGCTGATAAGTCTCCGGCGCGGCAAGGAGAAGCAGCGAAAGTTAACCCGAAAGAATATGCGGGCAGAATCTGGGTCACCCGGCCACGGCCCGGGATCGACCGGTCAGCATCGGCCTGGTTGATTCGGCGTTTCATCGACAAGAAGGCGCGATTTGCTTTTGCTCCGGAGGAACATGCTCCCCGCGAGACAGTGCCCTTTGACATGTTTCACGGCGGGTTTGGCCACCGCGGCGAGGACTGCACATTCGAGACGTTGCAAAAGTCATTTCGAATCCGCGACAAGAGGGTGGAAATAATCGGACAAGTTATTCACGATGCCGATCTGCTAGATGAAAAGTTCGGCCGCAAAGAAGGGTTTGGGGTTGATGAAATCCTGAACGGCTGGGCGAAGCAGGGAATCCCGGATCGAGAGCTTCTCGATCGCGGGATTCAACTGATTGAGGCGCTGTATTACGCGGTTGCAGGGAAATGATTTTGGTAATTATTGAGTTGTCTTGAGGAGGAGTGCCATGAATTCTATTCGACGTTCATTGGTTTTGGCTTCGATCCTAGTATTTCCTGTTGCTGTTTCCGCTCAAGGGCTCGACACCACAAAAATCGATCAGACGTTGGGCCGGCCGGGCCAAAAGACCGGTGATGTGTACAAGGTCGGATTTCCCAGGACAGATCTGCATGTTTCCGTTTATGGATTGACGATCAAGCCGGGGCTGGCTCTCGGCTCATGGGCTGCTTTCATCGGGACGGAAGACCAGGCGATGATCATGGGGGATCTGGTTCTGCTTGAGGGCGAGCTGAACCCGGTGATGGAAAAGCTGCGATCGGCAGGCTTTGAAATTTCGGCAGTGCACAATCATCTGATCGATGAAACGCCGCGCGTAATGTACGTGCATTACATGGGACACGGCACAGCGTCGCAGCTCGCAGCTTCCCTGCGCGCGGCTCTGGAGGTTTCTAAAACACCGCTTGAGAAACCTGCTGCCGCCGTCGAGGAAGCAGCTCCGCCAGCTTGGGTGAAGGGGGTAGAGGATAGCATTGGGCGAAAGGGAACCTTTAAAGGCGGGGTGCTGTCATTCGGGGTGCCGCGCGCAGACACCATTACGGTTGCAGGAATGGCGATCGCGCCGGCAGCCGGCATGGCCGAGAGCATAAATTTTCAGGCAGCGGATTCCGGAAACGTGGCGACGACAGGTGATTTCGTGCTTACCGCTGACGAGGTAAATCCGGTGATATCGGAACTGCAAGCACACCATATTTTGGTGACCGCGCTGCACAGCCACATGCTCACGGAACAACCGCGGCTTTTCTTCATGCACTTTTGGGCCGTGGGCAGCCCCGAATCGGTTGGGGCGGGAATCGCTGCTGCGTTGAAACACGTTTCGACCAAGCAGGTCTCTTAGGCCCTGTAAAGACATGGACACGACCGCGATCTCAGTCGAGGGTGAAGAAACGCAGCCAAGACTGCGCGAATTCCTGCTCTATTTTCTTTACTTAGGCACCCTCGGCTTTGGCGGGCCGATCGCTTTGGCGGGCCATATGCAAAAGGACTTGGTTGAGGAACGGAAGTGGGTATCCAGTCAGGATTACGTCGAGGGACTCGCGTTTTCTCAGCTATCCCCCGGCCCGCTCGCCGCGCAACTTGCGATGTATCTTGGTTGGGTCCGGGCAGGGACGCTGGGAGCGACGCTTACGGGCGCGGCTTTTGTCCTGCCTTCTTTCATGATGGTCATGGCGCTTGCCGCGCTCTACGTACATTACGGGCGGCTGCCTTGGATTCAAGGCGTGTTCTACGGCATCGGAGCCGCAGTCATAGCAATTATCGCTCGCAGTGCTTACAAGCTGGTTCGCTCTTCACTCAAGAATGATTGGTTGCTGTGGCTCCTCTTCACGGCACTTGCCGTTACCACCGCATGGAAGGAATCTGAAATTGTGTGGCTCTTCCTGCTGTGCGGGTTCGTCTCGATGCTCATCAAAGCACCCCCGAAATTAGGGTTTTCAAACCCGGCAGCTCCAGCCTTCGTTGGACTGGGAAATCTGTTCACGGGCGCCCTTGGTCCAGCCAGAGCAGCTACTGTGGGCACCCTCTTCCTGTTTTTTCTGAAGGCAGGTGCTTTCGTCTTCGGGAGTGGTTTGGCGATTGTGCCGTTTCTTTATGGCGGGGTCGTAGGCAAGTTCCACTGGCTCACAGAGAGACAGTTTCTTGATGCGGTTGCGGTTGCGATGATAACGCCGGGGCCAGTGGTCATTACGGCGGGATTTATCGGCTACTTGGTAGCTGGACCGGTTGGAGCGACAGTGGCGGCACTCGCTGTTTTTGCTCCTCCGTACCTGATCGTGATCGCGGGCGCTCCGTATTATCGAAGGTTCGCAAAAAATCTCCAAGTGAAGGCGTTCGTAAAAGGAGTGACAGCCGCCGCCGTGGGTGCAATCGCCGGAGCGGCCCTCATCCTCGGCAGGCGTTCGTTGATCGATCTGCCCACTGTCTTAATTGCCGCCGCGACGTTCGGATTGCTCAGTTTCAAGAAAATCCCGGAACCCCTTTTGATTCTTGCAGCGGGGGTAGCGGGTCTGCTCCTGTTCAAAGGGTAGAGGCGATCAGCCGGAGGAATCTATGAAGTGGATTACGCGCGAGCACGTCAAGGTGGATCGAGTGGCCTGCCCGTGGCTTATCAAGAAATTCGTGGACCCCGGCGCAGAGTTTTACTTTGTGCCGGCAGATCAAGTGATTTCGGAGGCCACCAGGCTAAGCGCCACACCGTTCGATGTTCCGGGAGTGGAACTCGGGCACCACGGCAAGGAATGTTCATTCGACGCGATTCTAAAAAAGTACAATCTGACGGCAGACCCGGCGCTGCGGCTGCTGGGAAAGATCGTAAACGGCGCCGACACGGACAACACGCTGTGGCATCAACCCGAGGCTGCTGGACTGAATGCGATCGCCGAGGGATTTCGACAATTGAACTTCCGCAACGACCATGAAATCAATGCGGCCGAGTGGATCGTTTATGACGCGTTGTACGCCTATTGCCGGGAGATGGTGAAACGCGGCAAGCCGGGCGGAGCTTTTCAAGATGCGGCGTGAGGAATTGGATAAAGTGCAGATCCCCTCCTGGAGAAGAATTTCTGGAAGCAGCCATCCACAGACGACTTGCAGAATTCTTTGGGATTGAACGCAACGTTGCTGCGGCTTCCGGGGCCGTATTCTTAATTGGTCTGGGCGAGGAACTCTGGAAGAAGTTCCTCCCGAAATATCTCGAATCGCTCGGCGCGAACGTGGCAGTCGTCGGACTATTCGGCACCTCAGAAGATTTTCTCGACGCGCTATATCAATACCCCGGCGGCTGGCTGGCCGATCATTGGGGGCGCCGCCGCGCATTTCTGACGTTCCTGGTTGCCGCGCTGGCGGGTTATCTCATCAACCTGTTCAGTCCCTCCTGGCCTTTTCTTTTTCTCGGGTTGGCTTTTGCGATGGCTTGGCAGTCCATGGCATCGCCTGCCATTTTCGCAACCATCGGCGATGCTCTCCCTAGGGAGAGGCGCGCGATGGGATTCACGGTCCAATCCATGTTGAAGCGCATCCCCATGGTGGTTTCTCCGCTTCTCGGCGGCGCCATGATCGGCGCATTGGGACTTCAGGCCGGCATTCGAACAGGGCTCCTGATCACGATCATCTTTGTGGCCATCACCATCCCGGTCCTCCGGGCCATCAACGTGCCCCTCGCTGCGAGGGACTCGGTGAAGCTGCGAGGTGTTTGGAATTCTTTTCACTCCACGCTCAAGCGGCTGCTCGTTTCCGACATTGCGATTCGCACCTGCGAAGGAATGGCCGATATTTTTGTTGTCCTCTACGTCACGAACATTACGGGCGTGACAATTCCGCGGTATGGAATCCTCGTCGCCGTGCAGCTTGCAACTGCAATCCTCGTATATCTCCCCTCTGCCAAGATGGCAGACCGTTTGGGACGCAAGCCATTTGTGATCGCCACTTTTTTGTGCTTTGCCTTTTTCCCTGTGGCGGTCATTCTGGCTCCGAATTTCAAATGGCTGGTGTGCGCTTTCATCGTCGGAGGCTTGCGTGAGATTGGCGAGCCTTCTCGCAAGGCCATGATTGTTGACCTGGCGCAGCACAATTTGCGGGCGCGGACGGTCGGGCTTTACTACCTGGTTCGGAGCCTGTCGATCACACCTGCGTCGGCCATTGGAGGCCTGCTCTGGAGAATTCGTCCACAGACCCCTTTTGTTGTCGCGGGAATATTTGGAATCGTGGGCACGCTCCTCTTTGCAGCGACCGTTGAAGAGAAATAGGTGGATCATTGAGATGCATTTATGACCAATCTCAAAGAAAGCCGCCCCGTGACGGAGCGCCGGCATTGCGTTGTCAGGTTCCGCGTGCTTGCGGTAGAGTGGGCCATCGCGCGACGGGCCGTGGCAACAAAATTCTCTCGAAAGGAGGCGCATCATGATCTTGGGCATAACCCCACTCACATTTGTACACGTTGTGTTGAGCTTGATCGGAATCTTCTCGGGATTCATTGTTGTGTTCGGGATGCTGACGGGAGAAAAGCTCGATGGCTGGACTAAGCTCTTTTTGGCGACCACAATATTGACAAGCGCGACCGGCTTCTTCTTTCCCTTCCACGGGCTTCTGCCGGCCCATGTATTCGGCATCCTGTCCCTGCTGGTGTTGCCGGTGGCCTTTTATGCGCGCTACAGCCGTCAACTTGCCGGCGGCTGGCGGCACACTTACGTGATCACCGCGATGATCGCCCTCTATCTCAACTTCTTCGTACTGGTTGCGCAACTCTTCATGAAGGTGCCGGCGCTGAAGGCGATGGCCCCGACGCAATCCGAGGCGCCATTTAAGCTGACGCAGCTTGTCGTGTTAATTCTTTTCGTCGTGCTGACCATAGCCGCGGCGAAGAAGTTCCGCGGCGAGCCGGGCCACGCGGCCTGATCAACCGTTACCCACCTGCTCGAAATTTCAGGGCCTGAAATTCGAAGGAGATTGGTGCGCCTGTGTGGATGTGTACTCTCTTGATCAGGCCGGTGCGCGCAGGGTAATCAGCGTGATTTCCGGAGGGACACCGAGCCGCACGGGCATTCCGATGGTTCCCAGCCCCCGATTTACGTAGAGGGAGGCGTGTTTGGTAGAGCCGCCGGCTGGTTCGGAGACTGCCGGATCGGAATTGCCTCCAATGGGGAGGCGGTAAATGCCGGCAACGAAATTCGTCATAAAGCGCGCGGGGCTGAACGAGTGATCCACGATTTCCACTTGCACCTGTCCGCCGTGCGTGTGGCCGGCGAGACTCAACTGGATGCCGAGCTCGGCAGCACGGCGGAACGAATTGGGATTGTGCGAGAGCAGAATGTTGGGGATGTCTTTACGGACCAGCGGCTCGGCGCCCCGGAGCATCGGGAGCTTTTTGCCGGAAGGCGCGCGCTCACGCTGATAATCCACGCCGATCAGATTGAATTTTTCGCCGCGCCAGCTTAGTACCGCATTTTGCTGGCGTAGCAGGCGCATGCCGAAGCGCTCGAAGAGCTGTTGCGCGCGTTCTTCTGCGCCCGCGTAAATTTCGTGATTGCCGTTACATCCCCAGACGCCGAGCGGAGCGTGCAAACGGCCGAGCTCCGTGATGCAATCTTCGAGTGGATCATTCACGCCGGTGATGAAATCTCCGGTAACGACAGTGAGGTCGGCACCCAGCTCGTTGCCCATTTCCACCGCGCGCCGGATTTCACTCCGCGGCATGAAGTCGCCCGCATGGATGTCGCTCAATTGCAGGATGCGCAAGCCGTCCAGGCCCGCGGGCAAGTCAGCGACCGGGATTTCAATAGTTCGAATCTGATAACTCAGCCGCTCCTTGAAGAAACCATATGCGCCGGCAACGAATGGCAGGCCCCCGGCAAGATAGGCGGCACTCCGGAAAAATGCGCGCCGCCCTCGATCAATGTTTTCGTGATTCAAGGGAGCGGCCGCAGCCAGTAATGACTTCGAGATCCAGTTGAATGCGCCCGTCAAACCCACGGCGGCAAGGGCGAGAAATGAAATAGACATCCAGAGGCGGGCGAGCAGTAGGACTGTCGCCGGTGTGCCCGTGCGCGGCAAAAAGTGGCCCAGGGCAGAGTCGAGAACCGCGACGAAGACGATGCCCACCGAAGCGATCCACCCGATCCGAAGTGAGCTCCGCCATGCCGGCTGTCGGACGCGCTCGATCAATCGCCAGGCGCGAGCAAACCAGAACCGCTGGACCGCATATGTAATCAGCAGGAAGACGGCGCTGAAAAGAACTTGCAAAAATATGGATGCCGATGGGCCCCGGAACAAAATGACCTCCGAATTAATTCGGATCTTCGAATGAATTGAATACCACCGCTATGATGATGCACTTTCAAATCGCCCACATCTATAGTACGAAAGAATTCACCAATATGTTGCATTCAAACTAGATGCCGTGTTTTCGGAATGGATGGTCTATTCCAAACCCTCGCCGTTCGCTGCGCCGCTAATTTTCGATGACGTCGCGCAGAGATGCGCGAGAAAAGCGTCCTGAACGCGCGTCGCAAACCTGCCCTTCAAAATGACGGCGCCGATGGTACGCGCCGCGCGCTCGTCTTCCAGCGGCACGAAACGGCATCCTGCCTGCTTCTCGAGTGCCATATGCGGAACGATGGAGACGCCCAGGCCCGCGTTCACCATGCTGAGAATGCTCGTGAAGTTGCCGCTCTCAAAAACAATTTGAGGATTCAGGTGAGCGCGTTTGCAGGCCTGCACCGCCGTCTCGCGGAAGCAATGGCCATCGCGCAAAAGCAGGAAAGGTTCTTCCCGGAGTTCCGCGAGGGATAGGGTGCGGCGACGTGCGAGCGGGTGGAGCCGGGGCAGCACTGCAAACAATTTTTCCGTCATGAGCGCAAACGATTTGAACTCGTGGCCGCGCGAAGTGATTGGCAAAGCCACCAGCGCCACGTCCACGCTTCCGGCGCGCAATTTTTCGAACAGCACCGGAGTGATGTCCTCCACCACGGTAACCCGCGCCTGCGGATGATTGCGTGAAAAAGTGGTGAGGTACGGCGGAAGAACATACGGGGCGATCGTGGGGATCGCGCCCACACAGACTGGCCCGCCGATGGAGGCTTTGCGAGCAACCACATCGCCTCTCGCGGCTTCGAGTTCTCTCAGCACGCCGCGAGCGCGTGGGAGAAAGGCGCGGCCGAGGTCGGTGAGCCGGACGGTACGGCCCAGGCGGTCGAACAATCGCGCTCCGAGTTCATCTTCGAGCTTGCGAATCTGCTGGGAAAGCGAAGGCTGGGAGACGTAGGTAAGCTGCGCCGCGCGGCTGAAACTATTGGTTTCAGCGATGGCGCAGAAGTAGCGAAGTTGCTGGAGTTCCATAGGCTGTACCTATTCATTGTATGCGATCTATGTATTGGATGTATAGGTGCGCCCTCACTAGGATTTATGTGGGAGGAAAACACATGTCCGAAGAACGCAAAAGGCTGACCACCGACGCGGGCCGCCCCGTGGGCGACAATCAAAATTCACTCACCGTGGGGCCGCGCGGCCCGATCGTTTTTGAGGATTATCAACTATTCGAAAAGATGGCCCAATTCAATCGCGAGCGTATTCCAGAACGTGTGGTGCATGCGAAAGGGTCCGGCGCCTACGGATACTTCGTCTGCACGAACCCCGAGATGTCGAAATACACAACTGCAAAACTTCTTTCCTCGGCAGGAAAGCGCACGCCGACCTTTCTGCGTTTCTCGACTGTGGGCGGGGAAAAAGGCTCCGCCGACACGGAGCGCGATCCGCGTGGATTTGCGTTGAAGTTCTACACCGAGGAAGGCAACTGGGACATGGTCGGCAACAATACCCCCATCTTCTTCATCCGCGACCCGCTGAAGTTCGGTGACTTCATTCATACGCAGAAGCGCGACCCGGAAACGAACTTGAAGTCGCCCACGATGATGTGGGATTTCTGGTCGCTCTCGCCGGAGTCGCTGCACCAGGTAACGATTCTGTTTTCCGACCGCGGCACTCCCGACGGCTACCGTCACATGGACGGGTTCAGCAGCCACACGTTCAGCTTGATCAACAGCAAGAGCGAGCTGTTTTATGTGAAGTGGCACTTTAAGACGAAGCAGGGCATCAAGAATTTCACCCGAGAAAGAGCTGATGAGATGCGCGGCAAGGATCCTGATTACGCCCAGCGGGATCTGTTTAATTCCATCGCCAAGAGCGACTTTCCCAAGTGGCGCGTCGCAATTCAGATCATGCCGGAAAAAGAGGCGGAGAAGTATCGCATCAATCCATTCGACCTGACGAAGGTGTGGCCGCACGGCGACTACCCGCTCGTGGAAGTTGGCGAATTGGTGCTCGACCGCAATCCGGTGAATTATTTCGCCGAAGTCGAACAGGCGGCCTTCGAACCAAAGAACATCGTGCCGGGCATGGGATATTCGCCCGACAAAATGCTCCAGGCCCGATTGGTTTCCTATCCGGACGCTCACCGCTACCGGCTGGGTGCGAACTACGATGCGCTGCCGGTGAACAAGCCGCAGTGCCCGGTGCACACCTACACGCGGGACGGCGCCATGCGGTTTGATGGAAATTTCGGCTCGGCTCCGAATTACGAGCCGAACAGCTTCGGCGGGCCCACCGAAGATCCGGCGTACCGCGAGCGCCCGCGAACGATTTCGGGCTCCGTAGATCGTCACAATCACAGGCTCGACAGTGACTACTATTCCCAGCCCGGAAACCTGTTTCGTCTGATGAAGCCGGATGCGCGCGAGCGGCTGATCAGCAATATCGTTGCGAGCATGAAGTCAGTGCCGCAACGCATTCAGGAAGTGCAGATCCGGCATTTTTACAAGGCCGATACTACATATGGGACTGACGTGGCGAAGGGCCTGGGGCTAAGCATCGAAAAAATACTCGCATCCGAAGGCAAAGTGGCCGCCGCCGACTGAACAATCGCAGAGCAGGCGCAAGGGCGGGATTGACCTCCTGCCCTCCTGCGCCTTCGAGAAAAACTGACGCTCCGGACGTTGATCTTTCAGCGAAATAGGAACAGAGGAAAACATGAAGACATGCTTTGGCGAGATTTACCCCGATCTGGAGAAATTTCAGTTCGGTCGACCGTTGGTCGGGAAGGTTTTTCAAATCAGCGTTGATACGATTGGTCCTGGTCAAAGAGACCGCAAGCTGAGCATTGACATGGATGCGTGGCAAGAATGCCGGCAATGCGAGGATTTCCAGAGTTGCTATGATTTTTCGAGCGCGAAACTTCAGATGCAACGTGTGCTCATTGATTTGTAGATCGGCGGTCGGCCCAGCGGACGCTTGATTTGGAAGCGCAGACCACTCGCTACGCGCGAAACAAAATCAGAACTTGAATCATGGGGCGAGCTCAAAGAGTTCGCCGATTTTTACTTGGCCGATCTTTGCCTGACCGCGAAATTCTCCGCGAACATTTTGCGGCGCTCTCTTACCTTGCGCTCGGCTGAACTCTGGACTATAAGCGAAGCGTATGGCAAAAGTAGCCTTGTTTATTCCTTGCTTTGTTGACCAGTTGACGCCTGAGGTGGGCCTGGACGTAGTGCGCGTGCTGCGCCGGCTCGGATTCGAGATGGAATTTCCGCAAGAGCAGACCTGCTGCGGGCAGCCCGCCTTCAACACCGGCTATTGGAACGACGCTCGTCCCGTTGCGGAGCGATTTCTGCAGATTTTCCGCAATACGGAGCAGGTGGTCTGTCCTTCGGGGTCCTGCACGACCATGGTCCGCAATTTTTATCCTGAATTGCTGGCGGGCACGCCATGGCACGAGGAAGCGATCAAAGTTGGGCAGCGCGTTTTCGAGTTTTCAGAATTTCTTGTGAAAGTTGCAAAGGTAAGGGATGTG
>Ga0207107_1145_pt1 | contig 15887 bp, 14 predicted proteins | sample Alteio_BWMinHeat_75_FD_153555 | JGI IMG/M metagenome (GOLD analysis project Ga0207107, IMG submission 153555) | Enriched cells from forest soil in Barre Woods Harvard Forest LTER site, Petersham, Massachusetts, United States -... | ecosystem: Environmental > Terrestrial > Soil > Temperate forest >... | reverse complement strand
TTCCGGCAAGAAACTGGAGATTAAGCATGATCTCACCCAGCCGACGATTAAAACCAGCCTGTTCGTAGATTACGGCCTTGCAAGGCAGGAACTGGGCTGGGAGCCGAAGGTACCGCTTGATGAAGGCATAAAGCGCACCGTGGTATGGTGGCGTGACCATATCGACCCGGCAACTCTCCAGCTTAAGCTGGCGGCATAAAGCCAGTCCTCCCATGAATCAGGCATTTACCCTGCTGTCCGACTTCTCAATGGCGCAGGGGCAGATTGCCTTGCTGGTGGTGGGGACGATCCTGCTGCTCCTGGGTGGCCTGCTTTTCGGATGGGATGTTTACTGGCACCTGAAAGGCCAGAGGGTGAGTGGGCACATAGCGGCAGTCACAGTTTCGGGCACCGGCTCGGGCGAGATGTATTATCCTCTCTATGAATATAAGGATTTTTCAGGTGCGCCCATACGGGCGGAAGGCGATACCGGCAGCAATTCGCTTGCTGGCTGGCTTCCGGGAACGCCGCGCACGCTCTATGTGCATCCGCACGAGCCGCAGCATGTGACGCCTGCCGGGCTGCTGTGCCCGATCATAGGGGTCATCCTGAGTGCCGTAGGTATTGCAATGATATACGTCGCTTTTATGCATTACAGGTTCAATATCGTAACTGCAGGCCTGATCTGCTGGCTGTTGTTAGCAGGCGGCAACAAGCTCAGGAAAATCATCAAGCCCAAAGCCCTGCGGGAGACGAAAGAGCAGTTCCTTGCACGCAAGCAGGCGGAAAAGATGTCCGGCAGGCGCGAACTCAGCGAAAGCGAAATATGCGACCGCCTGCGCGCCCGGACAAAAAGCAGTGCCATAGCCACCCCGCTGGTCTGTCTGCTGGCAATCGGATTCATTGGGCTGGGCATGTATCTGGGAAGGGCAACTAGCCATCTGCTTGCCACAGGCGTGCGGGCGGAGGGACAGGTGGTGAGCATGGAGAGCAGCAGTTCATCGAACAATTCATACACCTACTATCCTGTCGTTGCTTTTGACGCTGGGAGCGCGGGGCGCATGCGGTTCAAGGACAGGTTTGGCTCAAACCCGCCATCTTATTCTACAGGCCAGAAGGTTACGGTGATATACGATCCGGCAAATCCCCAGACAGCCTCGATCGATCATGGCATCGGAAACTGGTTAGGTTCGGTGCTCTCTGTGTCAGGAGGGGCGATATTGCTGCTGATGGTGGCTTCGTCAATCCGGGGGCAACGCCGCTGCGATGCCTTTCTGGAAAGTCATGCCCGGCCTTCCGCATAAGTCCGTTTTTATCCCGGAAAAATGAGTGCAATAGCACCGGATTTGGGCTAAGCCATAGCCACGCGGATTATTTGAAAAATGGTAATGGTATATGACGTTTTATAAAGGCAAAAAAGTACTTGTAACCGGCGGCACCGGCCTTATCGGGCGGCCGCTCGTGGAAATGCTTATCGAGCAGGGCGCGAAAGCAACGGTGGTGTCGCTTGACGACCCTTCGCGTGCCCCCAAAGGCAGCACTTTTGTAAAAGCCGACCTGCGCGAATTTTCAAACTGCATGGAGGCGGCCAAGGGGCAGAATATCGTCTTCCAGCTTGCAGGCGTTAAAGGCTCGCCCGCCATGACCGCCAAGCGGCCAGCCAGCTTCTTTGTGCCAACACTTCAGTTTTCCATTAACATGATGGAAGCGGCGCGCAGGAGCGGCGCGGAGCGCTTCCTGTTCACCAGCTCGGTGGGCGTCTATTCGCCCGCAGAGGTGTTCTACGAGGACGATGTCTGGAAAACTTTCCCGTCGCCCAACGACCGCTTCGCGGGCTGGGCCAAGCGCATGGGGGAATTGCAGGCCGAGGCGTATAAAATCGAATATGGCTGGGATAAGATTTCCATCGTCCGCCCCGCCAATGTCTATGGACCTTACGACAATTTCGATCCTGAAAACGCGATGGTCATCCCTTCGCTCATCCGCCGTGCGGTGGAAGGCGAAAAGCCGCTGACCGTCTGGGGCGACGGCTCGCCAATCCGCGATTTCATCCATGCGAAAGACGTGGCGCGCGGCATGCTGCTGGCGGTGGAGAAGGGCATCAGCGAGCCTATCAACTTGGGCTCCGGCACAGGTATCACCATCAGGCAAGTGGCGGAAATGGTTGCAAAGCATGCCCCCGGCGGGCCGCTGCAGATTGTCTGGGACGCCGACAAGCCCAAGGGCGACGCCAAGCGCCTCATGGACATGACCCGCGCGGCGTCCCACGGCTTCAAATGTACGGTGGGCATCGAAGAGGGGATAAAGGAGACGATGGCGTGGTATGTGAACAACCGTAACGATGCGGACAAGCGCTACATCGCTTTTAACGACGTGGCCATGAAGGCACGGGCCTGATGAAAAAAGTCGCCATAGTCACTGGGGCCTCAAGAGGCATTGGGGCGGCTACGGCGCGGCTGCTGGGTGCGCGCGGGTATGCGGTAGCGGTTGCCTACCATTTCCAGAAGGCCAAGGCCGAGGAAGTAGCACACAGCATGGAAAACGCCATCATCGTGCAGGCGGATATGGGTGTGGAAGGCAATATAACACGGCTTTTTGAAACGGTGGACAAACAGCTTGGGCCGGTGACCGCGCTGGTGAATAACGCCGCCATCAACCTTAAATCCGGCTCCGGCACAGTGGAAGAAATGCCTTGGGAAGATGTGGAGTCTGTTTTCAAGACCAACGTGGTAGGCGTGTTCGCCTCCTGCCGGGAAGCGGTGAAACGGATGAAAGTGGCAGGGGGTGGGGCCATCGTCAATGTTTCCTCGGAGGCGGGGCGATTCGGCGGCAACAAGATGACCCATTACGCGGCCTCGAAGGCGGCGGTGAATACCTTCACAGTGGCCTTTGCGCGCGAGGCGGCGGCGCATAAAATCCGGGTGAATGCCGTAAGCCCCGGTGTGATTGACACCGGCGTACACGGGGAAAACCCTGAACGACTTGCCACGCTTCGGGCCTCGCTTCCGTTGGGGCGCATGGGTAAACCCGAGGAAGTGGCGGAAACCATAGTCTGGCTGCTGTCAGACGCCGCATCCTATGTCTCGGGCAGTATCTTAACCGTAGCCGGGGCACGTTAAGAGCTTTAACTTATATGATTTTTTTGCTAATACGGGGTAATTCTTGCGAGGAGCTTTATGAAAGCAGCTAGGCGTCGTCGGGAGGAGGCAGGGATGGACCTGAATTTCTACCATGAGAACGGGTACTGGATTCAGGAAAACGTATTTTCCGATAGGGAATGCGCCCACCTGATCGAAGCCTCCAAATCATTTGAGAATTATGCCAACGGGACGCATCGTCCCGCCATGATGCCGCATCGCACTGACAACCTTTATCTCGATGCGATGCGCAAGCCTGAAATCCTGGCAACCATTGAATTGGTGGTGAGCGGCAAGCCTGCGGGACTGCAGACCGAGTTTTTCTATTGCAAACCCGGCACACGCGGCTTTTCCCTGCATCAGGACAATTTCTTCGTGCAGGCCCCCATGGGAGCGTTTGCCTCCGCCTGGTGCGCGCTTACCGATACCTACAGGGAAAAAGGCGGGCTTATTGTGTATCCCGGCACCCATAAGGAAGGGCTCCTGCCGGTGCATAAACTTGCGGTGGCACAGGACGACGGGCAGGATCCCAATGCCAACAATGAGGAAGTCGACGTACCGCCAAAGTACAAACTGCTGAATGTCTGCGTGCCCAAGGGCGCGGTGCTCTATATCCACGGCCATCTGGTGCATGGCTCCAATCCCAACGTAACCGATGAATGGCGCCATGTGCTCCTTTGCACCTATATCCGCACGGGCGAGCCGTTCCGCGCCGGAAAATACGCGCAGCGCGAGGCGGTCCTTCTGTGACTGCGGTTCACGAGAAACCGAGGCAATTGCCCAGCATACATTCTCTGGACGAGAAAGAGCGCAAGGAACATGTTCGCGGCATATATGACCGCCGGAGCCGGTTTCAGCGGGAATTCGGCGCGGATGCCGTGGAATTCGACTGCACGGAGCATGCGCGGCTGTTGCGCGATGAGATTATCCGGTTGCTCAATGCCAGGGGCGTTGCTGTTCCCGAAGGCAGGCTTGAGCAGCTTCACCGCCATATCGGGCCTGAGCTCAAGAAATACGGCTTTGACGATGGCGTGAATAAAATATCCTCGCTGCTGTACGATACGGACGATGCCTTTACCGCCTGCTACCACGACTTCGTGAAGGAAGCGGCAGGCCGGCACTTTCCTTACCCGGTTTATTTTCAGGCCACGCCTACCGTGCGTATCCATTGCCCCGACGGCGAGAACAGCCATCATTACCCGCGCTACCATACCGATATCGGCTACGGCCACCCGCCGGAGGAAATCAATATCTGGATACCGCTTACCTCGCCGCAGCCTCCGCAGTTTCACGGCTTCCGGCGCATGGATGTGGCGCATTCGCGCGAGGTGCTTGAACAGTTCGGCTTCGATTTTGACCCTTTCATTGAGCGCGCGGTAAACGATAAGCCCTTTGATAACCGCCTTAACGATGTTGCGCCGCAGGTGGAAACGCCGTTCGGCAAGTTCACTGCGTTTGATTCGCGCTGCATCCATACCGGCGAGCCGCTGCAGATTCATACCCGCGTATCCATCGATATCCGCCTCATGCCGGTGGAGGATTTCGTCAAACTGTCGCTGGAATACCAGGGTACCGGGCGGCGCAGGATGCGCTATGTCCCCGGGCAGGCGTATCACGCGTTATCCTCGGAGAAACTTTAGATGTCCTACCAGAACCTGCTCAAGGAAATTTCCGCCTCCCGGCCCGTATTTGATTCCAAATATGCCATCCTCAGCGCCCCCGTGCGCCATATCATCATGATGGGCGTGGTGTGGCACCTTGCGAAGGGCAAGAAGAAAAGGCCGCTGGATATACTTGAGATTGGCTCTTGGTACGGCGCGTCGGCGCTCTCATGGGCGCAGGGGCTGAAGGTTCACAACCGGGCGCAGGGCAGCCTGACCTGCGTTGACGCGTGGAAGCCTTTCTTCGATCGCTCGCTGCACAATGACGAAGTCTATGTCGCGATGGAGCAGGCGCTGGGCACCGATGTGGCTTATAATATCTTCCTGCACAATATCTCGACTATCGTGGAAACGATAAAGCGCCAGCATTTCCGCGGACAGAGCGAAAACGTGCTGCCGCTGCTGCGCGATGAGGCGTTCGACGTGGTGTTCATCGACGCCGACCATACCTATGCGCCGGTGAAGCTGGACATACTGCTCTCGCAGCGTCTTGTGAAGGATGGCGGAATACTCTGCGGCGACGACCTCAACCTCCAGCTTCACCAGTGCGATAAGAAAGTCGCCATGGCCAATAAGAATATGGACTTCGTGAAAGACACGAAATCCGGCCGCAACTTTCACCCCGGCGTGACGCTGGCAGTGGCGGAAATATTCGGCGAAGTCTCCATGTGGGGCGGCTTCTGGGCGATGCAGCGGAAGGGCAAGGAGTGGAAAAAGTTTTCGCTCAAAGGCATGCCGGTCAATTACCCCGATCATTTCCCCGCAGATGCCATCGAACGCGCAAAGTCCCATCTGGCGGATATCAGCCCGATAGCCTAGGTTTAGGGAAACTTTTAGCGGTTCACACTCAAGTGAAAATATTGGAATTAAGTAAGTCATTGCGTGCGCGGGTATGGATCGAAGAGTTGCCCAATGCCTCCTATCCATCTGATAAGATTGTAACTTACGAATATCCCGCAACGATTGCCGAATCGACTCAGAAATCCATTCAGCAGCTGTTGAATTGCATCTTATTACCCATATGTATGGGTTGCTTGGTGGTAAAATGGAATTTGATCGTTCTGAAATTCTAAAAGTTGAGATTAATTTATCCACTCCTAATGAACGAATTTTTTCAGATTTTCTTACAAGAAACTATGACCGAGTACATGTAGGGTTTCCTCACGAGTATCTTAAAAGCATAGATATGGGCATAGCTTTAGCCAAATCCGAAAGATCGCTAATATCAGGCAAGTTAACTATTAATACCGCTGCGCATGACGAAATAATGTCAAGTGTAAATGTATATAAATATATAATGGCTGTATTGTTGAAGGTATTCTTTTCGGCGTCTCCAACCACTTCTGAGGAAGAGTTAAAAGCGCTTTTCCCGATAAAATAATCTTAGTTAACCAAATTATCGTCATTCCAGCGAAAGCTGGAATCTCGATCATACGGATCGGGGTCCATGCTTTCGCAGGGACGACGTGTATGATTAAGTTAAGACGCCTTCTTGAGCGTCATGGCTTTCAGGCGACGGTATTCGGCCTTTTTGGGCTCGATGTAATCGCGCGCAATCGGCGCTGCGTCCATGCGGCGGGCGAGCTGAAGCTGGTAGACGAAGAAGGTATCCTGCCGGAAGGCGGCTTCGGAGCCCGCGAGGTAGAAATCGAACATGCGAAAAAATTTCTCGCCGTACCGATCTTTAATTTTGTCGTAATTGGCGAAGAGGCGCTTGCGCCAGCCCGCGAGCGTCGGCGGGTAATGCTGCCGCCAGGTTTCGATGTCGGTGATGAACAGGCGGCTGCGCTCCAGTGCGGGTGTGATTTCCGAGAGCGAAGGCGCATAAGCGCCGGGGAAGATATATTTACTTAGCCAGGCATTGTTCTCGCCCGGCTCTTCCATGCGGCCGATAAAGTGGATGAGCGCCACGCCGTCCTCCTTGAGTAGCCGCGAAACCTGCGCGAAATACTCGTGGTAATGCCGCGCGCCAACATGCTCCAGCATGCCGACCGAAACAATGCGGTCATACTGGCCCTGCAACTTGCGGTAATCGGTGAGAGTGAAACGCACATTGCCAGTCTGCCTGTGCTCGCGGGCGCAACGCTCGGCGTCGCCCAGTTGTTCCTTCGACAGCGTGACGCCGTGTATCTTCACATTTTCAAGTTCCGCCAGCATGGTCGAGAGATTGCCCCAGCCGCAGCCGATTTCCAGCACATCCAGTCCGGGTTTCAGCAGCAGCTTTGCGGCAAGGTGCAGCAGTTTCTCTTCCTGCGCCTCGTCGAGCGTCTCTTTGCCGGTCGGGAAATAGCCGCAGGTATATTGCATGTTCCTGTCGAGGATCATGCGGTAGAAGGAGGCGTCCAGATCATAGGTGAAAACAGCATTTTTCTGCGCGCGCTTGAGCGTATTGGACTCTGGCAGCAGGCGCAATGGCGTGGTGAGCTTGCGCTGCAGGCGGCTTAACGGGTTATACCCCGCGCGGAAGATGTTGCGGTTGAGCAGGTCCAGCAGCAGGTAAATATCGCCGCCGTCCACCGCCCACTCGCCGTCCATATAGGATTCACCCAGCGCCAGCGCGGGCCGCCAGAGCAGGCGGCGCTCCACGCCCGGTTTTAAGAACCGCATCGTCACTTCCGGCCCGGGCTCTGACCCGCGCAGCGCATGCGTCTTGCCGTTGGTGCCAACAATATGAAGGGTACCGACGGTGAAGAAGGATCTCAAAAGGCTTACTAACAGCATAGGAGCAAAAAATTAAAACGGTCCCTTGAACTCGTCAACTTCCTTGATTTCGTGATCGGCGGGCAGGTCTATTTTTCCCTTGGGGTCGACGAGGCGGAAGGCGCGCTCCGCGATGGTCTTGCCGTTTGGATAAAACAGGTTTTCCAGAGGCTTGGTGGTGGGGCAGGGCGTATCGGCAAAGCCCATGCGCGCCATCGGGATAGGCTTGCCTTTGATTCCCTCCGGCAAGGCTTCCATCACCTGCGCCATGATTTCTCCTGCCGCGCCGCAGGTTAGCCAGGCATTGTCCACCACCAGCAGGCGGCCGGTTTTCTTGACCGACGCCACGATGGCACTGATGTCAAGCGGGCGCAGCGTGACGGGGTCGATGACCTCTGCGCCGATTCCGGCCTTTTCCAGATAATGGCTGGCGCGCAGCGATTCGATGACCATGTGCGAGATGCCGACGATGGTGACATCCTTGCCCTCGTGCATGGTGCGCGCCTTCCCAAGCGGCGTGACATAGGGCTCGCTTGAGACATAGGACTGCATGTTGCACAGCAGACGGTGTTCGATGAAGATGACGGGGTTGTCGTCGCGGATGGCCGCGATCATGCAGCCCTTGGCGTCGTGCGCGTTGGAGGGGGCCACCACTTTCAGGCCTGGCACATGCATGAACATGGAGTGCAGCGCCTGGGAGTGCTGCGCCCCCTGGCCCCAGCTGCGGCCGATGAGCGTGCGCACCGTAATCGGCACTTTCACCTGCGCGCCGTACATATAATGCGCCTTGGCGGCGATGTTGATGAGCTGGTTCATCGCCAGCATCAGGAAATCCATGCGGATATGCACATGCACCGGGCGGTAGCCGGCCATCGCCGCGCCGATGGCGACGCCCGTCATCGCGTCTTCCGAAAGCGGCGTGCCGAAGCAGCGCTCGGGCCCGAATTTCTCCAGCAGCCCGGCGGTTGAGCCCTGGATAGCCTTGTGGTCGTCCACGTCGAGCCCGAAGACGAAAACGCGCTCGTCGCGCTCCATTTCCTGGGAGCAGGCTTCCGCTATGGCGTCCACATAGCGTATGAGGCGCTTGTTTGCGGCATCCTTGGGAGTGAGTGCTACTGCGAGGTTACGCGGCATAAACATTTTTCAGCAGTTGATCCGGCCCGGGATAGGGCGAGCTTTCGGCAAAAGCGACGGCGTCCTTGATTTCCGCTTCGATGTCCGCCTTGAGGCGAGCGACTTCCTTTCCGTCGAGCGCCTTTTCCAGCCGTGCAACCTGGTCATTTGCCTTCCAGCTTTCATATTCCTTGGGATCGCGGTATCCGGCGTTGTGGTCATCGGTGGGGCCCACATGCTCCATCCAGCGATAGGTCATGCACTCGATGAACACCGGGCCCTTGTCCTTTTCGCGCACATGCTTTGCGGCGTCGGCAACGGTGTTGCGTATGGCGAGCACATCGCCGTCAGGGATGAAATGCACCGGGATGCCGTAGGCCTTGGCGCGCTCGCGCGCAACGGTTTCATTGGGCCAGCGGCCAGCGAGTTTCGAGTGGATGGCAAGCCGGTTATTCTCGCACACGAAAATCATCGGCAGGTGTTTGAGCGTCGCAAACTGCAGAGCTTCGCTGAACACGCCTTCCTCAGTCGCGCCGTCGCCGAACACGGAGACGACTATGCGCTGCTTGCCGGTTTTCCTCGCCTCGCGCTGAAGGCCAAGCGCGTAGCCTGCGGCGACGGGGATGGTGGTGCCCACGACGGCGGATGCGCCCATGATGCCATGCGGCATGTCGATAAGGTGCATGGAGCCTGCCTTGCCTCCGGCACATCCGCCCGCTTTACCGTAAAGCTCGGCCATCATCTGCCGCAAATCGCCGCCCTTAGCGATGTAGGTGGCATGGCAGCGATAGGTGTTGGAGACTACGTCATCCGCCTCCAGCGGGTCGCAGACGCCTATGGCTACCGATTCCTGCCCGATTGAGAGATGTACCGGACTTTTAACGGCGTCCGTAGGATAGACCTTGCAGATATGCTCCTCCACGCGGCGTATAAGCAGCATGCTGCGGTAGAGGCGTGCAACCAGTTTTTTATCTGTCAGTGACATTGCGCTTTAGCCAAACATCTCGTCGAACATCTCCGCCAGTGCTCCGGTGGTTATCGGCAGGGTAATCGCCATCGGGATCATGACGCACAGGGCGGCGAGGAAATTGATGACGAACAGGGCGTAAATGACTCCGGCATTCTCAAGCCCGCTTTTCGTCACCGCTTTGCGGCTCGTTTCCATTGCATCCCAGAAGTCGTACCCCTGATCGAGTATGAGCAGCGGGGCAAAGGCATAAAGCGCCATCATGAACAGGCCGGGAATGATGAAAACCAGCAGTCCCACGACAAGCGCTGCAATGGGCAGGTGGCTGGTAAGCAGCCCGATGCCCAGATAGGCGGGCAGCGAAATAATCAGCGAGGACATCAGCATCGATTTTCCCGTCGGGCCTAGCTTGGTTACGACGTAATTCAGGTCCACGGGCTGCCCACGCGTAAGGCGCAGGACAACGAGCATATAGCAGCCCAGCAGCAGGTACCCGATAACGAACCAGAGCATAAAGCTAATCGGACGTAGCGGAATGGGTACCACCATCATGATGGCGGCGGATATGGTAACAATGATAAGGACGTAAATCCCCGAGAAAAGCGTGGAGAACTGGTTGCGCTGAAGGAAGGCCATGCCGGTATGCAATGCCTTGCCCAGGCTGCGGGGCTGCATCGTTCCGCGCTCGGCTGCGGCGGGACGGTCTTCTTTTTTCTCTACGAAGAACTCTGCAAGTTCCGGCCAGTCCTGCGCCGGTTTCGGTTCGGGTGATCCGGCCAACTGTAACTGTGTGGTCGCAGTAAGCGCTCCGTTGCGGATTTTTCTCACCAGGGCCACCACGTCGTAAGGACCCTTTTGAGTTTTACCGGAGATAATGTAGTATTCTTGCGTCATATTTTTCCGGGCGCATCATACGGATTTTTTTCAGTATAATCCAGTTTTACTTGCCCGTAAATTTCTCCTTAATAAATGCGTAAAGAGCGCGTACCGCCATCGCCTCGGCCCCGACAGGTCTGCCCGGACGGGTCTTCAGATTCCACGCCATCATGTCGATATGCGCCCAGGATCGAGTTTCAGTAACGAATTCCTTTAAATAAAGCGCTGCCGTGATGGCGCCAGCATAAGGACTGTCGGGGGCGCTGTTTATATCGGAGACCTGGCTTTTAAGCATATCTCGGTAGCCTTCCCACAGCGGAAGCCGCCACATTGCGTCATCTTCCCCTGCCGCATGGCGCAATAGCGCTGCCGCAAGCTCATCGTCGGGCGTGAAAAGCGCTGCGATTTCGGTGCCAAGCGCGGTGCGTGCCGCGCCCGTGAGCGTGGCGCAGTCGATGAGCAGGTCGGGTTTTTCACTGTCGGCTTCGCAGAGCGCGTCGCAGAGGATGATACGCCCTTCCGCGTCGGTATTGCCGATTTCGACATTCAATCCCTTGCGCGTGCGGATGATATCCAACGGCCGGTAGGCATTGCCCGAGATGCTGTTCTCAACTGCCGGGATCAGCAGGCGCAGCCTGACTTTAAGGCCCGCACTCATGATTACCCTCGCCAGCGCCAGCATGCAGGCCCCGCCGGCCATGTCCTTTTTCATCAGCCGCATGCCCGACGATGTCTTGATGTCAAGGCCGCCCGAGTCGAAACATACTCCCTTGCCGACAAGTGTTACCTTGGGGTGGCGCTTGCTGCCCCAACGCAGGTCAATGAGGCGCGGCGGGCGTGTGCTTGCCTTGCCGACTTCGTAAATCGCCGGATAATTTTTCTTGAGCAGATCCTCACCCACGATTTCGTCATAATCTGCGTCGTAATGCCCGGCCACCTGCCTGCAGGCATCGGCAAGCTCCGCGGGCCCCATATCATTGGCGGGCGTGTTGGTGAGATCGCGTGCCTGGGAAATCGCCTCCGCCATCGCCTGCACATGGCTTGCATCTGCGTTTTTAGGGGCAAGCAGGATGGGCAGCTTTTTTGCCTCTTTTTTATAGCGCGTGAAGCGGTAGGAGCCCATGAGCCAGCCCAGCATCAGCGCATCCGCGGTTGCCGCATCCACGCGCGTTTCCAGCCGGTAAGTTCCTTCAGGCAGCTTATCGGGCAGACCCGCAATGGCCCAATGGCCGATTTTATCGCCTGTGACGACCAATACCGCTGAGATACCGCCCTCATCATCCGGCAGCAGGCTGTGGCTGTCGGCCTTTGCAGTAAAGTAGCTTGCGGTAAGCCAGTTCGCGATATGCTCCGGCTGCTGTTTCAGCCAGGTTTTATATTCCGTGTGCTTAACGAGGATGATGGGAACGGGGGAAGAGGAAATTTTGCGTGGCATGATTAGGTTACTGACTATATTGATACGGAATATTTTTATCGTACGACTATGACTGAGACAAGATATTCTCCTTATCTGGCTTTTTCCTTCCTGTTGCTCCTCCTGGTTGTGGGGGGGCTTCTCATCCAGACTTTCGGGCATGTGCTGAACGTCAACCTTTCGCGCACCTGCCTCTTCATCGCCCTGCCGTTCTGCCTGCTTATTACGTATGGCATCTGTTTTCCACTGGACAAGCGGCATGTCGCCGTTGCCCTTATCCTGACACTGCTGCTTGCAGTCCTCGGCATTGCCTCACGGAACTGGTATGACTTCACGGCGGACGGCATGGGCTACCAGCAGCCCACGGCCGAGGCGATCCTGAATGGCTGGAACCCGTTCGGCCCTGATCCGAACATGCTCTGGCAGCAGATATACCCTTCCGGTGCGGGTGCCGCGGAAGCGTCGGTTGCGGCGCTCTATGGCTCCATTGAAGCCGCGAAGATGCTTCAGATATGGTGGATTGTTATTGCACTGCCAGTCCTGCTGGCGGGCCTTGCCAGCTATCTCGGGCCTTTAAGCCGCGAGCAGGAATTGCTTGCGGCGCTATGTGTATTCAGCTCCATCGTATTTGCCCAGTTGCTCACGCATTATGTGGATGCGCTCGTTTATCTTTCCGGCGTAACATTTCTCGGGGCGCTGCTGATGTATGGAAACTGGCAGCGAGGCAACCTTATGCCGTGCCTTGCCATGGCTGCTTCAATCCTCTTCCTTGCCAATGCAAAGCTTTCGGGCGTTTATCATGCGGTAGCGCTATGTGCCACGGCAGTGCTGTTTCTCTGGGTGGGAACGAAGCGTGCGCCCTGGAAGCTTGCCATCATCCTCTTTGCTGGGGGACTGGTGGCAGTCTTTTTTATCGGCTACCGCCCTTATGTCACGAACTTCGAGACGTATGGCATCGCCATGTTTCCCGACAATCCCGACGCGTTTATCGGCAATCAGCGCCCCAGCAGCTTTGACCCGTTGCCCCCACCTGGGCGGTTCTTTTATTCCCTGTTCTCGATCTCCGGCGGCGCGCCTCACAAGCCGGCGCAGCTCAAGCTGCCTTGGACGATACATACGATGGAGTGGAAATTCGCAGGCGATCCGGATGCCCGCACCGGAGGCTTCGGCCCGTTGTTTGCCTTCGGGTTCCTTGCCTCGTTCGCGCTGTTCGCCTATGCGATGATCAGGAAGCAGCCTGCCGATAATGGCCTCGTCCTTTTGAGCATGCTCTGCCTTCTGTCCTCTGCGCTATTTCCGCAAAGCTGGTGGGCGCGCTATGTCCCCTTTGCCTATTGTACGCCTTTCCTGCTGCTGCTTTCGATTTCTTCTGCGGACAAAGGAATCCGAAGCGGGATATATTCGCTGGTTATTCTCTTTGGTGCCAACAGCGCGATAGCGGCAACTTCAGCGTACAACCTGTTTCATAATAACCAGGCCTATTTCATGACCATTGCGGCGGATTTGCGGAAACAGCCCGCCGGTTCGGTCTATCTCGTGCCGCCCGTTGCCAATTACCGCAAATATAACGATGCTTATATGCCGCTCATGCGGCGGCTGAAAGAGCAGGGGGTGGACTCTACGCTCAAGGTGGGAGACCTGTGTCCGCACATGAAGGAAATGTATTCGGAATATAAGCTCTGCTATTAGGCGGGTAAGGCGGCTAACACCGTTCTTGCTGCAATAACACTCGGCTCTTCCGTATTGCTCCCGCGCAGGACCTGAAGCGCTTTTGCGCACTCGTTGCGCTGCTGCCGCATCGTTTCCGGTTTTACCAGATCGATGAGTGCCTGCGTTATTTCGGCGAGGTTGCAATGCTCCTGTATAAGCTCTGGTATGATGGCGCGATTAACTGCGATGTTGGCGAGGCTCGCATATTTGATAAGCAGCATCCGTCTTATCAGCCATACGGAGAGTGGGTTGCCGCGGTGCGCCACCACCATCGGCACGCCTGCTTTCGCAAGTTCGAGCGAGATGGTGCCAGACTTGGTAAGTGCAAGTTCAGCGGCGGCAAAAGCATCATGCTTCTCGGCGATATCGGCGATAATAGTGCCCTGAGGAGCTTGATCTTTTATCGATCCTTTCACCTGCGCTCCTGCGAGGATGATGGGCAGGAAGCCGGGCAGGGCAGTTGCTGCCTCCATGAATAATTTCAGATGGCAATGTATCTCGCCCTTTCTGCTGCCGGGCAGGATCAGCAGCAGCGGCGTTTTCGCTTCTATATTGTGCCGCATGTGGAAGGCGTTGGCATCTCCTGTACTCTTGTCCCACAATACGGGGTGCCCCACGAATGTCGCGTGCAGGCCTTCTTTTTCAAAATAAGGCGGCTCAAAGGGAAGGAGTGTCAACAGTCGATTAAACAACAGCGCCGTCTTGCGCGCGCGTCTGGGTTTATAGGCCCAGACACTGGGCGCGACGTAATGAATGCGTTTGATGTTGGCGGTACGCAGATTTGCTTTGAGCAGCAGTGCCAGGCGGAAATTAAAGCCGGGTGAATCGATGGTGACAACTGCCGCAGGCTGCTTTGCCGCAATATCCAGCGCCGTTTCACGCATGCGGCGCAGCAAAGCCGGAATATGTGGTACTACTTCGAGAAAACCCATGAGGGAAAGCTCGCTGTAAGGAAACAGGCTGGCGAGGCCCACGGCGCACATCGCCTCGCCGCCTATCCCGGCAAAACGTACGTCGGGCTGCCGGTCTTTGAGTGCCTGCATAAGACCTGCGCCAAGCGCATCGCCCGATGCCTCACCCGCGACGAGATAAATGAGAGGTGACTTCATTCCTTGAGCGTGAATCCGAAGATGAACAACCCGGCAGCATTTGCGGCCTCTACAACTTCGCGACGGCCAACGATGAGGGAATGGCCTGCCTCAATCGCAATGCCTGCGAATCCCGCGCGATGCACCAGTTCGACTGTCTGTATCCCGATGGCGGGCAGATCGACGCGGTTTTCCTGCACAGGCTTGCGGACTTTCACCAGCACGCCGCCCTTGCCTTCGCCCCGCAGTTCCGAGCAGCGCTCAATCAGCGCGTCCGTTCCTTCTGCTGCCTCAATGCCAAGCACGAGGCCAGTCTTGATAATGGCCGCCTGGCCCACGTCGAATGCGCCGATGGCTCGTGCCACACGCATACCCAGCGCAATGTCACTCTCAGCCTGCTTATCCGGCGCTATCTTACCCAGGGCTCCTGCAGGCGCGACAAGGTCTTTCATGAGGTCGTCGATGCCGACAATACGGAATCCCTGTTCCTCAAGAAAGGCGATGATGGTTTTTAACATAGCCGCATCGCCGCCAAGCAGCGAGAGGCCAAGACGCGCGATGAGCTTCGCTCCCATTGTATCCGGTCTGAGTGAGGAAATCCTGGGGCGGTTGATTTTGCCCGCGAGCACCAGTTCCTTGGCGCCTGCTTTCCGGAAGTGCTCGAGCGCCGCCCCGAGCGCACCAAGGCGCAGCCAGACATGAGGTACGTCCTTCACAGTCTCGGGATAGGTTTCGCCCTCCACGGCAGCCACGAATACGCCGCGGCCTTCCTTGATGCATGATTCAATCAGCTGGCGCGGCAGGAATCCACCGCCCGCGATGATGCCAAGCGTTGTCGCGACGGGTTGCTGCAAGGTAGCCAACGCGACACTCATGGCTCGGAAGGCACAGGTGGCGCGTTGCGCGATTTAGGCACGCATAGTGAGCGCACACCCTTGTCTTCGATGAAATTGATGATTTCCAGCACCGGCTCACACTCGCTGAATGCCTCCTGCGCGCGTGCGGTGCGCTCAAGCAGTGTGCCTTCCTCGCTCTCAAAGAGCATTTTATAGGCGTTGCGCAGCGCGTGGATGGTTTCGCGATCGAAGTTGCGGCGCTTGAGGCCGATGATGTTAAGCCCGGCAAGCCATGGGCGCTCGCCGATAACGGAGCCGTAGGGGATCACGTCATGCTCCGCTCCCGCCATGCCGCCAATGATGGCATGCCTTCCGATGCGCACATATTGATGCACGGCCGCAAGCC
>Ga0207107_1025_pt1 | contig 15992 bp, 7 predicted proteins | sample Alteio_BWMinHeat_75_FD_153555 | JGI IMG/M metagenome (GOLD analysis project Ga0207107, IMG submission 153555) | Enriched cells from forest soil in Barre Woods Harvard Forest LTER site, Petersham, Massachusetts, United States -... | ecosystem: Environmental > Terrestrial > Soil > Temperate forest >... | reverse complement strand
CAGCGATCACCGTGCAGTCGCAGGACAGTCTCGGCAACCCCACGAATCCAGCTAGCGCAGAGACGCTGGCGCTAGCCTCCAGCTCGTCGGGCGGAACTTTCTATTCTGACAGCACGTGCACGACGGCGATCACCGCCACAAGCATCGCAACCACGACGAATTTGGCGACATTTTTCTACAAGGACACCAAAGCGGGATCACCGGCAATAACGGTGACAGGAAGCGGTGCTTTCTCCGCGACGGTGACCCAGACCGAGACGGTGAATCTGGCGGCAGCCAGCAAGCTGGCTTTCAGTCAGCAGCCCTCCACCACCACTGCTGGGCAAGCCATCGCCCCGGCAGTGACCGTGCAGGTCCAAGATCAGTTTGGCAACGTAGTCACCACCGATACCTCAAACGTTTCGATCACCATTAGCGCCGGAGGGGCATTCAGCAGCGCTTCGACTACGACTGTCGCCGCAGTAGCCGGGGTGGCCACGTTCAGTAATCTGGTGCCCACCAAGGCGGGGACCTTCACTCTATCTGCCAGCGACGGGACGCTGACGGGCGCAACCAGTAGCAACTTCTCGGTGACTACTACGGCGGCCAGTAAGCTGGTTTTCACGACCGCAGTGCAGACGCTTACGGCCGGCGTGTGCTCAACAGCGATCACCGTGCAGTCGCAGGACAGTCTCGGCAACCCCACGAATCCAGCTAGCGCAGAGACGCTGGCGCTAGCCTCCAGCTCGTCGGGCGGAACTTTCTATTCTGACAGCACGTGCACGACGGCGATCACCGCCACAAGCATCGCAACCACGACGAATTTGGCGACATTTTTCTACAAGGACACCAAAGCGGGATCACCGGCAATAACGGTGACAGGAAGCGGTGCTTTCTCCGCGACGGTGACCCAGACCGAGACGGTGAGCGCGGGGACGGCCACGCACTTTGCGGTGACGGCACCGACGGCGGCGACGGCCGGGACAGCGTTCAATTACACGGTGACGGCGCAGGACCAGTTCAACAACACCGTGACGCTCTATTCCGGCACGGTGCACTTCACCAGCAGCGACACGCTGGCGGTGTTGCCGGGGGATAGCGCGTTTATTGACACGAATGGGACGAGGACGTTCCAGGCGACATTGAAGACGGCGGGGAGCCAGACGATCACGGCGACGGACACGGTGACGGCGGCAATCACGGGGACGTCGAACGCCATCGCGGTGAGCGCGGCGGCGGCCACGCACTTTGCGGTAACGGCCCCAACGACGGCGATGGCCGGGGCATCGTTTAATTACACGGTGACGGCGGAGGATGCGCTCAACAACACGGTGACGAGCTATACGGGCACGGTGCACTTCACATCGAGCGACCCACTGGCAGTGTTGCCGGCGAATAGCACGTTGACGAATGGGACGGGGACGTTCCCGGCGACGCTGAAGACCTTGGGGAGCCAGACGATTACCGCGACGGACACGGTGACAGCGACGATCACGGGGACGTCGAATGCCATCACGGTGAGCGCGGCGGCGGCCACGCACTTTGCGGTAACGGCCCCAACGACGGCGACGGCCGGGGCGTCGTTCAATTACACGGTGACGGCAGAGGATCAGTTCAACAACACTGTGACGACCTATGCGGGCACGGTGCACTTCAGTTCGAGCGACCCGCTGGCAGTGTTGCCTGGGAATTTCCCTTTTAGCGGTGGGACAGGAACGTTTGCGGCGACGTTGAAGACGGTAGGGAGCCAGACGATCACGGCGGCAGACACGACGACGGCGACGATCACGGGGACGTCGAACGCCATCACAGTGAGCGCTGCAGCGGCAACCTCGCTGACGGTTGCGGGATTCCCCAATCCCACTACTGCGGGAGTCCCCGGAAGCTTCGCGGTGTCGGGACACGACGCGTTCAACAACATTGCCACCGGCTATCGCGGGACGGTGCACTTCACTTCGAGCGATGGGTCGGCGACGCTGCCGGCTGATTACGCCTTCACGGCTACCGATAGCGGCATGCACATCTTCTCGGCCACGTTGAATACCGTGGGGAGCCAGACGATCACGGCGACGGACATGGTGAATGCGACGATCACGGGGACGTCGAATGCCATCACAGTGAATGCCAGCGGCTCACCCACCGTCACGCTTTCGGCAACGAGCCTGAACTACGCCAGCCAGCCGGTCGGCACGCCCAGCACGACCCAGCCAGTGACGGTGGCGAATACGAGCCCCACGCTGGCGCTGACCAACCTGAACATTACCGCTACCGGAGACTTTGGGCAGACGAATAATTGCGGAACCGGCCTTGCCGCCCAGTCGAGCTGCATGATCATGGTCACATTTACGCCCACCGCAACGGGCACGCGCACAGGCACCATCATGATCTCGGACAACGCCGCGGGTAGCCCTCAAATGGTCTCTCTCACCGGAATCGGCATCAACGCTCCAGCAATTACGCTCTTGCCGGGCAGCTTGGTTTTCAGCAGCCGGCTGGTCGGATCGTCCAGTCCGGCGCAGACCGTCTCCATGAGCAACAGCGGGAATGCCACGCTAAACATTGCGAGCATCGCCATCACAGGCGCCAACGCAGGCGACTTCAGCCAGAGCAACACTTGCGGCCAGACCCTTGCTCCAAGCGCGAGCTGCACGATCAGCGTCATCTTCAAGCCGACAGCCAGCGGTCAGCGCACCGCGGGAGTTGCTATCACCAGCGATGCGCGAGGAAGCGTGCCCGTGGTCACTCTTTCGGGGACGGGACTTGCGGTCGGTCTCGATCTCTCGACTTCGCTCCTGATCTTCGACAATCAGACGGTCAGCACTACTAGCGCGCCGCAAACCGTAACCCTCTCCAACAGCGGCGCCACGGCGGCCGCCATCACCAGCATCACCGCCACTGGCGACTACGCACAAACGAATAACTGCGGCAGCAGCCTCGCCGCAAGCAGCAACTGCGCGATCCACGTCACCTTCACGCCGACTGGGACCGGAACGCGGACAGGCTCAATCAGTATCGTCAGCGGTGACAGCAGTACACCCCTCATGGTCAATCTGACCGGCACCGGAGTCGTCGTCACCCTCTCGCTTTCTCCAGCGAGCTTGACGTTCAACGATCAAAAAGTAGGCACATCCAGCCAGGCCCAGAGCATTGCGCTAATGGACACGGGCGGAGCGCCACTGGCCATTAGCAGCATCGTTCCAAGCGGCGACTTCCTGGAAACAGACAATTGCGGCAATGGAGTGGCCGCTGGCGCTACCTGCTCGATCAATGTCACCTTCTTGCCGACGGCGACGGGCATGAGAACCGGTTCGATCACGATCACCTCCAACGCGCAGGGTAGCCCGCATACGGTCAGGCTCACCGGCAATGGAATCTCTCGCGGTCCCGCCGTCAGCCTGACCTGCGCGAGCGGCGGTGCCGCAGCGTCAACGTGCACCATCGTCACGTTCCCGGCTCAGCCTGTTACGACAACAAGCGGGGCTCAGGTTGTTACGCTCACCAACTCCGGTAATGACACGTTGAACATCACCGGGGTCATGGCCACAGGCGAATTCACTGCCTCGACTTGCCCTGCAACTCTCGCGGCCAGCGCGTCCTGCTCCATCAATGTGACGTTCAAGCCGATCTCGACGGGCACCCGACTCGGCTCCCTTGTCATAGCGGACAATGCTGGTGATAGCCCACAATCCGTCAGCCTGATGGGCACTGGAACTCCCTTCGGGCCCGCCATTAGCCTCTCGGCCACCGCTTTGCCGTTTGGAAACCAGTTTGTCGGCTCGACGAGCAGCAAACAAAGTGTCACCGTAACCAACACCGGCAGTGCTATGGTGACCTTGACTAGCATTAAGGCCAGTGGTGATTTCGCCGAGACCGACACCTGCGCCAACGGCATTCCTGCCAAAACCGTCGATACCCCCAACAACTTTTGCACGATCTCCGTAACCTTCAGCCCGACCGCTACGGGTGCCCGCGCTGGAGCGATTACGATTTCCGATAACGCTCCAGCCAGTCCGCAAGCCGTTACTATGTCCGGCGAGGGAACCGACGTCATCATCTCCGTTGCTCCCGGAGGCTCCACTTCGGCCACTGTCTCTGCCGGACAGTCAGCGGCATTCTCACTCTTGCTCTCTCCGTCCGGAGGATTCAGCGACACTGTGACTGTTTCTTGCGGCGGCACAATTCCGGCAGGCACCTGCTTACCATCGTCGAGCTCGTTGACGGTCAATGCTCCAGTCATGGTTACGATGACTGTGACGACGACTGCTCCATCGCATTCCACCATCCTGCCGGTTCGGGGCCTTTCACCGCGCAACTTCGGACCACTCCGAGCCATTTTGCAAATGCTCTTATTGCTAGTTGCGTTTCTGCTGTTCTCTATTGCAGCCCTGCGGCGCCGCCGTTCATGGATTGTGGTGACGGCTAGTTTGTTTATCTTCGCATTCATGTCGGGTTGTGCCGGCGGGTCAACGAATCCGGGAGTCGTTGGGCCAACCGTCGGCACGCCCTCGAACACCTACACAGTCACTGTCGTAGTCACGACAACGAGCGGAGCGACCCGCACTATGCCTCTGACGGTAATCGTCCACTAGTTCGAGTGCTTTGTACTCCTGCCCTATTTTGGCGACGGAGCTGTGGACGGAGGCACCGGCTTACCATCAAATGTGTTGGGTTCCATCAACTCGACGCGAGTGCCATCCGGATCAAACAGGTTTGCTTGACGCTTCCCATTGACGCCCACTTTGATCTCAATCGGCAGGGTATAGCTCTTTGCCGCTGGCCGGGCTTTGAGCGTGGCAACCGCTTTTTCGACATCGGATGCGAGCAGGCAAATGTGGTTCTTGACGCCCATCTCTTTGGCATCGGGCGGTTTCGAGTAGAGCATGAATTCGAGATAGTCCTGCCCGTATGGAACTCGCATATTGACCCAGCTCAGCACCTTGCCGGACGAGCGGCCTCTCCAGAACTCCTGGAAACCAAGAATGCCGCCGTAGAATTTCGCCGCTGGGCCGAGCACGCCGACGGTCACGCCCGCGTGGGGCATGTGCGTCGAAATCCGTGTATCAGGCAAGTATTTGCCCTCTGCGCGCCTCGTCCAGCTATCCGGCTCGTATTGTACGATCTCGACCGTATGGCCGTCGGGGTCGGTAATATTGAAGTTAGAATTTCCAACCTTCCCTTTGCCGACTTTTTCCGGCACCTTGACGCCCTGCGAAGCAAGGTAAGCGCGCAGGCCTTCAGCGGAATCGGTGTAGAAAGCGATGTGATTCAGTTGGCCTTCCTGTTTTGGGCTGTCAGTAAACAGCTCGATGTACTGGTCCTCGTTGATTTTAATGAACGCGATCCGGACCGATCCGTCGTCGCGCTTCAGATTGTATGGCTCTGCGTATCCAAGGAAGTCTTCATAGAACCAGCGCGACTTGTGCAAGTCGCTCACGAACAAAGCCATGTGAGAAATGCCGAGAATCCGCGGGCGCTTTACTTCTTCCCCGGTCTGCCCCGCCGTAGCCACGCACAACAAAAGTAGAAAAAATGCAATTCGGTTCATCAAATTGAAGACCCCTTCCTTGGCAGGAGAGCCGACGCCGAGCGTGCCGCTAGGATAACTTGCTCGAATTCAATTACTTCCTGATCGCACGCCTGCCTACTGGGATTTTCGCATGCTCGCAGCATAGCGAAGTCTTGGAATTGGACGGCTTGCAATACTAAGTCTCCTGTGTGGGAGCATCCCACGGGGAAGTTTTGGGTGAGAAGTGCTTTTGATAAGCCAAAGAAAATGCGCGAGATGTTTTGGTCGGGGCGCCGAGATTTGAACTCGGGACCTCCTGCGCCCAAGGCAGGCGCGCTACCAGGCTGCGCTACGCCCCGACATTTGCTAGGCATTTCATTCTACTGCAGTTTTAGATTTTACATTATGGGTCTCGCGTCGGCTGTGTACGAACCGTGTAAATAAGGACCAATTTCGAGTCACGGTGCGCAATCATCGCGCGCTTTCGTGGCGTGACCACAGATTTCCTCAAATTTCGTAGTTCAGGGTTACTATCGGAGAGTCGTGTGCCCATGCGATTCCTGCTGAGAGGTCGTCTGATACGTTCCTTCTGCGCGGTTGCGTGCTGGGTCTTGCTTGCGCTGCAGTCCGAAGCATCAGATTCTAGCAAGCCCCTGACCGAATACACCCATACAGTCTGGAACCGCAGAGATGGCATCCCGTCGGCGTTCATCTATTCGATCGCGCAGACTCGAGACGGTTATCTTTGGCTGGCTACGACGGATGGACTTGTTCGGTTTGACGGCGTCCGCTTTGTGCACTGGCGTCCTAAGACTGGCCACACGGCGCTTTTGGGCGTTGTGAGAAGTCTGTGCGCGGCACGGGATGGAAGTCTCTGGATCGGAACTGAGGCAGGCCTAGTCGGGCGCATTCGCGGGGACGACTTAACAACGTCTTCAATTGGGACCCAGATCGAAGCGATGCTGGAGGATCGTGATGGCACACTTTGGGCAGCCACCGAGAATTCCCTCTTGCGATTCCACCCGGCAACGCAAGAACAGATTGGCACTGCAGTCGCGCTGCCTGAACCGTTTTTGTCCGGGCCGCTCCAGGATAAGAGCGGTTCTATATGGTTCAGTACGAACAGCGGTGTCCTCCGTCTTTATCCGCGCGATCCGCAGGTTCGGCTCGAAAAAATGTTCAAAGGCAAGGTCTGGCTCAGTGTTGACGCAGGTGGAACCATCTGGCTAACAAACGCTCACGGGTTAAGTCAGCCCTTAAGGGAGGGGCAGGCGCTCGGCGCGAACGGGATGGCGACAAAACCTTTCAATGTCCGCACGGTACTGCGCGACAGTGAAGGAAACACATGGATCGGAAGTCTCGGGCAGGGGTTGGTGAGGTTACGTGCGGATGGGCGAGACGTGCAGAAGATGGAGAACTTTACGGAACGCGACGGGTTGTCCACTGAATTTGTATGGTGTTTGCTGGAGGACCGGGAACACAACATCTGGGTGGGAACGCAAAACGGCCTGAATCGTTTTCGCGACGAAAAGGTGGTCACATTGACCCGGCGAGAAGGGTTGGCGAGCGACAATGTGGATGCCCTCGCTGCCGGGTCGAACGGGACAATCTGGGCCTCGACATCCATTGGGCTCAATCGAATTGATGGCGAGCACCGCGATGTGTACCTCAAGGGCGCCACCGTCATGGGATTGTCCACCGACCGGGAAAATACCCTGTGGGCGGGGACAAATCGCGGAGTCGTGCGCGCGGAAAACGGAAACTGGCGCTACCTTCCAATGCCTGCGGGAATTCGCCTCCAAAACGTCACGGTAGTTGCAGAGGATCACGAAAATGGCGTCTGGCTATTTGATGCTCGCAAAGGACTCTATCGCTGGGCCGACGGCCGTGTTGCCGATTTTTCGAACGAGCCTTTGTTGAAGGGCAAATCAATTCTCGCAGCACGAGCGGACGGCAGGGGAAGAGTGTGGTTCGGACTCAATGAGGGAGGCGTTGTTGTTTTTGATGGGAGCCGATTTCATCTTTACTTGGAATCCGATGGCTTGGCAGGTGGATCGGTAAATGCCGTGCACATCGACGATAACGCTGCTGTCTGGATTGCGACGGAACGCGGGCTGAGCCGGTTTGACGGCCAGCGATTTGTCACCTGGAACATTGCGAATGGCCTTCCAGGAGAACGTGTCCTCTGGATTCTTTCGGATAGTGCAGGGCGAATCTGGCTGGGGTATAGCACCGGAGTCGCGTGCGTTAGCAGGTCCGAACTCGACCGCGCGCTGAAAGACCCCTTGTACCGCGTGGCTTTTAGCTTTCTCGACGATGGCGACGGCCTGAAGGGCAACCCGGACCGCGGCTGGCAGTCGCCGGCGGTTCGAGCAAGTAACGGCAAGTTCTGGTTCAAGACTTCCGAGGGAGTAGGGATCATCGATCCGCAAGACCTGACGAGAAATCTGGCTGTCCCGCCGGTTCACATCGAGCGCTTGGTTGCGGACCGCGCAGTTGTTGACGCCACGCGGCCCGTTCGATTGCGGCCGCTCACCAGGGATATCGAAATTGACTACACGGCTCTCAGCCTCGCGGAGCCTCGCAAGGTCCTGTTTCGCTACAAACTGGAGGGCTTTGATTCAGACTGGCGAGATGTAGGTACGCGACGCCAGGCGTTTTATACCAATTTGCGGCCTAATGCGTATCGTTTCCGCGTGCTGGCGTGCAACAACGACGGCGTTTGGAGTGAGTCTGGCGCCACTCTCGATTTCGATCTGCTTCCGGCGTTCTATCAAACGCGCTCGTTCCTTCTGCTGTGCGTTGTGGTTCTGATCATTCTCGCGTGGGGCGCCTATCGGCTGCGAGTGTGGCAAGTGACGGCCCAGTTGCGTGAGCGGTTTGAAGAACGTCTAAGGGAAAGGACCCGGATCGCCCAGGAGCTGCACGATAGCTTGATTCAAGACGTCATGGGCATCAGTTTGCAAGTTGAGGTTACCGACGAGTTGTTGCCGGCCAATCTCCCGGCGAAGCAATCGCTGGCAAAGGCTCTGGGCTTATGCAAATCGGCATTGGCTGCCGGAAGGCGGGCCCTAAATGACCTGCGCACTGTCCCACTAAGTGCCGCTGATCTCGTCAAATCCTTCTCGCAACTGGCGAACGACCTAACCAGAGATGCTGGAACTAAGATTGATGTCATTGTCGAGGGTCGCGAGCGTCCGTTGAAAGCGCTGGCGGGCAATGACGTGCTGCAAGTTGGCCGTCAGGCAATCACAAATGCGCTTCAGCACGCAAACGCCCGCAACATTCATGTTCTTCTGAGTTATAGCGACCAACACTTCCGGGTCCGAGTTCAGGATAATGGTTCCGGCATAAACGAGGAAATCTTAAGTCTGGGGCGTCAAGGTCACTACGGACTAGCAGGGATGAAAGAGCGAGCGGACCGCCTGGGAGGTAGTATTTCCATCCGAAGTCGCGTCGGCGAAGGCACAGAAGTTGATTTGTCCGTTCCGGCACATTTCGTCTACGGTGATGGATTGCCAGGTTCCGGTTCGCGCCTGGCAGACAAATGGCATTACGTAGCTGAAAGACTCGGGATGCGAATTCCGACACCGGATGGAGTGTCGCAGAACCCGTCAGCAGAAAACGGTCCCCAAACGGACAAGGACGAAACAAGTTCATGAGCGACGGCGGAAAGATTCGCGTGTTATGCGTGGACGACCACCCTATCGTCCGGGACGGGATTGCGGCGATTATTAATCTGCAGCATGACATGAGGCTAGTGGGCGCCGCTGCGACCGCCGGGGAAGCACTTGAACGATTTTTCAAGCTACGCCCGGACGTGGCTCTGGTTGATTTGCAATTGCCCGACATGAGCGGCTTCGACCTAATAAAAAAAATCAAAGACAAGTCCCCGAACGCTCGCATCATCGTCCTGAGTTCGCACGAAGGTGACGTCGATATACAACGCGCGCTCGAAGCAGGAGCGCAAGGATATGTCGTCAAGGGGATCGTTCGCGAGGAATTGCTGGAAACCATTCGCAGCGTTCACGCGGGGAAACGGCGCCTTCCTGCCGCGGTAGCTCAAAAACTGGCCGAGCACATGGCCGACGAGCCGATCAGCCCCCGCGAACTCGAGGTGTTGTCGCTCATGGCCGCCGGAAAACGAAACAAAGAAATCGCCGGCGAGCTTTCGATCGCGGAAGACACGGTAAAGATGCACGTGCGAAATATTCTTTCAAAGCTTCAGGTCAACGACCGCACCGAGGCCGTTACGATCGCACTTCGTCGGGGCATCATCCACCTCTGACCTCCTTCCGAGTACGCGTCCATACACCCGAAATAGCTATCGGCAATACACCCGCCTTCGTGTTTTAGCGCCGCTTCGAGACGAGTAACTTTGCTTCAGACGCGAGCACTTCAAAGGGTTCGCGCCGGAGGAGGCAGACTGATGCAGGCGAACGAAAAGCCCCACCTGGTGATGACCGGCGGTAAGGCCGAGCCTATGGCCTACGAGTGCTCGCTGTGCGGCCAGCTCTTTCTCCTTCCCGACGACCGAAATCCGAAGGAAGCAGCCGCGGAGCTCCTGGCGGCGTTTCAGGAGCACGTTGGAGAAGAACATGCCAAGGAAGCGAAGGATTGAAATGAGTTTGCATGCAATGAAGCCATCCTGGCTTTACTCAAGGTTTCCCGGTGGCAGCGTCGGATTGGCTTTGCTCGTCTTGAGGCTGGTCGATGGACTCGGACTAGTAGGGGAAGCGGTACGCCTCTTCACTCCCGAGGCAAACTCACCGGAGCCGGCGAGCGCGCTGCTTCTTGGCCTGGTGCTGGTGGCTAGCGCAGTCCTATTGATCCTCGGTCTGCAAACGTCCTTGGCAGGCAGCGCCGCTGCCATCTGCACAGCGGGAGCCGCGCTGCACATCCACCTCAACTCAAGTCTGCCAGGGAGCGACCTCTATGTGTGGTCATTCCTTTTCGCCATCGTGTTTTTTCTCTCGGGCTCGCTGCCTTTGCTGGGGCCCGGCGGACATTCGCTGGACGCGCGGCTCTCCGGCTGGCGAATGATCAGGCTTTCATCCGGGAAATCGAATTCCAACAGTCAAAAAGAAGGTCAATATGTGGATCGTTAAAGTTGCGCTCTCGCGCCCCTATACATTCGTCGTGCTGGCACTGGTACTCCTCATCATCAGCCCGGTGATCCTGTTACGCACGCCGGTCGATATCTTCCCGAATATCAATATCCCGGTGATCAGCGTGATTTGGACCTACAGCGGGCTTGCGCCTGCTGAAATGGGCACGCGCATTGTTTCCATCTTCGAGCGCTCGCTGACAACCAGCGTCAACAACATCGAGCACATCGAATCGCAGTCGCTGAATGGCGTGGCGGTAGTCAAAGTGTTTCTCCAGCCATCGGCGAACATTGATGGCGCGATTTCTGAAGTGATCGCCGAGGCGCAGGTCGGGCTGAAGCAGTTCCCCGCAGGCATCACGCCTCCCCTGGTCATCAGCTACAACGCTTCTTCCGTGCCCATCTTGCAGTTGGGTTTGAGCGGGAAAGGCCTCTCCGAGCAGCAATTGAACGACTTGGGTTTGAACTTCATTCGTCCGCAACTCGCCACGATTCAAGGCGCCTCGGTCCCGATTCCCTACGGGGGAAAAGTGCGCCAGATCATGGTGGACATCGATTCGCAGAAGCTCCTTTCGAAAGGCCTTTCGCCTACGGACGTCGTGAACGCAGTGAATACGCAAAACGTTGTGCTGCCCTCCGGGACCGCAAAAATCGGCAAGACGGAATACAACGTCGGCCTCAACGGGAATCCGCTAACGGTCGAGGAATTGAACGATCTTCCCGTAAGAGTCGTCGATGGGGGAACCGTTTACGTTCGGGATGTCGCCAATGTGCGTGACGGCTACGCCGTGCAAACCAACGTAGTCCGGCAGGATGGACAGCGAGGCGTCCTGCTCACCGTTCAGAAAGCCGGGAACTCTTCCACTTTATCCATTGTGTCCAATATTCTCGCCGCATTGCCGAAGATCAAGGCGACCCTTCCCTCTCAACTGAATATACGGCCGCTTTTCGATCAGTCGCTGTTTGTACGCGCTTCACTACAAGGCGTATTGCGCGAAGGCGCGATTGCGGCAGTGCTGACGTCGCTGATGATCCTCGTGTTCCTGGGCAGTTGGAGAAGCACCTTGATCATCGCGATCTCCATCCCGCTATCCATTTTGACGTCGCTGCTGATCCTGAGCGCCATCGGAGAAACCATCAACATCATGACCCTCAGCGGTCTGGCGCTGGCGGTGGGAATTCTAGTCGATGATGCCACAGTCACCATCGAGAATATCGAGCGGCAATTCAGCCAAGGCAAGGACCTGCACGAGGGCATCCTGGACGGAGCAGCGCAGATCGCGGTCCCGGCGCTGGTTTCCACGCTCAGCATCAGCATCGTGTTCGTACCGATGTTTTTCCTGACGGGCGTGGCGCGCTACCTTTTCGTGCCTCTCGCCGAGGCCGTCGTATTCGCTTTGCTGGCTTCGTATTTCTTCTCCCGAACCCTCATTCCTACACTCGTAATGTACTTGCTGCGCGTGGAGGTCGAAAGGCGCAAGAACCCGGAGTCAGAGAAGCGGCCCGGCTTTTTCGCGCGCATTCACCATCGCTTCGAGCACGGCTTCGAGAACCTGCGGGAAAAGTATTCGAACCTGCTTAGTCTGTGCTTGGAGCACCGACGCGTCTTTGCCGCCTGCTTTCTGATTTTTTGCGTGGCGAGTCTCGCTCTCGTTCCACAACTCGGACAGGACTTTTTCCCGTCGGTTGATGCGGGCGAGATCCGTTTGCATATCCGGGCGAAGACCGGCACGCGAATCGAAACGACCGCCGCCCTCAGCGATCAAATTGAAGCCGTAATTCGCCAACGGATTCCATCTTCGGAACTCGCGGGCATCCTGGACAACGTCGGCCTCCCAACGAGCGGAATTAATCTTTCCTACAGCAACAGCGGGACAATCGGCAGCGCCGATGCGGAGATCCTGATATCGCTCCAAACCAAGCATCATCCTACCGCGCAGTATGTCGAGCAATTGCGCGAGCAGCTTCCCAAGGATTTCCCGGGAACGTCGTTCTTCTTCGAGCCTGCGGACATCGTCAGCCAGATTCTGAATTTCGGCCTGCCTGCCCCCATCGATATTCAGATTGTGGGTCCGGATCTTGCGGGTAATTTTGCCGCAGCTTCGAAAATAGCCGACCAGATTCGTTCCGTGCCCGGCGCGGTGGATGTCCACATACAGCAAGCGCTGGATCAACCGAGGTTGCAGTACGCGGTGGACCGCGCCAAAACGCAACAAGTGGGGCTCACCGAGCGCGACGTGGCGAACAACCTGCTCGTGTCGCTGAGCTCCAGCTTCCAGACCACTCCCAATTTTTGGCTGAATTCGAAGAACGGCGTGGTCTACAGCCTGGCCGTTCAGACGCCGCAGTACCACATCGACTCCATCGACGCGCTAGGGAGCATTCCCATCAACGCCGGAAATCAAGCAACGCCGCAGCTTCTTGAGAACCTGGCTTCGATGCAGCGCATGGATGAGCCCGCAGTGGTCAGCCATTACAACGTGCTCCCGGTCGTCGATATTTTTGCGAGCACGCAAGGCCGCGATATGGGAGCTGTGGGAGCGGACATCGCCCGAATCACCTCCGCGGCTCAGAAGCAGTTGCCTGCGGGAAGCACGCTCGTAACTCGTGGCCAGGTTGCCACCATGCACTCGTCCTTCGCCGGACTCCTCGGCGGACTGGTCTTTGCGATCGTGCTGGTCTACCTGCTCATCGTGATCAATTTCCAGTCTTGGACAGAGGCCTTCGTCATCATCACGGCGCTGCCCGGCGCCCTTGCTGGAATTTGCTGGATGCTTTTTTTGACGCGCACGACGCTAAACGTGCCCTCGTTGATGGGCGCGATCATGAGCATCGGCGTGGCCACGGCTAACAGCGTCCTGGTCATCACGTTTGCCAACGAACGTCTCGCCGAGACCAAGGATGCCTTCCGCTCGGCGCTCGAAGCCGGCTCAACGCGCTTGAGGCCGGTAATGATGACAGCTCTCGCGATGATTATCGGCATGGTGCCCATGGCCCTCGGGCTCGGCGAAGGAGGCGAACAGAATGCGCCCCTCGGCCGCGCGGTAATTGGCGGACTGCTCTTCGCCACAATCGCAACTCTTTTCTTTGTTCCCATCGTTTTCGCCATGGTACGCGGTCAGAAAAAATCTCAAGATTTGACTCCACAGAATTCGTGAGGATTTATGACTAAACAACTAGAAAATTCCGTACAGATAGAACAGGGAACTTCGGGGACTGCCCCGCAGAAGCCAGCTCCGCATTCGAATGGAAGACGGCTGCTGTGGTTCCTGGTGATCCCCGCTTTGCTGGCGTGCTCCGCCGTTGTCACCGCCTATGCACGCCGCGCGAGCAACAAGAGCCTGGCTGCGACCACCCAGTCACTTGCGCTGCAGAACGTCAACGTCATTCACGCGGAACTCGGCAGCCCTGTGACCGACTTGGCTGTTCCCGGCACGGCTCAGGCTTTTTCGGAATCGCCCATCTACGGGCGAATCAGCGGCTACGTTCGCGCCTGGAACGCGGATATCGGAGCGCACGTGCGCAAGGGACAACTCCTCGCGGTGATCGAGGCGCCGGAGGTGGATCAGGAATTGAGCCACGCTCGAGCGATGCTGGCGCAGGCGCAAGCGAACCTTCAGCTCGCCACGGTGACCTCGGCGCGCTACCGCGAACTGATCAAATCAAACTCGGTTTCGCAGCAGGAAGTCGACAACAACAATCAGAACCTCAACTCGCAAGCGGCCAACGTGCAAGCGGCCACGGCGGAAGTGGGCAGGCTCGAGCAGCTGCAGGGGTTCGAGAAGATCTACGCGCCCTTCGACGGAGTGATCACCGCCCGGAAAACCGAAGTAGGTGACCTCATCAACGCCGGCAACAGTGGCCTGGGCGCGGAGCTTTTCCGCATCTCTAACATCACGACGATGCGCGTGTATGTCAACGTGCCTGAGGTATACAGCGAGTCCGTTGCTCCCGGCGTGCGAGCCACGATGGAAGTTGCTTCTCTTCCCAATCGCGAGTTTACCGGCGCGGTCGCGCGAACCAGCCACGCCATCGGCATGAACTCGCGCACGCTGCTTACGGAAGTGGATGTGCCAAATCCTAAAGGTGATCTGTTTCCCGGCGCTTATGCCCAGGTGCACTTCCACCTCTCGCTGAAGGTCGTGCCGCTGGTGCTTCCCGGGAACACCATTCTCTTCCAGGCCCAGGGCCCGCAGGTGGGCGTGGTGAACAGTCAAAATCACGTCGAACTCCGAAAAGTCACGCTGGGCCGCGATTTCGGAAACAGAGTCGAAGTTCTCACCGGAATCGGCCAGCCGGACGCGGTGATCGCCAATCCTCCCGACTATCTTGTCGATGGAATGTCAGTAGCCGTGCAGACCACGCAGGCCGGCGGAAAGTAGGAATGAACATGCTTCCCACTAAATTCATGCCCATGACTTCATCTATGACGCGCCTTCGAATCTCCGCCGCGCGATCGAGCGCCGCAGCCATTGGTCTTGTCATGGTGGCATCGCTTTGGGGTTGCAGCGTCGGGCCGAAGTACCAGCGCCCTACGGCTCCTGTGCCGACCCAATTCAAAGAATCCAGTGTCCCGGCGACGCAAGAGACCGGAACACCGTCAATCGCGTTCAACAATTGGTGGCTGGTCTTCAACGATTCCACTCTCAATCAGCTCGAAAGCGATGCCGATTCGGCCAATCAGGATATTCGCGTTGCCGTGGCGAGAGTTGATCAGGCCGAGGCGGCGGCACGGTACTCGCGGTCCTTTTTGTCTCCCACACTGAGTCTGGGTACGAGCGTATCGCGAACTCGCGAAGCGCAGGACCGGCCAAACAACGGCAACACCAACGGCCGCGCGGCTACCTTCAACGACTTCCAGTTGCCGCTCTTCTTCAACTACGAAATCGACGCCTGGGGCCGCTTGCGGCGTTCCCTCGAGTCCGCGCGTGACGTACACCAGGCAACTGAAGCAGATCTGCGGCTTGTTCGCTTGTCGGTCGAGGCCAGTGTAGCCATCGACTATTACAGTTTGCGCGAGACCGATGCCGAACGGGCAGTTCTCGATTCCACGATTGAAGAACTGCAGCAAGCCCTGGACGTGATGACCAATCGATTCCACGAAGGCATTTCCAGCGAGCTCGAAGTAAAACAAGCAAAGACCCTCTTAGATCAGACGAAGGCGCAGGCCCAAGCGCTGGACGTCCAACGCGCGCAGCTCGAACACGCCATCGCCGTTCTCGATGGGCGCGCCGCGTCGGACTTCTCCCTGGCCAAGGCGCCGTTTGATGGTCTGCCGCCTGCCATACCGGCCGGTCTTCCTTCGGAGCTTCTTGAGCGGCGTCCCGATGTTGCCGAAGCCGATCGCTATGTTGCGGCTGCCACCGCGCAGATCGGCGTTGCACGCACCGCTTATTTGCC
>Ga0207107_1144_pt1 | contig 16090 bp, 14 predicted proteins | sample Alteio_BWMinHeat_75_FD_153555 | JGI IMG/M metagenome (GOLD analysis project Ga0207107, IMG submission 153555) | Enriched cells from forest soil in Barre Woods Harvard Forest LTER site, Petersham, Massachusetts, United States -... | ecosystem: Environmental > Terrestrial > Soil > Temperate forest >... | reverse complement strand
ACTACAATGCGGGCGGGCGAGACGACGCCCCCAAGCGATATCGGTCTCGTAAGTGAAGAGCGGATTCCCAAGCACGCTAGCCGTTACGCCGGAACCGCCTCGACGATGGAGTCAGCGGCGGCGGTGGGGATGATGCGGGTTAGCTGCCAGCCGGCGGCAGCCAAGAGGGCGCGAAATTGTTTTTCGGTGCGTTCGCATCCGCCGGGGAAAATCAGCATTTGCAGGTCGAGGAATTTGCCCGGGGAGAAGTCGTTGCCGGGCTGAATTACGGCGTCCACGACGAGAAGTTTGCCGCCGGAATTGACGCCTTTGCGGCAGGCTCTGAGCAGCTGAATGCATGGTTCGTCCGGCCAATCGTGAATGATGTGCTTCATGAGGTAAGCATCGGCACCCTCGGGGACCGAGGAAAACATATCGCCGGAGGCAAAGGTGCAGCGATCCAGGAGAGGCTTGAGTGGTCCGCTTTTGGCGCCCTCGACGACGTGCGGTACCTCATAGAGCGTGCCGCGCAAATGCGGATTGCGCTCCAGGATGGTGGCGAGAAGGAGGCCGTGGCCGCCGGCGATGTCCACGACGGAGCGAATGCCGGCGAAATTGTAGGCCTCGGCCACGGCCGGGCCGTCAATCATAGATAGCTCGGTCATGGCGTCATTGAAGATTTTTCCTTCCTCGGGATGCTGCTCTAGAAATTCGAAGATGTGCGCGCCGTAAATCTGGTCGAGGGCCTGCTTTCCAGTACGAACGCAATATTCCAAGTGCGACCAGCCTTGACCGTGCCACTCTCTGCCGCCCATCATGGCGAAAGAGCGCAGGCTGGGAGTCGCGTTACTGCGCAGAACCGCGGACATGGGCGTTTGCGAGAATTTTCCGTCTGGAGTTTCGGAGAGCACGCCAACGCTGGCGGTGGCGCGCATAAGGCGGTAGAGGGCTTGCGGGTTCGCGCCGATCTGGGTGGCCAGATCGTCGGCCGACTTGGGAGCGGCTTCGACGAGGTCCGGGATGCCGAGTTGGGCGAGGCAGGAGACTGCGCCGGCAACGTGAGGACCAATCAGCAACTGGAGCATGCCGACGTGTGCAGGCGGAGTTTGCGGCTGGGCGATCATTATTGTTCACCTGAGTTTGGTTTTTTGGTGCGGGCTTGCGGAAGTATACCGCGAACTGAGTAGACTAGCGTGCATCGGATGCCTCGCCGCGTCCCTCCAGTAAAAACAAGGCGAAGTCCGTGGCGACCGGCGCAGCAGCAAGCTGCCGCATCATATGCGCGACTTGACCCCGATGGTAAGTGGAATGATTCGCCAGATGTTGCATCAAGTGTGCCAAGCTGATTTGTGTTGTGCGAACAGGAACCATCCTTTCCAATGATTCGTTTGTGAGGCGATTCACAAACTCGACTTGTTCTCGTTCGAGTTCTGCCCACCTTAACCGCACCGCGGTGATGTCGGGGAATGCATTCGGGGGGGAATAGGGCATCGAGTCGCGTCCACAAATCTGTCACGAAGGCGGAACTAACGGAGGGCGCCTTCCAAATTGTGAGCCAACCCCACTCGCCGCCGATAATGTGCACTAGTGTGTCGCGCACAGAATGGAAGCTGCCACCGAGATCACGCGTGAACTGCTCAACACTGAGAGTGGAGACCGCTTGCAAGACCCTGTTGTTCGCCCAGCGGTCATATTCGAAGAGTAGCTGAATTTCATCTTTGCTCATGGTGATGGCCAACCCTTTCGCTTGGGCAATACGAGCAATTCCCGCGGCAATTCGACTTATCGGCAGTCAGGACGCGGCGGCTGCGACAGCTTCCCGCCGCGCAATGTCCGCGATGATGGTGCGCGAACCCATGTACAGGACGAACGCGAGCGCTAAGCAGAGAACTGGAATAATCAGCATGGCTTGCTGGAGGCCGGTCGCGCGGAAAGTTTCCGTGACCGCGGCGGAACCGGCCAGCGCCGCGGCGCGATGCGCCAGGACATCGCTCAACCTGCCGGTGAGCAGCGGACCGAGAGAGGCGCCGCACAGGTACATGGCCATAAAATAAATGGCCATGGCTGCTCCCCGCTGGTTGGGAGCCACAATATCCTGTATCGCCGAGTACACCAGCCCGTAGTAGGTGGTGAGAGCAAAGTAGGTTAGCGCCAAAAATGCCATGGCCACGAACAAAGAGCCCGCGGGTTGAAGAATTCCCACGCAGGCAAACGGAATGGCCACCAGGGCCATGACCGCGGCGCAAAGCAAGCGGCCGTCTTTGCGACGCTGAACGATGAAATCGCCCAGATAGCCGGCAAGAGTTCCGCCGCTCAAGCCTCCGGCCAGGTAGACGACGCCGGTGGCAATGCCGGATTTCGCGAGCGACAGGCCGTGGACTCGGCTGAGAAACGCCGGCAAGAAAGTTCCGATGGCATACATGCTGAAATTCAGGAGCGCGCCGGAGGCGATGATCCACCACAGCGTGGGGATGCGCAGCACACTCCACATGGAGCCAGGCGCCAGCGGCGGGCGATGGCCCTCGCTGGCGCCGCGCTGCGGTTCGTGGAGTAGCAGTAACGCGGGAACCAGCAACAATGCCGGCAGCGCCGCAAATACCATGGCGGCTCGCCAGCCATAGGCCTGGGCGATCGGGCCGCTGAAGAAGAAACCGAGTGCGCCGCCGACCGGCACACCAAGCATGAACAGGGCGAGTACGCGAGAGCGTCTGGCGGGCGGAAACAAATCGCCGAGCCAGCTCGTTGCGGCCGGCGCGCAGGCTGCTTCGCCGACGCCAACGCCGACACGGGAAAGGAGCAGCATCGCGTAAGTGGTAGCGAGTCCTGCGGAAGCGGTCATGGCGGTCCAGATGACGACTCCCCAGGCCAAAAGTTTTTTGCGGCTGGCGGAATCGGCGATGCGCCCGAGAGGCACGCCGACAATGGCGTAGATCCAGATGAACGCGCTGCCGATGAGGCCGATCTGGCTGTCGTTGAGGTGGAACTCCTTGCGCATGGGCTCGACGAGCGCGCCGGGAACGTGGCGGTCATAGAAATTAAGGATATTGATGGCGAACAGCACCACCACGGGGAACCAGAGACTGTGCTGCTGGGATTTCTGTGACAAGGCGGGTGCATGCTAGCACAAGCGGCGCGAGTGGTGGTTCGGGACGTGTGGAACAGAAGGGCTGGCGTTGCGAGCAGCGCCACTACGAGGAAAACGGCGGGCGGTTTGAGAAAGTGGAGGCTAAAGGAACTTGGCGAGTTCGGATTTGCTCGACGGAGGATGGGAATTGAGTGCGAGCTAAAGCAGGCCCAGGTTGTCTGGGTATTTGCCCTGCAGAGAGCTGACCAGGACTTCAAAATCGGAGAGGCCGCGGAGATTTTGGAGGCAGGGATCTTTCAGGAAGAAGGGCCAGCAGGCGAATCCCGTGCTGACGCTGCGTTCGAGCCATTCGAAGGAGGATTCGCGGCGGCCCAGAACGGCGAGGATGCAGGCGACCTGATAGTAGGTATGGTGCGCATGTCCGAAGGACTTTGGGCTGGCGCACGCTTGGGCTAGGCATTGGAGTGCCGCTTCCGCCTTGCCGGTCAAAGCCAAGAAAACACCCTTGAGGCTGATGATGAGCGGCTCTTCCGGCAGGATTTGTAGCGCTTCCTCCAGCAGCACCTTGGCCTGCTTCCAATCTCCTTTCATGATGGCGAGCTGCGGAGCGAAATAGAGGGGATACTTGTTGCCGGGATTCTCGGCACGCCATTCTTGGATCTTCTCCGCGGCCAGGTCGTATTCCCGATTCCAGACGTAAACCTGCACGATGCTGTGACTGACCGATTTCTTCGGATGATAGAGCCGGCCTGTCTCGTACATTTCTCGAGCATGCTCGAGCAATCCTATGTGCGCCAGAATGGTGCCCAGACGGTTGTACGCATGCGGGAGATTCTTCTGCAGGGAGAGCGCGCGCCGGAGTTCATCTATGGCTTCCAGATGCTGGAAGTTCTTCGATGGCCCCCAGAGCAAGAAAGCGTTGGCAACATGGCCTTCCGGCAGATTGGGATCGAGTTCGAGAGCGCGCTGGCAGTGAAACTCAGCCTTTTCGAGCCACACCCGCGCGGGGTCCAGTTCGAAGTGGCGAGTAGCGCAAACGACGGAAAGAGTAGCGTGGGCCAGCGAGAAAGCCGGATCACGAGTGACTGCGTTGCTGAGGCGATGGGTGGCTTCATCGAGTTGAGCGGAGTCACCAGTGGAACTCAGCCGGTAGCCTTGCATGAATTCCGCATAAGCCATCGGGTCCTTGCTATAGCGCGAGCGCGCCTGAACAACCGGCGGACCGAGAGGCCGGTTCAATGCACCAGCGATTTTTTTCGCGAGTTCGTCCTGCAGGTCGAACAGGCGATTCACGTCGAGATCGCATTTATGCGCGAGGCACAGACTTTGCAGATGGGCGTCAAACATCTCCATGGAAAGACGAAGCTGGCCTTTCGATGATCGAATGGCGCCACGAACCGCAAAACGAACACCCAGGCGTGTAGCGATATCGGAAGGCGTGGTCTCGGCGGGCATGCTCAATACCGCGGATATCGGCAGGACGTCCACCCCTTGGAGATTTCCAAGGCGGGAGATCAGCGCGTCGGCAAATCCCAAGCATAGGCCACGATCGTCGGTGGCATTTCCGAGCAGAAACAGGGGTAGGACCGCGAGCGAGGAGCGCTCTGCCCAACTCGCTTCCTGCGAACGAGCGCCCGGCGCCTGCGCGACGCTTTGGCTGAGAACAGAAGGAGAATGGCGGGCGTCGATGACCCGCAGCGGACCGACGAATCGATAGCCTTTCCCGATGACAGTCTCGAGGAAACGTGGTTTTGCGGAGTCATCGCCGAGGGCGGCGCGAATTCTTCGCACCAGAGTATTGACGTTCTGTTCGGTGTCGACGAAGAGATCGGAAGGCCACAGTTTGGCGACGATATCCTCGCGGGATACGAGTTGGTCGCGGCGGCTCACCAGCAAAATGAGCAGCTCCATGGGCTTTCTGGCGAGCTTCACTCGGCGGCCAGAGCGACGAACTTCGTAGCGGCCCAGGTCGAGTTCGACATCGTCGAGAGCTGGTTTTGCGTGCGGCATGAGGTTTGATTTTGGCATTATCCTTCAGGATTCAGAAATTTGCGAAGACATACGAAAGACATACAGATTTCATCTGCCCTCCATTGCGACAGTTCGGGTTCCAGAGGATTCTCGGTCAGCAGGATTGAATTGACGGAGGAAAGATCAATGAAACGAAACTTGAATGTTGCGCTGGCTGTGGGCGGTTTGGTGTGTGGGCTGGGCGTGGGCCTTGCCGTTCATGCGCACAGCGGCGCTTCTGGGAAGAATGCGTTCACGCCGGAAGCCATTCCCTATGGCCCGGCACCAGCGTTCGTGCCTGCGGGCGCGCAACTCGCAGTGCTCGAAGGCAACCCGATGGCTGCACAAGGCGATTACACGGTGCGATTGAAGATGCCGGACGGCTACCGGATCGCGCCGCATTGGCATCCGCAGCGGGAAAACGTCACGGTAATCTCGGGAACTTTCAAAGTCGGGATGGGCGATCAGTTTGACGAGAGCAAGATGGGAACTTTCCCGGCTGGCAGCTTTGCGTACCTGGACCCGGACATGCACCACTTCGCAATGGCCAACGGAGAAGTGGTAGTGCAGATCCACGGAGTGTCGCCGGTGCAATTCAACTACATCAATCCCAACGACGACCCGAGCCGGAAGCGTTAGGCAAATCTAAGCCAGGCTCCCGAGCGGGTAGCGGCAAAACTACGGTAGCTTGGCGAGTTCGGATTTGGCTTGCTGGAGGATGGGGATGTCGGGGTCGGCGTCTTTCCAGAGGGAGAGGAAGTCCTGGTAGGCGGCGCGGGCTTTAGCTTGGTCGCCGGTTAGGGTGTAGGAGCGAGCGAGGCCCAAGTGAGCCAGCGGGCTGATGATGCCGTTCAGGACTACACCGCGATGGTCGAGGATTTTCTGGAATTCGGCGGCGGCTTCACTTCCCTGCTTGGCGGCGCGGTAGGCTTCCGCGCGCACATAGACTTGATACAAGTTGGTGTTGTATAGGCCGCCGGTGGGCTGCCCGAGTTCGTATGGCGCGCCGACGCGAAGAGATTCGATCGCCTTGTCCGGGGCATTCTTGCGCAAGTCGATTTGCGCCTGGATGACCGGGGCATAGTGAAAATTGACAACGGCATCTTCGGGAAAGCGCTTGCCAAGATCGGCGGCAAGGGATTGCGCGCGAGCCGTGTCTCCGGCGAGAGCAAAGGCAATCGCGGCGGAATATTCGACGTCGATACCGTTGGACAGCGCGGCCGCGGAAGCGGCTTCTTTCCTGGCCTCAGCGAAATTGCCCAACACGCCTTCGCGAAGTGCGGAAACCGCGCGGTAACCTGCGGCAGTCTCCGCTTGGCCGGCGCGGGTGGCGGAGGAGATGGCGCGCTGAGAGAGTTCGCGGGATTTGCGCAGCTTGCCGAAGTAGGCTGCGGTCTGCGACTCGTTTTCCAGCATCTGGTCTTCAATGCCGATCTTACCCGCCGCCCAAGCCGCTTGTTTGGCCATTTCCTTGGTATCGCCCTCGACGAAGGCGAGTTGATACAGGTAGAGGCGAAGGGTAGGAGAATCGAGCTTCTGGGATTGAGCTTCGGCAGCTGTGGCGTGGGCCTCGCTCAAACGATTGAGGTAGAGGTAGGCGCTCGTGACGTTGGCGTAGCTTTCCCCACCGGGATCGAGCTTCAAAGTGGTCTGGCCGGCGGCCAGCATGTTGTCGTACTGCCCGAAGAGGTTGTAGATAACGCCGAGATTGTTGGGCGGAATGTCGTCGCGCGGATAGGCTTGCGCCCAAATTTCGTAGGTCTGGCGCGTTTTGTCCAGATTGCCGGTGACCGCGTCGTAGTAATGCGCTTCGATGTAAAAACGTTCCCGTTCACTGGCCCGCTGGCGAAGTTCAAAAGCTTTGCTGGCGTTTTGCGACGCGAGCTTTTTTTCACCAAGATTGACGTAGCACGTGGCCAGCGCGGCATAAGCGATGGCGAATTCAGGATCCAGAGCAACCGCGCGCTGCAAGTGAGGAATCGCTCCAGCGAAGTCCGCATTGCCGGTCAGTGTGCGCTTACCCAAGCTATAGGCTTGCAGAGCCTGGAGCGATGGGGTGGTGGCTTGCTCGATAGGAGTGTCGTGCTTCGCTACGCTGCTTAGCGATTCGCCGAGCTTGGCGCGAAGGTCCGAGGCAGCGGAATCGAGGGACTTGAGTACCGTTTCTTTGCTCTTGGCCTGCGCCTGGCCCTGAGTGAGCGATTCACCTGTGCGGCAGCTTACGGCCTTGAGCCCGAGCACAAAAGCATTGCCGAGGCTGGCGATCGAGCCTTCGATGACCGCGGCACTTTGCGTGCGCTGGCAAAGCTCGTAGGCCAGATTGCCGGTCAGCCGGGCATCGGGTTTCTGGTTCATGAGGCGGAGGGTTTGCTGGATGCGGTCCTCGGAAACGCTTTTGAGGAAAGGAGATTGTTCCAGCTGCACGGCCAGAGCTTGCTTGAGGGTTTCGTCGAAAACGGAATCGCCAGTGGTGTTAGCGAAATCGGCCAGGACAATGGTGTCTTTATCGGTGATTTTGCGAGAATTGCGCGAGTACCAGAAGAAATAACCACTACCGGCGAGTGCGGCTAGAAGAATTGCGGCGTAGAGGAGCTTGCTGGTCTTGCGTGGCTCGACTTGCGCAGCCGGTTTCTTCTGTTTCAGCTTGTTCGGCTGCGCGGAGTTGCCCGCCTCCTGGTTGTACAAGTTGAAGAGATGGACGCAGACTCCGTGCTTGACCTCGGCTGTTCCGAGGTCATGCAACATCGCGCACCAGGCGCTGACTTGACCGAGAACTTCCGCGGCAGCACCGGAGACCAGGATGTGTCCGGCATCGCCGCAGTCCATCACACGTTGGGCAATATTGATACCGCCACCCGAGACGTTCAGATTGGCGTTGATGTCCGCGACGCGGTAGACAGGGCCGGTATGGATGCCCATGCGGAGCTTGAGGTCCGGATGGCTCTTCAGAGCCTTGGCAACATCTATAGCGCATCGAATGGGCGCTTCGGGCTCAGCAAAGAACACCAAAGCCATGCCGTCTCCGGTAGGCAAGCGAATGAGCCGATCCTGGGTTACCGCTCGGGTAAATGCCGAGGTGCCGCGGACCGCGGCCTGAAGCCGATCGAGAGTCTGCTGCTGAAGATCCATCGGGAGCGTGGAATAGGCGACGATGTCCATGAACAGGACATAAGCCATTTCCAGGTTGGGAGTGGTGCTCTGGCCCGGGGATTCGGTCAAGGTATGTTCTCTCGGTCGAGATGCAAATCGGCTGGCCGTCATCTTATGGTGCGGCTGGGAGCCAGTCAACGAAGCGGTGCCGTTAATCGGCCGCGAGTGGAACGCAGCTGGCGTTGTCCGCGCGGAGTGGAATCTAGGAAGGGGCCTTTACTCCTTGAGTAGTGACCGTTGGCGAGGGAACTGGCGCCGGCGAAGGAGCGGCGGGCGAGGAGTCCGGATCGGATTTGGCGGGTTTTGCGCCGGTGAGCCGTGAATTCATGCCCAGCGTTTTGTTGAGCAAGTCGAACCAAAACGGCGCGCCGAGGCAAGCCGCGAGGGCGGTGATCATCCAGCCGAGAATTGAACGAAGAGCCGTCCACGGGTTGGTCCACAGGTGACGCGCGTCTTCGGACCAACCGATGGGAAGGGCGGCGGCTGAATAGGCGTCAGCAACGAGTTTTGCGGTGCAATCCAGTTTCTTGCGTTGCGCGGCCTCGGCGTCCGCGGAGTTGAGACCCGGTTGCGAAGCGCCATTGTCGCAAACCGCGGCACCGGCCGCGGAGATGGATTGCTCCTGCTTGAGCATGTGTTCGCGGAGAACGGGATCATTCCACAGATGCGAAGTAGCGGTGATGGTGTCGACGTTGAGGCCGGCAGCGAAAAACAAGCCGAGGAGAAACATGATGGCTTGCGCGCGGCGCTTGTAGCGGCCACTGACGCGCTCCATGGCGTGGTCGTACCAGACTTCGATGTTTTTGCGTGCGCGATCCATGCTGTCGCCGGCACGGTCAATCAGCGGCAGAAGCGAATTGCGGAGATCCACGTTGGTCATGGAAGCAACGGCAGCCCGCAGAGGTGCTATGGCTTGCTGGTTGGGACCAGGGACGATCAGGTCCACGAGCACGGAGGCAAAAGTGGAGGCTTCGAGGTAAGCAGGTGCGGTGATTTTCTTTGAAAGGACCTTCACCGGATTCGTATTTTGAATCATGGGGTGATTAAGAAGAGCAGCGGCCATCCCGAAACCCGTTGGGGAGGCTGGCTTGCTGAGGGGAGAGGATGGAGGCAGAGGCGACCCGGCGGCGGGACGGGCCGTGTTTATGGGCTCTGCGGGGCCTGCGTTGGGAGGCGAAGCAACGTCTTCGCCGAGCAGATTCTTGAGGCCGAGTTCGAGGTCGCTGGCGCGCAAGGCGAGCGCGGCGGAAACCCATTCATTCACCGCGGATACAAAAACGCTGACCAGAAAGAAAATAAAACAAAGACCGGCGACAACTTCAAGAACATGGGAATTGAACATGCGGGGACTCCTGGATCGACATAGTTTTCTGGGAGAGTGGCGGCAGGATAAACCCTGGTTCAAGGCATGTCAACGTGACGGAAATAATCGTTCGCGGCACCTAAGCCTTAGGTGGCTCGTCGCCTATTTAGCGTCGCCAACTTGAACGATTTCTCCTGGCTTGATTTTCGCAACAGCCGTAACGCAAGCTGGAAAGTGTTGCCGAAGATCCACGAGACGGTTGGAAACCGCTCGAAGAATCACCACGGCGATTCTTCGGCCCGCCAGATTCTGCTGATACTCGAGATTGGTATCCAAGGTGACGAGGACGTCAAAGGTTGGTTCGGCAAGACCCAAGAGCTCGCCGTTCTGCTTTCCAGACCAATTTGCTTCCTGAACGGTGACGCATTCATATCCGTAACCCGTCAGATGTTTCTTGAGTGCACGCGGAGCACATTCGTCGATCAAAATCCTCATTTGAGCTGGGCGACAAGGCTCAGGCGTGCCTCTTCGATAGCAGCTATGGCCAGTTCGCGGCTGACGCTCGGATATTCCTCGAGGAACTGATCCAACGTGTCACCCCCTTCCAGATAGTCAATCAGGACCTTGAAGGGAACGCGGGTGCCTCGGAATACAGGCTCTCCACCCAAAATATTAGGGTCTTTGATGATGACGCCAATCATCTTCCCTCACCTCATCATCCACCAGTCTAGCAGCCACGGCAATTTCGTACGTCCTCCTCAGCACCACTAGACGTACAGCAGCGCCTGGTCGAGGTCGGCGATGATGTCTTCGATGTCTTCAATGCCGACCGAGAGGCGCACGAGACCCTCAGTGATGCCAACGCGTTCCTGGGTCTCTTTGGGCATGGACGCGTGGGTCATCAGCGCAGGCAGCGAGATGAGCGTTTCGACGCCTCCGAGGCTTTCCGCTAGCGCGCACAGCTTCACCTGATTGAGAAAGCGGCGGGCCGCGTCCAGCGTGCCAAGGTCGAACGACAGCATGGCGCCCGGACCGCGCTGCTGCTTGCGGGCGATTTCGTGCTGTGGATGCGAAGGCAGCCCCGGGAAAAAGACCTTGCGGACTTTGGGATGCGCGTCCAGATGCCGCGCGACTGCTATCCCATTGACGTTGTGCTGCAGCATGCGGACCGCCAGCGTCTTGATGCCGCGTGAAATCAGGAAACAATCCATCGGGGCAAGCCCCGCACCCGCGGAGCGCTGGATGAAATAAATTTTCTCGGCGTCTTCCGGCCGCGTGAGGACAACGGCACCGCCGGTCGAATCGCTGTGTCCGTTGAGGTATTTCGTCATGGAATGCACAACGATGTGCGCGCCAAGCTCGATCGGGCGCTGCAAATACGGGCTCAAGAACGTATTGTCGACCACCAATGTGACGTTGCGCTCGTTGACCAGCTTGGCCATCGCGGCAATGTCAGTCACTTTCATCGTGGGATTTGCCGGCGTTTCGATGTACAGCATTTTGGTGTTCGGCCGGAACGCCGCGATCACCGATTCATGAATCGAGGTGTCCACGAAGCTAAACTCCAGGCCGAAATGAACCAGAAGCTGTGTGGAAAGGCGAAACACGCCGCCGTATACAGCTTCGGAGAGCACCACGTGGTCTCCAGGCCGCAGCAAACGGAAAACCGCATCGATGCCCGCCATCCCGGACGTAAACACATATGCCCCGACGCCGCCTTCGAGCTTGGCGACGGTCTTCTCTAGAGCTTTGCGATTGGGATGATTGGTGCGGGCGTAGTCGTAGCCGGTAGTCTTGCCCAGCTCGGGAGAGACGTAGGTCGAGGTCTGGAAGATGGGCGCGACGATGGCTCCGGTAGTCGGCTCCGGCTCCTGGCCCACGTGAATCGCGTTCGTAGCAAAGCCCATCAATCGTCTCCTCTGGCCGCCGCAAAAAGCACTGTCGAACCTGTCAGTGTGTCCGGTGAGGGGGCTGCCGGACACTACGGTGTCGCGATGAGTTCGACCCGGTACGTTTCGCCGCCGCTAGCGGCAACTCCGCCCACCATACAGATTCATCAGAACTTACAGGACCGTAGGTGTTCCGTCAAACGTTGCACGAGATTGCTGCCGCGATCGGAGCCGGAGCAGCGATTGCGCATCGGGCGGCATCTTATTTCACAACACGGAGGCGCTTGACGTTACCCGCCGTTGTGTAGAGGATGGAAAGGAACCATGAGTCGCATTCTTCGCATGTTCGCGGTGTGTCTGGGGTTGGCGCTGGCAGCGTCAGCTTCGTTCCACTATTTGGCGGTGGCGCAAGATAAACCCGACGCTTCAAGCAAGGGCCAGTCGATTCGCCCGGAAGCCACCGGCCGGATCACCGTCGAGGTTAAAGGCGGCGCAAACGAAGTGCCGGTAGAAAACGCCAGCATCTACGTTAAGTACGTGGAAGAGCACGCCATCAAGAAGGACAAAAAGGTCGAGTTGAACGTGAAGACCAGCCGCGACGGCGTCGCGCACATTCCCAACGCGCCGATGGGACGCGCGCTGGTGCAAGTGATTGCTGAAGGATGGAAAACCTACGGACGCTGGTACGACATCACCGACCCCAAACAAATCATCAAGATCCGGTTGGAACGCCCGCCGAAGTGGTACTGAAAGAGTCGGAGCACATCTAGAATTTTTCGCCCAGCGATTTTCCCTGGCACCGCGCTGGCTCAAAAGCACACGTAGATTTTTCGCGGCGCGTAACTTTTCTACTTCCTCTTCGCATCGCAGCAGGTCACGAAAGATTCGGTTGCACAACAATGGTGCAAAACGGTCAAGACGATTGAAGAAAGGCAAGTTAGCTGCGATGCGACCCGCGATTTCCACAAACTTATCAACACATGTGTTGAAATCTTTACAGAATTGAAATATCGTTCGCCAACTTCGGCACCACTCGTGCTCAAGACGCGCGGCGGCTCTTTGCTCCTAAGAAAATAATAAAGATGTTAGAGTGGTTCGCGAGATTCTTTTGATGAGCGACACCTACGACGGACCGTTTTCTCTGCTGCAAATGCTGGTCGGCAGCATTATTGCCCGGCCGCTGCGCAGCTCGCTGAGCGTGATCGCCATCTCCATTCAAGTGATTCTCGTGCTGATGATTGTCGGTCTCACTTCGGGAGTGATTTCCGAATGGGGAAAGCGCGTCGAAGGCGTTGGCGCGGATATCATCGTCCAACCACCCAACTCTTCTATTTTCTTCGCGTTCTCCAGCGCGGTGATGCAGGAAAGCCTCGGTGAGCAGATCGGCAAGCTGCCGGGCGTAGATGAAGTCGCTCCCACCGTGATCCTGACCGACCCCAAGAATCTCATGATGATTTACGGCATCGACTACCAGAAATTCAACGGTCTAAGCCGCGGCTTTCTCTATCGCTCCGGCAGAAAGTTCGAAGCGACCGACGAAGCCATCGCCGACGACATCATCGCCCAGCAGCGCCATCTGAAAGTCGGTGATCGGGTTAACCTGCTGAATCATTCGTTTACGGTCTGCGGAATTGTGGCTCACGGCAAAGGCGCGCGCTTCTTTGTGCCGATCCGGACCGCGCAAGACATCGGCGGTGCGGAAAAGCGCGTCTCCATGTTCTACGTTCGCAGCAAAGGAGATACCGAAGGCACGCGCGCGCAAATCCTGCAGCTGATCCCGGATAGCAGCGTGCGCTCGCTCTCCGAATACGTCTCGCTCATGACTTCCGCCAATCTGCCGCAACTCAAGCCGTTTACGCGTACCATGGTGTCCATCGGCATCGTCATCAGCTTCTTGGTTGTGCTGCTCAACATGCACACCATGGTCCTCGAGCGCACCCGCGAGATCGGTGTCCTGAAGGCTCTCGGCTTTTCGCGCCTAGCGGTAGTCCGCATGCTCCTCGGCGAAACGCTGATTCTCGCTCTGGCGGGTTCCCTGCTCGGCATCTTGCTCACTTTTCTAACGCAAGCCATCCTCAAAGAGGTAAATCCCGGCCTGACGGTGTTGATTACTCCGGGCTGGCTCCTCGAATCGATGGGCTTGGCCCTAGTCGGCGCGGCTGCTGGCGCCGTGTATCCAGCTTTGCGCGCAGCGAGTTACGACCCCGTCGTGGCTCTCGCCTACGAGTGAGTTCTCATTCCGTCAACCAAACCTTCCCCGGCAATTGCCCCAGTCAAACGAACTTGATAGGGTGTAGGCACTGGCCATTCCGGAGAATTTTCTGAATTCAGCAGTTTGGAAAAACCCAAAAAGGAGTACCGAATGAGGCGGAACCACGCGTTATCGCTGGTAGTGGTGGTGTGTTTGTCCGTTGCGGCGCCCGTGCATGCACAAATGGGCATGAATCTCTTCAAGAAGCCCAATATCACCGACATCTTCAAGCCGGTCGTAGGCAAAGGCGGCGTCTACGAAACCCAGCACCTGGACAAAGATCAGCCCGCTCGTACCATGGAGATGACCATCGTCGGCAAGGACACCGTCGACGGCCAGGACGCTTTTTGGTTCGAGGTCTCGCGCGAAGACGAAAAGAAACACCAGCCCGTCTACACCAAAATGCTGGTCACCCGCGACTTCCAGTTTCACAAGATGGTCTTTCAACAGCCCGGCCAGCAAGCCATGGAGATGCCGTTTCACCCCGAAACCAACGACAAGAGCAAGCAGCATCGCGATGAAGAACTTGAAAAGTGGCACCAGGTCGGCACGGAATCAATCACTGTTCCCGCGGGAACCTTCAGCTGCGCGCATTGGCAGAAAGACGACGGCAAGGGCGACGTCTGGGTCTCTGACAAAGTCTCACCGTTCGGCATGGTCAAGATGGTCAACGAACACGAGACCATGACCCTGACCAAAGTCATCACCGACGCTAAAGACCACATCACCGGCCCGGTCAAGACTTTCGACCCTGAAGCTATGAAGCGCCAGATGATGGAGCAGTACCAACAGAAACCGAAGCAGTAGCCGGTACCTCGCACAAGTGCAACGAACGATTTTTTGGACGGGCCCACACAGCCCCGCCGAATCTGTTTATCGTCGATTTGGTTTGCATTTGCCATCCACTTTGAAGTGAAATGCCGTTTGCGGTTGCGGAGGCTCAATTGTCCTTGCCCATGGAGAAGCACACGGTGGCCACTATTGTGGAACGCCGCGATCTCGCCGAAGACTTGTGGCTGATTCGCGTCGATCCCGGCGGCCCGTTCAAGTTTGTGGCCGGGCAGTACGCCACGCTCGGCGTCGAGCACGAAGGCAAGCGCATCGAACGCGCCTACTCCATCGTCTCTTCTCCCTACGAAAACACACTCGAGTTTTTCGTCGAACTCGTTCCGCAGGGTGAACTAACGCCCAAGCTCTATCCACTCAAAGTCGGCGACACCATGCACTGCCGCAAAATTCCCAAGGGCCGCTTCACACTCGATCTCAAAAGCGGCCGCACCAATCATTTTCTGCTGGCCACCGTTACGGGCATCGCTCCGTTTGTCTCCTACGTACGTACCATTTACCGCGATTGGAAAAACGGCGAGAACAACATGCCCGGCCCGCACAAGCTTTTTTGCCTGCAAGGCGGGAGCCGTTCCTGGGAGTTTGGCTATCGGGAAGAACTGGAGAAATTCGCCGCCGAATGTCCGTGGTTCAAATTCGCCACCACCATCAGCCGTCCTTGGGAAGATCCGGCCTGGACCGGCGAAACCGGCCGCGTCGACGACCTCGTGCGCAAATACACCGACCAGTGGGGCCTCAAGCCAGCCGATACTACCGCCTATCTCTGCGGCCATCCCAGCATGTGCGAAAACGGCCAGGGCATTCTAAAGCGCGCCGGCTGGCAAAAAGGCTCCATGTTCGAAGAGCTCTACTTCCAACCAGCCAAAGAATCGTAGCGAACGGCGATGGCACTTGCCGGGCTGTTTTCGGGTCCGCCTTTTGCCCGCCCTGACGCAGGAAGGGAGGCGGACCTTCGGTTGCCGCTATGCCAGAACCGCATTCGGCACGCCGCCGCGATTACGCCTGCGCTCCTTCCACCACGTCCGCAACAGCGAAACCGCCAGCATCGCCACAAAAATAATCAGCAATCCCATCGTCGCCTGCGCCACGCTGCACTGCCGTTTCGGCAAAATGGAAAGCCCGCCGTACACAAAATCGATGTGCACCCAATACACCAGCAGCGAAGTCTTGCCCAGTTGCACGAGCGGACTAAAAATCCTGCCCGGCAACCCCCACCGGCACCAGAAATACGCCAGCCCCAAAATCAGCAAGAGAATCCCGCAACGCATCAAGAAGAAACTCGGAGCCGAATGCCAGTAGTCGTACACCGCATAGAGCCGAATCGGCAACGCATCCAACCCAATCGACAGCCCGCATACGGCAACTCCCGCGACGCCGACGCCAAGGTACGTCCAGGCCTCCCGCCGTCGCGGCATCCCCATAAAAAGAAAAAATCCCACCGCCAGTCCCGCAAAGGCAAACGCGCTCCAAGGAAATAGTGGAAACAACCACGGCTGCGGCGTTCCGTAGATGTGTACGCCGTTGATGTACGACTCCAGCGGCCAGCGCAAGAAACTCGGCCGCCACGTCGTCCACAA
>Ga0207107_1078_pt2 | contig 16114 bp, 17 predicted proteins | sample Alteio_BWMinHeat_75_FD_153555 | JGI IMG/M metagenome (GOLD analysis project Ga0207107, IMG submission 153555) | Enriched cells from forest soil in Barre Woods Harvard Forest LTER site, Petersham, Massachusetts, United States -... | ecosystem: Environmental > Terrestrial > Soil > Temperate forest >... | reverse complement strand
GAAAGCCCGGAAGATCCCGGCCGAAATTGGCCTGGTGGTGAGCAATCACAAATCCCTCGAAGGGATTGCGCGAGTGGCGAAAGCTCCTTTTTTGCATGCGAATTATTCGGACCGCGAGAAGGCGGAACGCAGGATCCTTGGCGCTCTGGAGGAGCATGCGATTGACTGGATCGTTCTCGCGCGGTTCATGAAGATCCTTTCGCCGAACTTCGTCTGGCGCCACAAAAACAAGATCATCAACATCCATCCCTCTCTTTTGCCCGCATTTCCGGGCGCATCCGCATATCGTCAGGCGTACGAGCGCGGCGTGAAGATCGTGGGCGTGAGCGCCCACATCGTGACAATGGACCTCGATGAAGGGCCGATCATTTGCCAGGACTCCTTTCGCGTGCCTGCTGGCGCGAGTCTGACGAAAATCGTCCAGGCGGGAAGACGGCTGGAGGCGAAGACGCTCGTGCGAGCGATTCAGCTTTGTCTGCGCAAACGCCTCGATATCCACTGGGGCGTCGTCCACAACGTGTGAGATAGGAGTAGAAGTCAGGAGCCAGAAGGAGAGAGATTCTTCGCTTCGCTCAGAATGACACAAAATGTTGTCATCCTGAGCCGAGCGAAGCGACGCGAAGGATCTCTCCGAGTGGCTGCAGCTCAGGGTTTGTCCTACAACAAGTGAAGGGAGGGGGCCGGTTTCGGAGCTGTCAGCCATGGATTAGGGTCCAATCAGCGAAAGGAATTATATGTTGAACTGGTCCCTGACATTTTTAGTGGTCGCCATCATTGCGGCGGTCCTCGGCTTCGCCGGTATTGCCGGTGCAGCGGCGGGCATCGCCAAAGTACTCTTCGGACTATTCCTCGTCCTGTTTGTGGTCAGCTTGCTGATCGGACGACGAACGGTTTAGACACCTACAGTGACCTGTCAGGCGAGTGACAGGTCATCAAGTCACACCTTCTCGGGGGAAATGAGAGGGTGTGACGCACTTTCTACTTGGGTCTGACGTCTGTCTTATTGTTGGGATTATTCGTCCCGTCATTATCTGCCAGCTTGTTGATCTCCTCGCTGGCGTCTTTAGTAGCTTTTTGAAATTCCTTCTTCGCCTGGCCAAGCGAACGGGCCAGTTCTGGAAGGCGTTTGGCCCCGAACAGGATGAGGACGATCGCGAGGATCACGAGCAGCTCGCCGCCGCTCGGCATTCCCCATGCGATCACGGGTCCCGCAATCATTTGGCCACCCCAAATTCATCGCGACGATTCTCGGCAAAAGCGGATTCGCTGTCGCCATCCGCCGCAGGTTTTTCCTCGCCGAAGCTCACCGTGCCCACGTTGTTGGCGGAGGCGCCCAGCTTGATGAGATATTCGCGCGCGGCGGAAGCGCGGCGTTGTCCAAGAGCGCGATTGTATTCCAGGGTGCCGCGCTTGTCGCAATGACCGGCAACGAGCACCTGGCGTCCGGAATCCTCCTTGAGCCATGCGGCAACTTCTTCAAGCGTTTTGCGGTCGCCACTGCGGATCGTCGCGCTGTCGTAATCAAAATGAATGGCCGCGAACTTGGTGTAGTCCGCGTTCTCGGGTGTGACTTTGGTCAGGCGGCCCGTTTCAGCATGAGGCATGTTGCCCGCGTCTTCAGCGGCCACATCGCCACCTTCCGTGCCTTCGATTCCACCTTCGCCCGTGGGTCCAGTGGGTCTTTTGTCGGCGCAGCCGGCGATAAGAAGGGCAAGAAATGCGATGGGAAGAAGCTTAAGCCAGGATGGAATTTTCATAGAAATAATGGGATGTAAGGTGAGAAGGTTGGATGGAAAATATGTTAGCGGCCTGACCAGGAAGGTTCCGTACAGTTGCCAAAATCTTGCGTCAACTGAACGGCCTGTCTGGTCTTAGTGTCAAGGATATAAAGGTTCGAACGCCCGCCGGAGTTGCGGGAAAAAACAAGATGACGTCCATCGGGCGCCCACGAAGGATCTTCACAGCTTCCATCATCGTACACGACATGTCCGCCGCCACCTTTTGGATCAATCACGCTGATGGAAAACTGGCTGCCTGAGAGTGAGCTGTACGCGATGAGTCCCGATTCCGAAGACCAATCGGGTTCCGTGTTGTAAGCGGGGGACGACGTGAGGCGCTGGCCCGTGCCGCCCGAGCTGGAGATGGTATAGATTTGGGGACGTCCGCCTTCATCGGAGGTGTAGGCGATCTGGCTGCCGTCAGGAGACCAGCTCGGCGAGGATTCGCCGCCGCGGGTGTGCGTCAGTCGCCGCGGCGTGCCGCCGTCGGCGGACATCACATATAATTCCGGATTGCCGTCCTTGCTGAGCGTGAGAGCCACCTTGGAACCGTCCGGCGAAAAAGCGGCACCGGAATTGAGGCCGGGAAAGCCGGCGATGCGCGAGCGTCCACCGCTGGGATAACTCAACGTGTAAACGTCGGGATAACCGGAGCGATAGGAGGTGAAGGCGATGCGGTTGCCCTGGCGGCTGAAGTTGGGCGAGCCCACGATGGACCCGTCCTTGGTGAATTTCAAAATGTTGAATCCATCATAATCCATCACGTAGAGCTCCTTGTGGCCGGATTTATCGGAGATGAACGCCACGCGGCTTTCCGCAAAACCCTTTTTGCCGGTGAGCTTCGCGATGATTTCATTCGCGACCTTGTGCGCAGCGCGGCGCAAATCGCCCGTGGCCGAAGGACTTAAAAGAGAATTGCCGTCGGAAGAGAGAAGTTTTGCCTGAATGGCGGAGCTGGAAGCGTTGCCCTGGACGACATATTCGCCACCGCTTGAGACGGCTTTGAAGTAGCCGCTGTTTTCGAGGTCGTTTTCGATGATCTTCGAGGCCTGGGAACCGGCGGCACCGTTGAGATCGACGCGGATGGATGCGCCATCGCCTTTGACGACGTCAACCTGTGCGGTGGAAACAAGAGAAGTGGCGAGGAGAAGTGTGGGAACGAGTAAGAAAAAGCGTTTCATTAATGTTGGATCTTAAAATTCACGGTGATGTCTGCGTGGTCGGTGCCCAATCCCGGGGGAAGCGGCGGAAGCGATTTCACACGATTCGCCGCGGCAACGGCCGAAACATCCATTTCGTTGTTTCCGCTCGAAGATGCAAGCGAAACCTTGGAGATCGTTCCGTTTTTTTCAACGCGGATCACGACGGGCGCCGTCAGGCCCTCGTCAGCGCTCAAGGGCGGCTGCCACGCGGAATACATTCTTTGGAAGATGAGGTTGTAATAAGCCGCAAATTCATTCGCGTTTACAGAGAGGCCCGTCCCCTTGCCTGTGGGCGAGGTGACGAGGCCGTTGGAATTTCCCATTTTGCCGAGAAGATTTTTGGCGAAGCTGCTGGAATTGAAGGTCGGTCCGCTGCTCGAAGCAGGCTTGGTGGATTTCGCGGCTTCGGGTTTGACGGCCACCGTGCGCACGATTTTTTTATTGCTCACCTGCACTTTGTGGGGAGGTGCGGGTTTGGGCTCTGCTTTTTTTACCGGCGCTTCAGGTTCGGGAGTTTTAACAGGCGTTGGCGTCGGTTCGGGTTCCTTGATTTTGGGTTCCGGTGGTGCGGGAGGTTGCGGAGGCTCGGGTGGCTGAGGTTCTTGTTGCGGTTCCGGATTTGCAGGTTCGGGATTTGCCGGCGCGGGCGCGGGTTCGGGCGGAGCCACCGGCTGTTCCGGGCCGGGCGCAGGCCCCAGATCGATCATGTCGATCATCGTCACTTTTTCCGGTTTGGGCGCGAAGCCCAGCATCAACGCAAATATTCCGAGTCCGATGGCGTGCAGGACCACGCTCAGGGTGAGATTTTTTTTGGATCCAGGGATCATCTCTCCGACTTATTTCGGCGGCGTTCCCATGATGCCAAGGCGCGTCACGCCGGCCTGTTTCAGGTGATCGACGATCTCGACGAATTTTCCGTAGGGAACTTTTTCATCGCCGCGCACGGCCACGGCATGCTGCGGATCCTTTTGCACGGCGGTGCGCATGAGGGTTTCGAGCTGCGAGAGCGTCACCGGTTTTTTATCCAGCGTAAGAATGCCGCGGGCGTCGAGGTTGACGGTGGTGATGTCCTTGCTGTCCAACGGAACGCTGGAAGATACCGCCGGAAGTTTGATGTTCGCCGAATTTTCAAGCAGGGGCGTCGCCAGCATGAAGACGATGAGCAGATTGAAGACGAGATCCATCAGCGGGATGATGTTGATCTCCGCGACGGCGTTGTACATCCCGCGTTGGGAGTAGCGCTTCATACGTTTTCAGCGACCAGCAGTTCGCGCCGCGCAATGCTGAGGAATTCGCTCGCGAAATTTTCCATCTCCATGGTGAGGCGGCGGATGTTCGCGACAAGGATGTTGTAGCCGACCATCGAGGGAAGGGCGACGATGAGGCCGACGACGGTGGTGATGAGGGCGGCGGCAATGCCGGGCGCGAGCGCGCCGATGTTGGCGTTGCCGGCGAGCGCGATGCCGGTGAAGGCGTCCATGACGCCCCAGACGGTGCCGAGCAAACCGATGAACGGCGCGGCGCTCACCACGGTGCCGAGAATGGAAATCTGACTTTCGAGGCGCACGACCTGTTCCGCGACGGCGCGTTCGAGCGCGCTTTCCAGTAAAATTATCTTGGTGGCATCGTCCATGTCCGTGCTGCCCTGAATGCCGCGGCATCCGGCGAGATAGAGCTCATAAAGCGGACAGCTTTGCCAGGTGAGGCCCCGGCGGAAAATTTCCGCGAATTGCGATTCCGCGCGGAGCGCGTGAAGAAAATTTTCCCCGCTGCGTTCAGCGGCGCGGACCTGCGAGAACTTGGTGAACATCACCGACCAGCTCACGATGGATGTGAGCGCGAGAAGAAGAATCACCATGCGTCCCGCAAGAGTTGACATGCTGAACGCATAAAACATTCCGCTGGCGGCGAGCAAATTGGAGGAAGGGAAAAAAAGGCTTTCGATCATGATGCAAATGGGATTTTCAGAGGCCCGTTAAATGCAAAAGATAACAGCAGAGTGGGGCGCGTCAACTGCAATGCTGCGGTTGTATGTGATTTATGGGCAAGAATTTAGGAGGTAGAAGATAGAAGATGGAAGACGGGATATCAAAATGGGTTTGGACTGTGTTGAAATGAAAAGGTTTTTTTACAATAAGCGTGTTCTGGCTTCTTCGATTCTATCTCCTAACTTCTGACTTCTCTCTTCTTCTTCCACCGGCTAGGAAGATGGTTTCATCCATTCATGCACATTTTTCTGACAGGCGGCGCAGGTTTCATTGGATCAAGCGTGGTTGATCGGCTCCTTGAAAAAGGGCATGCCGTGACGGCGTTTGACGATTTCAACGATTACTATAATCCGAAGTTCAAACGTCAAAATCTGGAATCCGCGTCGAAACAATCGCGGTTCCGTCTGGTGGAAGGCGATGTCGCCAACCGCCTGCTCGTTCAAACCACACTTGCCGAGACGAAGCCGGACATGGTCATTCATCTCGCGGCGCGCGCCGGGGTGCGGCCCTCCGTGCAGGATCCCTTTCTTTATCAGCGCGTGAATGTGGAGGGCACATTGAACCTTCTCGATGCGGCGCGGGAAATGGGCGTGCGCAAATTCACCTTCGGTTCCACCTCGTCGGTTTACGGCATCAATTCGAAGGTGCCCTTTTCCGAGGGCGACTCCGTGTCGAACGCCGTCTCACCCTATGCGGCCACCAAACTGGGTGCCGAGGCGCTTTGCCGCGTTTACAGCCAGCTCTACAAAATGGACATGGCGGTGCTTCGTTTCTTCAGTGTTTACGGCCCGCGCGGACGTCCCGACATGGCGATCTATCAGTTCACGGAAAACATCCTTCAGGAAAAACCGATCCGGATGTTTGGCGACGGAAGCTCGCAGCGCGATTACACCTACATCGACGACATCGTGCAGGGCGTGGTGGCGACGGTGGATCGCGAGTTTGGCCATGAAATTTTCAATCTGGGCGAATCGGAAACCACGTCGCTCCGGGATTTGATCGGCCTCCTTGAGGCCGGGGTGAAAAAACGCGCCAAAATCCAAAATCTGCCAGAACAACCGGGAGATGTTCCGAAGACCTACGCGGATATTTCGAAGGCGTGCGACATGCTGGGCTATCGGCCGGAGACGAAGATCCAACTTGGAATTAAAAAGTTTGTCGACTGGTACATGAGGACGAGGGCCAAAAAGCCATGAGCGAAGTCGTTGAGCTATTGCAGGAGCTGATCCGCATCCCGAGCGTGAATCCACAGGGAGACCCGGGCACGGAACACACCGGCGAGGGCGCGATCGCGCAATTCGTCGGCGATTACATGGTGAAGCTCGGCATGGAAGTGGAAATTCAATTCGCCGAAAAAGACCGGCCCAATATCATCGGACGTCTCAAATCCCGCAATTCGCAGCATCACATCTTGCTCGGGCCGCATCTCGACACGGTGAGTGTGGTGGGGATGACGGTGGAACCTTTTGCCGGCACGGTGAAGGATGGACGCGTCTGGGGACGCGGCGCCTGCGACACGAAAGGGCCGATGTCTGCGATGCTCGTGGCGCTCAGCTCGCTCGTGAAGGAAGGAAAGAAACTGGAGGACACCGATCTTTGGTTTGCAGGATTGATGGGCGAGGAAAGCGGCAATGACGGGATTGAATTTCTGATGAACTCCGATTTTTTCTCGAAGAAAAGCGTGCGTCCCGATTTTGGAATCGCCGGCGAGCCCACGGATTTGCAGGTCGTGCACCGGCACAAAGGTGCTCTCTGGCTGCGCATCCGCGCGCGGGGCAAGGCGTGTCATGCATCGCGCGCCGACCTCGGCGAAAACGCGATCCTGAAAATCCGCCATGCGATGGATTATGTGGCGAACGATCTTCCGAAGGCGTACGTCGGGCAGAATGATCCGGGTCTGGGCGGCCCGAGTTTCAATCTCACGGTGATCCGGGGCGGCTCGAAGGTGAACATCATTCCCGACGTGTGCGAAATCGAAGTGGATCATCGCTCGCCACCCTCGGGTTCGCACGAGGAAGTGGTCGCGCGCGTCACCAAAGCCCTGCCGGAATGCGAAGTGGAGGTGATCTCGGACCGTCCCGGCCTGAACACGCCTGCCGAAAACCCCTACATTCAAAAGCTCGCAGATGTGCTTGCGCGTCGGACTCCGGGCGCGAAACGCGAAACCTTTCTCACCGGAGCCCCGTGGTTTGCAGATTGCTCGCTCATGTCGAAGGGAGGCATCCCTTCGATCGCGTTTGGTCCCGGCTCGATCCAGCAGGCGCACACGAAGGATGAGTTCATCGAGGTCGCGGAATTGGAAAAGGGCGCGACGATTTTCCGCGAATTTTTTGACAGTTTGGACCGTTGATTGTTATGACCGCGCCCGGGCGTGTGCTTATTTTTTTGCTCTCGGGCATTGGCGATACGCTGATGTTCACGCCGGCCCTGCGGCTTTTGCGCCAGGCGTGGCCGCAATCGCGGCTGGTGGCGCTGACGATGCGCGAATCGGAGCGCGATCTTCTGGCGCTCAATCCGAATCTGGACGAAGTGCGTTTCGCGCCGCTCCTGAAGCAGTCGTGGACCGCCAATTTGCGCGATGCGCTTAAGCTGCGCGGAGAGCATTTCGATCTGAGCATTCTTCCGTGTCCCACCAACCGGATTCATTACAACGTGCTCGCATTTCTCGCCGGCGCTTCGCAAAGGGCGGCTTTTCGTTATCTGAAGGAAAGCCGTCGAAATCTGGATTTTTTAAACAACGTGCTGCTGCCGCATCAGGACAACGTGCACAACGTGGAGCATAATCTGATCCTGGCGCAAACCCTCACGGGCGCCTCCCGAAGCGAGGATTTGAAGATGCAGCTTTCCACATCGGAGGAGGACCGGAAGGCGGCGGAATCGTTTCTGGAAAAACGCGGGCTGACGAACGCGTCCCTGCTGGGATTTCATATCTCGAGCAGCCGCGCCAAGCACATGGAACGGAAATGCTGGCCGAAGGAGCGTTTTGCCTCGGTGATCCAATCGCTGGGACGGGAGAACCCGCGCGATCCCTTTTTATTGTTTTGCGGCGCGGACGATCTCGAGGAGTCGCAATGGCTTGCCCGGCAAAATCCCGACCGCATGCATCTCGTGCAGGATCTGCCGATCCGTGTCGTGGCGGAGATCCTTCGAAGGTGCCGGGTACTGGTGACGAATGATTCCGGGCTGCAACATGTGGCCGCGGCCATGGAAACGCCGGTGGTGGCGATTTTCGGTCCCACGAATCCGCTTCGCACCGGCCCGTGGCATACGCGTTCGGCGATCGCGCGCACGGGCATCGCCTGCAGTCCCTGTTTTTATCATACCTCTGCGGAACTCACGTGTCCGGCCGGAATCGACTTCGCCTGCCTGAAGGAGCTTTCGGAGGAAGCTGTTTTAAGCGAGATTCGCCAGATGATTTCGAATTCATGAAGATAAGCGTTCTCATGCCCGCCTACAACGAAGGGTCGCATCTTCGTCAATCCATCCAGCGCACGCATCAGCAACTGGAGCGCATGACGCGGGACTTCGAGATTGTCGTTGTCGATGATGGAAGCACCGACAACACCGCGGAAGTGCTCGACCAGGTCGCGAAGGATTTGAAAGGAGTCATCACCGTAAAACTTGGGCAGAATCAGGGGAAAGGACATGCGTTACGGAAGGGCTTCGAACATGTGACAGGCGATCTCGTCTTTTTTCTCGATGCGGACATGGACCTGCCGCCCGAGCAGATGCCCGGTTTTCTGGAGGTGATGGAAGAGGAGCAGGCTGACGTGGTGATTGGCAGCAAGCTGCATCCCCGATCGCAGGTGGATTATCCCATGCACCGGCGCTTCATCAGTTTTGTTTATTTTACCATCACACGGATTTTGTTTGGCCTGCCGGTGCGCGACACGCAGACGGGTATCAAACTTTTTAAGCGTGAAGTTCTGGAATGCTGTCTGCCTGTCATGTTCGTTCGCGCTTTTGCACACGACTTGGAGCTGCTCGTCCTGGCGCATCACTTTGGCTACCGGACGGTTGAATCGCCGGTCATCATCGAATACCGCCACAAATATGGGTACATTTTGGGTGGCGCCATCAAAACCGCCATCATTGACACGTTGTCGATTTTTTACCGGCTGAATATTTTGGGTTCCTATGACGCCCGGCGGGCGGAACGGCTCCGCCGAATCCATAGAATTTGATGGTTTCCGACCACCTTTGCGATTATCATGTCCTTTCCGATGCCCTCACAGCCTGACGTGAACGATTCCTCCTCCGAACGCCCAAAGCATTATTGCGGAATCTTTGGGGTGTATGGTCATAAAGATGCCGCAGTCCTGACCTATTACGGGCTTTACGCACTGCAACATCGCGGACAGGAAAGTGCCGGCATCGTCGCCGCCGAAGGCGATGGGATGGTCTTCAAGCGCCACACCGGCATGGGTCTGGTTTCGCAGATTTTTAATGATTCGAGCCTGAAGCCCTTGAATGGCGACCGTGCGATTGGCCATGTGCGTTACTCGACGACGGGGTCGAGCTCGGTGAAAAACGCCCAGCCTCTATTAGTAGATTGTTCGCGCGGGCAGATCGCCATCGCGCACAACGGCAATCTCGTCAACGCCAACATTCTGCGCGACGAACTTGAGGCGTACGGATCCATTTTTCAAACCACGGTCGATAGCGAAATCATCCTGCACCTGATGGCGCAGCCGAAGCATGGCGATCACGAAAACAACCTGCTTCATGCGCTGGGCCGCATCCGCGGCGCTTATTCGCTCGTCATTATGGGCGAGAATGAAATCATCGGCGTGCGCGATCCGCACGGATTCCGTCCGCTCAGCATTGGCAAGCTTGGCGACGCCTGGGTCCTCAGCTCGGAAACGTGCGCGTTCGATCTGATCCACGCCGAATTCGTGCGCGATGTCGAGCCGGGTGAAATCGTGATCATCAACAAGGACGGTTTGCGCTCCGTGAAAATGGATGTTCCGTCGCGTTCCGCGCTCTGCATTTTTGAATACGTTTATTTCGCGCGTCCCGACAGCTGTCTCGAGGACCGCACCGTGGCGCATGTGCGCATGGAACTGGGACGCCAGCTCGCGCGCGAACATCCCGTGGACGCGGACGTCGTGGTGCCCGTGCCGGATTCCGGCAATTATGGCGCGCTCGGTTATTCCGAGGAGGCCAAGATTCCGATCGAGTTCGCCTTCGTGCGAAACCATTACATCGGACGCACCTTTTTGCAGCCGACACAGTTGATTCGTGATTTCAATGTGCGCGTGAAGCTCAATCTCATTGAGAAGGCCGTGGCGGGGAAGCGCGTGATTGTGGTGGACGATTCCATCGTGCGCGGCACGACGGCGCGGACGCGCGTGATCAATCTGCGCGAGGCGGGGGCGAAGGAGGTTCACATCCGCGTGACCTGTCCGCCGCACAAGTTTCCGTGTCACTACGGCATCGATTTTCCGACGCGCAAGGAGCTCATCGCCACGGAACATTCCATGGAGGCTATCAAGAGCTACCTCGGCGCGGATTCCATTGGCTATCTCAGCCTCGATGGATTGGTCAAGGCGACGGGCCATCCTGCCACCAAATTTTGCACCGCGTGCTACACCGGCGATTATCCCGTGCCGTTCCAGGACGATCTGGACAAGTTCATCATGGAGAAGCGACGCACCCAGCGCCACTCGATCGCGGCGGACGTTGTCGACGACCTGCAGCAGAAGCTTCTCTGAACGGAAAAATCTCCTTTCCGTCTTGGCTTCTTTGCGGTGAAATCACGCTCTTATGCCTTCCGCGTATTCGAAATCGGGCGTCAACCTCAAGCTCGCCCATAGCGTCAAATCCAATCTTCCCGCCTTGCTCCGCAAGGCGAGCCGGCCCGAAGTGCTCGGCAAGATCGGCGCGTTCGGCGGATTGTTCCGTGCGACATTCAAAGGCATGAAGGACCCCGTGCTCGTCTCGAGCATGGACGGCGTGGGAACGAAACTTCGCGTGGCCGTGGAGATGGGGCGTCACGACACGGTCGGACAGGACCTCATCAACCATTGCTGCAACGACATCGCCGTGATGGGCGCCGAGCCGCTCTTCTTTCTGGATTATATTGGCACGGGCAAATTGGAGAAACCGGTCTTTGACGGCATCGTGCGCGGCCTCGCGCAGGCGTGCGGAGAGGCGAATGTGGCGCTCGTCGGAGGCGAAACGGCGCAGATGCCCGGATTTTATGGTCCCGGTGATTACGATCTCGTCGGAACGATCGTGGGTGTGGTCGACCGAAAACAGATTTTGGACGGCTCACGCGTCCGCGCGGGCGACGTGGTGATCGGCCTCGCCTCCACGGGACTTCATACGAACGGCTATTCCCTCGCGCGCAAAGTGCTCTTCGATCAGGCAAAATTGAAGGCGCGTTCGAAAGTGCCGGAATTGGGCAGGGAAAGCGTCGGCAATCTTCTTCTCAAGGTGCATCGCAATTATACACCGTTTCTCAAGAAGCTGCGTTCGAAAAAAATCGAAGTGCACGGCGTCTCGCACATCACAGGCGGCGGATTTGAGGAAAACGTTCCGCGCGTGTTGCCTCGCGGCGTGGGGATCCAAATTAAGCGCGGTTCATGGAAGGTGCCGCCGATTTTTCAATTCATCCAGAAGCGCGGAAAAATTTCCGAGGCGGAGATGTTCCGCGTGTTCAACATGGGCATCGGCATGGTGCTGATGGTGCCGCGTCGCTCCGCGGACAGAATTCTCAAGGAAGCCAAAAAAGCGAAGCTCGGCGCGTTTGAGATCGGTCGCGTGGTGCGTGGAGAGTCAAAAGCGACCCTGATTTAATACAGATTTTAATAAACAGTCTTAGTTATCTTTTTTACACCTGTAATCAGTTCATCGATTTGTGAATTCGTCGGGTCGCTGCCTTTTCCGTGATCGCAGAGATTTCTCAGATCACCTAAATGTTGAATAAAACGCCATGTTGGAATATCGATGACCGAACCATCTTTTAAAGCATCATTGAATGTAGAAATAGTCGGATATTTTTTAGCGATTACGATTTTATAAGTGTCGCAAGTGGAGCTTAGATGTTTTTCCAGTACTACCCCTGCAATTGCGCCCGCTCCGCGCATGAAATTATGCTTCAAAAGTTCTGTAGCCGCGTCTAATTCGGAATCGAAAAGATCGGCACGGAGAAGCTGTTGAATGTTGAAGAGAGAGCTTTCAAAGCGTCTTTCTGCAGACTTTAGAATTTCTCGTTGAGACTCAAAACGAGAGCCAGCTATGGAATGATCATCAAAATATTTTCGATTCGTCATCGCATTGATGGTCGCTCTATTGCCTAGCAACCAATCTTGAATCGTATAGGTTAACATACCGACATCTTTGCGTTTCTTGTCGGATAAATACAAAGAAACGAACTCGTCAAGACGCTCCGGCAATATTTGTTTTAGGAAAGCGCAGCTCTCAGTATACCACGCTTGATAATCTTTTTCGAAGCGTCCTTGCACCTGCTCTTTAAGGTCTTTGTGTTTATCTTCTACCTTTGCTGCAAATTCTGGGGAACGAAAAGCTAATGCAATCGACATTATCTTTGCGGTTTCAAGTAGAGCCTTTAAATCGCTCTGGTGTCTTTCGAGATTCTTCATTTCCAACCACTGTTTAATTAGATGGCGTCCCCGGGGTGGCTCGAACACCCGACCGTCGGTTTAGAAAACCGATGCTCTATCCAGCTGAGCTACGGGGACAACCATCCCCTAGGTACTCGGTTTGAAAGGGTGCTTCAAGCCGCAAAGGGAAAGACGGCAGCCTCTTTATGTGTTAAGATGGGCGGCTCATGAAACCGGAATTGATCGCCCCCGCGGGCAACATGGAATGCGCGCGCGCCGCCGTGGCCAATGGCGCCGATGCGGTCTATTTCGGCATGCCGCGCTTCAATGCTCGCATGCGCGCGGACAATTTCACCCAGGACCAACTCTCGGAACTTGTCCAATTCCTCCACGAACACAAAGTCCGCGCGTTTTGCACGTTCAATGTCCTGATTTTCCCGAGCGAACTCGCTGATGCGGAAAAGCAGCTTCTCCTTCTCGATGAAGCGGGCGTCGATGTGGTGATCGTCCAGGACCTCGGCCTCGCGCGGCTCGCGCGCGAACTCGGCACCCGCATGGCTGTGCATGCCTCCACGCAAATGACGATCACCTCGCCGGAAGGCGTGCAATTTGCGGAACGGCTGGGCGTCAAACGCGTGGTGCTGGCGAGGGAAACCTCTCTGCGCGAGCTTGCGAAATTTCGCGACACCACTGTCTCGCTCGAAACATTTGTGCATGGCGCGCTCTGCGTGGCGTATTCCGGCCAATGTTTGACGAGCGAAGCGTTGGGACAACGCAGCGCCAATCGCGGTGAATGCGCGCAGGCATGCCGTTTGCCGTATGAATTGATGGTCGACGGAGTTTTGAAGGATCTGGGTGACCGTCGCTATTTACTTTCGCCGCAGGACCTCGCGGCGGTGAAGGAGATTCCGGAACTGATCCGCGCGGGCGTGACGGGTTTCAAAATCGAAGGGCGACTCAAGACTCCGGAATATGTAGCGGCCACAACGCAGGTTTATCGCAAGGCGATCGATGCTGCGCTGGCCGAGACGCCGCTCCCGGCTTTGGAAGAGGATCATTACAAATTGGAGATGGCGTTTTCACGCGGACTTTATTCCGGCTGGATGCATGGCGTGAACCATCAGGAACTCGTTCATGCGCGATTTGGAAAAAAACGCGGCGCTTTCGCGGGAAAAGTGAAGGGCGTGGGACGCGATTGGGTGGAGATCGAATCGGAGATTCCCATTCAGCTTGGAGATGGCGTGGTGTTCGACACCGGCGGCGATACGGACAAGGAGCAGGGCGGACGTGTTTACGAGATCAAGGAAAGGCGCTTCTATTTCAAGCATGGCCATATCGATTTCATGCGGATCAAGGCCGGAGATCGCGTCTGGAAGACGAGCGACCCGCAGCTCGAGAAAAGTCTTCGTAAAAGTTTTGAAGGCGACATTCCTGTTCCGCGGGAATCCGTTCATTTGAGCGTGACTGGCAAGGTGGATGAGCCGTTGGTGGTGGAAGCGCGGTTATTCGAACTCACGGTTCGAATCTCCTCGGCCATGCCGCTTCAAGTGGCGCGCAATCGTCCACTCACCACGGAATCGCTCCGCGAACAGTTGGGTCGTTTGGGTGAAACTCCTTGGGAGTTGGGCAGCCTCGAGAATCGTCTCGAAGGCAATGTCATCCTGCCTGTGAGCGAGCTGAATCGCATTCGCCGGGAAGTGGTGGCGCAACTTGAGTCGAAGATTCCCAAGACATCTGAAAAACATTCCCCGCCGCAGCCGGTGTTAGATCGCATGCTGGAATCGATTCAGACAAAACAAAATTCCCCGTCACCAAATACGCCGAGACTTGTCGCGCTTTGCCGGAGCATGGAACAGATCGAGGCGGTGGTGGAAAGCGGTGTGACGACCGTCTATGTGGATTTTGAAGACATCCGGCGATATCACGACGCCGTGAAGCAGGTTCGTTCCCATGAGGGTGTTGAAATTTTCCTCGCGACGCCGCGCATTCAGAAGGCGGGTGAGCAGGGTTTCTTTAAATTGATCGAAGGCGCGCAGCCGGATGGTGTGTTGATCCGCAATCTCGGCGGGCTTCATTATTTCGGCGAGAGCGGCTTGAAGCGCATTGGCGATTTTTCGTTGAACGTGGCGAATCCTTTAACGGCGGAACTTTTGATGGCGGAAGGGCTCGACCGGCTGACGATTTCCTATGATTTGAACGCGCAGCAGGTGATCGATTTATTGCGTGCGGCGTCGCCGGAATGGTTTGAAATCACGATTCATCAGCACATGCCGATGTTTCACATGGAGCATTGCGTCTTTGCGGCGTTTCTTTCGAATGGGACGGACCACACGAATTGCGGGCGCCCCTGCGACCATCATCGCATGCAATTGCGCGACCGCGTGGGAATGGAGCATCCGGTGAAGGCTGATGTCGGGTGCCGCAATACGGTGTTTCATGGACGTGCGCAGAGCGGCGCGGATTTTGTCGACGCGTTCCGCGAAACGGGTGCGGGCGTGTTCCGGCTGGAATTTCTCGAGGAGGACCGGGAGCGTACGAAGGAAATCGTCGAGGCATATCGCAGCGTTCTCGGAGGAGAAAGCGCCACGGCGGCGGAAACGTTGCGACGTTTGAATGTGGTGAAGCAACTCGGCGTGACCAGCGGCACATTGACCGTGCTGGGCTAGCAGCATGCAAGACGGCGTCATGAATACGGAGAACCATCAGATCATTTATATCCTGGGGCCAACGGCTGTTGGAAAAACAGCGGTGGCGATGGCGTTCGCCGAAAAGATCGGCGGCGAAATCATTTCCGCGGATTCCATGCAGGTCTATCGCGGCCTCGACATTGGCACGGCCAAGCCTTCCGCCGATGAGCGGGCGCGGGTGCGCCATCATTTGATCGATATTCTGGAGATGCAGGAACTGTGCGACGTCGCGCGGTTTCAAAAACTGGCGTTTGCGGCCATTCACAACGTGCTTTCGCGCGGCCGCCGGGTGGTGGTCACGGGCGGCAGCGGAATGTACGTGCGCGTCCTGACTCAAGGTTTGCTTGAAGGGCCGGGGCGCGACGAAGCTTTGCGCCGGGATTTGGAGCGGTTGGAAGATTCCGAATTGCGCGGCCGCTTGCTCGCCGTGGACGCGAAGGCTGCCACGCGGATCGACGTGAAAGACCGGCGCCGGATGGTGCGCGCCCTGGAATTTCACGCCATGACGGGCCAGCCCCTTTCCTCGCAGCAGAAGCAATGGAGCGGAGAGGCGTCCGACGGGAAAATCATTTTTTGTCTTTCGCGGCCGCGCGAGGAGCTTTATCGCCGCTGCGATGTGCGCGTGAAACAGATGTTCGACGCGGGCTGGGTGGAAGAGGCGCGGGGGTTGATGAAGCGCGGGCTCGCGGAAACGCCGACGGCCGCCAAGGCGATTGGCTATCGTGAGGTGATGGCGCACTTGCGGGGGGAAATGGATCTCGCGTCGACGATCGCCCTGGTTCAGCAAAAAACGCGAAATTTTGTGAAACGCCAGCTCACCTGGTTTCGCAAGGAACCTCATTTGACGCCTGTCGAGCTCGCCGCCGAAGAGGGGCCGGAGGAGACGGCCAC
>Ga0207107_1143_pt1 | contig 16144 bp, 7 predicted proteins | sample Alteio_BWMinHeat_75_FD_153555 | JGI IMG/M metagenome (GOLD analysis project Ga0207107, IMG submission 153555) | Enriched cells from forest soil in Barre Woods Harvard Forest LTER site, Petersham, Massachusetts, United States -... | ecosystem: Environmental > Terrestrial > Soil > Temperate forest >... | reverse complement strand
GAAAACGGCCGGGCGGAATTGACACTGGCGGCCACGCCGGAATTGGCGGGAACGGTGGACTTCAACGCTTACCTGTTTGGGCGAGATGCACGTCCGGTAGGGGATCACCGGCTGGTGTTTGTGCAGCCGGCGGATGAATTGAAGATCGAGGCGTCGGCGAATGCCGCGGTATACAAACCGGGCGGCGAGGCACGCATCCGCTTCCGAGTGACGAACGCGAAAGGGCAGGGTGTGAGCGCGGCGCTGGGCCTGCAGGTGGTGGATGAAGCGGTGTTTGCACTGGCTGAAAAGCAACCGGGATTTGCGAAAGTTTTCTTCTACCTGGAGCAGGAAGTGTTGAAGCCGCGCTATGAGATTCATTCGATTGGCATGCGGGAAGTGGTCGAGCCGGTGGAAGAATCTCAAGCGGAGCAGCATGACCGCGCGGCGCGGGCGTTGTTCTCTGCCACGGAGATGGTGGGCGCGAACAAGTTCACAACGGAGTTCGGGCGGACGGTGCCACAAACGAAATACGGCGAGTACGCGCAGCGGTACCAGACACGCTTCCTAGCGCAGGTGCGCGGGTTATCGGAGCGTCTGAGCCATGCGTATGCAGAGAGCACCGAGCGTGGGGACCTGGTGAAGACCGTCGAGGGCATGACGCACGACAGCACAACTGGGCTTCGCGATGCGTGGGATACGAATTTGCGGGTGGAACACGCGGCGTGGGATCCGAATAAGACTCATTACCTGGTGCGAAGCGCTGGTCCGGACAAGCAGTTTGGGACTGGGGACGATTTGTGGACATACGTGGAAGTGCGGCGGCGGAAAATCGTGGGGCACGCGAGTTCGGGCCCGAGCACGATCGGTGTGAACATCGAGCACGACCGCGGTGCGTTCAATGGACGCGCGGAGATCACTGGAACAGCGGTGGACCAGTGGGGCGGGGCACTGGAAGGGGCGGTGGTGCAACTGCGATCGGTTCTGAGCGCGAAAATACGCCGGACCAACGTGGACGCCGATGGGCGATTCCGGCTGGGAGACCTGCCGCCGGCGGATTACGAGGTCGCTGTCTTCACCGGCTCAGGAAATGTATTGAAGCGAGTGGAGCTTGAGCCGCGCGATCGCGCGATGCTCTCCGTTTTGCTGCGGCAGGAACATTCCGGAGCGGTGGTGGCGGTGAGTGATACAGGGCGGATGGTCGCGGATTTCAAAGTTGGATTTGGAATGGGTGGCGGCGTTCCAGGAGGAGTTGCGGGCGGGATGATGGGTGGAGTAGTCGGTGGCATGGGCGGCGCACCCGCGCCGCCGGCGGCTCACTTGGAAATGCGTGCTATGAATCAGATGGTTGAGGTGACCGCCGCGGACGTTGCGGTGATGAGTAGGAGCACTGCGACGCTCGTAAAAGAAAAGGATGATGAAGGGTCGGCGGCTCCGCGGGTGCGCTCGTACTTTCCGGAGGCACTGTACATTAATCCAGAAATCATTACGGACAAGGATGGCGTCGCGAGCATAACGATTCCGCTGGCGGATTCGATCACGACGTGGCGAATGGCGATGATGGCATCGACGGCGCATGGGGCGTTGGGCAGCAGCACTTCGAGCATCAAAGTGTTCCAGGATTTCTTCGTAGACCTGGATCTGCCGGTGACACTGACGCAGGGTGACCGCGTCTCGATTCCCGTGGCGGTTTATAACTATTCGGGCGCAGCGGGAGACGTGAACCTGCAACTGCAAGCCGACGATTGGTTTTCGCTGGTGGATGACGTTGCGGAGAAGAACGTCACGGTGGAATCCGCGCGGGTGGGCGGGTCGCAGTTCACGGTGGAAGCAAAGCGCATCGGGAAATTCAAGCTGACGCTAGGCGCACGAATGAAAGGCGGAGCAAACCGCGCGGACATCGTGGTGCGGGAAATCGAAGTGATTCCCAACGGGCGCGAACAAAGCGTGGTGTTTAACGGACGGCTGGAAACGACGGCGCAGCATGAGGTGGCTTTCCCAGCGGAGTCCGTTCCGGAGGCGAGCAAGATTTTCGTGAGGCTGTATCCCGGGCCGCTGAGCCAGGTCATCGAGGGAATGGATAGCCTTTTGCGCATGCCGTATGGGTGCTTCGAGCAAACTTCTTCCAGCACGTACCCGAACGTCCTGGCGCTCGATTACATGAAACGCACCAAGAAGCTGACTCCGGAAGTGCATGCCAAAGCGGAAGGATTCATCGCAAACGGATATCAACGATTGCTGACCTTTGAAGTTCCGAGCGGCGGGTTTTCGTGGTTCGGCAACGCGCCAGCAAACAAAATCCTGACGGCGTACGGCTTGATGGAGTTCAGCGACATGTCCAAGGTCCATGACGTGGATCCAAAGCTGATTGCGCGAACGCAGCAATGGCTTGCCGGTCAGCAGCAGGCGGATGGAAGCTGGAAGCCGGACACGTCGTTTATCAACGAGGGTGCAACGAACCGGTACAACAAAGACGTGTTGCGCATCACGGCGTACCTCGCATGGGCGCTGGAAAATACTGGTTATCAGGGGCCGGCGGTCGAAAAGGCCCGGCAATTTATCGAGAGTCATATGAGCGGGAAGGCCGATGCTTACACGCTAGCGGTGCTGGCCAACTTCGCGGTGGACTATGCGAAAGACCGAGAGTTCACTCGGCAGGCAATGCAACTGCTGCTGGATGCGCGCACCGAGAAGGACGAGCAAGCGTGGTGGAGCGCGGAAGAAACGGGCGTGTATGCCACGGGGACGAGCGCGAGCGTGGAGACGACTGGATTGGCGGCGCAGGCGCTGCTGAAATGGGGCGGAGCTTCGGGCACCGCGCGGAAGGCGATGACGTACATCGCGGCGAAGAAGGATGCTTCCGGCGCATGGGGGACAACGCAAGCGACCATCATGGCGCTGCGGGCGCTCCTGCTCGCGACGGAGAAAGGCGCGGCGGACGTTCGCGGCACGCTGGAGGTTGTGCTGAACGGCAAGACGGCGGAGAAACTTGTGCTGACGCCGGAGAATAACGATCTGCTGCATCAATTTGTGTTCAAGGACGTCGATGCGAAGGGCGGCAATACGGTGGAGATCCGGTTTGCAGGGAAGGGCGGACTGGCGTACCAGGTGGCGGGACAGTATTTTCTACCATGGGATAAGAAGCCGGAGAATGAAGCGCTTTCGATCGACGTGGCTTACGATCGCACGCATCTGGCACAGGACGACATCGCGACGGCAACCGCTACTATAAAGAACAATTTGCCAAAAGCCGCCAACATGGTGATGGTGGACCTGGGGATTCCGCCGGGATTCGACCTGCTGAGCGAAGACTTGCAGGAGTACCACGAAAAAAGCGCCGGGCAGAAAAGCGGACGGCTGGAGAAGTTCAGCTTGACGGCCACGCAGGCCATTCTATACTTCGATTCGTTTGCGCCGGGCGACACGGTAACATTGAGGTTCCGTTTGCGCGCGAAGTATCCGATTCGGGCGCGGACGTTCCGGTCACGGGTGTATGAATATTACGATCCGGAAGTGAGTTCGGTGGCGCGGCCGGTGCAGGTGGAAGTTCGCCAGCGTTAACCCATGTTTGGTCTGATTCCACTTGAATGCATAGTTGTGCTACCGGACGAGTGCCCCAAAACGGTTGTTTTCGACGTAGCTCAGATGGCCCTTGAACGCCGTACCAGCGATTTACTTGGTAGCTGCTAACGAGATCGAACCCGTATCTTAGCCTCGAAAGGGCTTTGAATTTTTGCGTTTTTATTGGGAAATAATCGACAATTGTCATCGAATTGTCCTCATTGGTTGGCTTGGCTCACCGTCGTGCATCGCATCAGAAGACCTTTCGTAGCTCGCCGTTCTTGCGCTTGCGGGTTACCACAGATGAACCGCGCTGATGCGCGGCGGGCCGGAACGGCCCTGAATCACTTGAGTTTCGAGAACAATCTCAATGTTCTTTTGTTTCCAGTTGGAGGGCACTTGCTTCAGCATTTCATCCATGCGATGCGGGTCTACCAGAAACTCACCGGCGGCCACTGTGCCACCTCGGCCGATGCCAGCAGCCACGACAACATGTTGATCGGTGTTGGGGTCTATCAGCCGAGCCACAATCGCATAATCCTTGTAGGTTTCGGTTTGCTGCTGTTGGGAACGATCCAACATCCACATGCGTTTTCCAGGATTGGCCCGGTCTTCGATCCAAAATTGCGTCATGGCACTGTCGTTAGCAAAATGAAAGCGCAAAGGGGCAGTCAGCCGCAGCGTCCAACCATTGTCAAAGGCACCAATGAAAACCGAAGGGCCGCGGCGGAGATCCGTCAAGCTGGTGGTCGATTCACCAAGCACTCGATACGTCTGTCCATAGGTTCGAAGCATGCCGGCGACATTAACGAGAGGGCTTACGTCGTCAATGATGACGGCAACCATGGTGTCGGACAGGGTGATTTCGTGCTGAGGGTCGGCCGCATCACGCAGGCGAATGGTGGAATACTGATTCTGGTCGGCGATGCAGAAAAGAACTGGTTCGGGCGACTTCACAAACGGTTCCCAAAACACTTTCAAGACGGATGGGCGAGTGGCATACCAAAGCGCCGTCGAAGCAATGAAAACTGCCAGAAGGATAAAGGCAAACGCGGGGGCCCATGCTTTCAAAGAAACTCGTTTCACGCGGAAAGAACCGGCAATCGCCGGAGGCTGAAGTACCACCGCCGTATCCGATGGATGCCCGGACAATTCTGCTGACGGCGGCGGCAACCCCAAAGGATGGCCGGGCAACGAAAAGTGTGGAGCGTAAGAGCCAGAAGGCAGGATAAACCGAATCTCCTGGCCATGCCTGGGGTCCTGGTAATACTGCTCTATTCGTTTGCGAATTTCCGCCGCGGTGACCCGGACAATGGGGTCGGTGTTTGTGTCATAGTCGGCTGGCCGGCCGAAGACTTCCACCCCGAGGATGCGCTCTTTAAGCTGGTCGGTTTCGCCGGCTAAAACACGAACGACAACATACCTCAAAAAACTCGGATACCTCTTGCTGGAATGAAATAGAGGTGAAGCGAGCAACTTTTCAAGTTGTTGATGAACGGCACCCTTTTCGGCTTCGGTGAAAGGTGTCCAGTTTTCCGTTGCTTGTTCTGGTACCAACGTCGCCCCTGCCACGTAACCCGGGTGACTCGTGTCTCTGCACCGCGAAACAGCGCACGGGTACGTCCAATCTTGCGCACTTGAGAATCTGGTTGAATGGATAGTACAGCGCTTTGAAAACGCGTGCAATGTATAAGGCGAAATCCGCGAGTTCTTTGGAGGGGGTGGCGTAAAGCGCAAAGTCCGAGCGCTCTTTTCGGTCGCTCATGCACCGCCGCAAACCGTTGAAACTGTGGACTATAAGGCGCCCTTTCAGGTCTTATCATGCTTATCCCCTTTCCTTTACCGGCAAACCCTTGCCAACCTGGATGCGAGTTTCCTATACGTGTCACCAGTCTTTTGGATTGTGTCCTGCTTCCGGACAAAATTTCGGAATGCAGCGAAGACCTCCAGGAAGAAGCAATACCGACGGCGGTCTCTGCAATTCGGGGTGGAGTCTGGGCATTGGCGAGTACTCGAAGGGGGAATTTTCGTATGTCTTTCAAACAAAGATCTTGGAAACTGCAGTTCGTACTAGGCTCCTTGGCACTTCTTCTTCTGAACAGCAATGCGCTCTACGGTCAGTCGTCCAGCGCATTCACGGCAACGCTGAGCGGGAGTGTCATTGATCCGGCGGGCGCGTCTGTCAGCGGCGCAAAGGTGACTCTTAGGAGCCCCGAAATCGGGTTTTCGCGGACTTATTCGACTAAAGACACCGGTCTGTACACTTTTACGTTCCTGCCTCCTGCTGTCTACACACTGGAAGTAGAGGCGCCGGGGTTCAAGCACTACAAGCAAGTGGGAATCACTCTGGTTGCCGGACAGGCAGCCGAGCAGAATGTCAGCCTGGCCGTCGGAGCGGTGACCGATAAAATCGAGATCACTTCACAAGCACCACTTCTCAATGCGGACAACGCCAATATTTCGGAGGACCTGTCCGCGAGATTCGCGGAAGACCTCCCTTTGAATTTTCGAAGCGTAATCAGCTTGACGCTGATAAATTCCTCGGTCAACAACGCGGCGGAAGAGCAGGTTGTGGGGTCCCCGGGTCTCTCCCAAACCGCGGATCAAGACATTTCCTTCCTGAATTTTGGGGGCACCTTCTTTGACACCGCGGAATACCTGGTGGACGGAACTTGGGACACGCGCGCCGATTGGGGAGGCGTGATCTACGTTCCGTCCGTGGATGCAGTGCAGGAACTCAAGGTTCAGACCAATGCGTTTACAGCACAGTACGGGTGGAGCAGCGGCAACGTAGTCAACATTGTGACGAAATCGGGTTCCAATGAGTTCCACGGCGATGCCTATGAGTTTTACGCCAACAGCAATGTGGATGCGAAATATTTCTTCAACAATGGCGCGCAGCCAGCGTTCCATCGCAACCAGTATGGCGGCACGATCGGCGGCCCAATCTTGAAGAACAAGCTGTATTTCTTTGCCTACTATGAAGGCCTGAGGCAGGCGTCACCGGAGACTAGCGTATACACGTTGCCTACCGGCGGGGAAAGGACCGGAAACTTCTCGGCGCTGCTGGGGTCGACTCCGGTCGGGACTGACTACCTCGGACGGCCAATTTTCAGCGGTGAAATCTATAATCCGTTTAGCTCGCGCCAAGTTACGTGTGGAGGAACTGATCCCGTCACTGGGAATCCTGTCACGTGTCCCGCAGGGTCCTCCGCCACAGTATTTGTTCGAGATCCTATCTCTGGTAACGCCAAGACGGGGACGGGCGTAACGAACATCATTCCAGCGGTTTTCTTGGACAAGGTTACCTCAGGCATCGCAACTGGTAATTTTTGGCCCACGGCTGGTAATGGCCTGACGAGCAATTTTACGGCAACCGCTGCCGCCCCAGAGCATTCCGATGAGTATTCTGGCCGGGTCGACTACAATATAGACGACAATAACCGAATTTACGGGCGCTGGTCGCAGAAGTACCAGACGAAAACAAACACCCCGGACTTCTTCGGAGCTTCCGATCCAGGCGGCCCCGGGCTGCTTAATCCGAACAACCGCTACAGCACTAACCTCGGCGTCAACCACATTTTCAACCCCTCGTTTACCATGAACTTTAATTTCGGGGTGAATCGCCACGTGGAGGGAGGGATTGGGCAAGGATTTGGATTCAAAGCCTCGACTCTTGGGCTCCCGTCTTTCATCGATGGGATTGCCCCGGCTTTCCCGCAGATTACAGAGCAAGGTTACGCCGGCATAGGTGCGAACGGCGGGAATAATAATTACATCGCGCCGCAAACACTCTGGACCAGTTCGGTCGATTTCACGAAATTAAGGGGTAAGCACGAACTGGCTTTTGGTTTTACGGATGTCTGGCTTCGCATTGACGGCGGGCACTACGGCGAGACGATGCTTAATTTCGACACCGCGTCCACGGCCGGGCCGGATCCAAATAACCAAACAGCGGGAACGGGAAACGGGTTCGCCTCTTTCCTGGTTGGAGTGGGCACCAATTCGCAGACCACGTTTCAGGCATTCCCTGCCACGGATAAGCACTTCCTCGGCTGGTATGTTCAGGATGGCTGGAAGGTGACGCGTAAGGTCACTTTCAACCTGGGCCTTCGCTATGAAATCCAAACCGCGCCAAGGGAACGGCACAATGCGCAAAATTATTTTAACTTCACCGCGAAGAACCCCATAAGCGACCAGGTTGGTGGCGGCGCTTTCTATCCTGGTGAGCTTATCTTCAACTCGCCCAACAACAGCGGCCTATATAAGACTTCGTACAATAATGTGGCTCCACGCATCTCTGTTGCTATTCAGGCGGCCAACAAGCTAGTGGTCCGTACCGGCTACGGCATCTTTTATGTGCCGAACTATTACGGCCAAGGACCTAACGACGGATTTTCGCAAGCGACATCGTGGAACACGAGTCTCAACAATGGCATAAATCCCGCCTCGACTCTGAGCGGAAACGCAAATGTGAATTGCGAAAATGCCGGTGTGTTTGCCCCTTGCGGAAGTGCATTCCCCAATGGCGAACGGCTGCCTACCGGCAATGCCGCGGGAGGGCTGCAGGACGTGGGTTTTGGGGCTGGTATAGCTAACAACAACAGGAACACTCCATACGTGCAGCAGTGGATGGCCGGGGTTCAATACTCGTTTACCCCCAACGACTTGCTGGACGTGAGTTATGTCGGGAATCACGGCACAAACGTGCTTGCGACTGGCGAGCAGTGGCAGCAGATGTCACCGGGAAATTTGGCGATGGGGAACGCGCTCTTCAATCAGGTACCCAATCCCTTCTTTGGCCACATAACTTCAAGTAGCTGCGGTCTTAACAACCGGACGATTATCTTGGAGCAAACGCTGGTTCCGTTTCCCGAATACTGCAGCGTGTTCGAGCCCGAGCCTTCTGTCGGCACCTCCTCCTACAACGCGCTGGAGGCCACATTTACACACCGTTGGCATTCCGGCCTGGATCTCAACCTTTCCTACACCTATTCGAGGTTCATGGATGACGTGCAAGGCAATTCCGGGTGGGCGTTCCCAGGCTCTGGGACCAGTAACCTGAATTCATACAATCTTGCCGCTGACTATTCGGTTGATCCGAGCAATGTCACACACAGGTTCGTCGCCACTTACGATTACGAATTGCCATTTGGCAAAGGGAAAAAATTTGGCGGGGGATGGAGCCGGCCCGTTGATGCCGCTCTGGGTGGCTGGCAGTGGACCGGAATCCTTACGGCCGAGTCTGGATTGCCCATTTCCATCCAGCCGGCATCGAACAACGTCGGGTTCGGTTTCAACCAGCGCCCCAATGTGGTGCCGGGAGTGAACCCGAGACCGGCAAACCAATCGATCAGCAATTGGATTAATCCAGCGGCGTTCTCGCAGCCCGCCGCATTCACATTCGGAAACGCTCCAAGGTTTTTCTCGAACCTCCACGGGCCCAAGTACTTCAATTGGGACATGGGCATACAAAAAAGGTGGAATTTCATGGAGCACAAACAATTTCAATTCCGCTTGGAGATGTTTAACGCCCTCAACCATCCGGACTTCTTCCAACCAGATACAAATCTGGGAGACGGCGCCAATTTTGGAAGGATAACCGCAGCCTACCAGGCGCGAACCATACAGTTCGCTGGAAAATTCTACTTCTAGCGTTTGGTTGTAATAGATGTGCCCCTCCACCCCGGGGGAGCCAGAGCCTGGCAGGCAACGAAAGCAGATTCGGAGTCGAGGAACGATTCGCAGCCTGCCAGGCTTTTTGTCCGGGGCTCCGGGAAAATGAGCGGCCATTGCGCGAGAGAGTGCCAACTTTAATTGATCACGGGGCGTTGTTTTCATGGCCTCACGATCTGCAGCGGAAGTCAACACCTTGCCGTGACCTGACCGAGGCAATGAGACAGCGAAAGCCGGATGACTTCAGGCGCGGCGCCGGCACACAAAAATGAAAACGAAGATTCCGACCAAAGCGTGGCTGAGTCGCTGTGGGGTCGCGGTCCTCGTCCTCATCTTGTACTTTCAATCGAGCCAAATGAGCCGCTCACAGGGCGTGGACACACTTCAGGCCGGTGGAAGACGTTCATCGCGCGAGTATCCTGATAAGAGCAGGGCGTTATCCGACGGCGTCGAAGCACACTCTGGGAAGATACTCTTGCGAGTCAACGCATTGCGCGACGACCTATTGAGGGTGCGCGAGTCAGCACAAGGGGAATTGCCGGAAGACGCTTCGTGGGCTGTTCCGGCGCAGATCCGGCACCAAGCCGTCGAAGTGACTCCCGAAGCGGACGCCGATGCCGTTGGTTTTCACACCAAGACTCTGAGGGTCCGCGTCGAGCGGGGGACTCTGCGCCTCAGCGTCACTGATTTAGAAGGAAACGTGTTGCAGGAAGACGCGGCCGGATGGCCCGCGGAATTTCACGGAAACACGTTTCGCGTCTACAAGAAAATGCCGCCGGACGAGCACTACTTTGGCCTGGGCGACGAAGTGGGCCCCTTGGATCGACGCGGACAATCGTTTCGGCTTTGGAATACGGATGCCTTTCTATTCCAGGAATCCACGGATCCAATCTACAAAAGCATTCCGTTTTTTATGACCATGCGCGGTGGACGTTCCGCGGGGTTCTTTCTAGACAATACTTGGTCCACCAGCTTTGATTTCGGCAGGGTTGAACACAACATCTATTCGTTTGGAGCTGAAGGTGGCCCAATTGACTACTACATTTTTTACGGGCCGGACCCCAAGCAAGTCGTTCGTACCTACGCCATGCTGACTGGTTTGCCGCCGCTGCCTCCTTTGTGGTCGCTTGGATTTCAGCAGTCTCGTTTCAGCTATGAGACGGAGACCCGGCTGCGCGAAATCGCAGCGCGGTTGCGGTCCGACAGGATTCCTGCCGACGTCTTGTATCTCGATATCGATTTCCAAAGAGAACACCGTCCGTTTACCGTGGACCCGGAACGGTTTCCTCATTTTGACAAAATGTTGTCTGACCTGAAACGCGACAAGTTTCATGTCGTGGTCATTACGGATTTGCACATCGCCAAAATTCCCGGCGCAGGTTACGCACCATACGATTCCGGAGTAGCTGAAGATCATTTTGTGAAGAACGGGAACGGCTCGACATACGTTGGGACGGTCTGGCCCGGTCCGTCGGTTTTTCCTGATTTCACGCGGCAAAAGACAAGAGAGTGGTGGGGCGAGCTCTACAAGAATTTCGTGTCCGAAGGCGTCGCGGGATTTTGGAACGACATGAACGAGCCATCCGTTTTTCTCACGGACAATTCCACGATGCCGGACAATGCGCAACACCGCATCGACGAGCCGGGGTTCCGGCCACGCACCGCAACTCACCTGGAGATTCACAATGTCTATGGAATGGAGAATTCTCGCGCGACCTACGAGGGCTTGCTGAAACTGAATCCGGATTTGAGGCCGTTCGTGCTGACACGCGCCACGTACGCGGGCGGGCAGCGCTACGCGGCCACCTGGACGGGGGACGACACCAGTTCCTGGAATCATCTCCGCATGACCACTCCCATGCTCCTGAATTTGGGAATAAGCGGCTTTGGCTTTTGCGGCGCTGATGTCGGCGGCTTCATCGGAACGCCTGGGCCCGAATTGCTGACGCGTTGGACGGAACTCGCTACGTTTCAGCCCATCGACCGAAACCATGCCAATAAAGACTCCGGCAACAAGGAAGTGTGGGTCCACGGTCCCGAGCAAGAAGCCATTCGCCGCCGTTATATTGAAGAGCGCTACCGGCTCCTGCCGTATCTCTATACCACTGTCGAGGAGATGTCTCGCACCGGTTTGCCCGTTGTACGGCCTCTCTTTCTGGAGTTTCCCAAGGCCACCAAGGATCTGTACCCGATGGATTTGGATGCCGGCAACGAGTACCTCTTTGGACCCGACTTATTGGTAGCGCCCCCGCCGTTCCCAGAGCAACCGGACAAATATCGCTTAAGACTGCCGCCGGGCGTTTGGTACGATTATTGGACCGGGGAGAAAATTCAGGCGCCAACGGCGGAGAAGGATGCGAGCGCAAGCGACTTGCTGATTCAGCCAGTGCTGGAAACCCTTCCCGTCTATGTCCGGGAAGGAGCAATTTTGCCGCTGCAACCGGTGGTGCAGAGCACGGAGGAGAAGCCTCAAGGGGCACTGACTCTGCGAGTGTATCCGGGGAAGGACTGCCAGGGGTCGCTGTATGCCGACGATGGCAAATCCATGGCTTACACACGGGGCGAATATCTGCGCGTCGATTTTTCGTGCGAAACTACACCCGCGGGGCTTACCCTCCATATTGGCGAGCATCAGGGCGGGTTTCATCCATGGTGGAATCGCATCAACATCGAAATATACGGATGGAACTCCTCGGCTGCTGGCGTCAGCCTGAAAGGGAGACCGTTGGAGGCCGCGGCTTCGATTGACGTGTCCAAGCACCTGCTCGCTGTGGAGATTAGCGACGAAGTGCGGGGCAGTGATCTGGAAATTCGTGAATCGAAATGAGAGGTTCAGCGGTCGGGTGCGACGGCTCGATGCAGGAGTGCGTCGTGCTCTGTCCAGCGCCATGAGCGCAAGCGAAAGGATTTTGGGTTGTCAGGATTGCGAAACACCAAAGCGGCCCTGCTGTCACTGCTCTTTTCGGTCAGCTTGATCGCCCAAGAGGCAAAGCTTAAATCTGAACCTATGTTCCAATTGAGCCCCTTGAAGGGTGTCAACTTCGTCCTTCGTAACTCGCCAACCTCCCGGAAATATCTCATTGAGACCATGCCGGGAGGCGTGGCGCTCCTGGATTACAACAATGACGGCTTGCTTGATATTTTTCTCGTGAATGCGGGCCACGTGCGGGACCCCATGAACACCCCAATCAGTTTCGATCGCCATGAACCTGCCTATTGGAACCGGTTGTACCGTCAGAATAAGGACGGCACGTTCACAGACGTCACGGAACAGGCCGGCCTGGCAAGCGCCGGAGATACCAACTACGGGATGGGCGTCGCGGTCGGAGACTACGACAATGACGGCTTCCCGGACATTTATGTGACGAACTTCGGAAAAAATATTTTGTACCATAATAACGGGGATGGCACTTTTACGGATGTCACTGCGAAGGCTGGTGTTGCTGGGGGCGGTTGGTCCGTCTCCGCTGGATTTCTCGATTACGATAACGACGGCAAACTGGATCTGTTTGTTACGCGCTACCTCGACTGGAGCATTGAGAAGAGCAAAACTTGCGGCTCCGAAAAACCCACGTATTGCCCGCCCGGTGAATTCCCCGCGACTACGAATATCCTCTACCACAATCGGGGAAATGGCACATTTGAGGACGTGAGCGTGGCCTCCGGCATTGCCGCGAAAAAGGGACACGGACTGGGAGTCGCTTTTGCCGACTACGACGGCGATGGTTACACAGATATTTTTGTCGCCAACGATGCCATGGAGCAATTTCTTTTTCACAACAACAGGGACGGCACATTCACGGAGACCGCTCTGGATTCCGGGGCGGCCCTCACGAGCAATGGAAAAATGCTATCCGGCATGGGAGCCGCTTTTCAGGATTATGACAACGATGGCCTTCCCGACCTTCTCGTGACCGAGCTCCCGCATCAACCTTACATCGTTTTTCATAACGACGGTCGAGGATCGTTCAGTGCGCAGGAATTGGAAACGGGCTTCGGCGCGCTTTCCGGCAGGTCCTCCGGTTGGGGAGTCGGGCTAGAAGACTTTGACAACGACGGTTGGAAGGACGCGTTTGTCGTTCAAGGCCACGTCTTCGATAATGTGGAGATGTACGACAGCTCGCTGCGCTATAAGGAGCCCCCGCTGCTGGCACTGAATCACCAAGGACATTTTGAAAAGGCTGACGCCGGATCGGATGTGGCTGTAGCCGGACGAGGTGCGGCATTCGGCGATTTGAACAACGATGGCTGGATGGACGTCGTTGCCACGTCTCTTGGCGAACGTCCGCAGTTGTATTTGAACCGGGGCGGGAAATTGCACTGGCTGACGATTGCGCTGCGTGGAAAACGGAGCAATCGTGATGGGTACGGTGCCCGCGTCCTCGTCAATGGCCAAGTGCGCTTCGCCACAGCCACAGGAAGCTACCTCTCTTCGAACGACAAGCGACTGCACTTTGGTCTGGGTTCCGCTGAAACTGCGAATATAGAAATCAGGTGGCCCTCCGGCGCTCACCAGGCTCTGCGAAATATCAAAGCTGATCAATTCCTAATGATCGAGGAATCGGACCAGCCATGATTCATGCGTTGCTATTGGTGTGCTTGTTCATGCAGATGCAGTCTGCCGAGCCTCCCGTGCCTCCCGAAGCGCTGGCGCTGCTGCAGTCCGGCCTGGATGCGGAAAACCGGCGTGATCTGGACCAGGCCGTAGCTTCTTTTCGCAAGGCAGCCGATTTGGCGCCTTCCGCGGGCATCGTCTTCCTCAGGTTGGGTGACGCTTACATAAAAAAGCGCGACTATGCCGCGGCCATTCCTCCTTTGAATCGCGCTGTCGAATTGAGTCCCGACTCTCCCGTCGTTCATCAGTTGCTGGGCTACGCGCTTCTGGCGGAAGGTTATGCCGCCAAAGCCATCCCTCATCTTGAGATTGTTCATGAACATGGCGCTCTTGGTGTCGCGCAAATAGAAGCGGGCCTGCCTGCGGAGGCAGTGGCTAATTTGCAAGCCGCTCTCGCGAAGAGCCCCGATGATCCCGACCTTCTTTACTATTTGAGCCGTGCCGGGACTCTACTTTCCTCACAAGCTCTGGACAAGTTGCTTTCGGCGTTTCCGGATACTGCGCGGGGGCATCAGGCTGCCGGCCAGAATCTTTTCGTGATGAAGATGTTCCCCGAAGCAGCGAAGGAATACCAACGCGCTCTTGAATTACGGCCGGACTTGCCTGGCCTGCGACTTGAGCTTGGACAAGTTTTCGCGGCTAGCTCCAATTGGGAAAAAGCAGCAGAGCAATTTCGAGAGGAAGCCAAGCTGCAGCCTGGAAACGCGGAGGCTGCCTATCGGTTTGGCGATGCATTGTTGCAACTGGGAAAAATGAAGGAAGCCACTGAGGAACTGCGGCGTTCCGATTCGCTGCGCCCGGATATGCCTGAAACTCTCTACTCCCTCGCTAGAGCGGCGGCGGCCAGTGATCCAGGTATGGCCGAGCATGCACTGGCGCGTGTGATCGAGTTGGAGAAGGAAAGTCCTCTCGCCGGCCAGGCTTACTTGGCATTAGCTGGAATTCACCGCAAGCAAGGCAAAACTCAACAGGCAGCGAGTGAGATCCAAGAGTATCGTCGGATCCAGTCCCTAAACAGCCGTCACGCACCGACGAAACAGTAAAAGACGAACCGCCGCACCGTAAATCTCGAACCTTATAGTGCTTGGGCGGACCTCCTAAAGACAATGGTGAACGACAAGCGGATTCGGAAGCTATTTGCGTTCGCCAACAATCATTACGCGGGGCATGGTCCGGCGACAGTGAAACTGTTCATGGACTTGTGGAACAAGAAATCGTAAGCTGGTTTTCCCGCGTCTCCTACTTAATCCCAACTTCCGAGTTAATCATGTCGATCAGCAGATGCATTGTCCGTTTGAAGGACTGCCACAATACCGAACACAGCGTCGAAATTTACGCGGAATCGTTATACGAGGCTGTCCTTCGCGGATGTCGCTTGCAAGATGTTGTGTGGGAATCCAACGCAGATGAAACGATTCAGCGAGTCGAGGTAGAAATTCACCAGGAGCCTACCCGACACATAGTCGATATCCCGAAACTGTTGAAGTGGGTCCAAGAAGATTCCATGTATCCGGCGCAACAAACTAGGAAAGAAAAGTTGAGGAAACTACTCAGCATACAGTAAGACGAGTCGCGTCTTCTTCGTGGCGCTCCACTTGGGTCGATTGGGGCTTCTGGCACTTTGTCGCCGTCGTACATGAGGTGGTAGAGCGGAAGTTCCAGCGCTCGGGCCATTTTCTCCAGTGTTTCAACCGCAGGAACAGTGTGCCCATTCTCGACCCTCGAAATGTAGCAGCGGAGCAATCCAGTCCGCTTCTCGATGTCCCCTTGTGAAAGTTGTTTCGCTTCACGTAGTTCTCTTAGGCGTTCACCGATAATCATAGTTTTCTCCAATGGGGCGAGGGCACCCTGTTGGGGTCATTCTTTCCTGGCTTTGCTCTCGCAGGGAAGGTGGGACTCAGGATGCCCGAGCGGAAGTTGTCTTTACTAGTTACGTTGTCGAGCCTGGAAGGTCTTCATTCGCAAGCGACGCGTGGCTCTTCAGATTCTTCATGCCTCTCGCGTGTTAGATTCTCTCCTCAAACACATGGTCGAGCACGAGAGAGCGAAGGCCGGGAGAATAGGCCCCCGTCTAACATTGGGCAAGTCTCTTCGGGAAATCCAAGCGAGCCACATCGGTGGAAGATATTTCACCCCGCCCACGGAAACAGCCATTGGACAACTGACGAGGGACCGCAATACTTACTTGCATGAGGCCGATAATGTCCCTAATGATCCCACAATTCAGATTTTCCTTAGCCGCACAATCCGTGCGATCAACGAAGCCATAACATTCCCCACTTGAAAGACGTTTACCCCGAGCGGCTAGCGACA
>Ga0207107_1005_pt1 | contig 16283 bp, 11 predicted proteins | sample Alteio_BWMinHeat_75_FD_153555 | JGI IMG/M metagenome (GOLD analysis project Ga0207107, IMG submission 153555) | Enriched cells from forest soil in Barre Woods Harvard Forest LTER site, Petersham, Massachusetts, United States -... | ecosystem: Environmental > Terrestrial > Soil > Temperate forest >... | reverse complement strand
CGCTTCTGCTCAGTGATGTCGGTCGCCGTGATTACGGCAAAGATGCCGCCATCGCGATCTTCGATTTGCCGCGCCGTCACGATCACGGGCAAGTGCGTGCCGTCCGGCCGCGGCAAGAAAAATTCGAACTGGCTGTGCCCTTCCCTCTGTCTGTGCTCGATGTGTTTCACCAACGCGGGAACATCCGCGGGCGAATAAAATTCGGTGACCACGTGCCCGACAAGTTCTTGGGCGCTCCGGCCGATCATGCGCTGAAAAATCTCGTTCGCGAACACGATCCGCGAGCACGCATCGTTGACCAGCACGCCCTGGTTCATGGTCTCGAGGATGCCGGTCACTTCATCGATCCACTCGGGCCGCTCGAATTTTGTGTCTTCCACGTTATTCCTCGTTGCCCTGAGACCGATGAGTCCGACGGCCGAAGGCATTTCAATCCGGGCAAATCTTACCGCGACTCGTTGCCGGGCCGTGGAGAATTCGCCCGGTGCCTCCAGAACAGTGGAAGATGAGATGCGAGGACCCCGGGATTTGTTGCGATTAGAATTGGAGTCGATCCTTTGTTTTGAGAGAGTTACGGCGAATTCTATTCGCCCCTTGTTGCGATTAGAAAGGCCATGACCAGTGACTCGCTCGGCTGGCTCGGAGTAAAGAGTCATAGAGAATATGTGAAACCCCGAATGTGCGTTTTTGTTGCGGTTAGAAAAAAGTGATGTCCAGTGTTTTGAGTGACTTGGTCCGATTTCTGAATTAGTGAATGTTGCGATTAGCCGCCGCAGCGGCCAGGGCGTTTTCTTCGCCGTCTGGGGGTTAGGAGTTAGACATTGGATATTAGAACCCCCTTCGCAACACCGGAGTGCTTCTGCAGAGTAAGGTGGACCGCCCACGGGTTTTGCCGCGCTCGTCATCTGAAAACTCTCCATAGTTAGCATCGCACAGTGGGAGCCAAAATTCGACTGGCCGTGAAACCAGTTTTTGCGGGATCGCGTACACTGGCCGTTTTTGTGACACGGCATGCCATAACAGCAGGCGATGGATTCGATTCAAACTTTGAGTTTGCGCTCTGTGAACGAACTCTGCAAAATGTGCTGATTAAATGGGGCCTGCGAACTCTCATCGTGAGTGCGGGAGATCCCCAATTTCAATCGGGCCAGGGAGAACCATATGAAGAAGCGCATGCTATTTGCTGCGGCAGCGGTGCTGTTGGTGTGCGGTGCGGCGGCGGCGCAGGACGCCAAGAAAGCTGGCGACCGGCCCAGGAGCGAGACCACCGGCGCGAAGGAAATGTCGAAGAAGCCGATCACCATCACGGGCCTGGTGAGCGCCGACGGAATGACACTGGTGGGCGACAAGGGCAATAAGACATACAAGGTGATCAACCCGGACTTCCTGAAGGAAAACGCCGGGCAGCGCGTGCGCGTGAATGCGCGTGTGAGCAAAGACAACACGGAGATTCAGGTGTCATCGGTGATGGTGCAGACTGATGAGCCCATGGTCGCGAACAAGGGCGACGCGGCTTTTCGCCGGTGAACCTGCCGCCGGCGATGTAGTCACGACATTGTGTGCCGCCTGAGGCCCGAGACCCCCGGGCGATGTAGCAATGCGCTTCCGTGGTAATGCGGATTGCAGATTATTCGCACCTCGATTCTTGAATTTGGGCTTCCAATTCTTGCCGTTCGACTGCATTTGCTTGCCTCCTGCGGTTGCCCCCGTTACAGTGTAAGTTTGATTTAAGGGAGTGATTTCCACCAGTGGATGGGCGGGCGAGGCGCGATTTGACGCGGGCGAACTATGCGGATTGAAGATTTCAACGAACGGCTGAAGCGCGGCATCCTGGTGGCGGATGGCGCCATGGGCTCGATGCTCTACGAGTCCGCGGCGGCGCACCGGTGCCTCGAGGAGCTGAATGCTTCGCACGAGGAAGCCGTGTTTCGGGTGCATCAGGCGTATATCGAAGCCGGCGCGCAGGTAATAGAGACGAACACGTTTGGCGCAAACCGGCACAAGCTTGGCGAGCATGGGATGGGCGAGCGTGTGGCGGAGCTGAATCATCGCGGAGTGAAAATTGCGCGCGAGGCGCGCGAGGCGGCGAAGCACGAAGTGCTGATCGCGGGATCCATTGGCCCGCTGGGAATTGCGCAGCATGTGCGGGATCTGCCGGACGAGGAAATGCGCGCGATTTTCAAGGAGCAGGCCGGGGCGCTGGAAGAGCGCGGCGTGGATTTCTTTATTCTCGAGACCTTCAGCGACGTCGAGGAGCTTATCGCGGCGATTGAGGGAATTCGCTCCTTCTCACGGCTGCCGATCGTCGCGTCCTCGACCTATTCCGAGGAAGGAACCACCCTGGGAGGAACTCGCCCACAAGGCACCTGGGAGCAATTGAAGGAAAAAAGCATTCAGGCGGTGGGTGCGAACTGCACCGTTGGGCCGCAGCCACTTTTGCCGCTGTTGCGCGATCTGGCCGGTTGCACCACGCTTCCGCTTTCGGCGATGCCGAATGCTGGATTTCCCAAGCGCGTGGGCGACCGGATTGTGTATCCCCGGTCGTCGCCGGAATATTTTGCGCTGTTTGCCCAAGAGGCGGCGGAGCTGGGAGTGCGGCTGATCGGCGGCTGTTGCGGGACTACGCCGGAACACATTCACGCGATGGTCGAGGCAGTGAAGAAACTGCGCCCGGCGAAATCGGGCGAATCGCGGGGCGCGGCTGCTGCGGCGGAGGTAATCGAGCCGGCCGAGCGGATGAGGCGCGTGGCTGCGCGCGGGCCGGAAAGTGGACTGTGGCGCAAGATCCAAGAGCGAAAATTTGTCGTCTCGGTGGAAATCGATCCGCCCAAGGGCGTCACGATTGACCGTATTGTGGAGCAGGTGAGCCGTGTGATGGCTTCGGGCGAAGTGGATGCGATTGACATCAATAGCGGCACGCTTGCGCGTGTGGGCATGGATGCGCTGGTGCTGGCAGGGGCGCTGGAGGCGCACGGGTTCGAGACCATCCCGCATTTGACGACGCGCGACTCGAACATGATCGGACTGCAGGCCATGCTGCTGGGGGCCTGGGCCGTGGGCGGGGTCAGGAATGTGCTGGCGATTACGGGCGATCCGCCGTCGCTCGGCGATTATCCCGAGGCGAGCGGCGTGTATGAGGTTGACTCGATCGGCCTGGTGAAAATGCTGGCGCGGCTGAATCAGGGGACGGACTGGGCGGGGAAAAATTTAGGCGGCGCGACAAATTTTACGATTGGCGTGGCCGTGAATCCTGTGGCGGATGACCTGAAGGAAGAGGTGCGGCGCTTTGAGAAGAAAATAGAGGCGGGCGCCCACTTTGCGATGACGCAGCCGATATTCGATCCGGAGCATTGGCATTCGTTCTTGAAGTTGCTCGGAGGAAAGTCCCCGGTCCCGGTGCTGGTGGGGTTGTGGCCCCTGACGAGCTACAAGCAGGCGCTGCGCTTGAACAATGAGGTTCCCGGAATTGTGATTCCGAATGCCACGCTGCAAGCGATGGAAAAAGCGGGGGATACGGCGCGCGAGTGCGGGTTCGCGCTGGCGCGGAGAATGGTGGAGTGGGCGCGCTCGGCGCGGGATCAGGGAATTGCCGGGACGTATTTGATTCCGCCGTTTAAACGCTACGAAGAGATTTTGGAGTTGTTTGGGTAGGGGCGGGAAGGAAAATCCAAACGCGCAGGCAAATGCGTACACGTACTGGAGGTGTACCATGCTCAAAATTTTAATGGGCGCGGCACTGGGTGTGGTTTTGTTCGCGCCAAGCGGGCGCGCGGGAGAAAATCTGAAGCTCAATCCGCGTCTGGATTATTCGAGCGACAGCATGGATGGGCCGCATATTACGGGTGACCACCTGGAAGACGGGGTGGCGGCGGGAAAACCGAATTACGTTTTCATTTACGGCGAAGGTTGCTACAACTCGAAGCGGCAGTCGCGGCGGACGGTTGCCTTGTACGAAAAATATCGCGGACGCGTGAACTTCGTCATCATCGATCTGGACAAGGGGCCTGCGGGGGCGCAATCCGAGCTGGTGAGGAAACATTACCAGGGATCGATTCCGCATGTGGTGATTCTGGACGGGAACGGAAAAAGTCTGTACGACGCGGCGGGCGAAGTGAGCGAAGCGGAGATTTCCGGGATATTCGAAAAGGCTCTCGCGCAGCAGGGACCGCGTTCTCCACACCCCATCAACTGAGATATCTCCGAGAAAGTTCCGGCGGGCATTTCTCGCCGACAATCCTGGCGGGATGGTCAGAAAAACCAGAAGCGTTTCTTGCGGCGGGGGACGTGCGCGTCGGAATCGCTCGCGCCCAGCTCCGCGCTGAGCTCGGGGACGTGCGGCAGAGGGCGTCCTTCGAATGCCGCCAGTGGATTCTCCAATAGCAGCGCCTGCGCTGATTCCTTTCCGTATTTCTTTGCAACGAGCGCATATGTTTCCTTGAGACGCAGCGGGCGCGTGGTGGTGTTGTGCGCGTCGCTGGCGAGGAAATGCACTGCGCCTGCTTTCAGCCACTCGTTGGCGACCTCTTCTGCGGACCTTCCGAATTTCCCAAGAAACGATTGAGCGGTCAGCTGTGCGTAGCAGCCCTGTCGCAGCCAGCGGAACAAGCGCTCGGGTTGCGCGCGGATCAGGGGATTGCGTTCCGGATGCGTAATCACCGGCTGGAGGCCGGCGAGTTGGAGTTCGTGGAGAGCTTGGTCGAGGGAGGGCGGGATGGAGAAGTCGGCAAATTCGACAAGCAGATAGTTTTTTTGGTTGAGCGTGTAGCGGCTGGAGTCGTGGCGGATGTCCTGCAGGTTCTCAAAGCTGAGATGGAAATCACAGCCCGTGGCGATGGTGAGGCGGCCCTCGAAAGCTGCCTGAATTTCATCCCGGCGTTTTTTTACCAATTCGGGAATGAAACGATGGGCTGGGTGGGCGTGGGGCGTGGCGATGATGTGGGTGATGCCGTCGGCGATGGCCATTTCCGCCATCGCGCAGGAGACATCGAACGAGTCTGGGCCGTCGTCAAGGCCCGGAAGTATGTGGCAATGAACGTCAATCATATTTTTGTGAGGATAGCGCAGGCCCGAGTCGATAACAACGGCAGAGGGGAGGCGGAAAAACAAAATTTGCCGACCCAGAACCGAATTGGCCCACCTATTGCAATGAGCAGGCCTGAAGCTGTTTGAAACAGTTTCAAATCCGGAATTGATGAGCGAGCGCAGGTGTCTCGTCGGAAAGCTCGAGGTTTCGCAGCTAGCTCGCGGGCAAGTTGGAGGCGCGGCGAAAGCGAGCAGGTCGGCAGGAGTTAATGGGAGCGATGAAAATCAAGCTGAGTAGTCGGGATCCGAGAGTCACGGGTGGGACGCGTGGAACGTCTTGCATGTTTCTTTTCAATCGCGCTCTATCACTATTCTTGTTGCTCGCGGTTGCGGTCTGTTTCTGCTTCCCGGCGCAGGCGCAGGACCGGCGGCCGGCCCCGCTCGCGAGTTCTGAACTGGGCCGTGAAAACTTGAGCCGTGTGGCTGCGTCCGCAGGCGAGCTTAAGCTGGTGCTGCTGAATGATGCAGGCCTGCTAGTGGAATTGAAGCGCTGGGCGGCCAAGGATGTCACCGACCACGGACAAATCGTCAGCGACGTGGACCTGACGAACGACGCGATCTTCCGGCGCCTTGAAGAAGATGTTCAATTCCGTTCTATCGCGACCCAACTAGTTCAGAAGTATGGCTATCTGGTTCCTGCATGGAATCCTGAGTCTGAGCTCGGCAAAGAGCGAGCGCTGCTGGTGCAGGAGCGCGTGAAGTGGCTTGCACAGCACGAAGAAGAGGGACGAACGCATGCCCATGCGCGAAATGAGCAAGGACTGCAGAATACGCGCGGTTGTGAAGCGGCAATCGAGACCGACTGCGCTGCCGGGCAACCGCGCCCGGGGCTTCAAACGAGCGGGAGCCAGGATCTAGGTGGTGAGCAACCCCCCGCGCAGAGGGATCGGGATGGCCAGAATCCCCAGACGGCCCCGCGCGGTGGGTCGAACCCACTCGAGCAAGCGCACTGGATGCAAACCGGAGCGGACTCGGACAGCGAATTCTCACAATTTGTTCCCCGCGGAGTTGCCGACTCGTTTGTGTACCAAAACGGAACAAGCGGAAGGACATCGCTCGACCTGCCGCAGCAGGCAGGCGGGGACGGAATTTTCGAAGTAGCCGAGCTCGGACTGTCGGAAGCAAACGAAATCAGTGGCTCCGATGTGGCCTTGCGCCCGTCAAGGGTAGATTCGCGGCCCGTCGCCGGGCTGCGCCAGTCGCGTCCAGCACCCGAGCCCCCGGAAATCGTTCGCAAACCACGCCCGTACGAAGATATTCCTTCGATCTACGACATGTATTTGCAAGCGGTCCCTCGTCCGGCAGTTCCCAGGCGGTTTGGAATCGACGTCTTCACCGGGGGCGTTCGGGACGCGCAACAGATTCCCATGGACTTGCCGGCGGGGCCAGACTACGTGGTTGGACCGGGCGATGGGCTGGCGTTCGATTTGTGGGGTAGCGTTTCGCGCCGGCTGACGCGCACGGTGGACCGTGAAGGCCGCGTGAGCCTCCCGGAGGTGGGTCCGATTCTGGTGAGCGGCAAGAGCTTGGCGGATGTTCAGGAGAACGTCCAAAAGATTCTGCGGACGCAATTTCGCGATGTGTCGGCGGACGTTTCGCTCGCACGCTTGCGCACCATCCGCGTTTATGAAGTGGGCGACCTGGTAAATCCGGGAGCTTATGACATCAGCTCGCTTTCAACGCCGCTGAATGCGCTGTTCGCCGCGGGCGGACCGACCGCTCGAGGCTCGCTGCGCGTGGTGAAACACTATCGCGGGAATCAACTTGTGCAGGTGGTGGACGTGTATGACCTGCTGCTTCATGGCGTCAAGTCGAACATGGAGCGCCTGGAAAACGGCGACACTATTCTTGCGCCGCCCATCGGCGCGCAGGTGACGGTGGAAGGAATGGTCCGGCGCCCGGCGATTTACGAGCTGCGAGACGAAACAAATCTCGCGAGCGTGCTCGAACTCGCGGGAGGGCTATTGCCGACGGCGGCACTCCGGCACATTGAAGTCGAGCGCACGCTCGTACACGAAAAGCGAACCATGCTGAGCATGGACGTTCCTGAGGCGAGCCCCGCGGCGGATGTATCCAGTCAGCTCGAATCCTTCCAGATTCAAGATGGAGACCGCATCCGGATATTTCCCATCGCGCCCTACAATCAGGATGCGATTTACCTCGAAGGCCACGTGATTCGCCCGGGACGCTACTCGTATCGCGCGGGCATGCGCGTCACGGACGTGATCGCCTCGTACAAAGACATCTTGCCGGAGCCCTCCGCCGCGTACGCGGAAATCATCCGGCTGAACGCGCCGGATTTTCATCCCAGCGTGGAAAGTTTCGATCTCTCCGCGGCTTTTGAGAATCCCGCGCAGGCACCCACGCTTCATGCGATGGACACGGTGCGAATTTTCAGCCGCTACGATTTCGAGACTCCGCCGGCAGTTTCCGTCTGGGGTGACGTTCGCCAGCCCGGAACCTATCGCACATCGGGAAGTATCCGGCTGAGCGATGCGGTGCATCTGGCCGGTGGGCTGGGACTGGACGCGCAGACCGCGGACGCGGAGGTGTTTCGCACGCTGCCTGACGGCCGCATGAAAATCCTGAGCGTGCGCCTGGAGCAAGCACTTGCAGGCGATACGGCGGAAAACATTCTGCTCGAGCCACGAGATCGCCTGCTGATTCACCGAAGTCCGGATGCGGTTGAACCCGCAACTGTTTACATCCAAGGCGAAGTGGGAAACCCGGGGCGATTTCCACTGACTACCAACATGCGTGTCGGTGACTTGATTCGCGCAGGCGGAGGATTGAAGCAAAGTGCCGACACGCAGTCGGCCGACCTGACTCATTTTGTGCGGGCAGATCAAACCGGACAACTGAGCGGCCAGCACGAAAAAGTCGCCATCCTCGGAGCCCTCGCCGGCGACACATCTTCCGACCTTCCGCTGCACAACGGTGACGTCCTGACAATTCGCCAACTCCCGGGATGGAACGACCTGGGGGCTTCGATCGCCCTGAAAGGCGAATTGAAGCATCCGGGAACCTATGGAATTCGTCCTGGCGAGCGATTGAGCTCGGTGATCGAGCGCGCCGGAGGATTCCAGCCGGATGCCTATCCCTACGGCGCAGTCCTCGAAAGGACGCAGGTGCGTCTGCTCGAATCGAAAGCGCAGGAGGAAATGATCCTGCGCGTGAAGAACGTTCAGACCAGCCTGGAACTGATGCCGGAAACGGACGCGCGCCAGAAGCAGGCAAAAGAATTGGCGTTGCAGCAATACCATACGACGCTTGTACAGCTTACGGGAAATCCGCCGATTGGCCGAGTGGCGATTCGGATTTCTTCGCGTGTGGACCATTGGAAAAACACGCCGGCAGACATCGACGTTCGGGCCGGAGACACGCTGGTAATCCCGAAGAGGCCCAGCCACGTGATGGTCAGCGGGCAAGTGTTCAACTCAACAGCCGTCGCCTACCGGCCGGGGCGGACCGCGAAATGGTATCTCGGCCAATCCGGCGGGCCTACGCAGATGGCCAACAAGAAAGCAATTTTCGTGATCCGCGCGGACGGCTCGGTGATCGGAGCGAGAGACAGCATGTGGAGCGGCCATTCGCTCAACGCCGTGCTCGAGCCGGGCGACACGGTTGTGGTGCCGGAGAAGGCGCTGGGTGGCGGAATTCAGTGGCAAAACATTTTCGCGGCTGTGCAGGTGGCTTCGTCGATCGCAAGCACGGTATTCATCGCCACACGATATTAACGGGATCCAAAAATGAAGCGGAGGAGAACGGAATTGGCGCTGAACTGCTTCTTGCTTGCGGCCTCACATGCGCTGGTAACGAATGGCGCCGTATGGGCCCAGGAGCAGCAAGCGAGCGGCGCGCCCGTCGCCGCCAAAGCGACTGAGGCCCACGAAACCGCTGCCGGAGAAATGTTCTCTTCGAGCGCGTCCGGAGACCCGGATTCGCGTTCAGCGGCGCACGAAAACTCGCTGGGACTCAAGTTTTTGACCAATTTGGTTGCGGATCAGAAAGCAATCTTGACAATCACGGCTCGTCTGCGGCCGGCCGACGCCGAATGGCTGCTGCCGTTGGGGGTCGCGACCGGGGGGATGCTCGCGACCGACACGGAATACAGCAAGCACCTGTCGAATTCGTCCAGCCGGTTGAAGAACAGCAACGACTTTTCGAACTACGGAGTCGGGGCGCTGGCTGGCGTAGGCGGCGCGTTCTATTTCTGGGGTCAACTCACGCATGACGAGCACAGGAGCGAAACCGGGCTGCTGGCTGGCGAAGCGGCGCTGGACAGTTTTGGCCTGACCTATGGTCTCAAGAATGCGTTCGGCCGGGAACGGCCGGTCGTGAACCGCTACCACGGAGATTTCTGGCAGGGTGGAGATTCTTTTCCCTCCGAGCATGCGGCCGCGGCGTGGTCCATCGCCAGCGTCATCGCGCACGAATATCCAGGCCCGCTCACAACCTTCCTGGCATACGGTATAGCAACGGCAGTAAGCGCGTCGCGGGTGACCGCGAAGCAGCACTTCCCTTCCGACGTTCTGATTGGCAGCACGATTGGATGGTTCGTGGGCCAGCACGTTTACCGCGCGCATCACAATCCTGAAATTGGCGGCGGCGATTGGCCGGCTTACGCGGAATCGCGCGAGGAAGAACGTGGCGGAAGGACTGGGAGCGTTGCCTCGCCTTACGTCGAGCTCGATAGCTGGGTTTATCCCGCGATCGAGCGTCTCGCGGCATCCGGCTACGTTCAGTCGGACTTCCTCGACATGCGTCCCTGGACGCGAATCGAGTGCGCTCGAATGGTCGAGGAGGCCGGGGAAAAACTGGAAGGTGGCGAGTCATCTCCGACGGGATTGCAGGGAGTCTATCGCACGCTGGCGCGGGAATTCGAAGCGGATTTGTCGGCAGTGGCTAGAGGTAGTGAAACGTCAGTGCGGGTCGAGTCGCTCTATGCGCGGTCGATGGAAATTACCGGACAGACTCTGCATGACGGCTACCATTTCGGGCAAACGGTCATCAACGATTCTGGGCGGCCCTTCGCAGATGGTTTCAACTCGGTCGACGGCTTTTCGGGCTGGGGCACGGCGGGGCGTTTTACCGTGTACGTCCACGGAGAATTGCAACACGCGCCAGGCTCGCCGACCTACTCGGATGCCGTTCGCAACTTGATTGCGAAAGTAGATGCGAACCCTGTGCAGGCGGGAATCTTTCCAGGAGTGAACCAGTTTCGCCTGCTCGAGACGTACATGGCAGCAAGGGCGGGAGATTGGAACCTGTCATTCGGCAAACAAAGCCTGTGGTGGGGGCCGAATTATGGCGGCGAGTTGATGTTCAGCAACAATGCCGAGCCGATTTACATGTTCCGGGCCAACCCGGTTGAACCCATTACACTCCCGTGGATCTTCCGCTTTTTCGGCCCGATGAAGATGGATATGTTTATGGGCAAACTTTCCGGGCACGAGTTTCCGCCCCGGCCACTGATCCACGGCGAAAAAATCAGCTTCATGCCGCTTCCGGGCCTGGAGTTCGGCTTTTCACGCACCACGGTCTTTGCCGGAGTGGGAAGCCCTATGACGGCGCGCAGGCTACTCCGTACGTATTTCAGCGTCGGCGACAAGCTAGCATCGGACAACCGGGACAACCCAGGAGACCGCAGAGGCGGCTTTAACGTCAGCTATCGCGTCCCTCTTCGGCACGATCCATTCGTTATTTATGCGGACTCATTAGTTGACGACGATCCATCGCCGCTGGCAGCGCCGCGCCGCGCGGCGATGAATCCGGGAATTTATTTTCCCAGGATTCCCCTGCTTCCCAAATTTGATTTCCGTGGGGAAGCTGTTTACACGGATGTTCCCACCAGCAGAAGCAATGAAGGCCGCTTCATCTATTTCGACTCGGGCTACCACGACTCCTACACCAACAAGAAATACTTGCTGGGAAACTGGATTGGGCGGGAAGGCCAGGGAATCCAGGCCTGGACAACTTACTGGATGGGTGCGCGGAATTCGCTGCAGTTTGGATACCGGCACTCGAAGGTGGATGGCGACTTCATTCCCGGCGGCGGAACGCTGAACGATGGTTCCGTGAGGGCGAATTTCTGGCGCAACGACGAGTGGAATATTTCGAGCTTCGTGCAATACGAGAAGTGGAAGTTTCCCTTGCTGGCGGCGACGGCGCAGACGAATTGGATTGCTTCGGTCGAAATTGGGTTCTGGCCGCGTTCCTGGAGCAAGTCGCCGCACAAAGAAGCACCATCGGAACGCCAGGACCCAGTCCAAGGGGTGCGTTGATGCCCAGCGAAGTTACACGACTGCAAGCATTACCGACCGGCGCGCCCGATAGCGGCGGTGAATTTCACGAACTCGTCGAGCAAAGAGCAGCGAAGGAAAGAAGCATCGCGCGGCTATGGCTGCTTGCGAGCCATGCGAAATTTCTCGCGTGCATGATGGGGGCGGGCCTGCTGGCTGGGCTGGGGATCGCATTTCTGATTCCCCCTCGTTACGAATCGAGTACGCGGCTGATGCCGCCGGACAGCCAGGCCGGGTCCAGCGCGGCAATGCTTTCGGCGCTGGCCAGGGGCGCGGGGAGCGGGCTGGCCGGCCTGGGGGGAGAGGTGCTCGGCCTCAAGAGCACGGGCGTGCTTTTCGTGGGCATGCTGGAAAGCCGGACGGTCGAAGACGACGTGATCGAAAAATTCGATTTGAAGCGCGTGTATGGCGTAAAGCGCGGGGAAGACGCAGAGCGGGAACTCGCGAGGAACACGGAGATTTCGGAGGACCACAAGAGCGGGATCCTGACTGTCCGCGTGACGGACACAAAACCGGAGCGGGCCAGGGCGATGGCCACGGAGTATGCCGAAGAGTTGAACAGGCTGGTCAACCAGCTGAGCACTTCGGCTGCGCACCGCGAGCGCGAATTTTTGGAAGAGCGGCTGAAGGGCGTGCAACTGGATTTGGAGGACGCGGAGAAGCAGTTCAGCCAATTTGCAAGCAAGAACTCGGCCATCGACATCAAGGAGCAGGGTAAAGCAATGGTGGAAGCGGCTGCCACGCTGCAGGGCCAATTGATTGCGGCCGAATCCGCACTCGAAGGAATGAAGCAGGTGTACACGGACCAGAATGTCCGTGTGCGTTCACTCAAGGCGCGCACTGCCGAATTAAGAAACCAGCTCGAGAAAATGGGCGGCAAGAATGAAACCGCGGCGGGGGCGAGCCGGGTGGGGAGCGACTCACTCTATCCGTCACTCCGCAAACTGCCGCTGCTGGGGGTCACTTATGCCGACCTGTATCGCCGGACCAAGGTGCAAGAAGCCGTTTTCGAATCGCTGACCCAGGAATACGAACTTGCCAAGGTGGAAGAAGCGAAAGAGACGCCCAGCGTGAAAGTGCTCGATCCCGCAAACTTGCCGGAGCGGAAATCGTACCCGCCGCGCATGCTGCTGACGTTTTTCGGGACTTGTTTTGCACTGGGATGCGGCATCGCCTGGGTATTTGGAAACGTCGCGTGGCAGGAGATGGACCCGCAAGATCCGCGCAAAATTCTTGGCCAGCAAGTTTGGGGCGCAGCGCGCGTCAGGTTTCCGTGTCGGAATGTCTCGGGGCAGTCGGGAATTCGAGCCGGAATTCTGGGCCGGTTCGATCGGGATCCGTCACCGCCAACGGAAGGGTGATCGAACCCTCGGATTCTCTCCAACCTGTTCATATAACAGGTGTTATTCCGAGTTCGGCGGTGTAGCCGGCGGGGCGAAGCTGTGCCTGCCAGCCCTCCGACACAGAAATCATGATCTTGCCCAATGCATCATTGCAACTGCGCGAGCAGGCGAGCGGTGAACAGGTGAATCATGACCAGCCGCGATGGTATGTGGTGCACACTTGCGCGAACCATGAAAAGCGCGTGGCGCAACAATTGGGAGAGCGAAACGTGGAGCAGTTTCTGCCGCTGTTTGAGAGCATGCGGCGCTGGAAAGACCGGCGAGTGCGCTTGCAGTTGCCGCTTTTCAGCGGATACGTTTTCGCGCGGCTGCCGCTGCGGAATCGTTTACAGGTTCTTGCACTGCCGAGCGTGGTACGCCTGGTAGGATTTGGCGGATTCGCGGTCCCTATTGCGGACGAGGAAATCGAAACGCTGCGCCATACGCTGCTTCCGCAACTGCGCGCGCTGCCGCATCCCTACTTAACCCAAGGCAAGCGAGTGCGAATCCTCGATGGGCCGCTGAAGGGCGCGGAAGGAACGCTGCTGCGGCGAAAGAGCGGCTGCCGCGTGGTCCTCTCCGTGGATTTGATCGCGCGCGCCGCCTCGGTAGAAATTGACGCCCGGGACATCGAGAGAATTTCCTGAGCTTACCTCGAATTACAAGCGGGCTCGCACGCCCGGAAAATTCAGGCACACCCTTTGCAGCGCCCCAAAACCAAAAGCGATGGCGAATATTCCTCAAATAGGCAGGGAAGAGACTTGCCGCATCCCGCGCCAGGCAATGAGCGTGGCGCAACGGACGAGCGGGCGGTGGCGGGGAGTTTCCGCAGCCATCTTGAAGAAAGCGCCGCTGAAGCCAATCGGCTACAGCCTGGCCGACCAGGCACTGGTTGTGGGAGGGACGTTTCTTGTGAACGTGATTCTGGCGCGGACACAAACGAAGGAAGAGTACGGGATGTTCGCGCTCTCCTACTCCGTGTTCACATTTCTTTCCGGCCTGCACAACGCTGCAATCCTCGAACCGTACACGGTGTACGGTTCAGGAAGGCATCGCGAGCGATTCCCGGAATATTTCCGGGTGATGGCAAAAGGCAATGCGGCCGTGGGCTTGCTGCTGACTGCAGCATTGGTTACGTGCTGCGCGGTGTTTCGCTCGGTTGCGCCACATCTGTCTTCGCGGGCGCTGGCGGGGCTGGGTCTGACTGTTGGCATACTGCTGTCAGGCTCGTTTTTGCGCCGCGTCTTCTATATGCAACGAAGGGCTTCGCTCGCCGCCGGAATGTCGCTCGCATTTTTCGTGACGGTAGTGGGGGGGGTGTGGATTGCCTCGCGCGCGCGCGTGTTGAACGGCTTCTCCGTGTACTTAATCTTGGCGCTTGGATGGATTGTGGGCGGAGCAATATTTGCCGGAAAGCTACCGATGGAAAAATCGCAGCAGTCGTTTCTCGACCATGTGCCGGGGTACTGGCGCGAGCACTTCCAGTACACGCAGTGGGTGTTTGCCTCTGCCCTGGCGATTCAATTGTCCACCCAAAGTTACTATTGGCTCGTCGCAGGGTTTCTTTCGGTGAAGGACGTGGCAAACCTGCGGGCGATTTACCTGCTGATTGCGCCCGTGGATCAATTGTACATCGCTTTGAATTATCTGGTGCTTCCGGCGCTGGCGACGCATTACGCGGCGAAGCGGATGGGGAAATTTCTGACCATGACCGCCCGGCTGGGGCTTGTGACCGTGGGAGTTGCGGCGCTTTTTGCACTGACGGTGCGGGTGGCGGGAAGGCCCGTGATGCATTTGCTGTACGCCGGAAGATTCGACAGCCTTGCGCCTCTGCTCTATTTGCTCGCGCTGCTGCCTATGCTGATGGGAATCGGCAACACCATCAACGATGCCCTGAAGGCCGCGGAGAAACCGAAGCTGGTCTTCTACGCCTATCTTGCAAGCGGCGCGGCAACATTCGTGGTGGGCGTTCCGCTGGTGATTCGCTACAGGCTGCTGGGCGCCGTAATGGGAGTGCTGTTGTCCGCGGCCGCCTACACATGCGCGCTGGTCGTCGGATTCCTGTCAGTGTTCCGCGGGGAGAAGAGAATTTGGCCGCGGGCGGCGGTAAATTGAATTACTCGAAAGATGCGGGCGGCGGAACCAGTGAGCCGCGTCAGAACCAGGCCGGAGATTTCAGTTCAAGATGAGCTTGCTGAAAAAAGTTTTACGCAGTCCGGTGATCGAGCAAGCTCCGCCGGTACTGGTGGATATCGGAGCTTCCGGCGGACCGAACCCGGCATGGAAGGCATTGGCGAAATATTCCATCTGCATAGCGTTTGATCCGGACACCCGGGAAATGGGACCGACCCGCCGGGCTTCAAAGGTGTATCGCGAACTGCATATATTCAATCGCGCGGTCACCAGCGGCGTAGAAGGTGAATCGGAATTTTATCTGACAAAGTCTCCCGCCTGCTCGAGCTTGTTCGCTCCGAATACCGACGAGCTTGCGGCCTGGGAATTCGCCGGCCGCTTTCAAGTGCTGAAGAAGGCGGTAGTCGAGACGATGCAAATCGCGACGGCGCTGCGTGCGCTGAACCTGGATCGAGTGGATTGGTTCAAGACCGATTCGCAAGGCGGCGATCTGCGGCTCTTCCTGAGCCTCGGAGAGCCGCTGATCCGCAAAGTAATGGTGGCTGAGTTCGAGCCGGGAATCATCGACTCCTACTGCGGTGAGGACAAACTGGGAGAATTGATGTCCTCGATGGATGCGCGCGGTTTCTGGATGTCAGACGTGACGATTAAAGGCTCGACCAGAGTTGCGCGAGACGCTTCGTGCGGGCTGGGCCGGTTCGAGCGCCATTACATGGTCCACCTGCTGAAACCCTCGCCCGGATGGGGCGAAGTGACCTACATGAACTCGTTTTCTGGCGGGGAATTCAGCCGGAGGGACTACCTGCTCGGCTGGGTGTGCGCTTCGATTCAGCGGCAGCATGGCTTCGCGCTGGAATTGGCAGCCGCTGCCGCAAGGCATTTCGAAGACGCCATATTCGACGAGCTGAAACGCGATACGGTGCGCCGAATTCGGCGGTCTTATTTCAACTTGCGAGCCTACTTTCCGCTGGCTCGCCGCGCCATTCACAAGTGGAGGAGGCTGGGATTGGCAAAGGCAGCCCCGCGCTGTAGCGCTTGAGCGTGTTTCCTATGACCATCCGAGTGGCAAAGAGCAGGGGCAGAACGCTCGACCGCATGAAGAAAGAGCTCCGCAGCACGCGGCATTTTTTCAGAGCGCTAATCGGCAGGGATCTGCGCCTGCCGGTGGAGCTGGATTGCCAGAGGATTTTCCTCGGCAACGAGCGCGCGCAATGGTGCATCTGTCCTCAGGGATTGTCGCGCGAAAGCGTGGTCTATTCCTTCGGGGTGGGCCAGGATATTTCATTCGATCGGGAACTAATCCAGTGTTTCGGCGCGCGCGTCCATGCGTTCGACCCCACACCCCGCTCGATTGCCTGGGTGAAGTCGCAGCGACTCCCCGCCC
>Ga0207107_1142_pt1 | contig 16348 bp, 11 predicted proteins | sample Alteio_BWMinHeat_75_FD_153555 | JGI IMG/M metagenome (GOLD analysis project Ga0207107, IMG submission 153555) | Enriched cells from forest soil in Barre Woods Harvard Forest LTER site, Petersham, Massachusetts, United States -... | ecosystem: Environmental > Terrestrial > Soil > Temperate forest >... | reverse complement strand
ACCTTGATCGACTCGCGCTTGGCCGGAACTTCCAGTTCTTGCACCACCTTGAAAATGTTGTCGCGAATCTGCTCTTCCGTGTAGCGATTCACCACCGCAAACCGCGCCTGCTCCTGCATTTTGTCGGAAAGCTGATAGTCCTTCACGTACGCCGGAACAATTTTGAACGCGGAAAAGATCACAAATATCAGGATCACCAGGAAAAGGATGGGCTTGAGCTTTACCTCACCTCGCTCGGAGCCGCGGCGTGCCCGCGCGTGGGGATCTCGGATTCCTTTAAGATGCGCTTGAATCATCTTCCCGGTCCGTTCGTGCCGTGGTACGCCCGTGATTAGCAACGGCCGCGCGAGACTTGTCTACTTTCCAAAGCTAACACCCGTGCGGAGGAGTGTCGAGAAATTGGCGAGCGAGGTGTTCCCGGAATGAAACTGGCCTAGTAGGCCCGCGCGAATATGGCGCGCGTCGTGGCCGGCTGGCTGCAGCAAACGCACTTCCCGCTTCCCACTTCCTGTTCCAGTGGGATGCAGCGCATGGTGGCGCGGGTTTCTTCCTTGATTTTGGCTTCGCAATCGGCGCTCCCACACCACCAGGAGAAGGCAAAACCGTTTTCGACGGCTTTTTTCAGCTCCTCGTAAGTTTTCGCGTCGTGGGTGTTGCTTTTGCGGAAGGCTAAAGCCTTGTCGTGCAACGATTGTTGGATTTCCACCAACAGCCGCCCGATGGTCGAGGGCAGGTCGGCAAGAGAAGCGCTGATTTTCCCTTCCCTGCCAGGGCGGTCGCGGCGCGCCAGGACGGCAGCTTGTTTCGCGACGTCCTTGGGGCCAAGTTCCACGCGCAGAGGGACTCCGCGCATCTCCCAATCGTTGAATTTCCAGCCAGGGCTTTGGCCTTCTCGTTCATCGAGAGTGACCCGGATATCGGCTTTCACGAGCTCGGCCTTTAATTTGCGCGCGGTAGCAAGAACGGACGCCTTTTCTTCGTCCGTTTTGAAGATGGGGACGATCACCGCCTGATAAGGCGCAAGCTTTGGCGGCAGGACCAGGCCCTGATCATCTCCATGGACCATGATAATGGCGCCAATTACGCGCGTGGAGAGTCCCCAGGATGTGGTCCAACAGTGCTGCTGCTGGCCATTTTGGTCCAGGTACTTGACCTCGAACGCTTGCGCGAAGTTCTGTCCCAGAAAGTGCGACGTGCAGAATTGCAGAGCCTTGCAATCTCCCATCATCGCTTCGAGCGAATAAGTCGTGTCGGCGCCGGCAAATTTTTCCGCCTCCGATTTTCTTCCTGGAATTACCGGGATGGCCGCGTCGTTCACTGCAAAGTCGGTGTAAATATTCACCATCTGAAGCGTTTCCGCCTCCGCTTCCTCGCGAGTCGCGTGCGCGGTGTGGCCTTCCTGCCAATAGAATTCGAGCGTTCTCAGGAAAAGTTTCGTGCGCAATTCCCAGCGCACCACGCTGTTCCACTGGTTCATCAAAACCGGCAGGTCGCGATACGACTGGATCCACTTGGACCACATGTGGCCGATAATGGTTTCCGACGTGGGGCGGAGAACCAGAGGTTCGGCGAGTTCCTCCCCGCCGCCAATGGTGACGACGGCAAGCTCGGGCGCAAATCCTTCGACGTGGTGCTTCTCCTTGTCAATGAAGCTGCGGGGAATCAGCAGCGGGAAGGCCACGTTTTGATGGCCGGTGGCCTTGAAGCGGCGATCGAGCGCCTGCTGGATGTTTTCCCACAGCGCCCAACCGTAGGGCCGCACGATCATGCAGCCGCGCACCGGCGCGTAATCGGCGAGCTGCGCCTTCAGCACCAGTTGGTTGTACCACTCGGAAAAATCCTGTGCGCGCGTAGGAAGCTTTTCTTCGGCCATGCGGCGGTTTGTCCGTTCCTCTCAGAGGCAATAACTCAAGCCGGGTAAACTCAAAAGCGTATCGGACGCCTGCATGTGTGTCAACGCATGGATCGGGACCTAATGGAAGGCCAGAACGAAAAAACAGTTGGTTCCGGCAAGGAGGCCTGCAAGAGTTAGCAAAGTTTCAGTTGTCCAGTTAGCGTTAATCAGGAGCTGGGCGGAGGCAGTTCTGGCTGCACCGAGGAAATCGATTGCTTGCAACGGGTGAAGGGAAGGAGTTGCTCTGTGTTCTATGAGCAGCCTTCTACCAAACTGATTGCAGCGGAGGTGCCTGCATAAAACATGTTGATCTTCCCTTTGTCCGTTTCAAATCTGATGCCGCATCGATTGTCGCCGGAGTAAATCGTAAGATAGTGGTCCTCTGGGCCGCTATAGAAGTGGGGCTCAATTTTCAGCTTTGGACCGTAAACTCTTAACGTATGCGCCTCGGAATCGCCCACCTGAATTCCTTTCGCCGTACGCACTCCCGGTCTATCGACATCAATGCGGGCCAAGCGACTATCTAAGATCATGAAACCGATGCCGGCATGTTTTGCGGAATCCACGTAAAAGCACGATTGCTCGTCTTTGTCTTCCGGCATGGACCATTTTTCGCGTAGAACATTGTTTATCTCAGACAGGCTCATCCCAATTTTTGCAGGACCTATACCATCGTCACGGACCACCCAAGAATCATCGGCTACGGTAGCAATAGTGCTCACGACGATGAGAACGGCGAGCACTACTCTCAGGAGTGAAATCATTGAGGCATTTTACATCGTGAAACTGAGACATGCCACGTGAGTCCTGATTAGTTGGGTTAACGGACAACGGAATGATGCAGTCAGGAAAACTCAGCGGAAGGTGCAGCGTTGTTCTCACGCTCTAAACAAAAGGCTTCTTCTTCGTCTTGCGGGCCTTTTCGTACGGCATTACAATGGCAGTCGTTCTGCGCCAGTGTTTTTCAGAGTTTGCCCGGCCAACTACCTCTCTGAGGGGGAATTCACGCCATGAAACGCATTGCTTTGCTTTCGTTGTTGATTCTTTGCGCGGCGCAAATCGCTTCGGCGCAGGACTGGGCGCGCGCGGCGCTCCAAAAATCTCCTCGTCACGCCGAGTGGGTCACCGTCAAGCACGATGGCCGTTCGGTCGAAACGTTTGTCGTCTATCCCGAATCAAAGAACAAAACGCCCGTCGTCCTGATCATCCACGAAATCTTCGGCATGACGGACTGGGTGCAGGATTTGGCGGACCAGGTTGCCGCGGCAGGCTACATTGCGGTTGCACCGGATCTTCTCTCCGGCATGGGCCCGAACGGCGGCCGCAGCAGCGATTTTGCCGAAGGCAAAACCATGGAAGCCGTGAGCCACCTGAATCCTGACCAGGTGACCGCGGACTTGAACGCCGCGGCGGATTACGCCATGAAAATCCCTGCCTCGAACGGCAAGCTCTTCGTCGGCGGCTTTTGCTGGGGCGGCGGCCAGAGCTTCCGCTTTGCCACCAACCGCGCCGACTTGGCGGCGGCGTTTGTTTTCTACGGCCCGCCACCGGACAAGGATACAATGGCGCGCATCAAGGCTCCGGTATACGGCTTTTATGCCGGAAACGACGCGCGCATTGGAGCCATGATCCCCGATGCCGTCGCGCAGATGAAGGCCGCCGGCAAAACCTACGACATCGTGATGTACGAAGGCGCGGGGCACGGCTTCATGCGCGCCGGTGAAGCGCCCGATGCGAAAGATGCCGACAAGAAAGCTCGTGCCGAGGCCTGGGCCCGCTGGAAGAGTTTGCTCATCAAATAGTCACGCTTGCTTCTGTTCGAGTTCCGCCCAGCGCGCGTAGAGCTCATCCACCGATTTCTGCGCTTCATCCAACTCGCTTAGCGCGCTTTGCAAGCTCATTCGGTCGCTCGTGATTACTGTGTCTTCTAGCGCGGCGCGCTTGGTTTGAAGCAGTTGCTCCGCTACGTGGATGCGGTCTTCCATCGTTGAGAATTCGCGGGCTTCCTTATAGGAAAGCTTCTTTTTTGCAGCGGCACTTCGGATTTCATCCCCAGCGGGGCGCGGGCGCCGGTTTCCTTCCGCTGATTTGGATGCAGCCATTGCCGCCTGCGCGCGCTGCCAGGTTTCCCACTGCGAATAATCCGCAAAACGCTCCGCCGCTCCAAGACCATCCAGGCCGACTACAACTGTCGAAACGCGATCCAGCATGAAGCGGTCGTGCGTGACCAGCACCAGCGCCCCTGGATATTCGAGCAAGCTCTCTTCCAAGATTTCCAGCGTGGGAATATCAAGATCGTTGGTCGGCTCGTCCAGCAGCAAAACGTCCGCGGGTTGCAGCATCAGTTGCGCGATCAAAACACGCGCGCGCTCCCCGCCGGATAGCCGGCCGACCTGTTGATTCAGGTTTTCGCTCGAAAACAGAAATCGTTCCGCCCACGCGGCGACATGAATCACGCGGCCCTGATAAATCACCGCGTCGCTGTCCGGCGCGAGCGCCCGGCGCAAAGTAATGTCCGGATCGAGTTGCCGGTTTTGATCGAAGTAAACGAGCCGCAAGCCTTCGGCGCGTCGAACCTTACCGCTTTCAGGCTTGTCGTCTCCGCGCATCAGGCGAAGCAGCGTAGTTTTGCCGCTGCCATTCGGCCCCACCAGCCCTACGCGCATTCCCGACGTGACGCTGAAATGGATGTCTTTGAATAGCGTGCGGCTCTCGACGCCGTAGGAAACCGCATCGAGGGTGATGAGCTGTTTGGTCTTGCGGTTGGTAGCGGAGAAATCAATTTCGGCGCTGGCGGTGCGGCTGCGGGCGTTCATCTCCGCGAGTTCGCCGATCATCTCGTTCGCTTTGTCGATGCGCGCCTTCGCCTTGGTGGCGCGGGCCTTCGGTCCTCGGCGCAGCCATTCCAGCTCCGTGTGCACGCGGTTTTCCAGCGACTCCTGCCGTTTTTTCTGCGCGTGCAGGTAGAGTTCCTCTGCCTCCAGGAATGCGCTGTAATTCCCCTTCACGCGCAGCGCGCCATCTTCGTAAGCGCGATTCAGTTCCATCATCTCGTTGGCCACGTTCTCCAGGAAATACCTATCGTGGCTGACCACCACGCACGCGAACGGTGCATTTTGCAAAACGGATTCGAGCCATTGAATGCCCGCGAGATCCAAATGGTTCGTGGGCTCGTCCAGCAAAAGAATGTCCGGCGCCTGGACCAGAGCTTCGGCGATCGCCAGTCGTTTGCGCCAGCCGCCGGAGAGCGTTGCGGCGGACACATCAAGGTCCGTAAAACCAGCGCGGCCGAGTGTCTCTGAAAGACGCCCCACGCGCTCTGATTCGTAAACCGCGGAGCGTTCCAGCGCGCTTTCGATAACCGCGCGAACGGTCACGCCCGGCGCAAACTCCGAAATCTGCGCGACGCAGCTCAAGCGCGTGCCTTTGCGAATCGCGACATCGCCACTGTCCGGCTTGACACGGCCGATAAGCATCTCCAGCAGCGTCGACTTGCCCGAACCATTCGGCCCAATGACGCCGATGCGATCCCCTTCGGAGATGGTAAACGAAATGTTCTGGAAGAGCGGCGCAACGCCGTACCTCTTCGACAGTCCTTGCGCACTGATAATCGGAGGCAATTTTCTCGGTCTTCTCCCGCACATAGTTTAACCTTGAGAGTCGTGACGGCAGAAACTCCGCAGGCAGCGGATTCCGGCTCAAGTGAGATCCCTTCTTGAAGCTCAAATTTGACGCTCTAATTCTTGGCGCAGGCGCCGCCGGACTCCTCTGCGCGATCGAAGCCGGCAAGCGCGGGCGGCGTATCGCCGTGCTCGAGCGTGCCGACGAAATCGGGAAAAAGATTCTGATTTCCGGCGGCGGGCGCTCTAATTTCACCAACATTTATTGCCAACCGGAGAATTTCATCTCCGCAAATGAGCACTTCGCGAAATCCGCGCTGGCACGGTACACACCCGCAGACTTCATCGCGCTCGTCGAAAAGCATCGCATTCCCTACCACGAAAAAACGCTCGGGCAACTCTTCTGCGACCGTTCGGCGGAGGACATCACGCAGCTACTGGAATCGGAGTGCCAGGCGGCGGGAGTGCGGATTTTTCTACAGAGCCGAATACAGGAGGTGCAGCGCACTACGGAGTTCCTGGTGCGCACCGAATCCGGCGACTTTCGCGCGCCTGCCCTCGTGGTGGCCACAGGCGGACTTTCGATCCCCAAAATGGGCGCGACGCCGTTTGGATATCAGTTGGCGCGTCAATTCGAATTGAATATCGTCGAAACAAAACCCGGGCTTGTGCCCTTCGTCTTGGCCGGCGAAGATCGGAGCCGTTACTGCGATTTGGCGGGCGTTTCCGCAGAAGTCGTCGCAAAGGCCAATCACCACGCTTTTCGCGAGAAAATGCTGATCACTCATCGAGGTCTAAGCGGGCCCGCGATCCTGCAAATTTCTTCCTACTGGGAAAAGGGGCAGCCCATCCATCTCGATCTGGCACCTGAGCGTGAAATCACGCGAGCAATTCGCACAGCCAAGTTTCGCAACCTCGCCGCGGCACAGAATGCATTTCAGGGAATTCTGCCCAAGCGGTTCGCTGAACGTTGGCTGGAAAACCATGCCCCGGCCGCGTGGAATAATGATGCGCTCGCAAAATGGGAGAAGCAGGTTCATGAGTGGGTGATCGTGCCCGCGGACACGGAAGGCTACGAGAAGGCAGAAGTGACCGCCGGCGGCGTGGATACCTCTGAATTGTCCAGTAAAACGATGGAGTGTCTGAAGGTTAAAGGATTATTTTTCATCGGCGAGGTCGTGGACGTCACCGGCCATTTGGGCGGCTTCAATTTTCAGTGGGCCTGGGCTTCCGGCGCGGCGGCCGGCCGTGCTTTATGAGGGAACCGAAGCGCGACGAGCGCCCGCACGTGCCGGGACGGCCGGGCTCTGCGCCGCTCTCGCTTCTTCGTACGCGGCGAATTCTTCGTACGTACCTTTGAAGTCCTCGACTTTTCCGCCGTGAAAATGCCAGATGCGCGTCGCCACTTCGTCAATGACGTCGTGATCGTGCGTTACGAGCAACACCGTCCCGTCGTACCGCTGCAACGCGATGTTCAGTGCGTTGATGGATTCCAGGTCGAGGTGGTTGGTCGGTTCGTCGAGCACCAGGAAATTCGGCTTCTGCAGCATCAGCCGGCAAAAGATCAGCCGTGCCGATTCTCCGCCGGAAAGCGCTCGCGTCGGCTTAAGCGCATCATCGCCGCTGAACAGCATTTGCCCCATCAATCCGCGCAACTCCTGCTGCGATGCCGATGGATCAAACTGCCAAAGCCAATCGATCGCCGTCATGCCCTTGGTGATGGATTCGCCGTGATCCTGCGCGAAGTAGCCCACCGCCACTTCGTGCCCCCACCTGACTTCGCCGCCATCAATCGGAAACTGCACGTCCTTCTCTTCAATAAATCCCGGCGCGTTGCGCACCAGCGACTTCAGCATGGTGGTCTTGCCGACGCCGTTGCGGCCCATCAGCGCGATCTTTTCACCGCGCACCACGCTCGCCGAAAATCGCGGAATCACCTTCAATTCGTCGTACGATTTCTCGACGCTCCGAATTTCCAGAGGGTGCTTCCCCGAATTCCGCTTCATATCAAACTTAATGTACGGCCTTTGGATGTTGCTCCTCGCCAGCTCCGTTGTCTGCAGTCGTTCGACTTCCTTCTTCCGCGAAGTCGCCTGCGCGGACCGCGTGCCCGCCGAAAACCGCGCGATAAATTCCTGCAACTGCGCGATTTTCTTCTCCCGATTCGCGTTATCCGCTTCGATCCGCCCGCGAATCTGTGTCTTGGCCACCACCATGTCGTCGTACCCGCCGACGTACATGATGATCGTCTCGTAGTCGATGTCCGCGGTGTACGTGCAAACGCTGTTCAAAAAATGCCGGTCGTGCGAAATCACGATCAGCACGCCCTCATATTCGCAGAGATACCGTTGCAGCCAGTGCACGGAATCCAGGTCCAGGTTGTTCGTCGGCTCGTCGAGCAGCAGCGCCGTGGGATTCCCAAAGAGCGCCTGCGCGAGGAGCACGCGCACCTTCTGCCCGCCCTGCAATTCGCCCATCTTGCGTTCTTGCAGCTCGTCCTCCACCCCAAGGCCGTCAAGCAGCACCGCGGCATCCGCTTCCGCCGTGTAGCCGCCTTCTTCCCCCACGATGCCTTCAAGCTCCCCGAGGCGCATGCCGTCTGCATCGGTCAATTGCTCGTGCGGCTTGGCGTACAGCGCGTGGCGCTCTTCGAGGGCTTTCCAGAGCGTGGCATTCCCCATGATGACCGTGTCAATGACGCGGTATTCGTCAAACGCAAACTGGTCCTGCCGCAGAACTCCCATCTTCTTCGGCCGCGTGACCGAGCCGCTGGTGGAGTCGAGCTCCCCAGTCAAAATCTTCATAAAAGTGGACTTACCCGCGCCGTTGGGCCCGGTGATGGCGTACCGCCGCCCGGCCATGAAGGTGCACGTCACGTTCTCAAAGAGAACGCGCGGGCCGAAACGCATAGTGATGTTGTTGACCGAGAGCATAACCCTCTAAGTATAGCGTGAATTTCGCATCCGCGCTTGCTCCTGATTCTTTCAGTTGGTCGGTGTGATTGCACGAAACTCTTCACTCGCGACTGTGTGCCGCAACCGGACGCGTTCCTGGGGAGCCATCCGAAAAGTACTACTAGTACCCGATTTGTGCGTTGACAGTTTCCAAGGCATGGATATATTTGTGCACACCGAGTTCTCGCTTGATTGTCCCTCTCGAGACTCGCATGAAGAGACACATCAGGAGATCCCTCCATGCGTAAATGTATATTCGCGCTTTTCGCCCTCGTGATTTCGTTGTTTGGTACCCAGTGTTGGGCACAGGAAACTGGATGCGTTACTAATGAGGGAGGCGGTATAACTTGTACGTTCAATCCGACTGCCACCACACACACGTTCGATTTTTCCGGTACTGGTGACGGTAAGCTGGTCGTTAGTTTTGTCACTGTGCTGACGAGCTTTACGCTGACTGCGACCATCAACCACACGATCGACGCGTTTGATCCGAACGAGTTTCCTGTGGGCACAGCAGCTGTCACATACTGCAATGGTAATCAGGATCAATACGATTTCACGGGAAGTGCTGGCGGCCCGAACGGTGTGCCTGTCAAGGGCACGGATTATCAAGGACTGATAAATATCCTGCTCATTTATCTTACTTGCAGTGGGGAGAACTACACTCCTGCTTTCGCTCATGCACCCGGTGACATCACCACTTTTATTGAAGACATCCTAACATTCTACTCCTCGGCTCCGTTTTGTAGCGAAGAACCACCCTTTACCAACTCTTGTGACCCGACCATGGACGGGGACACTCCGGGCCTGTCGAGTGTTGTCGCCGCCAAGGAATCCCTCATTGAGACCGACACCTTCTGCTTCGTGTCCCCGACCGAGGGTCAAACATTCAGCGCCGCACAGGTACCAGTGATTGAGGTTACATTCCAATTGTCTGCTGGCGGTTCTTGCCCCATCGCAGGTCAGCCTATACGGGACAAGACGGCGCACTTCTCGATTGCGATGACCGACTCCTCTGGAAATTTTCTTTCTCGCCCGGTGCTCCGAGACAGAGAAGAGGCAAATAAATTCCATTGGGACAAGAAGAATGGACTGAATGAATTCGATTTGAGCACCGTGGGGCTGGCGCCCGGGCACTATACCATCACTCTGCGCTCGACCAAATTCTCTGTGCGGAGCGTTGACATCAACATAACGCCTTAGCCTTGAATTGCAGATTTTTAAGGCTTCTGGACGGATTGCGAGGAAATAGAGCTCAGATCCTGGCGCTTCAGGATGCCATCGCTTCCTGATTCCTGGTGAATCGTTTCCAGAATTCGCTTGGCTGCGGAATAGTGGGGTGCCGCTTCGGCGCTCCCACTTCCCGAAAGCTCGAGCGTCCGGCCGAGCTGATAGTGGCTTCGGGCGAGCAGCGCCTGCAATCCAAGTCTTTCACTCGTCTTCAGACTTGCTTCGAGTTCCTTTTTGGCCGCAGGATATTGGTGCGCTTTCTGGAGAGCCTCGGCCAAGGCAAGCTCGGCCTCCGTGGAGATATGTTTCAGCCCGGCCGCGTCGGCTTCCTGAACCAACGCCTTCAGCGGAGTAATGGCCGTTTGGTTGTGCTTCATTTCAACATCGCACTTCGCCGAATTGAGTTTCGACAGAAGGACCACATCCTTCTCTACGTTGCCTGAGATTGCCGCACGGGCCTGCGCGAACAGACCCGCGGCGGACTTGGTGTCGCCTTGATAATAGAAAGTATCTCCCTGAAAGTTTAGAATCTGAGCGATCAAGGTCTTATTTTGCAGTTCCCGGGCCAGGGTCATAGCCTCGGCTAAGTTCTTCTGTGCCTCATCGTACCGTCCCACCTGACTGAGTGAGTTTCCGTATCCGCTCAGAATTTCTGCCATCCAGGAACTGCGGTCCTGCAATTCCCGGAACGCCTTGAGAGCGTCTTCTTTGGATTTAAGCGCCGCGCCGTACCGTCCCTGATACTCAAAAATGGTGCCCATGCTGTAAGACTGGATGGCAGCGCCGCGCTTGTCACTGGAGCTGCGAAAGAGTTCGAGGGCCTTGAGGTGATAGTCCAAACTTTGGCCATAGTCGCCGGCCTTCAAGGATGCTTCCGCGAGATTGTGCAGGGTTTCTCCGACTTGACTGGGGACGTTGGCCTTCTTGCGGAGCTCCAGCGCCCGTTCATAGTAGGTGAGCGCGTCGCTGGATTGTCCCTTTGAGAGGTAGACATTCCCGATATTGTTCAGGCAGAGTGCCTGGTTATTTTCGTTGCCGACATCGCGCTGGATCTGCAGCGATTCTTTGTAAGCTTTCAATGCCTCGTCGAATTGCTCGCGGGCCTTGTAAAACCCGCCAAGGCTTATCAACGTGACGCCGAGCCCCTTCTTGTCGCCGATTTCGCGCTGTAACTTCACCGCACTCTGATAACTCTTGTAGGCTTCCTCCTGCTTTCCAAGTCTGGACTGAACTCGGGCAATATTGCCCAGGGTCAGCGCGATTCCGGGCTTTTGCTTCAGGTCCTGCTTGATGGTCAAGGATGCTTGATAACTTTGCAGTGCATCTTCCGGCTTACTGAGCTGTTCATAAGCAGCCCCGATCGCATTCAAAATCGTAGCTTTGCCGTCGGGGTTATCGAACTGGACGGCCAGGCTGAGCGCCCGGTTCAGGTAATCCAGCGAGCCCTTGGGATTCTTGCTTCTGATTTCCACGCGGCCGGCGGCCAGCAAAGCGTCTACATGCTTTGGATCGCTCGCCAATACTTTCGCGAGCTCAGCCCGCGCCTTATCAAAGGCCCCAGTGGTTTCGTAGAGTCCGCCGAGATGGAAATGAACATCCACATCTTCTGGTGAAACCTTCTCCAGGTTCTCGTATGACTCGATCGCTTTGCGGTTATCGTTCGATACTTGGGCATAATCCGCTTGAATCAGATATCGTTCCTGCGGCGGTAGCTTCTCGCTCAGGTCCACGGCTTTCCGGGAAAATTGCTCGGCTTTATCGTCATTTCTGAGATTGCTATAGGTCTGCCCCAGCTTGGAATAAGCCAGCGCGAATTCGGGGTCCGCCTGAATGGAAGCCTCAAAACGTTTGGCCGCTTCAAGATGATTTCCCTGGCGCTCCAGCTCCAGCCCTTCGTTGTACTCGCGTAGTGCCTCCACCGATTCCGAAGATGGACGGAAAGATTTCGCGCGCAGCTCCTTGATCACGTCCGTGGGGAGGGCAAGATTCTGCTGGATCATCTGGGCAAGCTGCGCAACCGACTGCAACAGTTGTTTTTCGTTCGGCGCCTCGGACTTCAGCGGCATGCTGCGCTGGTGCTTCAGATCGAGGAGCGTCGCGTCAATGCGGATCTGCTCGCCCAGCTTGACGTAGCGGCCCCACACCAGGGTATCCGCGCTCGAAAACTCCGCCAGCCGCTTCAGCGTGTCCGGATCAAAATCTGCATTATCCGGAATATGCAGGTCTTTTAGGATTTGATGCAAACGGTCCGGCGAAACCGTGCGCAGCGATGCCGATTGCCCCACGTCCGTTCGCAGCATTTCTGCTAAGCTGGGCCCCAGCCAGTCCAACGTGAGGTCCGTCGAAGCATTACGGAATGGCAGGATGGCCAGCGAAACCGGCTGCACCGAGGCCGCCGGCTTCACGGAGAATCGCAGCGGCAGCTTGTCCATAGCAGCATAAGCCGCGGCCAGCAAGAGACACGCCGCAATTCCCGCAGCAAGCCACTTTTGTTTCCGCGGCGCGTATTTCAGCCAGCGCGCCGCCGGATTCATGGCGCCTCGAACCGTGCCGCGCTTCCACTTCTCCAGATCGTCGATGACTGCTCGCGCCGACGGATACCGCTGTTCGCGATCCATCTCCAGGCATTTTGAAACGACGTCGCTCAAGAACACCGGCACGCCGCTCCCCGCCTGCGACAGCGGCACCGCGCGTTCACGCGTGCGCTTGAACATCGTAGCCATCGCCGTGTCGGCTTTGAAAGGCGAGGCGCCGCTCAGCACTTCGTAAAAAATGATTCCCAGCGAAAACAGATCCGAGCGCGCGTCCACTTTCAAGCCCTTGGCCTGCTCCGGCGACATGTACTCCGGCGTGCCCATCAGCGCCCCGGTCTGCGTCGTCCCGGGAGTTTCCAGCGATCGCGCCACCCCGAAATCCATCACATAAACGCGCCCGTCCTTGTCCACCAAGATGTTCTGCGGCTTCAGGTCACGATGCACCACTCCCGCGTGATGCGCCGCTTCGAGCGCCGCCGCAATCTGCTGGAATATGGGAACGGCTTCTTCCGGAGTCAGTTTCCCCTTCTCATGCAGAAGGGCGCGCAAATCTTGCCCCTCCACGTACTCCATGGTGATGTATCGGACTCCGCTCGCTTGTCCCAGATCGAAAATGCGGATGACGTTGGGGTGCGTAACTTCTCGCGCCAGGATGAGTTCCTGTTTGAAGCGCCGCAGGATTTCCGGGTGGCTGGCGAGGTCGGGACGAATCAGCTTCAGTGCAACCAAGCGCTCCAGTTCAACGTCTCGCGCCTTGTAAACGGCCCCCATCCCGCCTTGGCCCAGCAATTGAACGATTTCGTAGCGGTCGCCAAGCATGCTCCCCGGCTGGAGCTGCCCTGCCGTGGCCTCACGCGACGGGCTCAGCGCTACCGCCGCGGACCATCCTGCTGTCTGGCCATATTCTGACGGAGAAATCGTGGCGTCCGACAATGGGAACGGAGTGCTGCACTTCTCGCAAGTGGCAGCGCTGGGCGGGTTATCCGCCTGGCAAACAGGGCATTGCATGAGCCGGGGGGCCAACCTCCGCGAACTACCTCTTTATGGGCCTGATAGGCTCATTATGAGCCTGATAGCCTCGAAATCAAGCGGCGTTTCCGCACGACCGCCTCTTGAGTAGTGTTCCGAGTAGCCCAGAAGTTTCATCGCCCTCTAATTGCTTCCAAGCCCGTGCTCGCTTCCGCATACTCCCCGAATTCCCCTGTCCGGGTTCAAGGCAACGCAAAAGTGAAAAGTGCACTCCCCGCCGCCACGGCCACGTATTGTTTCCCGTCGATCGCGAACGACATCGGCGACGAATACACTGACGCGCCGCACTGGAAATGCCACAGCGCCTTGCCCGAAGCGGCATCGAGCGCGATGAAGTTTCCCTCCGCATCACCCGTAAAGATCAGCCCGCCCGCCGTGGAGAGCACACCGGACCACGTCGGCGACGGATGCTTCCACTCCCATTTCATCTTCCCGGTGCCGGGATCGATGGCGCGCAGCGCCCCCGTGAACGGCTCCGCATCGTCGTTCGGGAAATACGCGCTTCCGTAGTAGGCGTGTCCCGCTTCGTAAGCCTGCGGCGCCGTGCTGAACACGTCGCACTGCTCCCGCGCCGTCACGTAGAAGAGCCGCGTCTGCGGATCGTACGTTGGTGACATCCAGTTCGTCGCTCCCGCCGCCCCCGGGCACACGCGATTCCCTTCCAGCGTCGGCGACGCATCTTTCCGCGCAATAGGCGCACCGCTCGCGTCCTTCGAATCGCTCCAGGTCACCTTCGCAAAAGGATTCGCGAACAAAAGTTTCCCATTGGCGCGATCGACTTCGTAAAAAAATCCGTTGCGGTTTGCTTGCAGGATCAGCCGCCGCTCGCCCTGGTCCACCATGACCGGCACCTGCGTAGCGTCGTAGTCATGCTCATCATGCTTCGAAAATTGAAAATACCATTTGAGTTTGCCCGTCTCCGGTTCAAGCGCCAGCAACGAATTGCTGTAAAGATTGTCGCCCGCCCGTCCCTCGCCACGGTTCGAAGGCGAAGGATTGCCGGTAGTCCAAAAAATAGTATTGGTCGCGGCATCGTAAGTTCCCGTAATCCACGCCGGCGAGCCGCCGATCTTCCACGATTCGCCTTCCCAGGTTTCATGCCCCGGCTCGCCAGGACCAGGCACGGTGTAGAAGCGCCATTTGCGCTCGCCCGTCGCCGCATCGTAAGCGTCAATGAACCCGCGAATCCCGTATTCCCCGCCCGACACTCCGACGATTATCAAATTCTTGATCGCCAGCGGCGCCAGCGTGATGCTGTACCCTCCGCGATAATCCACCGCCGCAACATCCCAAACCACATTGCCGGTCTTGGAATCCAGCGCGATCACGTGCGCATCGAGCGTCCCAAGAAAAACTTTGTCGCCCAAAATCGCCAGCCCGCGATTCACCCGCCCGCAGCACGGCCGAATATCCGCCGGCAGCGCGCGCTGATATTGCCAAATCGGCCGGCCCGACCGCGCGTCCAGCGCGAACGCGCGATTATCCTGTCCCGTCCCGTAAAGAATTCCATCCACGACCAGCGGCGTCGTCTCAAATTTCCCGCCCGCCATCGTCTGGTAAGCCCACTTGGGTGCCAGCGTCGCCGCATTCGAAATGTTGATCTGCTCCAGCGCGCTGAACCGCCGCCCCGCGTAATCGCCCGAGTACATCATCCAGTTCTGCGGCTCTTTCCCCGAATCCACCAGCCGCTCCGCCGTCACCTGCGCTCTCATCAATGACGCACTGCCAGTCCCCATGGTGAACAAAATCACCGCCGACACTCTGAGTTTTGTCATTCCGAGCGCAGCGAGGAATCTGCTTTTGACTGCCCCGAGCATCGTTTGCCATTTCATGGCGCACCTACCCCCAACAAATACGCAATCACATCCTGCAGATCCTTATCACTCAACATTTTCTGATCGTAAGCCGGCATCAGCGATTCCCTGCTCTTCTCCAATGATCGCAGCTTGTCTTTTTCAAACAAATGCAGCTGCTCCCGCGTGTCCATCATTTGCAAAGTGAAATGATCTTCATTCAGCACCACGCCCACGAACTTCGTGCCCTCCGCCGTAACCACCGAGACCGTTTCGTATTCCTGCGAAAACTCTTTCATCGCCTCGGAAATCCCCTGCGCCAGCCGCCGGCTCGGATTGCGTATCGACTCCACCAGATAATCCCTCGAGCGCGCCGACCCCGTCGTGCTGAGGTCCGGCCCCAGCCGTCCACCCTTCCCCTGAATCATGTGGCACGTCGAGCAACCCACGTTCCCATAAAAAAGTTCCTTGCCGTGCGCCGCATTCCCCGGGATTTGCGCTGGCGCTTTCGCTTGCACGCTGCGAATGTAGCTGATCACCTGCCAAATCTCCTGCTCGGTCATGCCCACGCCCTGTTGCGTCGCTCCGTTCGGCGGCATCGCCGTGCCGGGCACTCCCTCGTTAATCGTTCGAAACAAGTCCGCGTCCGCATTCCCATGACGCTTCTGCGCCCGCGTCAAATCCGGCCCTCGCCCTCCGCCCCGTGCCCCCAACCCATGGCAAAACGCACAATTCGCCCGAAACTGCGATTCGCCCACCTTCGCCGCCTTCGCATCTCCCGCAAACGGATTCTTGTCCTGCGCGCGAAGAGCCATCGCCGCGGCAGCGCATGCAACCAGCACAGCGCACTCGAAGAGAAGACCGAGATCCCTCCGGCGCGACCACAATTTTCCTCGCCGTAAATTTGTTCTAGGTATGGACATGTTTTCGCTCCGCCCCCTTGGATTGATGACGTTGGACTGAGCAGCGATCACGTTTCATTCGAATGAAGATGGATTCGCGGCCAATATACCATTCGTCGCCGCCACGCGGGTGAACTTCACAACCTTGACTCGGCCAAAATTTCCGCTCTTCAATGGCAGCAAGGTTTGCCCTTCCATGCTTCCCATCCTTCGCGGAGGATGAGCGGCAACAACGCAAGCGCCGCAACCGGGTCCGCCCAACTCACTCTCCAAACCGCATTGACGGCCAGCCCCGCCAAAGCAATCAACGCCAGATACCCACAGACCGCCGACTCGGCAGCATCCGCCCGCAACGCACCGCTGCCAGTCCGAATCGAGAGCTGCCGCTTTTG
>Ga0207107_1141_pt1 | contig 16458 bp, 11 predicted proteins | sample Alteio_BWMinHeat_75_FD_153555 | JGI IMG/M metagenome (GOLD analysis project Ga0207107, IMG submission 153555) | Enriched cells from forest soil in Barre Woods Harvard Forest LTER site, Petersham, Massachusetts, United States -... | ecosystem: Environmental > Terrestrial > Soil > Temperate forest >... | reverse complement strand
CCCTGCCGATGGAATCAGAAACTGGCCATTCGGCAATTTGTAATTCAGCAAAGCGTACGCGATCGGATTGATTTCTCCCGGTGCCGTGCCGATGGCGGCTTGCGTGGGCGTGGCGGAGGAAAAGCCGAGGTTCGCAATCGCCGCCAGTGACATAGGGTCACGTTGGTCCGTGAGCCCCGGCGGCACGGCCACGCGCGAGCTCCCGATTTCCTGATCGGAGTCATGGATGTGCTGATAGCTGATAAAGCCAAAAAGCTTGTCCTTAATCAGCGACCCGGCCAAAGTGCCTCCCGCTGTGTACTTGTGCAGTTGAGGCACTTTATCGCTAGCGGGAATGTTCGGGTCTTCGTTGTAAAAATACGGCGCGGCGTTGAGTGCGTCCGTCCCGCGATGAACATAAGCGCTGCCGTGAATGTTGTTCGTGCCGGAGGCCGTGCTCATGTCGATATGCGCGCCGCTTGTCGAACCCTGCTGCGCGTCATACATGGAAGTGTTCACGCGAAACTCTTCAATCGTTTCCGGAGCGGGCGTGGGAAGCGCCTGCCCGATGGCCAGATAGGGTGATGCTGTCGTCTGGAGAGGTTCCGCCGTCGTGCTCGAAAGGCCCGCAGCGCCTCCAATGCCCGTGTTGTTCACGATGCGGGCGGACGCCACCGAGCTCGTGCTCTTGCCATTAAAGAGATTGCTCGCGTCCACCCCGTTCATCTGGAAAGTGTTGCTCGTATCGCGCTGGCCGTTTGCCCAGATCGGCTGATTGCCCAATCCATTGTTCACGCCCGTTCCACCGGAGAGCTCTGCGTTCACACCGGGCGAAAGAATCGCAAGGCCGGTGAAGCTCCCAGTCGCCAGCGGTACCTCTTCAATCTGATCTTTTTCCAAAATGTAGCCGTTGGTGGTATCCACCGCGTTCATCAGCGGGCTGGCTTCCACTGTTACGGTCGTACCCACCTGTCCCACCTTCAAAGTTGCGTTGACCGTCACGGTGCGGTCGGCCTGGATCACGATGGAGGGTATTTTTTGCGTCTCGAATCCGTCGTGCGTGAAGGTCAACGTGTAACTGCCGATGGGCAAGTTCACGAAATCGTAGATGCCGCTGGCGTTCGTGGTCTGCGTTCGGTTCAGCTTGGTCTGGTCGTTCACCAGGCTCACCGTCGTGCTCGGCAGAATGCCGCCCGATGCGTCGGTGACCGTCCCGGTGATGCCGCCCAGGGTTTGCTGCGCGTGTGAGGGGGAGGAAAGTACCGCCAAGATGGCGGAAGAGAGGAGTGCAGCGAAGAAGAAGACAAAGAATGCCGATTTCCTGTTTCTGCTCATTCGAAACGGCCTCCTAAAATTGTCAAGAAACAATTAGCCGATAAAATCCTCCAAGGACTTTCTCGGAACTGCGGTTTGTTAAAGCGATGTTCACGGCCTCGCCGCGCCCCTGGGGACAAAGAGCAAAATCTTGGGAAGAAGCTAATCCAATTTTGTCCGGAATAGTAATGAAATTTTTAATTTGTATTGATTTGTTTTTCATTTGCTGTGGAAAACCCGCGCCGCCCTCAAGCGCCATTCTGGATGTTCGCGGCGCCGGTCTTGCGTCTTTGCAGGAGAAACCAGAGTAAGCCAGCGCACAAGTAGGCGAGGTAAATGTACGGCAGCTTCCCGTAGGGTCCTTCGGGAACCGGATAAAGATTGCCGATCAGCGCCAGCAACATGGCCGTAAAAGCGAGCCACGGGATGATCTGCGCTCCCGGTCCATACGCGCCATGTTGGCGTAAATACCGCGGGAGCGCTACGCACACCAGCGCGTAAGCCACGATAAATCCGTAGGTTGCCAGCGAACCCATCCAGCCATACACGTCCAAGCCGCTCGCGCCACGCGCCGCCAACACAGCAACAGGGGCGACGGCCGCAATGCCCGTCACTACGATGGCGCGCCCCGGCGTTTCGTGCCGCGCGTGCGTCGTCCGCAGCGAGCCATGCGTCATCCCGTTGTGAGACATCAGCAGAAGCACGCGCGCGGCTGCCGTGATGCACGCCAGCGTCCCCGCAAACATGCTCACCAGCACGCCGATATCAATCAGCAATCCCAGAACCGGCACGCCGCCCACGCTGGCCAGCACGCGCATTGGCGCCTGGCTGGCTCCCAGGTCTTGCCCGACCGTGCGCAACCCAAGCACTTCCGTGTAAGCGCAAAGAATGAAAATCGCCCCAGCCAGAAGCGCGCTCTGAATGACCGCCCGCGGGATGGTTCTCAGCGGGTTGCGCGCTTCCGCGCCCAGCGTGGTCGCACTTTCGAATCCCACGAAGCTGAACAGCGCCAACACCAAACCCAGGCGTAGGCCGCTCCCGCTCATGCCCCGCAATTGCAATTGCATCCAATCCAAATGCAGACCGTGCCGCACCAGAACGAGCACGACCACCGTCAAAATCAAAGTAACCGAAACCGCCTCGATCCACAGCATCAGACGTGCCGAAATTTTCACGTCACGCCAAGCAATCGCGATGGAAATCGCCGTGACCAGCAGCGCCAGGAAAACCGCGGAAGCCACACGGCCGGTGGCGTCGTGCAACAACAAATTTGCATAGTGGTAGAAGCCCCCGATCACGCTTGACCCCGTAGCGATGTACGCCAGCAGCAAGCTCCACGCCGCCGTCGCCCCGAGCGACGGCGGAAGAATCATGGACGCGTAGGTGTAAAGCGACCCCGGCGAAGACGAGTACCGCGCAAACCGGCTGATGCACAACGCCACCAGTAGAATTGCCGCCGTCGCCAGAACATAAGCCAGCCATGTGCCGTTCCCCGCCAGCGCGCAAACCAGCGGAATGGTCGCTGCCGGTGTCGTCGTAGGCGCGATCGTGGAGACCGATTGCGCCAGAGTTTCCATGGGCGAAAGGACTTCCCGCCGCAATCCGTATCCCGCCGCCGGCGAACTCGCTTGCGTGGTCGTTTCCATCAATCGCCGTCCTTTTTTTTCTGCTCGATTCGCGCGTGGATAAAGGCGGCTACGATACAGGTCCCGCGGATTTGGTGCAAGATGCAACCGCGGTCAAAGGGGCATTCGGCATTTATTTTGCTTGCCTGCTACAACTGCTTTGACAATTGCGGAAGAAGAGAGGGTCTTTACAATCCAGCCTCAAAAACCCGAAAGCGCCTCTCCAGCTCCCACTGCTGTTGCGCTTTTTCGCTGGATTTGAGGAATGCGGTGCACGCGGAAGAAGGCTTTTCCGCGCCCGCCGAGTCCTGCGCGCAATCCGCCACAGTTTTTGCAAAAGCATCCTGCGCATTCCACAGACTCGCTCCCGGCAGAAAGCTGTGCTCCAGGGTAGTCCGCACCATCTTCTTAAGGTCCGCGAAGTGCAGGTCGTAACTCTGCACCGCCCGCACGTATTCATGCGTCAGGTCGATGCGGGAGACGCCTTCATCGTCCGAAGAAAGCGCCACCGGCACCCCGAACATCCGGTAAAGCAAGAACGGATGTTCCTTGCCGCTCACCCCGAGGATCACGTCATTGCTCGTCAGGCTGATTTCCACCATCACGTGTTTCGCCGCCATCTCTTTCAAAAGCTCATGAGGTTTATTCTCATACATCACGTCCGCGCCATGCCCGATCCGCTCCGCCCCAGCTTCTTCGACCGCCATTCGAATGTGGCAGCAGAGTCCCTCGTAAGGCACAAACCCCGGCGCAATTTCCCCCGCGTGCAAACTCACGTGAACTTTCGGATAAAGCCCGCGAAAAAAAGCCACCATGCGCATGTGCAGGGCATAGTCATTCATCGCCGTGTAGCCGTCTTCCGGCATCACCAGGTTGATCCCCACGAATCGCGGATCAGCCGATGCCGTTTCGAAACACATCAGCGTCTGCGCAAATACCTGCTCCTTCGGAAATCCCCGCAGCACCTGGCAAAGGTAGCGAACCTGCACCGTGCACCCGGCCGCCGCATCCGCTTGCCCGCAGTGTTCCCGCTTCATGCGCAGCGCCTCCGCCTGGTCCATGCTCGTCTTGGCAAGAGTCACGTCGTCGCGCAATCCGCGCGCGAAAAGCGCATCCCGCAACGCGCCGAAATCTTCGCGCCACCCGATCTCCCGCGAAATTGTCACGGTGTGACTGAACTCCGGCGTGTGCATCAACTCGAGGTACTGCTCGTTCTGCGCCGCCGCTCGCGTCGCCACCTCGTCGATCCACTCGCCCAGATGCCGACGATCCGTCCCGCCGAATTTCGAGAACGCGTCGAAAAAATGATCGTGCCCCGTCACTCCCGGCGAAGCCACGAATCCGCGCATCGAGAACGCATCCACCAGCGCATCGTATAGTTCCTGATCCTTGAACGCTTGCGCTGCAGGCACTTGGCCGTCGCCGCACGCGGGTTCCGCTCCGCCGTTTAGCAGCGCTTGCGCCTTCGCAAAAGCCAGCTTCGCGATGTCCACGCACAGATGATCTTCCGCCGCCGCCCGAATCCACGATTCCGCGTAGACCGCCCCGCTCAAATGATTGTGCAGGTCCCCGCCCTTCGGCATGCCCAGCAGAAAATGGCGAAGCTGCAGCGGATTTTCCCGCGCCACTTTCAGGTTGAGTTCCGCGCGCTGCTCCGGACTAGCCGTTACATCCGTGGGGCGTTCAGCCTCGGTTTGGGCCAGCGCTGGCCAGCCAAAAAGCAAGCAGATAGCAAGAACTCGAAACGGTCGGCGGAACGGAAGTCTTCGCGAACAATTTATCTTCGAGTTTTTCACGTAGGGTTTCTCCAGAAAATCGCATCACGGCCGTAGTGGCGCCGACAATCAGATTTTTGCGGCTCCAAGCTGTGATATAGATTCTCATCCAGCACAGCAAAAGCATAACAGGCCGATCAACCAGATCAAGGGGCTGACGATTTCATGAGTAAATTCTTGAAGCGGTATCTTGCGGTTTTGAGTCTGGTTTTGAGTGCACTTGGAAATCTACCGTTCTTTCTTCGCGCCCAATCCGCGCCGCCTGCCAAGCCCATACCCGTCAAGGTCGTGGTCGTCGCCATGTTCGAACGCGGCGAGGACACCGGCGACACTCCCGGCGAATACCAACTCTGGGTCGAGCGCGAGCACCTCGATCAAATCATTCCGCTCCCCGCGGGCTATCATCACGCCCGCCTCAACAAAGACGGCATCCTCGGCATCTTGACCGGCGTCGGCACCGCCAAAGCCGCCGCCTCTGTGATGGCCGTCGGTCTCGACTCGCGCTTCGATCTTTCGAAAGCTTACTGGCTTATCGCTGGAATTGGCGGAGGCGATCCCGCCGATGTCTCGCTCGGCTCAGCCGTCTGGGCCGATCACGTTCTCGACGGCGATCTCGCCTACGAAATCGACGCCCGCCAAATCCCCGCGGATTGGCCCACTGGCTACATCCCGCTGCGCAAAGCCACTCCCTACGAACAACCGGTCCGCGACCAACTCGAAGGCGAACTCTACACGCTCAACCCAGAACTCGTCGCCTGGGCGTTTCGCCTCACCAAAGACACTCCGCTCCCCGATTCTGATTCTCTCCGCACTTCCCGCGCCCGCTTCGTCGGATTTCCCAACGCATTGAAGCCCCCGTTCGTCACGCGCGGCGACACCCTTTCTTCCAGCACCTTCTGGCACGGTTCAAAAATGAACGAGTGGGCTAACGCTTGGACTCGCTACTACACCGGGGGAAAAGGCAATTACATGGTCTCCGCCATGGAAGACACTGGCACCCTGCAAGCCCTCACTTTCTTAAGCCATGCCGGCCGCGTCGATCTCCAGCGCGTCCTCGTTCTCCGCACCGTAAGCAACTATGACCGCGAGCCACCCGGCGCTACCCCCGCCGACAGCCTGAAGACCATGGTCTCTGGCAATTACTCTGCCTATTTCCCCGCGCTGGAAGCCGCTCAAATCGTCGGCGATAAAGTCGTCCGCGACATCGTCGAGCACTGGCCTGAACGCGCAACCGCAATTCCACACTAGCTGGAACTCGATTGTGCTTCGTTGACACTGCATTTCTCCCGGCCTATAGTGGCGCACCTTTTATTTATTTGAGAGGAAACCGTTTGCTCGAGCGCCTCTTCCATCTTCAAGAAAATCAAACCACCGCACGCCGCGAACTCCTCGCCGGCCTTACCACCTTCATGACCATGGCCTACGTCGTCGTCGTCAACCCGCGAATCCTCTCCGAAGCCGGCATGCCCGTCGATGGCGTTCTTTTCGCCACTTGCATTTCCGCCGCCATCGCCACGCTCATCATGGGTCTGTGGGCCAACTATCCCATCGCCCTCGCGCCCGGCATGTCCCTCAACGCCTACTTCACCTACTCCATCGTCCTCGGCCGCGGCGTTCCCTGGCAGACCGCTCTCGGCGTCGTTTTTCTCTCTGGCCTGTTTTTTCTAATCCTCACCTTAACCAACATCCGCGAGCAAATCGTCAACGGCATCCCCAACTGCCTCAAATTCGGCACCGCCGCCGGCATCGGACTCTTCATCGCCTTCATCGGCCTACGCAACGCGAAAATCATCGTCGCCAATCCCGCCACCTTCGTCGGAATCGGCAAAGTCTCCGACCCCCAAGTTCTTCTCGCAGCTCTGGGCCTGATTCTTATCGCCATCCTGATGGCCCGCCGCGTCGGCAGCGCCATCCTAATCGGCATCGTCGCCATCACTCTCGCCGGAATTCCGCTGGGCCTCAGCCACTGGCCCGATCATTTTTTCTCTCTGCCGCATCCCGCGGGCACTTTTCTCAAGCTTGATCTCCGCGCCGCCACAAAAATTGGTCTTGCCGAATTGATCTTCGTCTTTTTCTTCGTCGACCTCTTCGACAACGTAGGCACGCTAGTCGGTGTCTGCGAGGAAGGCGGCTTCCTCCGCGACGGCAAACTCCCCCGCGCCAGCCGCGCACTGCTGGCCGACGCCTTCGGCACCATGTTCGGCGCGCTCACCGGAACCTCCACCGTCACCAGCTACATCGAAAGCGCTGCCGGAGTCGCCGCCGGAGCCCGCACCGGCCTCGGCAACGTCGTCATCGCTGCGCTCTTCCTCGTTGCGATGTTTTGCGCGCCATTGGTGGCCGCCATTCCTTCCTACGCCACCGCTCCCGCCCTCATCCTTGTTGGCGCGCTAATGTGCGGCGCCGTAGCCCGCGTCAAATGGGACGATTTCAGCGAAGCCTTCCCCGCCTTCCTCACCCTCGTCGCCACCCCGCTCACCTTCAGCATCGCCACCGGCCTCAGCCTCGGGCTCCTCTCCTTCACCTTCGTCAAGCTCGGCACCGGACGCCACCGCGAAATCAGCCCCCTGATCTGGGTCCTCAGCGTCCTCTTCCTTCTCCGCTACGCCTTCCTCTCTGCCGAATAAGTCGAGCCAGCTGCGGACAGAATCGCGGGTTGCCAAACGCATTCTCTAACGCTAGAATCGCCCGCACCAGCAGGCCCACCATTCGCTTTTCAATTTAGGAGGGAATATGAAAGCAAGAGCTACCGTACTGACTCTGGCGTTGGGCTTTGTCGGCGTGGTGGTGTGCTTCGCCGCCGACGCATTTATCGGAACCTGGAAGTTGAACGAGGCCAAGTCCAAGATCGCTGCGGGGTCGCCGAAGAACACCACGGTTGTATACGAGGCCGCGGGAGACAGCGTGAAAGTCACCGTGGATGGCACGGACGGCGACGGTAAGCCGGCACACAACGAGTGGACCGGAAAGTTCGACGGCAAAGACTACCCGGTCACAGGAGATTCGAGTGCGGATACGCGGTCCTATAAGAAAGTCAACGATCATACCCTGGCGTTCACCAACAAGAAGGGCGACAAGGTCACGATTACCGGTCGTGGCGTCGTGTCGGCCGACGGCAAGACGCGCACCGTCACCATCAGCGGAACCGATTCGAAGGGCAAGAAGTTCACCAGCACTGCAGTGTACGACAAGCAGTAGCGGGAAGCTCTAGACGACGGGCGACAATACTGACCTTAGGGGCTGGCGATCCGCCCCATCACCTAGAGGCGCTGGCTTCTAGGATTCCAGGCGGGTCGCAGCCCCTCAAGGGAAGCGATAGACGAAGCTCTTAGCGAACCAGCGCTTGAAGAATCTTTCATCTTGCCGGCACTCCCGCGCCAGCCGCAGCAACGTCAGCCTTCAACCCGAGCGCCTTCAAATATCCCTCATTCACGCGGCACTTTTGTACGCGCACGCTCTCCAGCAATTCCTCGAAAGCACGCGTGATCGTCTCTTGTTCCGGCCGCGCCTTCAATCGTTCCTCCGCGTGCCCAGTGCCGCGCGGCAGCTTCGCGAACTCCACGATCTTTTCCCAATCCGCGGGCGGGATAATGCTGACCACCGACGACGGCTTTCCCATCTTCTTATACGGCCAGAAAGCCCATCCGATATTGTTTTTCTCCTGCGCGCTCACGAATTGCGCGATCCACTCATCGGTATTTTCGCCAGACTCGCCCATCCAGATCGGCACATCATACCGTTCCCGAAAATCAAGGTATTGCCGCAGTACGCTTTCATCCGGCGCCGTCCAATATTTGTGGAACGTGTAGACCACGTTGGCATCGAAGGGTTTGCCGAAGACCGAAAAGTTCGTGTCCCACTGCGCCCCGCCGAGAAACAGAATATGGTGCGCATCCACTTTTCGTATCTCGACCGACAGCTTCTTGTAGAGTGGTTCAAGCGAAGGATTCAACGGCGCCAGCTTGGGAAAATGCGGGATCGGCTCATTCAGCAGATCATAACCGAGCACCACCGGATCATCACGATAGTGCGTTGCCAGCCGCCGCCAGATGGCCATCAGATGCTCTTGCTCTTGTGGACTGTCGTATAGCCAGGGATATCCCGCGCTGTCATCGATGTTCGCGCCCGTCTGTCCGCCCGGCGCGGCATGCAGGTCAAGCATCACATAAAGGTTTTCCGCCTTGCACCACCCAATCAACCTATCCAGCAACCGGAAGCCTTCCGCATCGTCGCTCTCAAACAAGCTGTAATGCAAAGGAACGCGCACGGCGTTGAACCCCGCCCGGTGCAGCAGCGCAATGTCCTCCCGCGTAACATAGTTCTCGCGCCACTTCTGCCAGAACGCCGCCGACCCTTCCGGTCCAAGCAGCTCCAGCACCAGCGCGCGAATCTCACTAGGAGATTGCGGCCCGCCTTGGAACAGCCACATGTAACCCTCCGGCACCATCCAATTGCCTAGATTTGTAGCCCGAAGCAAAAGCGGCTTACCAGCAGCATCCACAATCTGTTTGTGGTCCGTGTGGGCAAACTGCGCGCTCGCTTGCGGAGTCCACGCCAGAAGAAGCACCAGCAACAATAGAAGTCTGAACTTGAACATGATTTTCTCCGCACGAAAGCCTACACCAAAGTCGTTGCTGCCAACAGCTTGGCCGTTTGCCCCGATTTGCGCCTCGTTCGCCGCTGCCATCTCTTCCTCGTTCTCGTCTGCTGCACCCTCCTCCCCGTCGAATAACTCAAACCCGCCGCCCCGCTGTCGACGCATTGTCCCGGCGCAACGTAGGGTCCCAGTTTCCGATTACCGCGTTTATCTTGCCTATGGATTACTTCTGGGCACGCCGTCAGCACTCGCTTCGTTGACTTGCCTTCAGGCCGGCCCTAAGATGAGCGGCACATGTCCGGTACCAACGCGCTCATAGGCCAGACCTTCTCCCACTACCGCATTCTTGAAAAACTTGGCGGTGGAGGAATGGGCGTTGTCTACAAAGCCGAGGACACTCGGCTGCATCGCTTTGTTGCGCTGAAATTCCTGCCCGACATTGTGGCGAAAGACCAGCAGGCTCTCGCGCGTTTTCAAAGAGAGGCGCAGGCAGCGTCGGCGTTGAATCATCCCAACATTTGCACAATTTATGACATCGGCGACCAAGACGGTCAGGCGTTTATCGCCATGGAACTTCTCGAAGGCGCAACGCTGAAGCATCGCATTGCGGGCCGGCCTTTAGAGATGGAGACGCTCCTTGCGCTCAGCATCGAAATTGCCGAGGCCCTCGATGCCGCTCACGCGATGGGGATCGTGCACCGCGACATCAAGCCGGCAAATATTTTTGTGACGGAACGCGGCCACGCCAAAATTCTGGATTTCGGGCTGGCGAAGGTCAGCGCGTCGAAACGTGGCTCGCGCGGCGTGGACAACCTGGCCACCTTGGAAGTGGACTCGGACCAACTGACGAGTCCGGGCAGCACGCTCGGAACCGTTGCGTATATGTCTCCCGAGCAAGTGCGTGGCAAGGAGCTTGATACTCGTACGGATCTCTTCTCTTTTGGCGTGGTTCTCTATGAGATGGCGACTGGCGCCTTGCCGTTTCGGGGCGAAACCTCCGCTGTGATTTCCGATGCCATAATGAACCGGCCTTTCGTTGCGCCGGTGCGGCTGAACCCGGACCTGCCCGCGAAGCTGGAAGACATCCTCAACAAGGCGCTCGAAAAGGATCGTGAGCTGCGCTATCAGTCCGCGGCAGACATGCACACCGATTTGAAGCGCCTGCGGCGGGATACGGACTCCGGGCGTCTTGCGTCGTCTGCAAGCAGGGCCAGCGAAAACCTTGCTCCGGGGCCTGCGAGTAGCTCCGGCACTGCAATCAGCGCGCAGCCTTTGTCGCTGCTTTCTAATAAGAAATTCGTTATTGCGATGATCTCCGCCGGGATTGTTGCGGTCGCGTTTGCCGCGTATCACTTCGGCGTTGGTTCGAAGACTTCCAGCGAGCCGGCGAAAATTACGCAAATCAGCCATTGGGACAAGCCGATGGACTTCGCGAAGCTTTCTCCCGATGGCCACACGGTTGCCTTCAGCTCGCCGGTCGCAGGCGTCTCGCAAGTCTTCGTAATGCTAACCTCGGGGGGGCGAGCCTCTTCAGCTCACGAATGATGAGGCCGACAAAGTTGTCTCGAGTTTCTCGCCGGATGGGACAGAGATTTATTACCGCCGTGTTTTCGGGCGTGATGAAAGCTGGGCTGTGCCGACGCTCGGCGGAAATCCTCGCCGCGTTGTCATGGGCCAAAGTTTGGCGGCTTCGCCGGATGGAGCGTTTCTGTACTACACAAAGGGAGGAACTCGAGCAATCTTCCGGGCGAGCAGGTCTGGGCTCGGTGAAGAGGAGATCTTCAGGTTTGATCCCAAGTCCCTTCCGATTGCCCGCATCATGCCTTTTCCCGACGGGGCGCGCCTGCTCGTTCTCACTGCCGACCCTGTCACCTTCCTCGAATCCTTCCGTGCCTCCGTTGTGGACCTTTCGAAGCGATCTTCTCAGGACTTGGGTGAGATTTCCGGAATTCTGGATGCGGTTTGTTGGATCGAAGCCGGAAAATCCGTACTCTTTAGCCGCACCGTCAATGGCCTTACAAACATCTGGAAATTCAATCTGAAAGACAAGTCCTTGACGCAGGTGACGTTTGGAACCGGGCCGGATGAAGGCCCCATGCCCGACCCTGCAGCAAAAGGGTTTTATTTTGTTAGCGGTAAATCTTCCGGCTTTTTGACTGCGTACAACGTCAGTACGAAGAGGTCCACAGAAATTGCGTCGGAGAACGCCACGCAACCGGCAATTTCGCGTGACGGCAAGCGAGTAATGTACATCACCGTTCCAGCGAAGGACCGCATGGAGCTTTGGGTAGCCGACATTGACGGCAGCAACAAGGTGAAGCTTTCCACGGCGGCGTCGTTGGCTACCGCAGCCTGGGCGCAAGATAATTTTCACCTTAGCTTCGTCGTCGAGGAAGCCGGCAAGCCGAACAAGCCTTACGTTATAGGCGCCGACGGCAGCGGTCTTCGCGCGCTGACCTGGACCGGCGGGACGATTCAGTCGCTGATTTGGAGCGATGATCAGAAATCCGTATACATCAACAGCTTCGAGAAGGGTGTTACTGACGGTCGCATCTGGAAAGAAAGCGCGGAAGGGTCGACCCCGGAGAAACTGATTGACGGTTGCGGCTTTACTTGGGACGTGGCGCCCGGCGGTCAGTATCTTCTGAACCTCATATTGGGTGGAGATAAAGCTGGGATTTACGAGTATTCCATCGCCGAAAAAAAGTGCACGCCGCTGGTGCCGGGCGTTGTGACTTTCAGCATTTTGTTTGCTCGCGACGGCAAATCTATCTTGTATGCGATTCCGTCGCGCCGCGATGTCACGATTTACCGGCAGCCTTGGCAGGACGGAAAACTCATTGGCCAACCGCAGGTTGCGCTGAAGCTTCCGTTTGCGTTTCCGCTCGTCAGCGGCGGCAACGCCTACGATCTTACCCGTGATCTTTCTACCGTCGTTTATGCGCGCCCCGGAGGCCACGCCGATCTCTATCTTTTGAGCCAGCGAGGACCAATCTGAACAGGTAATTGTTCAGGTTTCGGCTAAAAGTGGATTTGTCCGCCGCCATACCACGATTTGCGTTAATGTGGGTTGCCGGAAGTTTGAGTTGCGCAGCGTGCTCTGATGCAAAGGTGAAGTCTTGGGGCATTGGAATTTCTTGGGAGGTAGCCGATGAACATGACGACAAGCACTCGACAAGTAGGTAGCGTCACGATTGTGGACATCAGCGGCCGAATTGAACTTGGCGAAGAAAGTGCCGCACTACGCGACTTGGTTGGCGACCTGTTAAGCAAGGGACATAAGCAGATTTTGCTCAATCTTGGCGATGTCCATTACATCGACAGCGCGGGCTTGGGTTCTCTGGTCAGTGCCTTCACGAGCGTGCGGAAGCAAGGGGGAGAACTGAAACTGCTCAACCTCACGAATAAGGTCCACGACGTGATGCAAATTACAAAGCTGTATACCGTCTTCGACATCGTGAATGACGAAGGGGTGGGCGTTAAGTCTTTCGGTCAATCGACGGCGGCAACCGGATGACCGTCGATTGGCTTGTAGCCAACAATCCCGAAATCGGCACAGCCTGAGTTTCCCAGTGGCAGGAAAGAAAGCCATCTCAGCGGGAATCCTCAAGCTGGAAATGAAGCGTTTCGATTTTCCCGTGATAATCAAACCACAGCAATATGTAGTTTTGTGTGGTTTGATTCGCACGCTGAAGTATGTATTTACAGTGTAAAGTCCTAAGACAGAACAATTGATGCGTCGGAGCTGGCGATTGGGGCGGATAACATCTCCCGTTTTCGAAGTCGAAAAGAAGACTCCGGCTACATCCGCTGACCCGATGGAGCGAGGCGAAACGGCTCGCGCGGCCGCTGCTTCACTGCCATTGAGCCGGGCGGTGTACGCGTTAGCGATTGCTGCGATCGCTATCCACGTGGCGTTCAGCGGCCGTTATGGATACTTTCGTGATGAACTTTACTATGCCGCTTGCGGACAGCATCTCGCTTGGGGCTATATCGACCACGCGCCTCTCGCCCCGTTACTCGCCCGCCTTAGCCGCGCGCTCCTGGGCGATTCGCTCTCGGCCCTGCGTTTTTTGCCAGCGTTAGCGTCTTCAGCCAAGGTACTTCTTGCTGGGTGGCTGGCTCGGGAGCTGAACGGCGGGAAGTACGCACAGTTCCTCGCCGCATTTTGCGTGTTGCTTGCTCCGATCTACCTGGCGTTTGACAACTTTTTCTCGATGAATGCCTTTGAGCCGGTGTTTTGGATGGCGTGCGCCGCGATTGTGGTGCGCATTCTGAATGGCGGAAATCCAAAGCTGTGGCTTCTGTTCGGACTCATCGCCGGCCTTGGAATTTTGAACAAACACTCCATGCTTTTCTTCGGTTCGGGGATTGCGCTTGGGCTGCTGGCGACCCCTGCGAGGAAACATTTTCGGCAGCCGTGGATTTGGCTGGGGGCCGGAATCGCGTTCCTTTGCTTCCTTCCTAATTTGCTTTGGGAAGTTCAAAATGGCTGGCCGACACTGGCGTTGTTTCACGCGGTGATGGGTACGAAATACGTAATCGTTTCACCGTGGGAATACATCTGGCAACAAACGTTACTGACACATCCCCTGGCTGCGCCAATTTGGATAGCCGGTCTGTGGTTTTTGTGGCGAGATCCGCTGGGGAAGAAGTATGGCGTATTGGCCTGGGCGTATTGCACAGTTCTGTTGGAGATGCTCATCCTGCACGGGAAAATCTATTACCTCGCGCCGGCATACGTGATGCTCCTGGCAGCCGGCTCAGTCTGGATTGAACTGCGGTTGGTTCCGCGAGCAGGAGCGTGGTTGCGGCCGACGATCGCAGTGCCACTATTGATCGGCGGAGTGATTGCGGCTCCGCTAGCGATGCCGATTCTTCCAGTCGAAGCAGCCGTTCGCTATACGCGTTTCTGGGATGTACAGGCGATTCACGTGGAAAACGTGCCCCAGGACGAGTTGCCACAACTCTTCGCGGATATGTTCGGCTGGCAGGAACAGGTGCGCGCAGTGGCAGGGGTATATCAGGCGCTGCCCGAGTCCGAGCGCGCTCAAGCGGTCGTGCTCGCCTACAACTATGGGGAAGCCTCGGCCATAAACTACTTCGGCTCGAAGCTGGGATTGCCGCAAGTCATTAGCGGTCACAACCAGTACGGGTTGTGGGGCCCCGGCGCGATGACCGGCCAGGTTGCCGTTACGATTGGGTTTACCGAACGTCAGTTGCGCCAGTTTTATGACGAAGTTACGCCCGGGGCAAGCGTTTCGCCTCAATACGCAATGCCAGAAGAAACCGGGCTTACGATTTTCGTTTGCCGGCATCCCAAAAAGAGCCTGCAGGAATCATGGGCTGAGTGGAAGTACCTGAACTAAGGCCCCGGCGGTAGTCTCGCTGCGGCGAATGCGGAGTCGCGTAATCCAGCGGAACGTAATGTCGGGGGTGTAACCTCCACCAAAAAGCCAAAGGCCCGGAAGGTGGTGAAGTGGATCTCACGCGGACAGCCTTGCCAGCGCCTCCGCCAGCACCTGCGCCCCCCTCGCAATGTCCTCTGGTGCAGCGTATTCATCAGGCCGATGGCTGTAGCCATTCCGGCAGGGAATAAACAGCATCCCGGTGGGAGCGATCCGCGAAATAAAAAGGGAATCGTGGTAAGCGCGGCTGACCATCTCCAGAAACGGGAATCCGTGCTGGCGGGAAGATTCGGCGAGTGCGGCGCGCACCTCGGGAGCGCAATCCGCCGGCGCATCCGCATTGAGCACCGCAGACTTAATCGAGACTTGGCGCTTCGCGGCAATCTGTTGAGATGCCCGCTCGATCTTCCGCATCGCCTCATCGCGCCGCCCCAAATCCGTGTCGCGGATGTCGAGCGTGATCCCCACGCGGCTAGGGATGCTGTTCACCGCTCCCGGAAAAACGTCGCAAACGCCGACCGTGGCAACGGTATCGGCTGCGCCGCTCGAGCGCGCCACGTTTTCAATCGCGAGAATCAGCTCCGCCGCCGCGCAAAGCGCGTCCTTGCGATCCGGCATAAGCACCCCGCCGGCGTGTCCGCCCGCTCCTTCGATCGAAATCCGAAGGCTCGCCGGCGCCGCGATGCTCTTCACAATTCCAAGCGAAGTCCGCGCGCGTTCGAGAAGCGGCCCTTGCTCGATGTGCAACTCAAGGAACGCCTTGTAATAACCAGTCGTCAGTCTTACGTCCTGAAGACTTCCGCTGAAGCCCGCTCTTCGGCGAACTTCGTCCACCGATTCGCCGTCGTGATCTTTCAATTTCGCGGCTACATCCGCGGAGAGCGTTCCCGAAAGCAATCGGCTTCCCAGGCAGCCGATGCCAAACCGCGTCGGCTCTTCCGTAGCGAACACAAGCAGTTCAATCGAATTCTTCGGCTGGAATCCGTTCCGCTGCAGTGCGCGAATCGCTTCCAGTCCGCCAAGCACTCCGACGACGCCGTCGTATTTCCCGGCATTCGGAATCGCGTCAATGTGGGAACCGGTTCCAACGGCAGGGGCACCGGAGTCGGCGCCGTTCCAGCGCGCAAAAATATTTCCAATCGCATCCTGCCGCACGGCGAGCCCGGCTTCTTCGCAGCGCGCGATCATCCAGGCGCGTGCCTTCAGATCCGTGGAAGTGAAAACAATGCGCGTGACCGCGGGAGGCTCCGCGTCCGAAATGGCAGCCAGCGTTTCGATTTCCGCGTTCAGCCGCTGCTGATCGATTTCCAATTTCATTTTTTAGATTCGCCGAGCGGATGCCGGTTCCAGTTCTTGTAAATCAAATATTTCGCCGGCACTTTTCCGATAGCCCCGAACCATTGCGGGCACCACGGTCCCATCCAGATGAAATCCCCCGCCCTCACCGGATACCAGGAATCGCCCAGCCGGTAGATGCCGCCGCCTTCCAGCATGAGGAGTCCGTGCTCCATCACGTGCATTTCCACGATGCTCAGCGCGGCGCCGGGCTGGTACACCATGCTGTTCACCGCAAAATCAAATGGCGGCTCATCGGGCAGCAAGCACTTGACCTGCAAATCGGAATCGCCATCGAGCGCATGCGGGGAAATCGAATCTTCGCTCGAAACGATCAAGCGCGGTGGGGCGACTCTATCGATTTGCTCGTAGTGCTTTTCAACGACGGCGGCTCGGCTTTTTTCTTTCGCGACAATTTTGTGCGA